>JAABUQ010002141.1_pt1 | contig 40021 bp, 42 predicted proteins | sample 5560001 | NCBI WGS metagenome assembly JAABUQ01 (sample SAMN10711888, study PRJNA513371) | rock metagenome | isolation source: Antarctica rocks | place: Antarctica: Victoria Land, Finger Mt nord | collected 2015-12-18
CCTTGCCCGCTCCACCTCCATCTCCCCCCGCCGCCGGTTCCCCCTCCTGAAAAAAGCCCTGCTCCCCGGAAAATGCAACATGATCCGCACCTGCATGATCGCCTCCCCCGACGACCCAAACCTAACCATCAACTCAGCGGGCCCCTCCCTCCTCTCCGCCCTGCACGCCCTCAACCCGGGGGGTAACGACTGGCAATTCCTCACAAAACCCTTCGTGGTCGAGCTCCTCTCCCCGGACGCGCAAAGGCAGGGCACTATCTACGCGCAGACACTCTACCACAGCAACGTGACGACGTGCAGTGACCAGGGGACTGAGCGGGATGCGCTGGAGATGAGTTTGGTGCAGGGGGTTGATGGGACGGGAGTAAGTGATTTGAGGGTCGATTTGAAGTTGGGAATGAGCGGGGTGCCGGGGGCGACGAATAGTTTGTTTGTTAGTACTAGGAGTGCTGGGGCGACGGCGGGGGTGCATCCGATTTGTGAGGCGATTGTTATTAATGATTGAGGTTGATTGCTGCTGTGGTGGTGGGGGGAGGGGATGAGTGATGGTTGTGGCTCTTTGGAGGGACTGGATCTTGGAGAGGAGGATGCTAGGTTTCAATTTTGCTTGGGCACTACTACAGGATGGGTTTGATGAGGGGGGTGGGTATATAGACCGGAAGTTGATATCCCAGATAGCATTGTCTGGCGAACGTGGTTGGTTGGTGGGATTTTTGATCCATCACTCTGTTGACACTCTTCATGCAACTATCTTAGGAGCTCTGTCATACCATGCCCTTTAGTATCAACTGTATCAATTGCTTAATGCCAAGCAAGACCATCGATTCTGGCAAGACTGAGACCCGAGTCCTTCAAGCACCCACCGTGCCTGATAAGCTCACATGAGCCATGCGACGCTTTGTGAATATCGGTCTTTTCGAAGTCCACCGAAAGCTGCAATGTCCTATTGTCAACGAGCACACTGGCATATCGCCCATATACTTGTAATGGTAATTGTCTCCGTTTAACGCCATAGTTATGGAGCTTTGTGCTGACACAGTTTTCCGATCTCTGCCATGACTTCCCTGAAAGGAGACTCACACTCAGCGCGGATTTTGTTTGTGACAATTGCAGGATCAGAGTGCTCCCTTGTTCTTCTAACAAAGGCTATCATGAGCCTGCACAATTATCGAAGATGATGGTCCTCGATTTCTTTGACCTGGACCCTAGAAGCGTCACTGGGTCGTCATGCGCAGGAGGAAACCCGACAACAAAGACTCTGATTTCCTGAGTCGTCGCATGCGGCCAGTCTCGTCCAATTATGAAAAAGCACGATTGATGCCTCTTTATATCGATCGAATATCTCTGGCTTCCACTTATTGTACCCAGAAAATATTGATCTATCATCATTAGCCTTTTCACTATACTCAGATCCACTCTCTCTACGTCGAGGAATGGCCAACCCTAGCTCACGCGAGCGCCTTGCGCAACTGGAAGAGAAATACAGCGCCCACAAGATGGAAGATTTGAAAGCTTTGTTACGAGCGCGGGGGACGTCCCCAGCAGGTCGGAGGAAGAAGCAAGAGCTGGTCGACAGATTGTCGCGAATTGAGGGTATGTTGAGATCTGCAATGCTTGGGCCATCTTGTTCTTCCGAGATGGTGAGAAGGAGAATGCTAATTTTGCGCGGCGAGAAGCTTCTCAGATGGGATCCAGAGGAGAAATGGAGACGTCTCATCCTGCGTCCTCCAGAGCGGCCACAGACTTCCTTGGAGTAGACCAAGAGGGTCAGGAGGACGAAGAGTTCTCACCTCCACAAACGTCGCGATTGCAGAATATCACGTACTACTTGTTACCATTCCTTTTCGGCATCATCTTGCCTGTACTTTTGTTCCACCCAATATCCAACACAGGGGCTTTCAATAGGCTAGCTCTATCTTCCAGCATGACATTCATACCAATTTTTGGGCACGCGCGAGGTAGTCTTGACGACTTCTTTGCTGGAAGAAAGAAGACTGAAACATACTGGTCTGTCGACACCTCCCGATTTCAACACATGACCAGCGACCCGAAAATTCTCTACAATTACACACCCTTGGCACCGGAGAACTATCCCGCCACAACTCGAAACTTGCTTGAGCGCTTCCAGTGTGAGGGAATTGGTAGTGTATATCTTACAGCTCCGCCATCCTTCTCTACCAAGCCACGAAAGCGCAGTATCCTCTTAGACGACGTGTTGTACTGCCGCAATTCCGGTGCCGTGCACACCCTCTCGGCTGGTCTCCTTGCGCGTTCAGGCGCACAGTTGCAGTTCCTGCCGGAAACGGAGGGGAAGGTGGGTGGTATCTTTATGGGCAACGATTGGGATTCGGTGGCATGGAGAAAACCGTATAACGAATACTCTGTGCACACGTGGGTTGCATACATTGATGAGAACAGCATTGGAAGGAAGATGTCCAAGGCATATTCTCAGGGACAGGAGTAGTTCAAGGCTCAATCGAAAGAGGTCATTTGTCGCTGGAAGTACTGACGTTGAGATCGCATGGAAACTCCTGAAGCCCGTCCTGAGACTTTGGATAGTACTTGCTGGTATGTACGCCTTCTCATATTGAATGATCTCGTGAATGAGGTTTTGGAATTTCATGGTCGGAGAATTTTTGGGTCCTTCTCAAGCGGTCGGGGTTGATATTTGGCGTTCACTTCGCTTTGAGAGATAGATCAAAACAGTACTTTGAAACATGTCTGCATGGTGTGATCTGTTGTGTCACCCACGTCAGTGAGCATGTTCACCATAGTAGAGCGTGAACAGAGGGGGACGAGGAGGGAACAGGGCACTGCCCAATCAAGTATGCAGGACTATCGCGTCCGTATAGACTGTCGCATTCGTATCAGCCATCCTCTCTCTACCAGATGGCAAGAATATCTGTTCCATGAAATTGCTGGTCTTCTGCAACATCCTCATCCACACACTATAGATGCATGGCTCAGCTCTGCACAAGTCCCGTATAAGGTCGCCTCTTTTTGATATGCCGAAAAACTCTCTCCGTCTCCTTTGCTTGACAAAAGGGTTGCTGGATCTAAGTCTCTGACTGCGCACTGTTGGACATTCTGACCGCAATGGAGATTCCCAGACGCCGTGCTGCTGGAGTTGCAAAAGTACTAGAGACCCCTTGTGATGTTTTGAAAGAAATATGAGGCTTTACAAGCCGTTGAGGAGATGCGGATTCTGTAAGAAGACGAGATTCCTTCTTTCCCTCTGCGCATACGCTTCATCGCGCAATTGCAGTCGTGGACATAATTGTAAAAAGCATTTATGTTCTTACAATTAATGCGCCTCATTGTAAGAGGAATTTTCCAAGTTTGCACTTGCTAGGGTTTCTACGACGAGATAAATGGAGGAATACTACCTGCCCATTGATCTGCTATAGTCACTAAACCCTCGCAGCTTGGTTCAATTCTTGGTACTTCGGTGGAGGCTTCCTTTCCGAGGAGAAGCCACGAGAGAACGCATAGGGACGTTCATACCAAGTGGTGTTGGGCCATGGACTGTAGGTGCGAGCGATTGTCTACTCTTTTGAAGGAGCACTATTAAGAGGGCCCTTATTTCGCACCGAAAGTATCACGAATTACCATGATCTGTGTTCACATTATCAAGCGCCATGCATATTCCTCTTGACGGGATTGTTCGACACATCAGGCTCTTTGCTTCGTTGACACCTTCTATGACACACTTCCTTGTCTTTGACCCTTTACACATCCTCATAACAAGCACCATCTTCCGCCATCGATATTTCGTTCTTCTTGAGTTTTATTTTTGGTCGAAGATACCATATCCTCTTCATCCTCCACCTGGCATTCTGGTACATCATGTCTCTTGCCTCTCCCTCCCCCTACCTGGCCCTCATTCAAATATTCCAACAGCACTTCGATGAACGAGCCCCAGCTGTCAGTATCAACGACCTTGATAAGGATGACTGGCAGTGCAACATATGCACAGCACCATACCGCTCCGGAGAAGACCAAGAGAGACCTATCAGATTAACTTGTCGGCATGTTTTTGGCAGAGACTGTATCTTGGAATGGCTGAGCCCGTTCGAAAAAGAGTACCACAATAGCTGCCCCATTTGCAGGGCCAATATTGTCGCTTCCTGGGAAAGTATACTTCCTCCAGAATTTTTACATGTCTTCACACGAGGGCGTTCACTAGTTCCAATCTCTGTCATAGTGACTCCGAGAGGTTTCGAAATTCTATTCGTACAGCCGCCTACGACTATGGGACTTCAAGCATCAGCTGTCTCGAATGCACCGCCACCAGCTCCCACGGGTCCATTACCTCATCCACACCAGCAAACTGTACAAGCACCTGGAACAGCAACAGCTCTGCCAGCTCTGTCTACTTCAGTGCCCCAACAAGTACCACAACACCCAGAACGCCCTGCGACTCTGCCGTTTCCGGTCACTCCAATGCCACAACGAGCCCTACAGCAGTCTGGGAGTTCATCGGCCCTTCCATCACGTCAATCGATTCGCGAATACCAAGGAACCCTGCACCGAAGTAACCCATCACCTGGCTCAGTAACGCCAACGCCGGTAACTAGAAGCGATGGTGTAGCAGCCAGCGCCAGAAATCTACGATGGCGACCCATCGCACAGGTTCCCCAGCATCCAAGCCAAGCATCTACTCGTCAAATGAGCGGGCCAGCCATCAACTCGTATACACTACCACCAAGAGGAAATGCTTTCCTGGGACCTGCAAGCCAAGCGCAAGATACCTCGGCCCCTCAAGTCAACTCGCCAGTCATCGATTCACTTCACACATCACCGGCAGGCAGGGATGCTTTCCTGAGACCCGCACTCATGTACAGTGGGTTTATCCATCAGCCAGGACAATTGCAGCAGGAGATGGCAAACATAGACGAGCGCTCTTCAGACCGTGCGCAAGAGCTTTGGTGCGAGCTTTGTGAAGCAGTCGTCACAGGTGTCGAGTCTTTCGGGGAGCGGCACAGCACCAGGCGGCAGTACTGGTTGGAGATTGCGACACACCTCATCTATCTGGCAACGTTGGAGGAGTTTACGAGGGCTAGACGTGAAGGCGATCGCCAGATATACATGGTCTCTGCCAGGTTTCCGACCCAATCCAATGCCCTTGACTGACTTTCTCGAAGCCCACCCCCGCGCATACACTGGATACCACCAGAATACTTACGAATTTAGACGGCGCTGGATCGTTAGGATGGACAGGAGGCCACGGCCAGAGCCTTTTCCGACGCCTAGGTAAGATGGAATACAGCATGAAGACCAGCACAAGTCGCGAGGATGACTGCAGAGGAAAGTTGGCCGCGAATGGTAGGGGATGAATGGGTTCAGAGATCGGGTCGTGTTGTTGTTCTTACAACCCAAGAATGTAAAATATGGATTTGCACCTGTTTCTTGAGATCAAGTAATGAAAGTTGACGGCATCACGAAGTCATGACGACCTTTATGGATTTCAAACACGCATTGCAAATTCACAACACACACGTCGATCTTTTCGCAAAAATTTTCCTCGTTGTATCCAACTTCCAAACACTTCATTGTTTAGGTCCAAAAACAAACCATACGGACAAATCATTGTCGCGTCTCGACACCAGCACGCTCGGGTACAGCCCTGAGACAGTTCTGCATAACCATCCCAGATTCCGTTATACATACACCATCCACTACTCCAATCAAATCCTGCCCACAAACCCACAAATCTACAACCCACGACCACAGCCTCAGTACAACCCAAAATGGCATCCATACCCCCCAACCCCTCAACTTCAGCAGCAACACCCACCTCCCACCATCCCACCTCCCTCTCAGACCAACTCCACAACCTCCCATACCCCGTCTCGCTAGTTTCCCCATCCATAAATCCCGCCCCAATCTGCTCAATTTGCCACCAAGCCGTCCAAACCCCAAAGAACCCCGAGATCGCAGTCACCACACCCTGCGGGCACATCACAGGAAACACCTGCATGCGATCATGGCTAGCCAGCTGTCTCAGCAGGGGTCAACCCGGGACCTGCCCGACCTGTCGCGCCGTGGTCTACACGCGCGGTCCCACACTCATTTCCCGATCGATGAATCTACGACCCGGAGACGACAGGTGGATGGGTACGACGTGGATGGAGAGGAGCGCATCGCTAGAGGCGCAGCCGGGGACTCCGCGCGGGAGGGAATACTCGAGGGGGGCGGAACAGTGGGGGGTTGTGTCTCGGGTGTGGAGGTGGGAGGATGGAATTCAGCGCGCTCCGGGGTACTCTGAAAGGGATTCGATGAGGGAAATTGTTTCGGCATATTCTCGACGCTCGATGGCGTGGAGAGGGGAGGAGGAGCCGTGGTACCGCTCGGGATCGGGAACCTGCCTTTTGACAATTGTGGTGATCGGTTTGGGTGCTATTCCCTGTTATTGGTGGGCAACGCGTCAAGGGAAGGTCGGACATGAGGCCGTTGACTATGCTGTCAACAGCTCAGCGACTTTATTGATTGCGGCGGGCTTCATGTGGGTGGCACGTGTGATACTATCGCGCTTTTGGCATTATACGCGGATTGGCGTATATACACGCGAAATGGCGTAGGATCTTAGTATCTGCGAGAAGGACTCGTGGGAAGGGGATTCGGGGGCAGGGTGTGGAATCAAACCACAATGAAGTTGATTACCTGAGTTACACAGTGCTGGTGGGAATTCCATCAATCACCAGAATCATTCAACCACTTTCTACCTTCGCTCTTCGCATTGCATCTCCCTCCTATTGTATTTTTGATACGTAGGCCTTCTCTCGGCGACTGTATGCCCGAATTCCATGTCATCCGTTCTCAGAGCTACCTGAATGTCCCTCCCTCCAGAATTGAAGAGAGAGACAAAGGCAAATCCCCAGCCTAGAGTGAATGTTCGTCGGACAGCTCCCCATGCAGATGGCACATGATCTCAAGAAAATTGCGGAAGCTTTACAGCCAAAATTTCTAGAGACATACAATTTCTACTCACTATTAAAGGTCATGTCCGGTAGCAGCGGGCATGAGCCCACTGTGAAGTACTAGGAACAGAATGGCGCATACCTAGGTATATTTCTAGTGATAGTTGGACCTTCGAGACGCGCTACAAGACCGACCAAGTCTCACATTATCATAGAGCGTCATTATCAGAGCAAGATTGAAACAAAGATATTCTTCTTGAGTGAACCTGGCTCTTTCAGATCGACGCCAGGCATGATACCTCGACAGAGACGCATTCGGTGTTCTGTAATTCTCATGAGATGACAATGTCTGTTTCCAAAGGAATGCAAGAAACACCACAAGCTTTCTCCCGAAAGTCCTCCAAAGTTAATCCTTCTCGTAGAGCAAGCTCCTCAGAATAGACTTGAATCCGCACCAGGGCCTTGTACTCCATCAGAGGATATTGTCTACCTTGTTCGTCTTCACATGATGTCAAAGGAGTCAGAGCTGCTCCCAGATGCCACTCGGTAGCAGGTTTCGGTGGCCCCACAAATGCCAGAACGCAGCCTTTGTACAAATTCAGTGTTGTGTTTTCACTCTTTTTCAAACGTTCGAAGATGACCAGACTATCCAATTTAGGGCAGTCGAAAAAAAGTGGACCGTCTGTTCTCAGGTGCTTAGCGGTGTCAATCAAGAGTAGGTGAAAATGCCCTCTCAAGCCTTGCTTTATGATATCGCATCCTCCATCGACGAAATCCATGATATTGGTAGCTCTTTGACTCAACAAAGAACGTGGAGCCCAGCGGAACCCCCGATTTGACAACTTTGGACCAGCGTGGATTATAATAGATCGGGGTATCCTGCGAACCATCAGCCAAAGACGCTCCATGCGATCCTCTCCTTCCGTCTCTAGAAGCCTTGGCATGTCTCCATTGAAGAATGGTGCAATAGCAAGTGCCTCGTCGTCGGGCCTGCTGCTCGTACGTAGGTAAAGGTTGCGCTAGAGAGCGCCTACAGAGATCGTGCCTCCAAGCACCCATTTAGTAACACTATCCAACAGAATCTGCGCGAAGCGTACCACAGGAGTGTATCTCTTGGCATATCCTTTTTCAAGGATGGTTTCTCTGTCCACGAGGGCATCGGAGAATTTAAACAGTAGCCGCTTGGCTAAAGAGCCTTCTTGGAGGGTCCAAAGCCTTTGCTGCCATACTGAGAGCCCCAGAGCCACTAATTGCTCTTCAAGTGGGTCTCTAATGCTGTAATGCTGTACTCGAGCATCTAGAACAATGACTGCTGCAGCCGATTGGTAGGTCTTTGCCATGAGAGTGATTGCTCTTTTGCGGAGGTCTTGTTGCTGTGGCACGCAAAGCGAATCGATCCAGAAACATGTCGCTTTGCAAGATTGGAGTGTATTGTCTAGCAACTTCTCAATCTGACATTTTGGCAGGCCTTTTTCTGTGGTACTGCCCAATCCATCAGACCAAACATGCGAGAAGGCCACATAATTGCCCATATCACCTAGAGTACACGATTTGACGCTGTCTTCAGTGTCTTCTAAGAGTGCAACCCCATCAATTATTGGAATACCCCCTTTGCGAAGACAAATTCCGATTTCTGCAATGGATGGCTTCAGTGTAGCACAACCCCTGCATGAAGTTGTATGGTGTGGTTTATAACCCCCTTTGACATTGAAGCCGGTGCATTTCCTGTCTTTACATCCTTCGTGCATCGCCTGTGTCTGTCCTCTAGGCTCAACCATACTCATATACTCGAAGAAGGACGTTCGGGCTCGATTCAGTTCGCTCAACCCTTGGAATAGGGTAGGACACCATCCTTTCGAGCTCAGCTTCTCGGCAAGTTTGGCTTCATTTTCCTCCGTCATCCACCAGCTGTAGTCGAGGGCGAAGCGATCATCCGTGACTGGAAGGAGCTGAGAGATCGACCACACTGCTTCTGCGACTATCGTCGTCAAGCGCATTACAGAGTTGAAAGTAGGCACTTGGGCGACATGAAGGTGCCCTGTACCGTCCTCTTCTACCAGCGACAGGTTGTGGTTCCAAGATTGGGCTTCTTTGAGAGATGTAGTGATTGCATCCTGTCGAAGGGCCAGATCCTCGGCGCTCATCGGAGACATCACTAATTGCTGATACCATCCATCAATTTGAGTTCGCAGGGCGCTACTTAGGAAAAGCGACTGCTCATTTTCGTTCGTCTTGACGTACAGAGAGCTCGGAATCTTTTCATCAAGAACGGCTTCCAATAGGCCAAGAGTCATCCAACTTTGGATCATCGCAAGAGCTTCTTCAGGACTTTCATTCATCCTGTCGAAGCTTTCGTAGCGCAGCATTTCGATCTCGTCTCTCGTCCACCCGCGCTGAAGAGGATAATCATGCATATTAGACAGAGGGTACGAACGAGTCCTGTCATGATCAAGAGTAAGCCACGGGACTGGCTCGATTTCAAGATGTCCAGTGGTTTGCTCCTCTGCGCTCATCAAATGTTCCATCGTGACGTTCCAGGGGTATGGGGACCAGATGGAGGCAGGTTACATGACGGTGATGCTCCGATAATGCTTCCCCGCAGTACTGTCAATTGCGCTACATGCTTGAGAGAATAAAGATTGGCTCGCTAAGCGAGCCGAGAAAGGAATACGGAAACCTCCATAGCGGACAACGCCAAACAAGAACGTCTTTGGAGGACCCAAAACCATCGGACTTTTCTTTTGAATCCAGAGCATCTACGACCTAGCACAGAGAGGTCTACCTTATCATCGTTGGAAGCACCAGATATTCCATCAATTGGCGCTATGACGACTGAATTGGCAGACGGCGAGGGCAGACGCTGGACGAGGAGCGGATCGGGAGTCTGGGGTGCCGGTAGGAGAGAGACGCGAAACGTCGCGAAATCTTGCGAAAGCCAACGGTTGGGGACTGAGATGGCAGGACCGAGGTCCTTTATGTACAATACCTGCTGAATTTGTCATTGAATCACCGACTCCGAGTGCCAGGCTCTTAGTAGGGAATCGCATTGGAATCGCATGATGTCCCTGCGTTCATTGTGACATTGAATTGTTGGGCATTGTCTTCCTGGGTTTGCTAGGGAACGTCTAGAACAGAGGTGTACTCAACGCGTAATCCTCGTAAAATTTACGCACTAAACATCAGAATACCAGCCCTATCAGCAAAGATAATTACCCGAGGTTGCGTCCTAGTAAGCGTATAATTGCAGTTGTTTTCTTTACATTTCTTTACATTTCTTCGGCACACCTCCATCGCACACCATCCACAAGCCAACATTTCGATTCATAGCCATAGCCTCATTTCAACTTTGGCCAATCTTCAACCTCCAATGCACCAAGCCACCGACGCCGTTCCGCCGTCGAGTCCAGATCTTGCCAGCCCATCAGCTGATCGATCCGACACGGATGATAGCGTCCACTTCCAATGTCTATTCTAATTCCAATGCGAGGCCCATCGGAAAACCTAAAATTACCGCCTTTGGTCGATCGTTGGTGATGAAACTGTGACTTTGCCGCTGCAATGAGAACTATGCCTGCAGCAAGCGATGTTTGATCGACAAGCGGTGAGACTTTCAAGATCTTTCCCTTTGTGCAAAATATGTCAACGTCACCAAATGCGAAGACATTCCAACAGAGAAGGAGAATTCGCTCCGACATACCATAGGGACAAGCAAGGTCGCCCTGTCCTGCCATCATCCAAGGAAAGATTGGCCAAGGAGCGAAACAAATAGAAAGGATGATTCATCCCATTGAAAAATTTATAGGCTTGTCGAAACAAACCGGGTAACCACTACCATCTGGTGACAGTGGGGAGCATGCAAGCCTGATCTGTATGGTTAAGCAATCATTCTCTTCTTTGTCGTGCTGTGATTACCACAACTGGCGACTGTAAACCACTCTCTCCGATGTTGTGTCTCAGGGGCTCTTACTACAGTGTGACGTATTACTGATGTAGAAAAAGCACAGCTATCCAGGTGTGCACACTGATCAACCGAGATCAAGCGCCAGTAGGCATAGCGGCCATGGAATAGGTGACCAAGTTTTGGCCGCCATGACTCGGATCGTATCGCACTTGGCGTGGGCGGTATTCGCCACTTTTCTCATTATTACGCTTCTGGGCAATGTCTTGCGATACTCTACCAACGAAGATGAGGCAATGAGCAGCAGTCTCCCGACTCCAACCTTTACTCCTTATGGAAGGATGCACTGCGTCTCGTCCGCGTCGGTACGACCCTATCCATTCTCATCAACTAACAACAGTCTATCGAAGGACTGCATTTAGCAATGGGCAAACTGCCATTCTCGCAAATGCTAATCAGCTTTGTATTTCCCGCCTTGAGTTTGCTGCATCGATTCTGGCAGCACCTCAAAATCTTTGGTTGCATGCGTACTCGCTCTGCAGGTATTCGTCCAATACCACAATCGTGATGCGCAGTTTATGCAAGCACTTCATCGCTTCAGACTAACGCATTCCATAGTCTTTTCTGCCACAGAAAGGCCTGTTCATTAGCTACTGCCCTTGCCTAACTATAGCTAGGGCCTGAGATATGGTGGCTTACCAAACGAAAAGTCTCAGAATGAATAATTTTTTCTCCAATTTCCCCTTTACTATCACATCGTACACCCGGTCTTTGTGTTTGAAGTTCGATAGCGTAACAACCATGCTTGGACTACCAACGCATGGCCGTATCTCAGCATCACCTATAGGCTCCTCTACCTCAATGCCACCTGTTTCATGTATCACATCCCTCTCCAACCGCGGAATTCTTGGGGTGGACGTGACTACGTCGTGCAAGCATCGATTCCTATGACCCAATTCCGGCAAAAATCACGATTCACCTTTGTTTGATGCTATCGTGCACCACGTTAGAGCCAGCGACATCAAACATATCATAGCCGTTGCATAGCCTCTGTCGGCACAAATTTTCAACCGACACATTCCACAATCTCCTCTTACCGGGCCCGAGCTGTGCTTGCAGTCTTGTGTCAGAATGGTATAGCTCTGTGGGAGCTTACGCTTCCTATAAGATGCACTGATAGCCTCCTGTTTCCTTCTCTCCGTCAAGTCAAGTCGTTTGCACATTTGTCATTCATTAGTAATTCCCTGAGTTTCGACAAGAGTACATCCTTCTCAATATACTCAGGCATCTTCTGGCAAGATGTCCCTGTTCATAGCTGCTCTCCTTTCCCTCCTTCTCGGTGCTGGGCTGTCACAGGCTGATGGGAGCTGTCAAGCCGTCTCGAGCGTCCATTTGACCAATTACGGGTTTCCAGATGCGAGTGGACAAACTCAATTTGTATGCGACGGTAGTACCGCCAAGGCTGGCAATTTAAACACCCCCCTCGGAGATGGCACCTACAACAACCCTTACGCCTTTGCTACCTCGAACGTTAGCACGACCTTCGCTTACTGCGAGACGATTTACGTTCCTTACCTTCACAAGTACTTCAAGTTTATAGATACCTGCATTCAATGCTGTGAGTCTCTCAGCCCATCTCGTATTCCATTGACCTAATTGGCCGCCAGACACGGATCAACAGGCAGGCATGCTTCATATCGATCTTTATCTCATACAATTAGACAGTGACGTAGGGCAACACCCTTGCGAGATGCAATTCGGCAATTTCGGTGGTTCGTCATACGAGGTCATCCGCGACCCAGGACCAAATATGCAATACAGTGGTATGTGCAATGCTTTGTCCCTGTCTTTGTATATCAGCTGTATCTAATGTATCGGTTTGTGAACAGGCCAAGCCCTCTACGACCAATCCACTCAGAAATGCTACAACAACCTAACTGACGGGGGCCTCTTTACCGCCGATATCAGCAACAGCGAAGGCTGCACAGGCGCGGGTACACCCGTACACAACGACCCTAGCATATTCGGCGGCGGTGCAGTCGGCAGTGCCGTCTCATCTGCTGTGAGTGGGCCTACGCCTGTTGTACAGAGCTCGGCAGGCAATAATGGTGGCGGTATTCCGCAGCCAACGTCGTCCACCTCATCATCCAGCGTCAACAACGGACAGGCTCCAGGTCCAACCCCTTTCGAGGGCCAGCCCACCCCGGTGACATCAGCAACTTCATCGTCAACTTCGCAAACCTGGGGAGATAACTGGGGCCAGCACAATTGGAATCCTTCCAGGACACGACGTGCTGCGCATGTCAGGCGCGCTGAACTGGCTGCGTAATGACGCATAGCATTGCCTACTCTGGCCTCGAGTAGGCCTGTTGGTAGGATCCCAGAAGGATCTGAAGGATCTCGGTGCTACACTGCTGCCTATTGAACGATATGTGGTAACATACACCCACCATTGGTGGGGTGATAGGTCGAAATGGGGTGGGTAGACGTGGACCCGCGCCGGCTTCTGGTACAGAACAGTCTTTGTAGTCATGTCGGTTCAGGTCACTGATGTGGAATCCACACCAAGACATCTCTCCACTGTTCCTAAATCCAATTCCAAAAAGCCCCCAACGCCCCCACCGAGACGAAGGATCAATCACCAGCCTTGCTGCCTACCACCGCTACTATGCCGGATTCATGCAGCGCCTTATCACTAGACATCTAAGACCATCCCCCAGAATCTCCTTCTCTGCTCACAAAGAACAACAACCCATTCGAAGTACCAGAAACACATTCCAGACGAACAATTTACGATCTACGTTCGCCCAGCCAGTCCATCACCCAAGCCCAGGTCTCAAGAGCACGAAGACAATGGACGCGCCAGCGCCATCGCGCTCGACCATGGAGAGCATCAAGACGCACCCGCGGTACCAACTACGGCTGCACGCGCTCCTCACGATCGCCCTGGGCGCGATTCTCAACATCATCGCTCTGATCGCGGGCGTGATCGACGGGCGCCAGGACCCGGTGGTGAATGTGATCGCTTTTGCGATTCTAGTGGTGGGAGACTGCCTACCTATCTGCCTGCCTTCTTCTTTCCATTGTCGCACTGAACGGGACTCTGACAGCGCGATAGTATACGTTATCGTTTGTGTACCAGATGCTCGATCTGCTCTCGTTTCCCGATGACGGGGTGCTAATGAAGCAGTTCCTCGATGCGCGGGTGCTGTTTGGGATGGATTTCCTGGGGTTTTTGTGTTTTCTGGCGTTGCTGATTACGAATGGGATCATTGTGGATGCAATGTGGGGGGGAGGGGGGCAGTTGTACACATACAACTCGGTGCCGTGGATGGGTTGCTGGTAAGTACTGCGTGAACTTGTGTAGGGGGTGGGGCTAAGTGTTTGATAGTGCAATACACGGTGCAGTGACTGTCATAGTGCTTTGGAAATTTTTCCAGGGAGCTTGGAAGGGCCTCAATGAGGGAAAGCCTGTTACATCGGTTTTGGGTGTGGATAGGCGGGGACGAGGGGGAGGAGGGGATGAAGACGAGGAGGCAAATTTGCTGGCGGATCCTGAGCATGAGGGGCAAGATGAGGGTTGACATGGTACTTGATATTTTCTGCAGCTGAGATGTTATGTTCGATCTGATATGAATCGATAGGATGTTGATTTTCATAAGAGTTGAATGGGAGGACCAAGAATCTGTGTCGTGTGCTGTCCTTACTGTTCATGCTTCCCCTGTCTTCAAGTATTTCAGCATAACCCTGACCTCTATCTTCCAATACTGCTAATAATGTCCTCTGTGCCATTTTCCTTTGATGCTGGCTTATCTGAAAGTCCAACGTCATAAAGGATTTATCTCGTCAAGTATTCGAAAGAGATTTCTAAGTTTCGGCATCGCTGTGCGTAGATCAGTCCAGGGAAATGTGGCAGAGATCCAAGGCGCTGAGATGGGAGCATAAGTTTCCGAGGACCATGTACTGGAACAATGAGAACCCGGAAGGTAGAACATAGAGAAAATGCAGATGGCGAGAGAGCCCGACTCGCAGGGATCTAGACCTCAAAACTCCAAGTTTCTTGCTTTTGACTAGCAACATCAATATCAAACATCACCATAGGCTCTAAGAGAGCCAATAGAGTTTATTGAATGAATGAAGGATACAATACAAACTTAAATAATAGTATAAGGTACCTCGGTAGGTACTTTATTGTAATAGGTACTGGGTGACGTGCATTGTAATAGGTTTGGCATCTACCCCTGAGCCCAGGTAGGCCTAGTAAGCATCGGCTAGGGCTATGTTACCCCGCGAGGCCGAGTTTCATATTTGTCGAATTTTCCTCCCATCACTCCCTCAAACTCCATAGCCATACCATCAACCCCATCATCATTTCCTAGAAAAGACATTTTCAACCTCTGCCAACTCGTGAAGTCAGGCTGGATTGTGATTAAATACGATTTTAGAATTCTCTTTTCGCAAGTCCGGCTGTTGCTACTCCTGCCCTCAAGTTTCCTAGTCTGCACGTTCGGAGGTGAACCGCCACAATGCTCAATCGAAATAGAAAACAGATGATATGTCTTTACTTTGGATTTTGTTGAATCATAGTGACCTAGAAGCACGATGTTCAAGACCTGCTTGAGCTAAATTTTCATTTTAATGTAAGTTGTGGACCTTTCCGACTATGCGATCTTCAATTGTATCCTTCTCGATATGACCCACGGCTAACAATCGCCTGTGGCCATATACGACAGAATGATCCGGCACGGTTGCGGATCCATTCACGGATCTCTTTTGGCACCGAGCCAGTACCAGCATCCAACTCCAAAAAAATTTTCAGCCTGTATTATTTGCAAATATCTTAAGTTATATTACTCTTTTGGGAAAAGCTCAGTCTTCTATCCAATCTCGCATCGAGGCTGCGTATAAAATCTTTGATTGTTATAAGACTAACGATCTCATCTTTTTTCTCCAATCTCATCGGCTCAAGGCATTTCCTCAACCTCTTGTCTGCGTCTTACACTCGTTTTAATCCGAATCGTTGGACATACTCTCTTTCAAGTCACAGCCATGGCGTCACGTTTATTCTGCAAGCTGCTGGGCCCCGCTTTTTTGATGGTTGTAACCGCGACAGCGACACATCCCTCAAGCTCCATCGTTTCGTCATCCTCAAGTTCGCCGTGTTCTTCACCATTGACTACGCGACTTCCATCGATATGGGCTGGTGGTACCATCATGTATCCCGTCCCCCCACCCACAGTAAGAGCAGTCAACGGAATGTCTCATCCTGTTCAAGCGGTACAATTTTCAACCTTTGTGGCACTCAAAGCAAATCTTAGAATTCGACCTCGGCCGCTACATTCAAGACCAAATTCCTCAAAACGTCCACCACACCAGCACCTATGCTCCCTGAAGCGACAAGGATATGTAAAACTACTACTGGGACTTGGGTGCCTGAAAACACACCCACATCCGTACGCAAGTCAGACGGAAGTCATATTATGGGCGTCATCAACACCATCTCCGGTAATATCAACGCCACAAACCCTCTAAAGATACAGAAACAAGGAGACATTCATTGTTTAGGCTGGTGGTATTATATCCCTGCAAAAGCGCCTCCAAAAGACCACTCCGCCTACGACTTTGGGGTTAAGTGGTCCGAGGACCGTGTATGCGCCAGACAAGGGCAGTCGTATGATGTCGAGTCTAAGACCGTCAAGGACATTCTGAGCGAGCTCGCATTTGTGTGGCGCACCTACCAGGATATGTGGTCGTCGCTGCAAAACGGAGGCTATGGTCAGTGTTTGATTTTTATTTTTGAAGCGTGGATTGAACCGACTTGGAAGTCTTCAAAAGGCAGCAAGAGAAGTGCGTTGGGTTCTAGAGATGAGTAGTAAGAGGCAAAGATGTTCTTGTCTTGGTACCTGCCAGGTGATATATATTTCTCTTTCTCCCAACCGAGATGTTCCTGCATCTTGCTTCTGCATCGATGTGCTGAACATGTCCTGGTATTCGGACTTGGGCTACCCAATTAAATCGATCTGATTTTCAATGCTCTATACCCGTCGCAAGAATAACACAGGAAACCCCGCGAGAGGCAATGGACTCTCGGTCCAGCAGAAAGACAGCACCAAGCATCCAACCGGCGAGAAAGCAAGACTCGTGAAACGTGATTCGGCGAGGCAGGTTCTCGTAGCCCGCGTGCCCAATATCCGCAGGTATAGCCCCGTTATTCGCGGCCACACAGCGCTTTTGCCGCACTACGTTGCGCATGCTACCGCTCCTTACTACTACCGCTGCGCGGACCAAGTGAGCATGTCGCGTGCCGGCCAGCCGATGAAAATAGCTCACATGAAGAAACAGAAGAACCAGAGCTAGGCAATCTCGCTCTCCTGTAAGGCAACGCTTCTTTCCCACAATGTATTCTCGGCGATTTAGTGACTCCTCTACTTCGGGACTTACAGATTCTTGCTATTTCTAGTTCTGCCTGCATAAGAACCCCGTAACAGATCCTCTCAACGGAGCAATTCCAATGTTTATTCCGGCTTTTATTATCCGAGGCGTGAGTAGACATCGAATATATTACCAAGTTTTACTATCCGAGGCACAAGTACGTATCAAGTATATATATACAAAGTTTTCCCTCAGAATCTTGCATGTACTCTCCCAGGTTCTAACAAACAGAACTACCAAATTTCTTGAATCAGGGAGGTCTCATCCTTTTCTCTCAACACGCGCAAAAAATTACTATTATCCCCATCTCCATTCCAGCGAGTCTTTACACGTAGTGCACCTGCACGACGCCACCTCCCCAATTGTAAATATGCATGCATCGTCACTCCTCGCCATCATGCTCGGCCTTGCCGCTAGCTCCACCGCTCTCTCCACCCAAGTTGCAAACAGACGCCTGAGGAGAGACCCGCCCCCAACCACCCCAACAGTCGGAGAGACCATCCCTCCAGCCTTAGCACCGATACCAAGCGTCTCAACCAGCGGCTCCCTGATGCAAAACCCACGCGCCGGTATCCAGCTCCCAAAATGGTCAGCTCCGAGCCCCCCTCTCCTTCCCCTGGGAGCCCTACCCCCCCCTCAACCGCCAGACTAACTCTCACGCAAGTCCCACCCTCAACATCCCCAACCAAAACACCTCAACCCTCCCCCCCCCAACCAACAATTGGCTCCCTGACTGGCACTCCCCCGACTCCAGCATCCTCATCCGCTTCATCACTCGCGGCCCCGCCATGACCCCCACAGCCACCGAGCGCATCCTCACCGCCGCCGTCGCAGACGTCGGCGAGCAGTTGATGCGCCACGGCGGGGCGGGGAAGATCCCGAACGGCGAGTATTCCGTCATCAAGACGCGATATCGGTTGGATATGAAGTGTGAGGCGGGGAGGAGTCTGACGTGGAATGGGGTGTGGTTGGTGCTGCAGGGATTGGTGGATAGTGTGATATTTTTTGTGGAGTATACTTTTGAGGTGTGGGATGTGAAGGGGGGGATGGTTTTGCTGGCGAAGGGGAGTATTTCGAAGGTGGCTGGGGGGGCGTGATGGGGATTGCAGTTTGTGGTGGGGAGGAGAGGGAAGGGAGGTTGGTAGGGTTAGGGAGTCGGTCCGGGAGTATGTAAAGTCTTCTGCGGAGGTGCGGAGGCGTCTGGTATGCAAATAACAGAGGCTTGTGAGAGTCGAAGGCATCATGGTCGAAAGAGTGGGAAATGTGCTGCGAGCACTGTGAGCGGTATCGAAGAGCAGACTTGGAAGGAGAAAGTTGATATGGCTATCCACACTGTCTATAAAAGATTCCCATACCTGGATATCGATCCAGCCAACGCCCGCGCTGCCTGTCTTGCCGGTCTCTACATGTTGCTTTGCGCGAGTAGCCACCGTCAAGTGCATAAAAGCCTGCGCAGTCGCATTCACACGCCGAGTCCTGAGCCTTCGTAGAGATATCAGTATTAATCATGGTACCACAAGGCCCACGGCATTGGCCTTCCCTACAGTGACCCTAATATGCCCAAAATTCCCATCAACAGTATAACCACCCGTATTCCCGATAGGAAAATACCCCCGAGAGCATGCACTAGTCACCTGGGTCGCAACCAGTGAGATCGACGTCCAAGTACTTTCGTCGTCGGCGTCGCTATCGATAGAAACACAACATGTGCCGTAGCATTGGCTCGTGGGAAGTCTGAAAGGGTCGACGGGGCCACCGCGGTGGAAGGTGCTGCGGTCGACGTTACGGGAGAGGGCCATGGTTGCTTTGAGACAGTCGTTTGTATCGGCGCGGCGACTGCCACTCCATGAGCTAGAGAAACATTCGAAGCTGGCGGCGTTGCTTGAAGTTGTGTTTGTTATGAGGAGGTTGGGGAGGGCGTTTGTTATGGGGAGGACGGGGAGGGAATGGATAAGAGTGTAGAGGAGGGCAAGGACGAGGGCTGATAGGCCACTTGGGTAATACATGAGTGAGAACTGTATTTTGGGTGCCGATGTGTCTCGAGTAGGGGAATTCTTGCTGATCTTTTGTCAATCTGGAAGTTAGATTGCACCACGGCGAACGTTCGACTCTTTGTAAGGAATGAAGCGTCCCAACTACTCAGGACGTCGTTGCGATAAGGCTTTTTTTAAGGCGTTCACATCCTTCGCTTTGGCCTTTGAGAGCATAGAAGCGCGGTAGAAATGAAACGATAAGCATTGTAAACTTCAATGCGCGGCGCCAAATAGCTCTATAAGAATCTCGCTGGGAAGGACATAACGTTGTCCAGTGATGTTACAGGAGAACGCACATTGCCTGCAACACTATTGAGGCGCAGATAGGCCACAAAAGCATCCTTCTCGACAAGACTTTTGCTTGGATGTGAAGCTCAAAAGTCAACAAAATTGGGAATTTCGGATTGGATATCGCTTGTAGCGCGTACTTCCTGTTTCCCGCCGAGACACTCCCGAAAGCAACGCAATGATCTGTCGCACGAGCAGAGATAACAATATCTTCACCTATAACAGCAGGCCTGGGGATGGACGCCTTTTTTGACGTTTGGATATAAAACACCCGTTTGGCGACTTGTGTCTTCTGGCTTCCAGCAATCCCAATGGTGGAGCTTCTGTCGTGGTCACTCTATGACTGGAACGGCGCTCAAAGTGTTCCTTATCACCGCTTTGACCAACTCATTTGGTCCTCAGATTCTCGATCTTTTACGTCTCGCTGCGAGTTTAACTTCGGGAGCACGATGTTCGTAGTCATTGTGATCAAAATGCGGGTGATGATTTGCTATGGTAGATCTGAAGTTGGAACATCGTTGACGTGAGATCTTTCGTACTGCCCCTCCGCTCGTTAGATTCCGGTGCGTGTGAAGTAGAAAAGAAACGTTGGTACAGGTTCATTCTGGATGTAAGGCTAAGCTGTCTTGACCGTGTGAGTAATGCAATCCAGCGAATGGTCTGTACTGTCGCAGTTTTGCTTGCTCTTGGGCACTGAAGTAGTCCTAGGTCTTCGTTCATGAAAGAAGTCTCTGTTCACAAGCAACTCTAACCAGAGATGCCGAAATTTGATGCTCAACATGACGCTCGACGAGGCGTGGTACTCGCATAGCAGTGTGCTTTTGCACACAAGCAAATTACAGCTTATTATGACACCATGGAATCCATTTCACCATGCTCGCCTTTCAGTCAATTGATGTACATCGCGTTCCCAGCCTCAGGAAAATACAGAAACATGGATGTGAATGGATGAATGATGATTCTGATCGGACCGCGTATCAGCAAACTTTGCGGCAGGACTAGGCTTCTTTGGGGAGGTTTTTCGGGCTCCAGCGTCGAGGGCAGGCCCCCTCAGAAGGCCTCCAATTAAGTCCACGGTCCAGAGGGGGTGAGGGGGTCCAACTTTGGTCTACCCCTTAGTGAACTCGACGCTTCGAACGCTACCGATGACAGGGGCACTCATACCCTATCCATACTCTGCTTCACTCCACCGTGTTGTTTGGAAGAGGTAGTACCTGCAAAAACGCACGGGGCTTTGGCCCGAGTGAGTGGGGGCAAAGAAATCGCCATCAGCATTCTCGGAATCGCCGCAAAGCGTTCAAAGCGTAGACAATGAGATCGGTGGACTCAAGAATAAGAGATTGACTGGCATGTTTGGTTAGATGTACAGTAAAAGGCGACATTGATTTAGCTGTTCAAGCAGATTCACGCAAGGATGACCATATTGGGACGCGAGGCTTTGCGCGCGGATTCGTTCCCAACCCGTTTACAGGGGCAGCATCCTACATTGCAGGCAGCTAATTCTCATATTCTTCTGCAGTATGGTCGAATGATTGGATCTGTCATTCAGTGATGGCTGAGGCCTGACAATACATACAACACAGGTTGCGCCTACCAAGAAGCCTCGTCTGCATAAATCCTCTCCCCAAAGATACAAATACTCATATCCCACCAATTCTCCTGTCTGCTGCACTCCGACATCCTCTTCCCACACCACTCCACAATGAAGACCCAACTAAGCACCCTCCTCCTCACTATCCTCCTCACCACCACTCTCGCCACCCCCACACCAGAAGTTGTCAAAAAGTCTTCAACCCTCAAATGCAGTGATCCCAAATGCGTCGGCATTATCAATTGTATTGTGGACACCGACTCCAAATACAAATGCTTCTGCATCGGAAGCTTTAAAAGCGGGGATGCAGCGCCCGGCACGCTTTGCCTGCCATGTAAGTCCTTTTGCGTATTGGAACTCTCTGGTTGTTTGGGGTGAGGACAGCGGACATTTTCTCTGATTAGGAGACACTTTGCGTTGTGCATGCCTAAATGCGTGACTTGTAGCGACCTCCTAATGATTGAATGCGCTTTACGAGGCCGAAGGACAACGCTTCCTTAGAATTGTGGGATTTTCGAGGATTGGGGCGTGGGGAAAGTTCGGACTTGAGGCTATCCAGTTTCACAGGAAAGACAAAACGAGACGAGCGTATTGTCCTCACTTTTTCTACCTAATTTTGCGAAAAGACTGTGAGGCTCAAGTAAGAGCCACTTCCTGTAAGCGTTGCTCGATCTCGGTGGTTTTATCGTCTCCATCTTCATTGTCCGAGTCCGCGTACTGTCTGAGTGTTGAAGACCCCTGGGCCGCTCTATTCGCGATATCCGTCTCCACTCGTCGCAAGATATGTGGTGGGACAAAGTCCTCGGCATCTTGTTCCAGATCACTCCGAGTCTCATCGTCAAAAATTCCATCCTCAGTGAGCTCATCCTCCCTCTCACCCAGCCCTTCTTCTTCGATGTCCAATTCTTTCTCTAGCAACAATTCGGATCGCCTTTGGCCTACTGCAACACCCCCCTCATTCTCATTTTGCTCTTGTGCTTCAGTGATCATCTTGTCCACATTATAAAAATCCTTTCCATTGGTCAAATGGCTTTCGATCTCCTTGAACCCTTTCTCCCGAGCCATCTCCAACGCAGTTCTGCCGGACACATCTCTCGTCCACAGATCAGCGCCATTTTCAAAGAGTATCTTGACCGCCATCTCGCGGTTGGTTTCGACAGCAACGAAGAACAAAGGCTGGATTAGTTGCGACGGTATCTTGGTAAGGTCGGCACCAGCTTCAATTAGAGTGAGACCGGCCTCGTAACGGCTAGTGTAGTTTTCGATGTAGTAGAGCGGAGTAAAAGACCATCTGTCTGGTGGATCCGTGGATGCGCCGTGGGAAAGCAGAGTTTTAGTGGCGGCATTGTTGCCGAATATGATGGCGTTGTGGAGCGCCGTACGTGAGATCTCGTTACGCGCGTCGGGAGACCCACCGGCATCAAGGAGCGCCTCCAGAATCTCGATCTGACCAGGGTGAATCGTATAATGAAGAGCCGAGGTGCCATCGTCTGGGTTTCTATCATTGATGAGATTTGGTGTAGATTCGATCATGGCTCTAGCAAGATCCCGGAAACTAAGCTTAACGAGGCTCCATATTGGGAGATAGTTCGCTCGTGGATACGTTTCTGCCGCTAGATTCTCCCGTTCAGCCTCATCGTCCTCAAATTCGATGCCGTCGACGCATTGGCAGGTGGGCAGATGTTCGTTTGTGTGTTCGAACAGTCTCATCATGCGAGTGTGTCCATACTGCCACGCCACAATGTGAGGGGTTCTGCCGGCCTTGTCCTCCAGATTCGGGTCTGCATGCATATCTAATAACACCTTTGCACACTGGAGCTCGTTGGCCCTACTAGCGTGGTGTAAGGGTGTTCGGCCTTTGTCATCTGCGGCATCTTTGCTAAGGCCTTTCTCGATTAGTATCTCTAGAATGCCAGCACTATAACAAACGGCAGCGTTATGGAGTAAAGTCTGGCCTCCGTCACTACCATAGTCTTGGAGTTTGACATTGGATCGTAGCAAGACCTTTAGCATCTCAAAATTACCATTGTGCACTGCCCACGTCACAGCGCTTTCCCCGTGTTCCTTGTTCTTGACTTTGGGATTAGCGCCGCTCTTCACCAGTATTTCAACAATCTCAAGGTTTCCTTTCCGGGCGGCGAGAGTTAAGGCTGTGTTTCCAGTCTTGTTTGTGGCATTCATTTCCACATCCTGAAAACCAGAAAGCATAGCAACAATCTCTGCATGCTCGCTCTCGGTCGCCAGAATAAGAGCCGTATTACCTATCGAGTCTTTTTGGTTGATTGTAAAACTTGACTTATCTGATTCGAGGATTTCTCTTACCACAGCACTGAACCCTCTTTGCGAGGCAAGCATCAAAGCAGTACGGCCAGATTCGAAAGCGTGAGTAGCCGTTATGTCAAGTTTGTCCTCTTTCAAGAGCAGCGTGGCTACGTCAGCACGATCTTCCACAACAGCTTCAAACATAGCAGTCTTTCCTCTCCGACTGCGTAAATTTACATCTGCACCCAAGTCCAGCAATTTTCCGACAGCTGCAGTGTGACCTTGTCTGCAAGCGTACATCAACGGTGTCTGTCCATACGTAGGATCTTGACTGTTGACATCGAGACGCTGTTCCTCGATTAATTCCGGCATAAAACCAGCAAGGCCAAACCAAGCGCATAGGTGTAGCGCATTGGCCCCAATGCGAACATCCCAGCGTGCTGGATCGTCAGGGTTCAGATAGCATGCAGCCTGGATAGCAGCGTCTACTCTGCTTGGTTGGCCAAAATATTGAAGAACAGAGGCCAGCACTTGTGGTTCTGTCTCTGCCTCACTTGCATGTTTCCCCCAATGCTGATAGGCATAAGACATCAGGTGGTACTTCTTCTCCCTTGCTCTGAACTCTTCAAATTCTTGTTGGCCCTCACAAGGCCGCCCAAGTTCATCGCGATCAAGATACTGTAACAAGACTTGTACGATTTCGGTAGCCGAATTCGGAAACAATCTGGATCGATTCCTTCGAAAATGTTCCACGGCAGTGAGATGAAGCCTTACTTCTCCAACATCGCTGTGAATGTCTAGCAGACCAGCTGTGCTATCGAAAATGACTTTTCTGGAGTAAGGTCGCTTCATTCGGAATTCAGGCCTCTTCAGATCGACCGCCAATGCATCTTGCAGCTCCGGGAGTGTCAACGTACGATAAGCATACGCAACCAGGCTCAATGTCTTCCTTCCAATATCAGTAGCATTAGTATTTGGGTTGTCGAGGCTGAAGTTGTTGATTCGTAGGACAGCATTATTATAAAGGTCGGCGATTCCATTTGGAGGTGATTTTAAGGTCTCTTCGATCTCCTCGGCACTGGTCTTGAACTTGAGGGAGTCCATGTAGAGTTTTGCCGACACGAACATGCCTTGGGCTTTTGCAACGACTGACTGGCGAATCCTTTCTTCCAGATTGCTATCAGCGTTCTCTCGACAAATGTCACCCAGATATGTTGTTCTTTCGTTCACGTAAGACAACCTGGGATCGTGTTGCTTCACATTTCTCATGCCTTGACTGATTTCATGATTTAGTGCCCAGTCAACATAGAGCCGAATGTCGTCCTCTGCTGGGTTTACGTCCTTGAAAACTTCACGATATGGTTGAACGAGGGTGTGAGAAGGATGACCTGGGCAACGTCGACCCAAGTCCATGCATTTCTGGCAGACGTCCACCTCTTCCGCACAAAGGTAACACGCGTAGTAGATCTTGAGAGATTGACGGTGGCAAAAATTACATGAGACTCTGAGTCCGCTGCCATATTCGCCTTCGAATGGTCTTGAGGTTTTCATGATGTGCAAAACACCGGACCCTATCGTTTCGATATCTCCGAGAAGATCTGCTTTGAGATCTGGTAAAGCTTCGTCTAAAGCATCAATCACCAACATGACCCTGTTGTAATTTTCGATCAGCGTTTGCGAACCTCAAGGGATGTCGATCATGGAGTCATCTAAGATGCATTGGCCAAGAAAGAAAAAGGGTTGAGTTTGTCTGGCTCCAGCCACCTTCACCTTTTTTTCAAATGTGTTTTAAGGAGGCTAGAGTCGAAATCCAGACTCACCTCGAGTAGGTCGAGATCTCCTCGTGCAATGCCTCAGTCAGACCCTCAAGGGTTGGGGGAGCTTCACGTCGAGAATCCTCGTAGATCTTGCGGACACCTTCAGACCGGAACCTTGCATCCAAGTTCTGCTCTTGCAGTAATTGTTTCAGGAGACTGCCTAGCAGTGCTTCGCGCGTTTGCGCCTCCTGATCCTTGTCATTGAGATACAGACAGAGCACTGGCAATCTCCAATGGCTTCTCAGGTGATCCACCACGATGGAGCAGAGCACTGTCTTTCGGCCAATAAGCCCCATTTTACCGCGGTCGGAATGTACATACCTTGCCTGCACCAGGTATAGCCAGACATGTCAGCGTCCATGAACTACCTTTAGCCCAAGCCTGAAACTCCTCTGATTGGAGTAGACTCTGCCCAACATCGGGACATCTATTCCTAGAGACTTCTCGGTGTCTTCGGAAAAAGTCAAGTGGGGATAGCCAGGCAATGATAGCCTCTTTCTCTTTGATTCGTGCCTTCCGTTCCCTAGCTGAGCGCTGTTCTCTCTCTCGTCTGGCCTCTGCTTCCTCTATACCTTGCAATCGTTTATTGCTATCCATAGATTGAGCGAAATCATCCCCAGCCAAGATGTAATGAACATCGGACTTCCATCGATCAATGTTCTTGAACGTCTCCTCCAGTTTCGACTTCTTGTCTGGCCACGTGAGCTTATAGTAGGTTTTCTTAACCGGGATAGAAGGTATATTCAAAGTAAACATGATGTCGACCATTGCATCGTATATCTTCCAAAGTGGGCCCTTTTCACTCTCAGCTGAGCCACCCTCGGGGTCGGAAAAAGTGGAATTGTCCACTGAGATTAGCCCCTTGAACCATGGTGCGTTTTGATCTGTTCTCTTCATCATCTCGTCGCGGTCCTTCAAAGACTTCAGGAAGAGACGGACATCTCGAGCGCGTTCCAGCAGTTCTTTGTACGTCTTGCGAAAATCCATGACCTCGCGAGCATATTTCAATATAGAACTCGTTAATTGCAGTAAAGCGGCAATGGAAGCGGAAATACTCAGGGGATCCATGTTGATCTCTAGAATAAGAAGCCGAAGAGGTCACACCAGACACACTATATATTGCTCGATGGTCTTGTGGCTTCCGCTGTAAGCCGAATGGTCTGTGGACTGTGACAGAGAGACGACTTTCAGCTGCAATCGATGATATACTAGACACGGGGCCGCAATCAGAGTGCCGGCCAGTCACCTCGACTTCGACCCTGAAATGCTGCGGGAGTTAGGAGACACAGTAAAATGGTGATTCTATGCACGTGACCTCAGCCTTACCCACCAGTCTCAATCACATAGGAGTGAGGTGGATGAGAGAATTTTTATCTTGCACCTTGTTCAAAAACTCCCCATCTATAACGTATGGAATACTCCGCATCCAACGTGTCCTCATACAAAAGTAAATCAGCTCTCACAATAATGACTGGCCCGCTTCTGCGCAGAATGCAATGCAATGCAATGTAATGCAATACGACTGAAGCTTCAGCCCGGCGGCGGAGTCCTGCAGTCATATTTACAGCGCCCACTTACAACGGAAACCCCGCCTCATCTGGGAGATTACTCAGATTATGGACTCAGGCGTCCCATATTAGCAAATGCTAGAGGCTGATCAGCCCTCTCCTCATTCGCTGCTGTCATCATTCTGAAACAAATCTCACTGCGACTTTCCTCCATCTGGTTTTCCACCGAATCAAGGCTCCTCCCTTTCCGAAGTACCTTAGAATTTTGTCATCGATATTCACAAATTGTCGCCAATGAGAGGAGCTGCTCAAATTCGACGGATCTATAAAGATTGCGATGCTCATCTCGCGAGAGCATGTTAAGGCCACCCAGATGAAGTTTGTCGTGAGGCTGAATTGTTGCATTGCAGCCGTAAAGGGCAGAGTCGCAATCTTGCCATGACGCCTTTCTTCACATTCTCACTTTTCATCTTCTTTGCTCTCTCTCACATCCTCCTTGCTCTTTGTTTTAATTATTGCTCTGTTATTGGTTTCCCGGTGCAAGGCCGTGGGATTTCGCCAGAATTCAAGCCATGGCAGATTCGTGTTTGGCGCGTGTTTTGTGTCTGGCGTTGGTTTTGCTTGGGATGTCATCAATCTCATTTGGGAATCCAGTCGCCCGTGCGAGAAGTTCAGGGGCACGAGTCCTCCCGCGGCAGGCAACAAATTCTACAAACCCTGCTGTCGACTTAACCTCAGCTTGCGGGAGTATTTTGAATTCTGAATGTGCGCTGCTATTGTCTCAAGAACCCCAGAGTATGCGTTAACGGGACACCAGATGAACTGTTTGTTGCCAAAGATGCTTACGATTGTCTGACAAGCGTTCCAATAAATACGACAGTCTCGCTTCAATTCATTCAGTACTACAAAGACACTCTCCAATTCCAAAGTACTCTGGCATACCTCAAAACCCCACCACCAAGCTATCAGCAGCCAGCAGTGGACCTTTTGGGGGGGCTTGACTCCATCGCGGTGGATGTGAAGGCTGGAAAATTTACTAATGAATACGATTTTGAAGCCGCTGTGCAAAATCTTCTCTGCTCCGCCCATGACGCCCATGTGGTCCTCTACGCAGGGGCTTTGACTGCGTTCACTTTTGGGAGTCCTCTTCGGATCGTCTCTGTGTCGACAGATGGCATCTCACTGCCGAAGATCTATATCACTGGTACGTAAATGAGTCTTCACATATATAGCCATCACTGATTGAGATTCTGAAGATGATCTGATTGAGTCCCAAAACGAGGATGTGGACTGGAAACCCTCGGCAGTCTCCGCTCTCAATGGAAAAGATCCGATCAAATTTCTGAAAGAATTTGCTGCTCAGAACGCGCTGGGATCACTGGAATCAAATACGGATTTCAACCAATTGATGTCCAGTCCAGCCGGAGATGTTCAAGGAATCCTCAGTGCCTTCGAAGGATCTTCTCCATTCTATCCTGGGGATACCATCACTTTCGACTTTGAAAACCAGACCACCACTGACGCATTGCCGTGGCTTGCAACTTACTCTGCCGCCGCAGATGCACCAATAATCAATAATGGTGTTGACTTTTACAACTATTTTGTTCTTGGACTTGACCCACAGAATCCGACAGATTCGCCTGCCGATACTTCGAGTGGTGGTAATGCTACAACGGCTAGCATCGCAAGCGCTACAGGTGCTGCTACAGCCACAGATCTCAGTGCATCTTCCACAACATCATCTGCAGATGCTGCCACCTCTACGCCACCTGGGTGGGATTACTTCCCCTATCCTGCAAATCCTGACGTGATCCAGCCAAATCTTGGAGATGATAACGGCGGAGTCATCACTGGGTATTTTCTGAATGACGGAGAGACTGCAGTTCTCAGTATCCCAAGCTTCGATGTCAATGGAGAAGCTATCGAGTCTTTCTCTAGCACCATTGGAGAGTTCATTCAAAAAAGCAAGGCTGCCAAATATCAAAGAGTAATCATTGACGTTCAAAGAAACGATGGGGGCGGTGATCTTTTGGCAACGGATGCCTTCAAACAAGTGAGGCCCCAAGCAATCATTTTCACGCGAGAAGCACTGACCGTTCCAAGTTCTTTCCAAACATCGACCCATTTGGGGGCAGTCGTCTTCGTGCGCACGATACCGCAGATGCTCTCGGTACCACGTACACGCAAGCCTTTGTGTCTACCAATACTAGCGACGATTTTTATGAACAATTGGTTGGGGACCCATGGGCTGCGACACAGTACCTCAACGCAGAGACCGGGAATAATTTTACAAATTGGGGCGAGCTCTATGGGCCTCATCCATTCAACGGCGACTACTTCACAACCACTGCATGCTTCACCAGTCTTGATGCTGTGTCCGACAAGCTAATGTGTAATAGGAACGCTACAACCTCTCGAGTGCTCTATTCGACGAGATTGCGTCTAGTGGCATTGTCGTCTTCGGCGTTGCAAATCGCAGTAGCTCCGCACCACAACCATATGACGCCAAGGACATAATCATTGTAAGCTATCGTCATTTGGAACTCAGTACGCGCTAACCATAGCAGCTATCGGATGGCTACTGTTCTTCAGCGTGTGCATCCTTTGTAGAAATGATGAAGCATCAAGGAGGAGTGCAAACCGTTGTCGCTGGCGGCCTCCCCCAATTAGGTCCGATGCAAGTGCCCAGCGGCAGTCGCGGCGCCGAGTCATACTCGACTCTCGATCTAGACTCCGACATCCTAGTTGCCGAGATACTGAACGGATCGGTGAACTCGACCCTACCCAATCGAGATCTCGACTTCTTCATCACCTTCGGCGGCTTCAACCTCAAAGACTCCATCCGACAAGGTACCAACACACCTCTTCAATTCGCCTACCTGCCCGCCGACTGCCGAATCTTCTACACGGCGCGCACAGTCTACAACTACCAAAACCTGTGGAACTACGTAATCGACGCTCTCTACCGCAACCCATCCCTCTGCGTTCCCGGCTCCACAACATACAAACCCGCCGACCAAATCCTCGACACCACCGGCCCATCGGCAGATCAAAAGAAAGCGTGGTCCACAGTTCAACCAAACACCATAGCCGCCTCCGTTCTAGGCTGGGGCGACCTCATCAACAAGAAACTCAACAGCAAGCGCTCCGACGACAGCACTCCCTTCAGCAAACGCGCCGTCCTCGGCCTCTCCTCCCACCCCGACCTCCCCTCAGTCATCCACGACGTAACCTACAACCCCGCCATCTGCTCCACCTGCTCACGACTCCAAACCTGCGCCACCATCCCCATCTGCTCCGTCTCTGGCGGCCCCCTCTCCACCAAACAAGCCTGCAAGCCGAAATGCCAATCCGTCCCCGGCGCCGGGGGCTGCCCCTCAGGCACGATCTGCTTCTCGGGCTACTGCGATACACCGAGCAGCGTGACGCAGACGAAGAAGTGCAACGCGCTACCCAAGACGAACCAGAAACAGTTGGAGACGCACCCGCCGAGTGGGTTAAATGTGCCGAAGCTGCCGTATGGCCGGGCGAGTTTTGGGGGTTCGCAAGCTTATAAGCATTATGCGCCCAAGGCAATTGTGAGGGGGAAGGCGAGGAGGGGGTCCCGGAGGAAAGGGACTGGTGGTGCTATAAACTAATGTTAAATGTATAATTCGATACCTATACTGGCAATGTGACCCTTTCAAGGGGGGTTGCTCGGTGGCAGTAATAAAGCCATCCAAGCTCCCCATCCCCCAAAACCCTTTTTCACACACTCACATTCTAATAGAAGCAGGGCGCTCACCCTCCAGATTCAAGACCAGGTGCCAGACATACTCATCAATAACATCCCCCCTCTTCCCGTATTCATTCACACAGGAACGATCTCATCATTCCCCTTTCCTCACGGCTTGGTTTCACCCTTCATATCACCATCAAAACACCAATCCTCCACTTCACGAGTCACTGCATCTGTATAAATATACAGCCTCTCTTGTCTGTGAGACTCTATCCAAGGTCTTATAATGATATATACCAGCAACCCATACTCCAGCTCTATAAACCAGCCGATTCTCCCGAGACCAATTCACCCACCTGCGCACGCATCCAACGCCAGCAGTCCGAGCGTCAGTCGACGACATCGAGAAACGGCAGTTCGAGTGCGGCCGCAATCCCGACTCCCACGCCATCAATACACAAAGTCGGTAATGGAAGCGCGATGCCCATCTGCAAAACTACCCATTCCATCAGCTCTCAGTCAATTCATCGATCCTTGCATTGATTCCACCCAGAGCGATCCCAGTGTACGTCCACATAGGCCTGGTAGCAGCCAACAGAAGACAAAGAGCATAGGCACGCCGCATTCAGAACGCACAGTCTCAGTCTTTCATCCGTCATCCACTGAAACATCTAGCCTTAACAAAGAAGTAGCCAAAACCAGGACAACCCCTCGAAAATCCAATACAAGACCCTCCATGTCGGGACCTTTCCTTCCCTTCCCGTCCAAACCATAAGTTTCACTGATGGAAGTGCGCAAGCTCGACGGCAATGGAAAAGGAGCCCGACCGGAAGAGGTCCAGCCGTGACTTATAGATTGGGGGTGTCCGAACTTGCGGGGTTCGACGCTGGAGAGGAAAAACCGGACGGGATAGGCTTAGCGCTGAAACCAGGGGTCCGGTGTCACGCTGTTTTTTTTTTTTCGGCGCCGTGGTGTGAGGATGCTGATCTGAGGTGTTGACTTGAGGGAACGCATAGTGGAAGCTTTTTGCGTAGCGGTATCGGTCATTTTGTCCCTGCATCCTGTGGAATGAATGTACGGGGGATGGAACAACGGCCTTGGGAAAGAGGGAATGGGGGCCCAAAAGACAGGAAGGCCTGTCTTGCACAGATTTGTGTTATCGTGTACACCGCATGCCATCGGCTGCGACGTTTTTGCGACAAAGAAAAGTGCTCATGAGCACATGTGTATTGTTGAAAGGCTGTGGTGGAGGGAACAAAGCGTTTCCGCTTTCGGGATTCGTAACTTACTTTCTCGAGGACATCAAAGAGATGGGTATAGGCGTCATATCATTCTTTATTCCTCGACTTTCACCATCTTGTTTGAAGTGGTTGCGCCCGACATGATGGTTGACGCTTTCGTCATGGCGAATGACTCGAAATGTACAGTGGTTTGCGAGATTACCAGTTTCGAGCATTGCGCGATCATTGGAGAGCGCTCGACCATGATCTATTCTGTGGACGCTCTTGTTTTCTCCTAGGAAGACTAGAATAACGCAAGGATACATCATCCAGTCATGTGCAGCCTCGAATTGCCCTTGGGACCGTCGTGGCGATCTTTAAAAGCGGTCTGTATATCCGAGGACGTCTCTCGTCCTGTGGTCTGCGAGATGTCTCTCGTGCAGCGGGATTTTTCCAAAGGCTCAATGCTAATTGGTAGGTCCAAATTTTCAAGGCGACCGTGTTGCATCATCAATGGAATTCTTGCACCACCTACGGTCGTCCTCGGCAAAATTGACATCGTGGTACAAATCTCAGGCCCCCACGAGGATTGGACCAAGTTCCAAAAGCGTTCTCTAACGTTGAGTGTATGGGCCACCATGAACGCGGCGGGCACAAAGGGTTCAAACCATGAAAGAATTTGCACAAGAAGCAAGGCCATTGGAGCGGGATTTCAAGCGCTCTGGAGCACAAAGGCTATAGACCTCAAGTCCTAGAATTCTTTTCATAAGCAGGGCATGCATATAACTCTCAGGATGATGTTCTTATTGTGCCATCTCTTCGAGTTTGTCTTCGTCTATACGAGTATTTTCTTCATTGATAGAGAACATGTCTTCCGAGCAAGAACCCTCGTCAGAGAATACCCCCATCGGCGGTTGGGATATCCCAATATCCGAAGATAAAAAGAAGTCCTGGGCTGAACACGACACTTGGGATCCAGACGCGGGCAATCCGGCGCTCCTGGTTGAGTACGATCGTCAAACTGATGGATCGAGTCCCCAAGATCCATGGGAGGCCCCTTTTGGCATTCGGCACTATTTTCTCGGCTATCTTATTGTCATGCTCGAGAACACCATGATTGCCCACTTACGTACAGTACCGAAGGAAAATCTCGGAAACTGGTCCTTTGAAGAGACTCCGGATCAATCCAGCATCGCTGACAAGGACTTGAGAGATCTCATCAAGGTGACGGGAACGAGCAGCTCCCGATTTCGTCCTGAAGACCCTAATTGTGACAAGAGCTCCTGGCGAGCCCTGCAGTGTGCGGAAAACGCTCGTCATGATTTCGAGCATCGAAAAGTCAGCTCTGTATCGGGTGTAGAAGCGGCGATAACACTGCCAGGTCTGCTGGCAAAGCATCGGCGGGAAACTTTCGACGAAAGCCCGAAGGATGCAATGGCGCTGCCTGACTCACTAGAACGTGAACGGCTACGTCCCCAGATGATAGAGCCTTATTTGCTCGAAATCGAAAGGCGAGGGGCGCAGATAGGAGAGACATGGAGATTCATTAGAGACGGCTCGAAAAAGATCGAGGAGGCCAAAGTCCGGCAACGTGCACACACAATTGCGGCAGCTAAAGACTTCCTCGAAAGCAATTTCCCTGAAACCACTCCAAAAGCAGAAGGCCGAAGGGACTTGCAGTTCTGGAACATCATCCACGCCAAACCGCCTAATATTGAAGAGGCCAAGAGAGCTTTGAAAGCAGCATACATAAGCGCAGTCTGCAGGACGTTCGAAAACGATCTCGAGCTTGAGGGACCTATGCAGCGATCTGTCAAGCAAAGATTCGAATCGGTTGCCTTTCCCAACCAGGATGGGAAGATGACAACACACGGGTTGCAGAACAGAATTCGAAGGGTTCTCAGCGAGAGCTGTTTCAAGTACGCACTCCGTTCAGATCCGGAGTTGATAATCAAGAAAGGCTGGACAGTGCCGGAGCAAGTCGAAATGATTGACTGGAGGGAACTTCAACCTCCTACGAACAGCGGTTTTTCCAGTACGGAGTTCAGGAGCATGCTTGGAAAAGCAGTTGATGTGCGAAATGCGGCTGCTCACCACCACTTCTACAACGAAGAGAAGGCTCATGAGCTGGTAGCACTTGTACATGACGCAATTCAGCTAGCAATCATGCTAGGTGAGCGGGACAACGCCGTCGAGATTGAACTCTTAGCAGAACAATATTATTCCAACAGACCGCGTATCGATTGTGTCAAGCGTCTTCAGAATTATTACAGAAGACATGGCTGGAATTTACTCTCAAAGCCTTCGGAGCAGAAGCGGATCAATGCCATCGCTACCAAAGTCTTGTTGGATCCCGACCTAGAAATCAGGCCTCGAATGGCTATGCCTAATACACTTCATGGTAGACTGCCCGGAGAGGGAACCAGGGGCTTCTCGGATTCAACCGCTGAATTGACGATTGGCGGGTTAGAGGTGCAGCCTATCAGTAGCGTGTCATCACCAGATAATGGGAAAAGACGCCCAACATCTCCGAGAAATAAGGGGAAAGAGCGTCCTTCGGTGGATGAATCGGCCATGCTCGCTGTACCAGGAGACTATCCTCAGTCAGAGGACTCTTCTTCGCAGTCAGCCTCTGAGGAAGCTACCAGACTTGAGGCTGACATGGTCAAGGGAAAAGTTGAGTCTCTGAACCCTAAATATGGCAATGATTCCGACTTTCCACAAGTCGAGTCGTCGTCGCAGTCAAGGGTAGCCCCTGCAATTGCTACAAAAGCCCCTGAAGCAGTCTTTATAGGTCCAGAGGCTCAAGTCGATGATGAGAGCGACGTGGAAGAGAAATGGCCTAAACCACCCGTAGATTCAAAATCGCACGAGATTGCTCGGCATGGCGGTTGGGAGGCGACGCGGGAAGAGCACCCCTTATCATGGAGCCCCTCCATGTGTTCGAGTCTCAAGGCAAAGCCCCTACGGGTCACGTGGGAAAAGAAAAAGACACCGGAGGAGGTTAGCGAGGAGTATGAGAAGGAGAAAAAGACATGTAGGAAAAAGTGTCCTGTCCACTGCATCAAAGCGGAAACTGCCGAAACTCAGACTATACCAGAGCCGGGCTTGGAAGAGCCCCAGGAAAGTAGTACTGAAGACGGGGAAGAAGAGGATCGCTCTAGTCGTGGCAACGGAGAAAATACAGATAATCAAGAACTCTTGGAGCACGATGTTAATACCACTAATCCAGGCCCTATTGACGACTGGGAAAAAAGCGACGGAGGTGATTTGCCGACCGGTCCCACTTTTGATACGCACGATGATGTTGCCGATGATGACGACCGCACAGCCGAGGAAAGCGAGGATCAGCATGGGCAAGGCGAAGACACTGAGCCGCCAGGCGATGGGAACGATGATCCTCCCCTAATTGAAATGCCAGAGACAAGGGCAGAAGACCCTAAGGCAGCTGCCGAAGACGGAGCGGACCCTGCAGAAGTCTGAGATTCCAGTGAACCCCTCCCAGTCCAATCCGAGGGTGACAAGGGCACGCCGCAAACTGTGCGCAGCGAAGGCCGGCTTGAGCTGTATCAGGATGCCGAACCGCGGGCAGGAGAGAATGATGATGCGACGTCAGCTGCTCCACTAATCCTGGAGAGAAAGTGCAATGAAGGGGTCAGCGCTGGTCTTGTTGTCGATAATGGAGGGACCAAAGCCGCAAAAGGCGAGGGTAATTGAAGTGCAATCTCCAGCTTTTGCTGTTAGATGGTACCTGCAATAATTTTTCCTAGTTTGCTTTTCATGTAACGCTTGTTGGGTTCGAAGATGTGTATTTAGGGAATTTGTACGGAGGATGCTCTCGATAGAAATTCCGAACTTGGAGAACTCAGGTTTGCCTTAGAGGCGCAGCTAGCTTCAATGGGTTTAGATTGGTTCCTAAAGCGGCATAGCGGCTTCTCCCTGGTTTTCCCCTGCTTGAGGTTAGGGGGGTGAGGGCGTTGTCTTTCGTCATATGGCTTCTATACATATCATGACATTTCGGGTGTAGTACTACTATCTCTGGTGTTGGCGTCAGGAAAATTAGTATTTAGAGTGAGTGGTTGGTATCTTGGGTAGCGCTACGAATGCGAAAAAATGAAGTTCAACGCTGGCCATCTTATAACGAACGAGTACTTCCCCACCATCGCTACGCATTCAAAAGAATGTACCTCTCCGAAAATCGCTGCCTTCATTTCAGCGCCATCACTCGATGCTCTGCCTTGAAGTGCACATTGGTTCGTTCAAAGATATTCATAAGCCTCCTCCCCACTGTATGACTATGCCAGCGCATCAATCCCCAAGCACCGAGCGCTCTCGACACCAGCCACGTCAACATAGACTTGGTATGGTGCTGGACTATTGCCATTCAAACGACAGGCCAAGAATCCCCCGCCCTGGTCGCTGGAGAAATTCAAGTCTCCGAGTGAGCCATTGACACCTGGAGTGTATGTGAAAGTCTTCTCGAGGTCGGTCGAGGGGACAGGGGCGGTGTATGTCAAGGCGCCTACTAGGCCGGTGGTGCGGACGGAAAGAGTTTGCTCAGGCTCGATGGTGGAGCACTGTGGTGTGATTAGCAGTGGACACTTGGTCTCTGCCGCAGCTGAGGCATTGCAGGGTGATGAAACTAATGCTTCGGAACAGGAGTAGGCACGTACCAATTTAGCACCTCCATTGGAGGCCTTGAAAACTGTGGTGTTGTATTTGGGCTGGGCGCCGTGGTAGACGACGGGCAGTCCCGTCCAGGTAGATGCAGCCTCTTGCGGCGGTGAAAGGCAGTAGGTGAACTGGGCTGGCCGAACGAGCTGAAATGAGGGCAAAAGGCGGTGACCCTGTCTTAGACTGGGCAGGAGCCGCAGCGGCGAGGAACGGGAGTAGAGAGGTGACGATGAGTGAAGCCTGCATTTTCTTATTCCTTTGTCAATTGGATGGATTTGAGTGATGAGCGGTGTTGCAGTGTGTTGGCAGAGTGAAGCGAATTGCAATGCGGGTTCAGCAGTTTCGGTTGCCCCTGCCTCGAGTCTCAAGGGTACTGTTGAAACCTTTGAAGAGGTCGAGAGTGCTGAACATCTGTAATTCCCTGCGTCCTTATATGCATACCGTTCTACACCACATGTGTGGTAGCATCACAGCGTACATTAACATTATTCAAGCTCGTGTCCGCATTGCAACGCCTTTCTCCTATGCAAGCAGTGCAACTTTTTCTTACGCGATATGATGTATTAGTCACGACCGTGGTGCCGGACGGGGACCTGAATACGGATTTCCTGCAATGATCATCACATGGCGCACGTCTTTTGGTTCCGTTTCGATCGCCATTCGGGAGGAACAGCCATCCGGAGAAGGCGTGGTCCCAGGGAGCGACTTCATTCGACGACCAGCGAAAAGGCTTTGGTATCATAAGCAGGGTCGCACTTCCATGATGACATGGAGGGGCTTGTATTCTGGGGAGATCTAAATTTAGAAGGGCTGAATGCCCCAATCACGATCATTCCCGGTTCACCTCCGCTCATTAAATATGCTCTTCAGAAAGAGGCAAATTGCATATACGAAGTCGGGCACAGTCAACGAAGACGTTTGGACGCTGGCTTCTGGTGTTTGTGCAAGGACCGGGTGAGGTGATATATTTCACTGGGTGATGAAACCAAAGCACAAACAGGACTGTATGCAAATATCAACGGATCTCAAAGTGTATATGATACATGCCGTGTCGTGTGCTCCGTGCAGGTATTGCCAGTGAGAAGGAGTCATTCGTGACGTGCTACTATATTTTCTAGTCTTTGCAACACGACCAATGCTGAGGCCGAGTCACAGTTTGTAAGCAAATCCGGAGACGCTAGTAAGACTTAGGGCTAGGGTTTGATATTTGACCTGTAGCCTGTCCTGACACCTTGAGCATTGCACCACTGCACGTAATTCTCTGCTGGACTAGACTTCTAGGGAATTTTCTGGGGAGGATAACTTGGAGCATCTAACCTACAGAGTATCCTGGGCGTACACTTTCTAGGCTGTCCGGGGCCTTTCGTCCAGGCACTCGCTCGAATAGATCAAATCCCAATTAGTACTAACTCGGGGTAACCTGGCGCTTATCCTCTGTAACGACATTGGTCAATCCTGTGTTGTTTGGGCGCCGACATACGACGACAGACAGGAAAACCGCCGTATGAGGCTTAGCGGGCACGTTAGCCCATTCATCGCGTTCTACCCTCTCTTCACATTTTTTTGCTGAAGCAGTGCATCTGATACATCCTTTCGTTGCCCTTACATAGCCTCCATTGCCCTACTGCTCTCATGCCTGTCTGTTAGAAGCGGTGGAATGTTACAAATTGGGATCATGACAGACTGTGCTCTCATTCTCCTAGTTTCATCTCTACCTAAGTCCCTATTGGCGGACACTCTGACCATGTTCCCTTGGAGTCCTCTTGGCATCGTAGGCAAGGAATCTTGAACAGTGTGCCGGTGGCCGCAAAGCACCCCTCGGTCCCTTCACGGCTTTGACACGAACCAACTCCATTTCTTTACCCATGTTCCTTCCCCACTGTGCTCCCATCCCATCAACCCAAAAAGAGCCGTGTCAAATACATCTCTCATAGGCTTGATCTCATAGTCCATGGCAAAAAAGGTCGTCAATGGCGAATATAGCCATATCCAACGTGTTATCATTTCGTACCAACGGCCTAGGGTCATCTGGGCAAGATGATTTGCATATGGGTTGTTGTTGACGAGATGTAGCTCACGTCGAACTGTTGGACGAGTTTCGAACTTTGTTCGAAGGAGGCGCAGGTTGGGGTAGGTGTTGAGGAAGGAGGTTATCATGTCCATGTAGTGGCCTGCCAATGCACCGACTATATCGAACGAAGTGAGGGAGTAGGAGGAGCGAGTGTCCAAGCGCATGCGATTTAAAGTGGGGCCCGAGGTTCTCCTGTAAATTGGGGTGCGACGATGATCATACTTTCTCCAATGCTGATTCAAAGTGCAGTGGGTCCAAGCACGAAGTTGGAAGGCGTCAGAGGGGGGGTTTGAGCTGTCGGAAATGGCTTTGCGTCGCACTGATGCCGAAGATTTTGATTGTTCTAGGCGAAGTAATTGGAAGCATTCTGGTAGCATGCAACCAAAATCCTGAAATTTGCCCTGTTTGGTGATCATCCTAATTACGTAGGCGGGCTGCATGGCTATGTTGATGACCGGTGGATTGATTGAATCGGGTGTTGTTGTCAAAGCTTTCCAGACAGGAGGGTAATCCAATATTGGTTTGTCTCCTGGGCTCAAGTCCTTGTTGTGCAGGACAACACTCTTGATAGAGTCCATCAGGCCGTAGGTTCTAACAAATGACAATGGCTCTTCGATATTCTTCATGTCAAATAACATGTAGGCAAATAGTGGAGCGCGAGTGAGCTCCCGCAGTCGGTGGCAGGTCAGAGATAGGTTTTTCAACGCTGTGTTGTCGGAATGAAATATGGCGTTAGAGGGAAGCTCGTACAGATGTTGTACTGAGGGCGGATCGATGTTATCCAGGAAGGAGATGATGTTGCTCAACATCTCGGCTGGAAGAGACATAATGTCTGTCATGGTGAATGGCCCGAGGGAGAGGTGAGCGTTGATCAAGGGTGCAAAATATAATGGATGGCGGTTGATGAAGTTTATCTCGAGAGTGAGAATACAGTCCGAGATGAGATGGGAAAGTGAGGTGTGTTGAAAATTCCTTCAAACACCAGAATCGTTGGAAGGCCCACTGTCAACACGTTAGTATTACAAATTTTACTCTTTGATTCCACGCCCGTAGTCTTCGGTCTCTCCGACATGTCGCTTGACATCAACGCCTGCAACCTTCTCACAATCCAATGACGCAAACGTGTCAAACCGCCTCAGACCCTGTTCCCTCAACCACAATTCTACAACTGCATAGACCATTCCCACCTTCCTCTGAGGAACCTTTCTCCGTTTTCTGTCCTCCGAGGATCGTATCGCCAAGCTTCTATTTTCACTCGAAGAGACCGCCGAAATGAGTACTGAGGGGCACCAGAAAAGTAAGGAGAATGTACCTTGCGCCTGCTCTCGCGATCCTCAGACTGAGGAGCCCAATCACTATTTGACAGCCGGCGTCTGCCACGCCATAGCCAGGATCTAGCGCACTTGCGCCGCTTTACCACCCGCTCATATATCTCCTCTCCCCTTATTATAGGATTTATTGCCCCCACCTAGCAAATTGCACGCCCAAGCCCCTTATTATCCGACTCTTTTCTCCTGCCCACCATCGTCCAGGGTCTACTTCCTTTTGCAGCCCCCCACCCTGGCCGCACCAGCCCCCCACCCCCCCAG
>JAABUQ010002142.1_pt1 | contig 40003 bp, 32 predicted proteins | sample 5560001 | NCBI WGS metagenome assembly JAABUQ01 (sample SAMN10711888, study PRJNA513371) | rock metagenome | isolation source: Antarctica rocks | place: Antarctica: Victoria Land, Finger Mt nord | collected 2015-12-18
GCCATATTGGTGATCGCCGATCCGAGCGGCCATCCCCGGAAAAACAAGGGGAATCTGATCGCATAAGCGATAGCGAATAAAACGTAACTCGTTACAAGGCAATAGTTGCATCCCGGATAGCCTCTAACCGAGGCCCCGAGCCATGCCCGAGCCCGAGCCGACGGCCACCGCCCCGCGCCGCCTCCGAGGGTTCGGCCTGAGCGTCCGGGGGTTGATGGTGGCGGTGCTGGTCCTGGGCGGCACGTTGGGCTTGCTGGCCTATCGAGCCCGGGTCCAACGCGAGGCCATCGCCACGATCCGGGCGGCCGGCGGCGAGGTCGTTTATGACTGGGATTGGGACAATCGCAACTGGCGGGTGCTGAACCGAATCCCGTGGCCTCGCTGGCTGGTGGACGCCGTGGGCGTCGACTATCTGGGGAGCATCGTCCGGGTCGACCCCGGCAACAGCCCCAAGCCGTTCGGCGACGCCGAGATGGCCGCCATCGGCCGGCTCGACCGCTTGCGGTGGCTGGGGCTGCACGGGACCGGGGCGACCGACGCCGGCCTCGCCCATGTCCGCGGCCTTTCCCAGCTCGAAATGATCACCCTGGGTGGGACGGTGGTCACCGACGCCGGCCTGGCCCACCTCCGCGACCTGCCCCGGCTGAAGAAGGTTTCTTGCGAATTCGGGGCGACGAGCGGGATCACCCGGGCGGGCCTGGAAGGGCTCCCCCACCTCGAAGAACTCGAATGGGGTTCCGACGCCGTCGCGACCGACGCCGACCTGGCCGAACTCGCCGGCCTGGTCCAACTCCGGCAATTGATGATGCTCTGTCCCAATGTCACCGATGCTGGGGTGGCCCATCTCAAAAACCTGAAAGGGCTTCGATTCTTGCAACTGGCCCTCGCCCCGGTCACCGACGCAGGGCTGGTCCACCTGATCGGGCTCCCCCACCTGGAATCCTTGTTCCTCCAGGGCTCCAAGGTGGCGACCCTGGAACCGCTCCGGGGGCATCCAACCTTGAAATCCTTCAACCTGCAGGGGGCGACGGTCAACGCCGCCGGACTGGCCACCCTGGCGAGCCTGCCCCGGCTCGAACTCATCTCCGCCACCGGCCCGGGGCTCACCGACGCCGGCCTGGCCAGCCTGGGTGGGCACCCGACCTTGAAGAGCCTATACCTCGGCGATTCCGCCATCACCGACGCTGGCCTGGCCACCCTGCCCACCTTGCCCCGCCTCGAAGAAGTCGACCTGTCCGGGAGTCCCGGGATCACCGACGCCGGCCTGCCCCGCCTCGCCGGGATGGCCGCCCTCCGCGAGCTGCGCGTCCAGGGCACCAAGGTCACACCGGCCGGCGCCGCCGCGTCGCGGAAGATCATGCCCCGTGCCAACATTAACCCATGAAGAAGTTTTCACGCGTAGGGTGGGCCTCGTCGCACTCGGCCCACCCTACATACTTGCACACTTCAAAGGGCGTCGGCCGAGATGACTTCGCCGCCGGCGGGGGTCAGGACGTAGCGGAAGGTGGCGAGGTTGATCGAGGTCTTGAGGAACCGGACCGAGCCGTCGCCGAAGAGGGCGTTGACGCCGCCGGGGTGGAAGCTGAAGGCTTCCTCGTTGGCGCCGGCCTGGTTGCCCGCGGTGTTGAGGGGGGCCCCGCCGTTCTGGAGGGGCCACTGGGCGGACTCGCACATCGGGCGGTACGGGTTGTTGGGCTGGCCGGAGATCCCGAAGGCGTTGCCGGGATCGGCCCATCGCCAGAAGCGGTGCGGCCCGGGCGGGACCCCGGCGCCTCGCGGGGCGAACGGGTAGCCGACGGTGCCGGTGCCGGCCGCGTAGCCGTCGGCGAACTGGCTGACGAACCGGGCGTCGCGGCCGGCGCACTCGATGAAGGCCACGGTGTTGCTCGTGCCGTCGATGACCTCGGCGATCGACGTCTTGCCGTTCTTGAGCAGGCCCGGGGCCGTCGTCGCCTTGTTCCGGTACGGGACGGCCGGCTGCGGCGAGGCGGGGCTCGGCAGGGTCGCCACGCCGTTGACGACGTTGATGTCGGTGTAGGTCGTCGGGGCGTAGTCGAACACGCCGTAGCCGACGTTCAGGCTCGCCTCCTCGGGCGAGTCGGTCGTGTTGACCGTGTCGCGCCCCGCCGGACCCTGGCGGACGCTCGACGGGCAGAGGAAGGTGTTGACCACCGCCGAGCACCCGGTCAGGTTGCCGCCCGACAGGTCGTTGTACTCGTAGTTGAAGTTGATCGTGTTGAAGATCGTGGTGCCTTCGAGGGACTGCAAGAGCCGGGCCAGGGCGCTGAAGCCGGTGTCGCCGAACTGCACGGCGCCGGCCGACGTGTTGAAGTACTTGACGGCCGGCGGGAAGCAGCCGTTGCTGCTCTCGTAGTTGTGCATCGCCAGGCCGATCTGCTTGAGGTTGTTGACGCACTGGGTCCGCCGGGCCGCCTCGCGGGCCGCCTGGACCGCCGGCAACAGCAGGGCGATCAACACGGCGATGATCGCGATCACGACCAAGAGCTCGATCAGCGTGAAACCGCTTCGGCGGCGAGCTTGGGCTTGCGATTCCATCGGAAACCTCGCGAAAGAGTGATGATCGACGATCCGGGACGGTCGCCCTCGTCCCCGATGAAGCGACCTCGACGGCCCGTCTTGGGCAGCTCGCGGCCAATCCTACATTTCTCGACCGCATTGGTCAACATAATGATCGTCGAGATAGTCGAGATTCTTGAGGGGGCCTGGCCGGTCGACGCGGCCCGACCGCGGTTGTACGATCGGAGCCCGAGATCACCCCTCTTCCATGCGAAGGATCAATCCTATGAGGACGAAGGCCATCGGGCTGGGTTGCGGGCTGGCGCTGGTGTTCGGGGTGTCGACGTCGGCGATCGCGGCGGACGAGCCGGCGGCGAAGCCGACGATCGTCGAACTCTGGCCGGGCAAGGCCCCGGGCGAGGCGGGGACGGTCGGCGACGAGGTGGCCAAGTCCGGGCAGCGGGGCGGCCGATCGGTCGTCACCAGCCTGACCAACGTGACGAAGCCCACGCTCTCGGTCCACGCCGCCCCCCGCGACAAGGCTATCGGAGTGGCGGTGGTGGTCTGCCCCGGCGGCGGGTACACCAACCTCGCCTGGGACCACGAGGGCGACCAGGTCGCCGAGTGGCTCAACTCGATCGGCGTGACGGCCGCCGTCCTGAAATACCGGGTCCCCCGCCGCGAGGGGACGCCCCGCGACCAGCCCCCGCCCCAGGCCCTCATGGACGCCCAGCGCGCCCTGAGCCTGGTCCGCTCCCAGGCCAAGGAGTGGGAGATCGACCCCGCCCGCGTCGGAATCCTCGGCTTCTCCGCCGGCGGCCACCTCGCCGCCTGGGCCGCGACCAACCCCGACAAGCGCGCCTACGAGCCGACCGACGACGCCGACAAGGCCCCCTGCAACCCCGACTTCGCCGTGACCATCTACCCCGGCGGGATCTTGAAGCAAGGCGCCATCACCCCCGAGATCCGGGTCACCTCGCAGGCCCCGCCGACCTTCCTCGTCGTCGCCTCCGACGACCGCGGGAGCCTCGACAGCACCGTGCAGCTCTACCTCGCCCTCAAGCGAGCCGGGGTCCCCGCCGAACTCCACGTCTACGAGACCGGCGGCCACGGTTTCGGCCTCCGCCCCACCGGCAAGAACAGCGCGACCTGGCCCAAACGCTGCGAAGAATGGATGCGCGACCGCGGCCTCCTCAAAGCCCGCGCCGGGGCGTGATGGCGTCGGTCCGGGCATGGGTGTTAATCTCGTCGGGACGGAGGGTTTGATGTCCGGGCTCACGGCGAGGGCAACCATCGCCGCCAGGCAAGTTCGGCGATGCCCGTCCCGCCGCGCCCGGAGAGGGATGGGAAGATGAGTCTGTGATTTCCCGAGAACTGGACGGCGAAAATTCCGCCCGCGACTCGCTTGCATCCGGCGTTACCGATCGGCATCGTCCGATCTTGTCGAGAAAACAACACCTTTTGTCACCATCAATAAAGGCTTAGGAGTTACGCAGTAGTGGACGGCTGTCCGTGAACTTTGGCGTGATTCGGGGTCAATTGGTGACTCAAGAAATCCCCCGACCGACCCAACGTTCCCAAGCCCTCTCGGATTCGACGGCATTGCACGGACAGGGGTTCAGTACTGCGTAACTCCTAAGGCTGATTGAATGCTTCAACGCACTTCGACGGCCGGACGTCGCCGGCGTAAACCGGCGCTCCGAATCGACGCCCTTGAAGTCCTGGACTCGCGATGCCTGCTTTCGATGGTCTATTACGACCCGGGAATCTCACCGCCGCCCGCCAGTCCCACCGAGGCTCCACCGCCCGGGCCGGCGCCGGCCAACCCGCCAAGCCCGCCGACCGATGCCGCCCAGATCAAGACCTCCGATTCGCTCGGCGACTTCATCAGCAACCTGGGACAGAACGACGACCAGAAGAAGCTCCTCGACAACCTCACGCAAGATCCCGACTATCAAAAGTTGAAGAAATACCTGGACGACTCGCCCTCCAAGGTCAAATACACATCCCAACCGGGCCTCGTCATCGGCGGCGTCGAGCGGTTTGGAGGCTATAACTCGGGCAGCAACACCCTCATCATCAACCCGACGAAGCCCGAGCATGTCAAAGATCCCAAGGAATTGATCATCACGGTCGTCCATGAGTTGCTCCACGTCTCGCAGGACCTCCGGCTCGAAAACCCGGATATCCCGCCGCCGATCCCGAAGGACATCTACGACACCAGCACCGACCCGACCATCCAGGGAAATCCGGACCTGAAGGGTCAGCCCCTCATCAGGAAGGACGATCCGGCGGTCGTGAACGATCCGGTGCTCAAGAAGTACCTCGACGACAATTATGGCGACTCGGACAGCAATCCGAAGGAGGAATACAAGGACCTCAACAAGAAGGGGCAGAAGTACATCGATGACATCGTGGGGCGGATCACCGCCAAGTAATGATGCCGTCGAGCCGGGGCGGGTCCGCCGCTCGCCCCGAAAACATCTCCGGGACGAAATCGAGAGCGAAACATGAACAATCTTTTGGCTATTTTCGGCATGGGCATTGCCATGACTATCGCTGGCGAAGGTGTCCCCAACCGTCCGACGAAGCCGTTGCGGGATGGGCGGGCGGACTATCGGGATCTCCGCAAGGATTACGACAAGTTGGGCCCCGAGCAGCGGGGCACCCCCGACGGGCGTCGGCTCCGGGAGCGATTGTCGAAGGCGACCGAGAAGCTGATCAAGGCGGAAGTGCGTCCCGGCACGCCCCGGACGGTGGTCGTCGACGTCCTCGGGGCGCCCTGGGGGGAGTTCGGAGACGAGGCTTTGTATCCGGGAGACAAGAAGGGCTTCTTCCACCAGGTGACGATCGTGGATGGCAAGGTGACGCGGGTCATTCACGGGTTCATCCATGACATCGAGGGCGGCCGCTGAGAGGCTATCCGGAAACATTTTCTAGGAGCCGCAAGGGGTTATGAAAAATGGCTGATGGTTGATGGGTGAGAAAAAGCCGGGAATTCCCCGGACGCGATCTCGTCTGTCTTACCGGTCTTCGGCCATAACCCATCTACCATGAACCATTTCCCGTCCCGGATAGCCTCTGAGTCGAGGGGCCGGGGCGAAGCCTCCGGGCTTCGTCCCTCCGTCGGTCGGGCCGTCGCCGTGGATTCACGCCGCGTCGGGCGCGGCCATCGGGACGGTCGGCCGTGGAGCGGGCGCGAATCGAGCCGGGGCACCCCGCCGGGTGTCGTCATCGACCGGCGGGCGCGCCGACCCGCTCGCCGTCACCCGACGCGTGGACGAAACTCGTCGGTCCCTCGTCGGGAACGGGTCAGTGAGGGGTGAAGGCCGGATTCCCGGGCTTCGCACGGGCCTCGGGCCCGGTCGACGCGACGGGATGGCCCGCCGGATGGGCGAGGCGGGGGGTTGATCCGCAAGCCGGGGTCGATGCTTCGGGGTCCATCTCGGCGCCAAGGCCGTCGGAGCGGAACGAAGCCAACGAGCCCCGGCCTTTGGTTTCGGGGGGGGCTTCGGCGCCCTGGATCTTGGCTTCGGCCTCGACCTGGCGGAGTTCGCGGAGGGCCCGGTACAGGTTCCTTTCGGTGGCGGCTTCGAACCTCCGGGCGAGGGTGGCTTCGCGGGAGGGGTCGAAGAGGGCTCGCTCGTCGGCCTCGGCTCGGTTCTGGGCGAGGGTGGTCGTGTCCATCGTGGCGAGGTGGGTTTTCAGGGCGTCGACCTCGGCGTCGATGATCCGGACCAGCTCGCGGAAGGCCCAGGTGGCCCGGTCTTCGGCCCCGAGGCCGGGGCCGTCGGCGGCGTCGAGGTCCCGGAACTCGCCCCGGCAGGCGGAGGAAAGGGCCTGGACCCGGGTGGGCCGGAAGTTGTCGGGGTGGAGGCCGAGGAGGTTGTCGACCCGGTTGATGTGGTGGTGGGTCCAGCGGTCGTGCTCGTCGTCGAGCAGGTCGAGCTTCAAGTCGGTCCAGTTGCCGATCAGCCACTCGACCCCGGCCGGCGTCACCCGGAGCCGGCGGACGCAGCCGGCCGGGTCGCCGGCAAGCATCTGGACCAGGCGCTCGACCCCGTCGAGCTGGCGGTGGTCGAAGTTGATGGCGGCGTCGCGGACCCTCTCGGCCGTCGCGGCGACCTCGGCCCGCTCGCAGCGGGCGAGCCGGGTCGACAGGTAGGCGGCGCGACGGGCCAGGTCCCGGCCCAGCTCGGTCTTGGGGGCCAGCTCGGCCTGGAACGCGACGGCCCGGCGGCGGACCTCGACGGCGTCCTCGCCCGGCAGCGCCAGCCCGGCGCCCCCGAGGCCGGGCTCCCGGGCGGGGCTCGCCGGGCCGGCCTCCGGCCCCGGGCCGCCGGCCTGGTCCCGGTTATAGCGGTTCATGATGGCCCGGGTCTCGCTGGCGGTCATGGGTGGGCTTCCTTGGGGGGAGGTCGGGGCGATGGTCGACGGGTCGCCGGGGCGGGCGAGCGACGTCGACACTATCGCTTCGGAGGCCGGGCCCTTAGTCGCCTTTCTCGCGAAATCCGCGAAACCGGGGGGTCGGCGAGAAACCGGGATAATCGGCGCGAAGCTTTTTTGAATATGTGAGATGACGGCGAGACCAGGACCAATCGAAAGGCAAGACCGAAGCAGGAGAGGCGACCATGGCGCGAGACATCCCGGCGAGCGAACCGTACCTATCGCAGGCGAAGGTGGCCGAGATCTGCGGGGTGAGCCCGTTGACGGTCTGGCGGTGGGTCGACGACGGCGTCCTGGCGAGCGAAGCGTTCCCGATGGCGAGGAAGGCGGGCGACGCCCGCCGCCAGTTCCGGCGGAAGGTCCGCCGGGTCGACCTGGCGGCGTTCATGGAGCGGCACGGGCTCGCCGGGCGCCCCCCGGGCTCGTCGCCCCGGTCGCCGCACCGCCCCGGGACGCGGGTCTACCGCGAGAAGCCGTTCGTCGGCCCCGGCGCCGTCGCCGTCGCCTGCGGCGTCGACTACCACGCGGCCGTCCGCCTGATCGACCGCGGCGTCATCCCCGCCACCCGCGACCGCGGAGAAGGCCGCCGGCCCCTCCGCCGGGTCCTCCGCGTCGACCTCGCCGCCTACCTCCGGGCACGAGCCGAGGGGGCCGGGTCGGACGGCGGGTGACCGCGAGCGTCCCCGCCGGACTCCCGGACTCGGCGCGGCGTCCGAGCGAACTTCTTGAAGACTTGTTGGAAATTTTGTCGGACGTTAACCCGGATCGACCCCGGCCCCGTTAAGCTGGGGCCTCGACCGTCGATGCCCGGCCGCGGGATCTGCTCGCGACCATCGCGAACCCGGCCTGGCCACCCGAGCGGGACACTGTCCGATGCCACGATGCAACCGCGCCGTCGCGCGACTGGCCCTCTTCTCGGCGCTCGGCTTGATGGGCTGCGGGGACCGTGGCCCGGGCCGGGCGATCACGGGGACCGTGACGCTGGACGGCCGGCCCCTCGACGAGGGGCGGATCGAGTTCCGGCCGATCGGCCCGGGGGCGTCGGCCGGCGCGAGCATCGAGCGGGGATCGTACCGGATCGCCGCCGATCAGGGGCCGATCCCCGGGCCCTATCGGGTCAACATCTCCTCGGCCCAGGTTTCCGACGCCGCCGGGCCGGGGGGCGAGGCCGATCCGGGCCCCGGTCGCGGCGGGCCGGGCGCGTCGGAGCGAATCCCCGCCCGGTACAACGCCTCGTCAACCCTGACCGCCGAGGTCAAGGCCGACGGTCCCAACGTGTTCGAGTTCCCGCTCGACTCCTCGAAAGTGCCCGCCAATCCCCCCACCCCGAAGGGTCACGCCCGATGAATCGCCCGCGCCGCGGCTTCACGCTGATCGAGCTCTTGGTCGTGATCGCGATCATCGCCGTGTTGATCGCCCTGCTGTTGCCGGCGGTCCAGGCGGCCCGCGAGGCGGCCCGTCGGGCCCAGTGCGTCAACAACCTCAAGCAGATCGGCCTGGCGATGCACAACTACCACGACGCGAACAACTCGCTCCCGCCGGGCCGGAAGGGATGCTGCTGGGGGACCTGGCAGGTCTTCATCCTCCCCCAGATCGAGCAGGGGAACAACTTCAACGCCTTCAACTTCGTGGGGAGCGGGTCGGGGCCGGATCGCCCGTTCCGCTACAACGACAACACCAACACCACGGTCACCAACGCCAGCTACGCGGCCTTCACCTGCCCGTCGGACAGCAAGTCCGACAACACCGGGATCACGACCCGGCACAATTACGTCGTCAACGTCGGCAACACGACGATGCCCCAGTCGCCGAATTACTACGGCGTCATCTTCGGCGGCGCCCCGTTCACCGACATGGGCGCGCCCGGCTACGACGCGGTCTCGCTCGACCCGTCCGCGACGCCCGGCGGGACCGTCGGGTTCGCCGCGATCACCGACGGGACGAGCAACACCATGCTCGCCTCCGAGTCGGTCCAGGGGCACGGGCGCGACTACCGGGGGTTCACCTGGTGGGGCTACGGGGCGAACTTCACGGCCTACCTCGCCCCCAACAGCCCCCTGCCCGACCTCTCGCAAAGCCTCCGGTTCGATTGCGACGTCACCAACCCGCTCAACCCCCCCTGCGCCCAGGCGGTCAACTACACGAGCCCCACGCCGCCGGGGACCACGAGCCTGGCCCAGTACAACGCGGCCCGGAGCCGCCACCCCGGCGGCGTCAACGCCGCCTTCGGCGACGGGAGCGTCAAGTACCTCAAGAACACCATCAACATCGCCGTCTGGCAGGCCCTCAGCACCACCCGCGGCGGCGAGATCATCAGCGCCGACGCTTATTGAGAATCTGATTGGAAATCACTTTCCAGATTCACGAGTGGCGGGAAGTCTGGGTGGCGCGGGTGAGGGTCGAAGACCCCGCGCGAGCGACACGGCCGCCGGCCCGGGGTCGGAGCCCCATGACTCCCGCGACTGGACGATCCACATCCCTTCAATTGCCGATCCCGCCGGCTTCGTCGGGGACGACCAGGGTGGCGACGAGCTTGGACAGGGCGAGGGTTTCGAGCTGGCGGACGCGCTCGCGGGTCAGGCCGAGGTTCTCGCCGATCTCGCGGAGGGTCATCGGCGAGTAGGGTTCGAGGCCGAACCGCATCCGGATGACGGTGGCCTCGCGGTCGTCGAGCTGGCCGATCCGGGTGAAGATCCGTTCGAGGTCGTCGGCCTCGCCGAGCAGGTCGTCCGGGGCGCGGATGCGATCGTCGGTCAACACGTCGTCGATCAAGAAGCCGCCCTCGTCTTCGGGCCCCTCGGTCCGGGGGGTGAGGTTGTTGACCTTGATGGCCTTGGCGACGATGCCGACCTTCTTCTTCGAGAGCCGCAACACCTTGCCGATCTCGTCGGGCGTCGGCGCCCGGCCGAGCCGCTCGGTCAGCGCGACGTTGACCCGCCGCCACTTCGCCAGGAGGCTGACCATGTACGCCGGCAGGCGGATCGGCTTGCCGTTGTTCATCACCGATCGGCGGATCGACTGCTTGATCCAGTAGCTGGCATAGGTGCTGAACCGGGTGTCCATCCCGCCGTCGTACCCCTCGACGGCGCGCATCAGGCCGAGGTTGCCTTCCTCGATGAGGTCTTCGAGCGAGAGCCCCTTGCCGAGGTAGCCCCGGGCGATGTTGACGACCAGGCGGAGGTTGGCCTTGACCATGTGCTCGCGGGCGTAGGGGTCCCCCTCGGCCACGCGGAGGGCCAGCGACCGCTCCTCCTCGGCCGTCAGCAAGGCCGTGGCGTTGATCTCGTGGAGATAAATCTGGAGGGGGGAATGGGCGCTGATGTCGCGTCGGGCCGCTCGGGGCGTCATCGATGATCCTCCTGGGTGCGTCGTCGCCGTCCCCCGCGCCGCTGGCGTCTCGGCCCGGGGTCTGGTCTTTTCCGGCCATGCCGCCCGAAGCGGGCGCCAATGCGAATTCGCAACGGGCCTGGTGGGAACCTAGGACGCCGACACCAAGCTGTCAATTTCACGCCCGGCCAATTCGGAAGGACTGGGGACTGGGGGATCAGGGTGAGCTATCCCCGTGTCGGGTAGGCCTCGTGTCACTCGGCCCACCCGACATAGGAGATTAACTCTGTGTTCCGAGTCCTCAGTCCCGAGTCCTCTCCGCCACGCAAGCATCAGGGTCGACGCAACCCGGAAGGTCGAGCGGTCTGGGCAAGCTTGGGTCGGTTTGGGCTCAACGAGGGGGCGAGGCGTGGCCGATGATCGTTGTGGCCCGGGGAACCGGCGGTCGGGACGGCCGGCGGTGTCGCCGGGGTTCGGCCCGCGTCGGCGGGTCGTACCCGGGCCGGAACGGATTCCGGGTCGGTCGCCCTTTGACGGAAAGGATCTCCTTCAATGTCGCGGATCAACTTGTTGGTGGCCGTCGCCGTGGCGTCCGCCGCGGTCGGTTGCGCCCAGTGCGACACGTGCGACGACTTCCCCGCCCCTTGCATCGGGCCGAACTGCGGGCAGAACTCGTACACCCCGCCCGGCTACGTCGCCCCGACGATGGGCGGTGGCGGGGCCCCGACGGCCGGGCCGGTCCAGGACGCCGCCCCCGCCGACCCCGCCGGCCCCGCGGCGCCGGACGCCCCGCCCGCCGACGCCCCCGCGCCCCCCGCCGACGCTCCCGCGCCCCCCGCCAGCGGCCCGGTCTCGCCGCCGACCCCGACCGACCCCGCCGCCCGGCCCGGCAACTGAACCGCCCCGGGGCGACCCGGACGATCCCCGAGAGTCCCGACTCGCCCCTCGGCGGCGAGTCGGGACCGCCCAATCTTTCCCGATTTCCGATAATCTTCGCGATAACCCGGGCCCGCGGCCGATCTCCTTATCAAATGGCTGCCGCCCGCGCCCCGAACCGCGAGGGGCCGGCCTGGCGGAAGTCCATGTCAGATTCCACCTTATGTTTGCGGTTGACGGACGGGGTCCTGGGCCGGATAATAATTAAGATGGGTTGCCTCGCGACGACCCTTGGCCGACCTTCCTCGTCCCGAGCAGGGCGGCACGCGCCCTCGCCGGATCGGCCTGAATCGACCCGACTGATCGCCACCCCGGGACCCTGGCACTGATGAAGCGAACCTTTGCCGTCGTCGTCCTGCTGGCCGCCCTCGGCGTGTTCTGCAAGCTCGCCGTCAAGCCGGGCAACCCGACCCCGCGCGACCCGGTCGCCGAGCCCCCGGTCCCGGCGGTCGAGGCCGCCGTCGACCCGGAAGCCGGGCTCGTCGACCGGCACCCGGCGGAGGCCGAGCTGGTCCGGCGGGTTTATCGCGAGTATCGCCAGAATGCCCTGGCCATCGAGCGGTCCGACGGCCTCCGCGGCCTGGCCCTGCTCGACGCCCTGGGGCTCGAGGCGATCTATCTGTACGAGAGCCACCCGGGCGACTTCGGCCGGCTCCGCGAAACCCTGGGCGACGCCTCGGCCGCCGAGATCCTGCTCCGCTGGCGCGAGTATTTCGGCCTGAAGCGGGCCGACGACACCGACCGCAAGCTGGTCATCGCCGAGATCGCCCGCCTTTCGCCCGCCCAGCGGCGGGTCGCCGCGAAGTATCCCAACGCCCTGCCGCTCTTGCTGACCGACCCGATCGGCGTGACCGAGCTGGTCGACCGCTGGTCGGGCGACCCGGCCGACCTCGGCGACGCCCTGGCCCTGCTCGCCTTCATCAACCTCGAACCCGGCGCCGCCGACCTCCGCTCGGCCCTCCGGGCCCTGGACGATCATGGATCGCTGGCCCTCGAAGCCTTCCGGACCCAGGGGCTCGACGGCTTCGCCCTGGTCAAGCTGTACGGCCCGGTCCTCGGGGCCCTCGGCCGCGCCCTGCCGCTCGACCAGTCCCTGATCCTGCTCCGGGTGAATGCGTCCTATGTCGACGAATTGCTCAGGAGCCACGCGCCCGAGACCGCGGCCGGTCACCTCCGGCACGTCGCCGCCTCGGGCCTGGTCGACCAGGTCGGCGGGAGCCCCGACGCCCTCCGCCTGGTCGTCGAGTTCGGCGATCGCGGCGAGCGGGCGCTGGCCCAGGCCGGCCCAGATGCCGCCGACGTGGTGTTCGACGACTTCGCCGACGCCACGCTCCGCAACCAGGCGGTCGAGGCGCTGGCCGAGCACGGCCCGATGGCCCTGGCGATGCTCGACAAGTACGCCGCCGACGCCGACTTCCGCGAGATCCTCCGCGCCAACGGCCCGGCCGTGATCCCGCCCATCGCCCGGGCCGACTCCGCCCCCGAGGCCCTGGCCTTGCTGAAGTCCAAGCCGCGGTGGAACTGGTCGGAGCGGCTGGCGCATTCGGTCCTGAACCTGTCGGGCGACAACGGCCAGGCGACCATCCGCCTGATCAAGGCCGACGGCCTGGGCCGGGTGGCCGACCTGGAAGCGACCGACGTGAAGTTCCAGCAATTCTTGCCGCTCTACGACCTGCTCCACCTGGCCAACGTCGCCCGCCGGGGCCAGTCGCCGACCTCGGGCGAGATGGCCTGGGCGTTGGTGGATGGGTGCTTCGTGGTCCTCGACGTGTTGAGCCTGGCCGCCGTCCAGCCCGAAGGCGTGGCCGCCTCCGAGGCGGCGCGGGCCGAGGTCCGGACCGCGGTCCGCCGCGCCACCACCACCGTCGGCCGCGACGCCGTCGGGGAAGCGACCGCCGACGCCACCAAGGCCCTGGCCCGCCGGGGGCTCGCCGAAGGCGTCGACGCCGCCACCACCTCCGCCCGGATGGCCCGCTGGTGGGCCGTCCGCGCCGCCGGGGGCACGTATCAGGTCCTCCGCCGCCTCCCCGAAGCCCTGCCCCGGCTGACCGTCCCCGAGATCGCCGACCTCGGCCGGACCCTCTGCGCCAAGGCTGGGCTCGGCCTGAGCACCTGGGCCCCGCTCCGGTTCCTCAAGGACGGCAAGGAAATCCTCCTCCGCATCCCCCCCGCCAAGGGCCTCAAATACCTCGGCATCCAGGCCACCCAGGCCACCGTCGGCGTGGTGGGGTTCCACAAGATGGAAGAACACCTGGCGAGCCGAAGGTCCCAGAAGCAAGATTAGCCGGATTTCTGGGCTCATGCTTGCGGGGGGATTGCCGTCATGCTTTCCGAGAAGATGGTCCAATACCATCGGCGTGCCGCCGTGGCGCTTGATTCGTTCGCGCCGGAAGATCAGGAGCGGGTCAGGCAAGCCTTGGGGATGTTGGGCACCCACCTCGAAGCCTCTCACCGCTTCAGCGTCCGTCGTATATCGACCAAGCTCAGCGGACCCGGCCACGGACCAATGAGCTACGAGAGGAAAGTGAGCGCGGCCCGTGGCCGGGGTCCGCTGCAGCGCGAGGTTAGGCGGTCAGCCGGCTCCCCGTCTGTGGGTACCACTGACTTTACCAGTGCCGGGCTGAGCGGAGCACTGGCAAAGCCGGTGGCATCCGAAGACATGACCCCCTCGCCAGTGACAATTCGCCGCGGAGGACCCCTACTTCTTCGACCGGGGCGGAGGGGGCAGATCCGCGACGCTCGTCGCCTCTGTAGCCATCCTGGTCAGATGCTCGCGAGTGCCCGGATCGGCTGCGCGGGGGAGGGTGTTGCGAATGGTTCCGGCGAGGTCTCGGAGGTCGGCTTGGAGGATCGAGATTGCCTGCGGGGGGGCGGGGGGCTGGGGCTCCGGGGCGGGGAAGCCGGGGATGGGCTCCGGCGGTGGTGGCGGTTGGATCGCCTCTCGCAGCGTCCGGAGATAGGTCGCCTGGAGACTCATGCGGTCGGTCGATATCTTCACATCCCGTTCCGCCAACTCCTGCCAGATGCCGCGGCGAAGGTCGGTCACAAGGTCGGCGACGCCGTAGGAATGATCCGGGAGGGCCGCTTGTGCTAGCAACGCCTCAAGGTTTGGCCGGCTGAGCAGGCGGGTGAGGATGCTAGCCTGTCGGTAAGCCAGTCTTCGGCCGGGATTGCTCGGCTCCCAGCGACGGATGATCGCCGGATCGAGCAGGAAATTGACGGACCGGAATGCATGCTCGTTCAGGAATGCCAGGGCTGCCCTCTTGTGGCCGGCCGAGGCCGGGCCGCCCACGACCCCGGCGATCCCCTGGAGTTCATTCTCCCACCGCAAGAGGATCTGATCGTACATCATGGACACTATCTCGTTCTTCGCCTCCGGGTCTACGGTCCATGCGGCGAGCGCGGGGGCCGAGCGCCGGAGGTTGGCGAGCCAGAGTGCCGCACTCCGCATCTTCTCGCTCACCCCCCCGTCGGCATCCCCGCCCCGTTCGGCCGGCGGGCCCCAGCGCAACCACGGCACCACGTCCCGGGACTGCAACCATAGGTCGAGTGTGGGTTTCTCCCCCTCGGAGTCGCGAGCGGTAGGGATCGGGGTGTATCCCCAGGCGATCGCGAAGCGGTCGAAGGCACCGACGCGGGAACAGAGGGCATCCCGAGGGATGCCGTCCTCCGGCTGGGCGACCGAGTTCACGGACGTCAACCCTACCACCGACGGCGAACACCCCTCGCTCAACGCCCAGGACGGGTTGCGGAGGAGGTCGGTGGGATAGACGTTGTTGTTGTGCTCGAAGCCCAGCGTGTGGCCGATCTCGTGCGAAACGATGGCCCGGAGCATCGCCCCGAGGATGCGATCCGGGACCGGCCACAGCGCCGCGTCGGGGTCGACCCCGCCGGCCGAGAGGAAATAGTCGACCCGGAGTTGGCGCAAGAACCCGTCGTCGACCTCGACGTTCGAGCCGAGGATCTCGCCGGTGCGCGGGTCGTCGATGTGAGTGCCCGAAGCCGATCCCGTCCCGGGATACCAGCGGACGACGTTATTGCGGAGCGCGAACGGGGTCCAATCGCGATCCCCCGCGGGCGGCTCCTTTACCACGATCGGGTCGATGAAGCCGGCCGCGCGGAATGCGACGTTCCAGTCCTCGATCCCCTGCCTGACGTAGGGTGCCCACCGGCGGGGGACGGACCCGTCGATGTAGTACGTAATCGGCTGCACGGGGGGCGAAACGGCGGCGGACGGGTCTTTCTTCTCGAGCCGCCAACGCTGGATGTACCGGACCTTCCGCGACGGCACCCCGGCCACAGGGCGCTCGACGGCGACGAAGTTGACCCGGGGATCGGCTAGACGTAGCCGCATCGGGCTCGGGAGCGCGATCAAGCTCCAATGCAGACCGAGCTCCGCGCCGTCCTTGGTGGGCACGGTCCCCTCGACTTCGATGCCTTCGATCGTGCTCGTGGCGCGCACGATGCGCACGTGCGCCTTGTCAGCCACGTTTCTGTCACCGAAGGCTAAGGACGAATCGAAAAGTGCGGACGCGTCGACGACTGGGGAACTATCGGTGCTGGTCGCGTAGATCGGGAGTGAGGCGAGGACCGCCAGACCGCCGGATGGGGGAGCCACGGCCCCGCTCGCGGCCCCGGGACCGACCACGGGATCGAATGTCGACAGGACCAGGGCCACATCTCCCCCGCGACGTTCGAACCGGAATGACCGACGGGCGAACTGGGTCCAAGGAAGCTTCTTCAGAGAGGGAGGGGCCTTGCTAACCGTCCCCATGACGAGTTGGTCGCGACCGAGCGCCTGGGGCGCGAGTTCGAGGTAAAGACGGCCTTCGACTAGATGCGTCGTCAACACGCCGCAGCTCGTGACGGCAGACGATGAAATCCGCACATAGCGATCATCGGCCGCGACGCACGCCGACCCTACCATCAATGCCACGGTCGCCGTCATGCCGAGGATCGCCTTCATGTTGTGCAACCGCTCCGAGACGAAGAATCAGGTGGCAGTGGCCCCGACGCCTCTGTCGCCTAACAATTGAAGCTCAGCGGACCGGCCCACGTCGGACCGACCGCACGACCAAGCGGATGTCGGCCGGGTCCGCTGGAGCGCGAGGTTAGGCGGGCCGCCTTCGGTACGCGCTACCAGCGATGCCGCTTTACCCGCCTCGCCAGCGATGCGGCCGAAGCGAGGCGAAGGGCGGGTGACGCTCGCATCATGACCCAGCGGTGCCGCCGATGCAAGAGAGCAGCGGATCGGAGCGTGGGACGGTGCGATGAGCCGCCTAACCGCTAATGAACTGCTGTTTGTCATGCGCGTCTCGCCGAACATTCGTGCCATTTTCGAGAAGACACCCGGTGGTATCGTCATCTTGGATCTGGTTCGCAAGGACACGCTTTACTCTTTCCTACCCAAATATCCGGCCAGTGGTCGTTTCCTCGATATCCTGAAACGTCGCAAGAACGAGGCCGATTCGCCCGGGGAACCGCAAGGCAGCCAAGTCGAAACGTCCCGGCGAACGCATCTCGGATCGCACCCCATCCACCCGGCACGCAATCCGGGGTGGAAGAAGCGATCGACGCTGACCTCCACCGCCCGGGGGATTTCCTTTGCAAACCCCCGGAGGCGGCCCCTATGATCCGGGTGGGAAGTCCCACCTCTCCGAGCGGCGTAGCCGGTAATCCCCATGACCGACGGTGGCGAGCATCTGGCATCCCGAGGGAGTGCCGACCCCGAGCCGGTCGGCGACGCCTTCGAGCCGGACGCGACGACGGACGTTGATGGCCCGATCCCGGCCGGCTCGCCGCCGGGCGGACGCCCGGGGGTCACGCTCGGGGCCCCGGCGTCAACCGCATGGCGGGACGGGGGCGCGCCGAGTTCGCCGCCGGGGTATGAGATCCTCGACGAGCTGGGTCGTGGCGGGATGGGGGTGGTCTACAAGGCCCGGCAGGTCGGGTTGAAGCGGATCGTCGCGCTGAAGATGACCCTGACCGGCGACCACTCCGGGGCCGGGGAACGGGAGCGGTTCCGGTGGGAGGCCGAGGCCCTGGCGAGCCTCCAGCACGCCAACATCGTGGCGATCCACGAGATCGGCGAGTTCGAGGGCCTGCCCTTCTTCTCGCTGGAGTTTTGCGGGGGCGGGAGCCTGGCGGGGCGGATCGCCGGGACCCCGATGCCCCCCGGCGAGGCCGCCCGGGTGGCCGAGATCCTGGCCAGGGCGGCGGGCGCCGCCCATCAGGCGGGGGTGATCCATCGGGACCTGAAGCCGGCCAACGTCCTGGTGGCGAGCGACGGGACGTTCAAGATCGGCGACTTCGGCCTGGCCAAGAACCTGGCCTTGCCCGGCCGGACGTTGTCGGGGTCGGTCCTGGGGTCGCCGTCGTACATGGCCCCCGAACAGGCCGACGGCCGGCCCGGCCTGGTCGGCGTGGGCGTGGATGTCTACGCCCTGGGGGCGATCCTTTACGAGTGCCTGACCGGCCGGCCGCCGTTCCGGGGGGCGTCGGTCCTGGAAACGCTGGAACAGGTCCGCGGGACCGACCCGGTGGCGCCGTCCCGGCTCCAGCCGAGCGTCCCGCGCGACCTGGAGGTGATCTGCCTGAAGTCCCTGGAGAAGGACCCGGGCCGGCGGTACGCCACCGCCCTGGACCTGGCCGAGGACCTGGCGCGGTTCCGGGCGGGGCGGCCGATCCTGGCCCGGCCGGTGGGCCCGACGGAGCGATCCTGGCGGTGGTGCCGGCGGAACCGGGCGGTGGCCGCGTCGATCGCCGCGGCGGCCGCGGCGCTGGTCCTGGGCACGGCCGCCGCCACCGCGTCGGCCTGGGTCGCGCGGTCCGAGGCCCGCCGGGCCCGGGACAACGAGGTCCGGGCCGTCGACGCCCGCCGCGCGGCGCAGGAGCAGCTCGTCGACCTGGCCACCGCCGCCGGGTTGGCCTCGGACGGGCGCGACGACCCGGCGCAGGCCCTGCTCTGGTTCGCGCACGCCGTCGGCCTCGCCGCCGACGACCCCGACCGCCGGCACCTCGGCCGGATTCGCGCCCGGAACTGGGGCCGCCGGGTGTTCCGGCCGCTCCAGCGGCTCACGATCGCCGGGTTCCGGGCCAACCAGGACCGCTTCCTCGCCTTCGAGTTCCACGCCTCGGGCCGCTACCTGGTCGCGCTGACGACCGGCGGCGTCGCCACGCTCTGGGACCTCGATCGGGGCGACGAGGTCGCCCTGCCCGGGGCCCCGAGGCCGCTGGGCGCGGTGGCCTGGAGCCGCGACGGCGGCCGGCTCGCGATGGGGACCCGGGGGGGCGCGGTCGAGGTGTTCGACTTCCCGTCGATGAAGCCGGCCGCCTCGTGGGGCGAGGAAGGGGCCGTCACCGCCTTGGCGTTCAGCCCCGACGGCCGACTCCTGGCCGCCGGCGGCCCGGTCGGGGCGCGGGCGTGGGACTTCGCCGGGCGGGCCTTCGCCACGCCGCGGCTCCCGCACCCGGCGGCGGTGGTGGCCCTGGTGTTCGACGGCCCCGGGGCCCGGCTCGTCACCGTGGCCGAGGACCGCAAGGCGCGGGCCTATGCCGTCCCATCCGAGGGGGCCGACCCCCTGTACGAGCCCATGCCCCACTCCCTGGGCGACTTCGGCGTCTCCCACGGCGGGGCCGACGCGGTGGCGCCCCGGTTCGCCGACGGCGATCGGGTCCTGGTCACGATCACCGGGCGCCGCGACCTGGCCTGGCGGGAAGCCGCCACCGGCCGGGTCATCGCCAACCGCCCGGCGCCCGGGTCGCAGAACTACCTGACGAGCCTGGCGGTGTCCCCCGACGGCAAGGCCATCGCGGCGACCTGGGAATCCACCGGCCGCGTCTTCAACGCGACCGACGCGGGCACGACCCACAGCCTCCCGCGCGTCTCCTCCTGGAACGAAGGGGTTGCGTTCGCCCCCGACGGCGGCCTCGTGGCGACCTGCGGCGCCGACACGACGGTCCGGTTCTGGTCGACCGAGATGTCCGAAGACCTCATGGCGACGCCGAGGCACCACCCCCTCCGCCATCCCCGGGTGACGGTCCGCTTCCGGTTCTCGCCCGATCAAACGGCCGTGGCCACCGCCCAGTGGGACGGGACCGTCTGCGTCTGGGGGCTCCCCCGGGCCTCCGGCTCGGGTTATCGATGGCCCGCCCCGGGCCCCAACCGGGTGGCGCCGAGCCCCGACGGGCGGCTCGCCCTGGCCAGCGGCGTGAACTTCCGGGGGGCCAGCCTCCTGGAAACCCGGGCGATCGACGCCGCCACCGGCCGGGCCGCCGGCCCGCCGCTCCGGCCGGGGGGCGTGATCGTCGACGCCGGGTTTTCCCCCGACGGTCGCCGGGTCGCCACGGCCAGCTCGGCGGCCGACACCCCCGAGGCCCGGGCCCGTGTCCGGTTCGAGCCCGACGGCCGGGGCGGCAACCTCCAGGTCTGGGACTGGGCCCGGGGGACGCGCCTGGTCGGCCCGATCCCCCTGCCGACCGAGCCCCGAGGCCTGGCCTACAGCCCCGACGGCGGGAGCCTGGCCGTCACCTGCGGCGACGGCCGGGTGGTCCTCCTCGACGCCGGGACCGGCGCCGTCCGCCATCGGCTCGACGCCGGGCTCCGGAGCCGGCCCTTCACCCCCAACCTCTGGTGGGCCAACGGCCTGGCCCGGTTCAGCCCCGATGGCCGGTACCTGGTCACCTGGGAGATGGGCCCGATGGTCCACGTCTGGGACCCCGCCACCGGCGCCAAGGTGGCCGACCTCCCGCACGGCGAACGGGTCGAGACCGTGGATTTCGGGCCCGACCCCGGCCTGATGCTCACCTGCGGGCGCGACGCCAAGGTCCACGTCTGGGACCTGGCGCGGGGCCGGCTCGCGGCGCCGCCGCTGGTGCATCCGCGGTACGTCTCGGTGGCCCGGTTCGGCCCCGACGGCGGCCAGATCCTGTCCGGCGGCGACGACGGGACCGTCCGCGTCTGGGACTGGCGGGCCGGCCGGCTCCTGTCGGCCTACCTCCTGAACAAGAACCTCCTGACCGACTTCGCCCTGACGCCCGACCGCCGCTGGCTGGTGACGGCCGGGCTGGGCCAGGCCCGGCTGGCCGACGCCCGGACCGGGGCCCCGATGGCGCCCCCGCTGGCCGGCTCCGACGAGGTCAACCTCCGGGTCGTCATCGCCGCCGGCGGCCGCCGCGCGATCCTCGCCGGCTTCGCCGGGGAACTCCGGGGCCACGACCTCCTCGACCTGCTCACCCCGAGCCCGACCGGCGTGGCCCAGCTCGTCGCCCAGGCCGAGTTGATCTCGTGCCAGAGGGTCCACGAGGGCGGCGAGGTCACCCAGCTTTCCCCCACCGAATGGGTCGACCGCTGGGACCGGCCCAGGCGCGACCCCTGATCCCGCCTTTCGCCGGACCGTCGCGGGCTCGACGGCCGATCTTCCCGGTGGGCCCCGGCCGGCTTGCCGTTCTCCGCCGCGCCGTCCCGTGATAAAGTCAAGGTGCTGGCGTGGATTTTGCACCGCAAGCGACCGGCGACGGGCACCCCGGGCCGGACGCGGGCCCGCGCCGGCCCGATGCCTCCGATCCGATCCGGTTCGAACCAATCCGGGCCCCGGGCGTACAATCCCGGGGGCCGGGGACCGAAGACCCTGGCGGGCGGCGCCGGCCAGGACCGACCCCAGGCCGCCCGCCGCCCCTCTCCGTCGCGGGCGACGACCCGATCCGGGGCGTCGCCGCCCAAGCCCGAGGACCGAAGCCATGCGTCAGCGCTCGAATCGCTCCCGGCGGTTGCCCCTGGCCTGGGCCGGGATGGCGGCCCCCTTGCTGGTCGCCCTGGCCTGCCCCGGCGCGGCGTCGGCGGGCAAGGTGTCCTGGCTCGACGACGTGGTCCAGGAAGTCCTCGTCGAGGCCCGCGCCGGCACCAAGGCCGCCGCCCGGACCGAGGCCGGCGGCGCCCGCCTGGCCACCCGCCTGTTCGCCCGCGAGGGGGACGAGGCCCTGGAAATCCTGGCCCGCCGGTCCGACTCGCTCGCCCACGCCGCCCATCGGGCCGAGGCCCCGTCCGAGGCCCTGCTCCAGGCCCGGTTCGGCCGCCTGCTCAAGCCCGAGCCCGAGATGGCCCGCGCCTTCGCGGCGCTGGCCCCGGCCGAGAGGCGCGTGGTCGTCGAGATGGGCGAGGCCGCCCAGCGGCTGGCCCGCCGCTACCCCGGCCAGGCCGAGGCGATGGTCCGCAAGCTCGGGACCGAGGGGCTCGCCACCGTCCGGGTTTACGGCGACGACGTGGCCGAGGTCGTGGTCAAGGAAGGGCCGGAAACCCTGGGCATCCTCCGGAAGACCGGCCGGGGCGGCTGGGCCTTCTTCAAGGACGAGGTCCTGCCCCACAAGAAGAAGCTGGCCGCCGCCGGGGTCCTCGCCCTGTTCCTGGCCGACCCCGACAAGTTCGTCGACACCGCCGGCCGGGCCACCGAGTACGCCGTCCGGACCTTCGCCGACGCCGGCGTCAACCTGGCCAGCGCCGTCGGGGCCGGGGCGGCCCGGGGCCTCGAAAAGTCGATCGGCGACGCCCTCGCCGCCCACGGGCTCGACGCCGCCCTGCCCCGCTACCTCGGCATGGCCCTGGCGGCGGTGGCCGTCCTCGGCTCGACCCTGGTCCTCCTCGGCCTCCCCGTCCGCTGGATGCTCCGCCCCTTCGCCTGGCCGTTCCGGATGCTCTTCGGCCGCCGCAAACGCGCCGCCCAGCCGCTCTGATGGAACTGGCCGAGGCCGGGCGGGGTCTTCTGGGGAGGGGGCACGATCGATCCGATCGGGAGACTTCATCCATGCCGGCCATCCAGCGGATTTCCGAACGTCGCGCCCGGGTCGGCCTCGTCGCCTATGACGGCGAGGACCGGCCCGTCGTGATCGTCGGCGCCTGGGAGCGCGAGCGAGGGCCGATCCTACTCGCCGCGACCCTGGAAACCGTCGGGGCGATCCGGGGCGACATCCCCTTCGCCATGCTCGCCAACCCCGAAACCTTGACGGTCTACCGGAAGGACCGGACCCGGTCCCTCGACCCGGTCGCCACGATCTCGACGCGGGAAATCCTCGACTTTTACAGTCGTGGTGGCGCGGAACACCTGGCGGAGAGAGCATCCGCGGGCTACACCATCGCGATGATCGATGCCTGGCTCGGCGATTTCATGAGGCATTGGAAATCGCCGACGCCCCCCGCCTCGGAGGCGATCACGGCCTTGGGCCTGACGCCCCGGCTGGAGTCCTTCGGCCGGACGAAACGGGAGGTGCGGCTTGCCTGTCTTCCTGTACGTCGAGACCAACTTCCCATTGAGCTACGCGACGGGGAGGAGTATTGGAACGAACGAGATCGTCGAGAATCGGCCCACGTCCCTCCGGCTGATCTTCCCTAGCGTTTGCTTGATGGAAGCCCTGGGCGTGCTGGGGATGGAGCGGAAACGCCAGCGGCGGCGAATGGATTCGCTGGACGAGCATCTGGCGGAGGTCCGGCGAAACGTCACCTCCCCGCTCGCCCCCCCGCTGGCCGGACATCTGGATCAAGCCCGATTGGGAGCGGACAGGATCCTCGAGGAGTTCGAAGAACGCCTCCTTCAAGCATTGGAATATCTCGCTTCGGACGCCGAGTTGATCCACCCGACGCCCGCTATCTACCTCGAAAGCCGGCGAAACCCCCGGATCGAGGACGACCCGACCGACAGCCTGATCTTGGCTTGCATCCTCGATCATTCCCAGAAATACCCGTCGGAACCGAAAATCTTCCTGAGCGAGAACCGCCGGGACTTCGATACCAATGACGAGGCGCGGCTCGCGCTCCATCAAGCCGGCGTCCGCTACTTCGCCGACGCCTCGAAATGCCTCGAATATCACCGGGTCCGGCCCGAATTCCTGGGATGACCTTGGTACGACGAGGGGAGCCGAGGGACTGACATGCCGAACCGCCGCAAGGCCCATCTCGACGCGCTGGAGCGCCGGTTGACCGGCCCGAAGCGGATCGCGCTGTTCGGCCATCGGGCCGTGGGCAAGACCACGCTCCTGGCCATGTTCTACCGACAGGCGTCGACGGGACAGGTCCCCGGCATCCGCCTGGCGGCCGTCGACCCGCCCAGCGCCGAGTACCTGGCCGAGAAGATCGCCCAGATCGAATCCGGCGAGCCGCCGGCGGGCACCCTGGCCGAGACCGAGCTGAAGCTCCGGCTCTACCACGGCCCGGCCCGGTTCGACCTGATCGTCAAGGATTACCAGGGGGAGCACGTCACCCTCGGCGCCGACGAGCCGATCCAGGCGTTCTTCGCCGACTGCGACGCCGTCCTGCTCTGCCTCGACCCCGAGGGGTCGACCCACCCGACCGAGCGTCGTCGTCGCCAGCAGGAGGTCGAGAACCTCCTGGAACGGTACATCGACAAGTCCGACGACGGGACCGCCGGCCGCCCGGTCGCGCTCCTGCTCACCAAGTTCGACCGCGTCCTGGCCCGGAGCGGCGGCGAAGGGGGCGTGGGCCTGGATCAGGTGGAGCGGCTGGTCGAGGCCCGGTACGGGATGACCCGGCACGCCTTGGCCAAGCACGTCCCGCACGGGGCGATGTTCGCCGTCAGCGCCTACGGCCGGGGGGCGGTCGACGGCCGGCCCCCGGCGGAGTTGCACCCGCTCGGGCTCGAAGGGCCGCTGGGGTGGCTCGCCGAGCAGCTCGAAGGGGTCGACCGCGAGCAGCTCGAATGGCTCTGGGACCTCGCCCCCGACGACCACCCCCGCCTGGCCCGGTGCGTCGCGGCCTTCGAGAAGCGGTACCCCCGGTCCGACCGCTCGGGCGACTTCCGCCGCCGCCTCGCCGAGGGTCGCCGGCGGAAGCGCCGGAAGGCGCTGGCCCGGTTCGTCGTGGCCGGCGGCCTGGTCGCCGCCGGCCTGGCCGGCTACGACGCCTGGGGGTTCCGCGACGCGACCGCCTTCGAGATCGACAACCCCGCGCCGGCCGTCGCCCGGCGGTGGGACGAGTTCGCCCGCTGGCACCCGTCGCAACGCCTGTTCTTCCCGGGCGACGCCCGGCGGGTCCAGGCCAAGCGGTTCGAGTGGACCGTCAAGGCGGCCGAGGCCCGCCAGGTCGCCGGGACCGCCGCGCCCGACGCCGCCGCGGCGCTGGCCCCGATCAAGGAGCAGGCCCCCGCCCTGGCCTCGGCGATCCGCGACATCGAGGCCGCCGCCGCCCTGGAAAAGCAGGAATCTCGCTGGACCGAGGTCAAGTCCGAGGTCGCCGCCTCCGCCGACGAGCCCGACGTCCCCCTCAAGGCGGTCCGTGGCTTCCTCCGCGACTACCCCGACTCGACCCACCGGGCCGAGGCCGACGGCCTGCTCGCCTCGCTCCGAGGCCGCGTCGAGTCCCGCCAGGTCGGCCGCGACCGCCAGATCATCAACGACCTGGCCCGCGACGCCAGCCTCCCCAACGCCAACTATCCCGACCTGATCGCGCGAGGCCAGCAGTTCCTCGCCGAGCACCCCCAGACCCGGCTCCGCCCCGAGGTCGACCGCCTGATCGACGACTTCGTCAAGGCCCTCGACGACCGCGACATCGACAAGGCCCGCGACTTCGCCAGGCGCAACCCCACCGAGTTCGCCCGGCGGATCGACCGCTACGGCGACTACCTCAAGGCCCACAAGAACGGCGGCCGCCACGTCGGCGAGGCGACCGAGGCCAAGGATCGGGCCCTCCGCGACTGGGACGACGACACCTACCGCCGGGCTTATGATCACCTGATCGCCCACCCCAACGACATCGCCGAGGTCGCCCGCCAGCTCCAGGACTACATCGCCCAGCACCCCGAAGGCCGCCGGGTCGCCGAGGCCCGCCGCTACCGCGAGTGGTGGGACAAGGTGTCGGTCAAGAACGACTACCACGTGACCCTCCGCCGCGGGACCTTCGACCCCAAGCTCGGCTCGACCTTCGGAGGCGCCCCCGACCTCGGCGTCGTCCTCGAAGTCGCCGGCGTCACCTACGGCCCCACCCCCGTCATCCGCAACAACTACCGACCGATCTGGGATCACACCTTCACCCGCCCGATCCGCTGGAAGCTGGGCGACCCCGTCACCGTCAAGGTCATCGACCACGGCTACTGGTCCAACACCGAGGTCGTCAACCTGTCCAGCGCCAAGGGCGACCCCCTCGCCATCCGGATGCTCTCCGACACCATCCGCCCCTCCCGAGGCGGGACCACCACCCTCGTCTTCGCCTCCGACTTTCGGATGCCCGCCCTGCCCAAGCCGGAGTGACCCGGGGATGGGGCCGGGGCCCTAATCCGTGACCTGGAAGGTGAAGTTGGCGTGCCGAGGGCCCTCGCCGGAGGAGTCTTCCCAAAAATAAACATAAGATCCGACGTGCCCCAACCGGATCGAGGTGTCCGCGATGACGCGGAAGCCGCAGTCCCGGGCCCGTTGACAGAAGGCGTAGTCTTCGGCCATGTACCAGTGACCCGACCCTTCGGGGACGACCATCGGCTGGAAGAACGGGATCATCGCCGGCCCGGCCCGCTCGTTGCACGTCGGCAGGCCGAGCCGCTCCTTGATGGTCTGGTAGACCTCGCGGCGCGTGTGGAGGAAGCCCGCCCCGGCGTGGGAAACCTCGATCATCCGGCCCCCTTCGCCGAAGGGGACGCTCTCGGTCCCGGCCGGGAAGTTGCAGGCGAAGGATCGTGCCTTCTTCTTGAGATAGACGCCGCAGGCGATCGGCAGCCCGAGCGACCTGAGCCGATCCACGGCCTCGGGCTCGAAGGCGATGTCGGAGTCGATCCACATCAACTCCTCGAATCCGTCACGAATCGCGTCCGTCGCGATCTGATTGCGCCCTTGATCGATCGCCGAGAAGCCCCGGACCCGGCGGACCGGATATCCACGACTCTCCAGTGAACGGAGCCCTTCTTCGCAGGCCGGTTCGATGTGGTGCCCGACCGGGACGAGGATGACGCAGCGCCCCGGATCGAGGTCGGATTCCCGACCGGCGGGCATGGCGGGCGAAGGGCCGGGCCGGGTCGAGGGCGCCGGTCGCGCCCGGGGCCGGACCCCGGCGAAGAAGCGGGCGTGAAGCGGCTCCAGGACCTTCGACGCCCATCGTTGGCCCTCGGCCAGGGCCTGTCGGGACCGATCCGCGAAGTGCCCGGCGTCGTCCCACAATCGGAGGATCGCCCCGACCCACGGCTCGACCTCCTCGGCCGTCGGCAACTCGCGGGTCTGGGTCGTCAACCGCGCGGGGAGCGGCAAGACGACCCCCGAATTTCCCAAGGCTTCGGGGAGGCCGCCTCGGTCGGAGCCGATGACGGGGATGCCGTTGACCATCGCCTCGACGGCGACGAGCGGCTGATTCTCCCACCAGAGCGAGGGGACGAGGCAGACCTTGGTCACGCCCCAGAATCGGCGCGGGTCGTGCGTGTGCGCCATCAGGTGGACGTTGCCGTGGGCGCGAAGGTCGAGCCCGCAATCGGCAAGAGTCCGCTCGGTGCCCCGGCCCTCGACGACCAGCAGCGGGATCTCGGGCCGACGCCGGCCCAACTCGTCGGCGATCCGCGCGAACGGATAGACACCCTTTTCGACCGACGGGTTGATGAACGTCAGGAACCGGGGGTCGCGACGGTCCGGGCGGACGTGGTCGGGCGCGATCAGACACGGCAGGACGACGCAGTCGAGCCCCAGCGTCTTCCGGTAATGGTCGGCGGCGAACCGAGAGGGGACGATCACCGCGTCGGCGGTGGCGAAGGGGGCGGAGTCATGGTAGTTGAAATTATGCAACGCGAAGACGACCGCCGCCCCCCGCGCCCGGGCCCGAGACCGGACCTCGTCCGCCAGCGAGTCGCCGCCGTAATTCACCACGACGTCGGGCCGGAAACGCTCCAGGATCTCGTCGAGGAGCCGGAGGAATTCCTCACGTCCTCGCTCCCCGACCTCGCCGGCCGGGCCCTGGTGGAGCGTCACCGGAACGCCGCGATGGGTCAGCCGGTACTGGGTCGGGACCTCGGCGCGTGGGCCTCCGGCGTCGACCATCCAGGTCTCGCCGCCGACCGTCTCGAACTCCAGGCCCCGCCCCGCGAGCCAGGCGGCCGGGTCGACGGGATGGGGCAATTCCAGCGCCGTGCCGGAGAAGGCCTCGACGGAGAACCCCGCCCGCGCCAGGGCTTCCATCGACGACCGGCCCGCGACGCACGCGCCGTTGGAGTCGTCGAGGTAGCAGACCGAGGTCACGTAGAGGACTCGTCGGATGACTCGACCCTCCCATCGATCAAGGGGCCACTTTGCCGATGCGGGGCGATCGGCCCGCCCCTCAAGGCGACCATTGGACCGCGTAGTCCGCCAGCCTCAAGTTGCCGAGCATCCCCGTGTCCTGGACCACCTTTCGCTCGGCGACGACCCGCACGCGATCGGGGAGGAACACGACCGCGCGGACCGGCCCGTCGCTGACCCGGAACCTGGCGATGCTGGCGCCGCTGGCGCGATCCACGAGGCCGAGGTGGCCGTCTTCTTTACCGAAGGCGATCGTCCGGCCATCGGGGCTGAAGGCCAGATAGGAAAGGTTCGCGCACTCGGGGACCCGGAGTCGCGAGCGCAGGCCACCGGTGGCGAAGTCGAAGATCGTGATCTCCTGCTCGGGGGCGAACAAGACCCAGACCGCCACCTCCCAGCCGCCCTCGCTGATGGCCGCCAGCCCGAAGCCGGACCTCCCGTCCGCCAGCGGGGATACCTCCCGCGTCGTCTGGGCGGCCAGGTCGCAGAGGAATAGGCCCTTCCGTTGTCCGGGCCGGTCCACGAGGGAGGCGAACCGCGTCGCGTCGCCGCTGAACGAGCCGGACAGCGACTCGGCCGGCTCGGGGATCGGCCCGACGACCGCGGCCAGCTCGCGGCCGGTGTCCGCCTCCCAGAGCTTGAAGTTGAGTTTCCCGTCGACGCAGGCGACGCGGGTTCCCTCGCGGCTGATCGTCGCCATCTGGAAGTATCGCGATTCGTCCAGCACTAGGGTCCGACGCATCTCCCCCGACCCACCGTCCCAGAGTTTGGCGAGGCTCCCCCGCTTCACCCGATGGGCTCGGAACAGATCCTTCGTATATCCCAGATCGAACATACCGCCGGTGACGATCCGAAGGCCGGAGTCGTCGCACGCGAGGTCCAGCAGCCACTGTTCCGGCGGGTTCTCGATGTGCTTGAGGCGCAGCCCCGTCTCGCCGTTCCATACGGCGATCGCACGAGGCAGGGCGGCGCTGATCCGCCGGCCATCGCGGCTGAACTTGATGCTGGAGACCCTCTTGTATTCCAAGGTCCGGACGGGACCCAGGCTCGGCGACATCTCCGCCCCCTCGCCCCCTCGCTTCGGCTCCTGACCCGCGACGGTGGGGGACCACCCGAGGGAAACGAGACCGAGCACCTGCGCCACCATCAGACCGTGGCCAATCCGTTTCATGGACGCGCTCCACCGCCCCGCGCGGGGCGACTATCGGGGGATCAGGCGACTCAAGCCTTCTTCCATCCGGCGGCGATGATCGCCGTCGAGGTGGTGTTCCAGAGTGGCGTCGTCGCTTTCAACGCCTGTGGCATCACCGGAGTGATGCTAGGATTCACGACCTGTGGATCGAAAAACCCGCCATTGACGATCCCGGTCCCGCCCCACCCCCAGGTGACTTGGCCGATGGCGACCCATTCCCCCCGGACCCCGGCCGGAGGCTCGTACATGAGGTAGGTGGTATACGTTTCGTTGCCCCCAGCGCCGTTGAGACCGCCGACCGACACGGACGTCGGGACGGTGGGAGCTGGCGGTTGCCCGTTGGCCGATGGGATATTCTGTGGCGCCGAATCGTCCGTGATGAGATCCTGAGCGGTAGCGTTGTCTTGGGTCCATTGGTTGTTCGCCAAGATTCCCCCGCCCGCCTTATTCGAGATCGAAGTGCCGAGAGTGTTGGACGGGCCGCCGAAAGCCCCATTGTCGAAAGCCTGGAGGCCCTGCGCGGCGTTGGTGAGCTGATAGGTGTTCGTGCCGTCGGAGTACTGCCTGAGCGGCGAAATCAACTGCATGAACATGTATTGGCCTGGGAAAGCCGTGTTCGTCTGAGCCTCGATGCTCATCCCGACCCTGACATTGTTGACGAACCAGAGCACCGACTTGTTGTCGGGGATGGCCGGGGCCGGGGCCGCCTCGCCCATGGTGGACCCCAGGTAGGTATACGTCGGCACCTGACCTGATGTGAAGGTAACGGACGACACCCACATCCCGGCGATGCCCGCGTAGGTCACGGTGGCCTTGACCGTGGAGGTGGTCCCGGGGGTGACGACGAGGAAGTTGGTGGTCTCCTTGTTCGTGATCGGGGCCGGGATGGACGTGAGGCTCGCCGGGGGCGCCGTCGTCCCGGTGGAGCCGGTGGGGATGTAATCCCCGACGGTGCCCAGGCCGTCCCACGTCACCGAGGAGATGGTCAGGCCCGAGTTCACCGGCGGGGTGACGGCGCAGTTGAAATAGGTGCCGATCGGCACGACCGCCTGGATGGTGTTGTTCGTCCCCGTGCCGCTGATGCCGTAGGAGCCGCCGCCCGAGCCCGTGGGCGGGGTATATTGCCCGCCGGAGACGTTGATGACCGGCGGCGTCCCTTGCGGCATGGGGTCGATGCTCATCGGGCTGACGCCAGGGCCGGCGCCAGTGTTCGACGGGGCGAGCGACATCGGCCGGATGCCGGTCGAATCCGGGGCGACGACAATCGGGGTCGGTGCCGCCGTCGCGATCGGCGCGGGTGGCGGGGTGGCGGGAGTCGAGGTCGGGCCGACGGCACCGCCTCCGGCCGTCGGTGCCGCGACGGGCGCGCCGTGGGAACGGGTCTGGGCTCCGCCGCCGGCCCCCCGACGCGGGGTCGCCGCCGACGATTGGGGCGACACGAGCGGACCGCCGGAGGCCGGGGGTTGAGCGATGGTGGGGATCGTGAGGTCATTCGAAAGCGGACCCACCGGGAGCGGCGTGGGAGGAGCGGTCGGAGTCTGACGGGCGACGGTTCGCCGATCGGCTGCGTGGGAAACCGTGGAGGGCTGGACCGAAGCCAACACCGGCGCCCGCCCCGACGCCGCCAGCGCCCCGCTTGGGAATTCGAGGGCGGCGCGCTCCGACGACGCTAGCAGAGTTGTCGCGACCTTCGTCGTCCCCAACAAGGAGAGGCCGGAGGCCAGGTCCGACGCGGCGTTCCGAGCTTCGAGGATGAGGTTCGAGGGGCGAAAAATTGGCCGCTTCCTGGTATCCTGGCGCATGACGTCACTCCCGCTTCGATGGTGTCGATCGGTCTTAGTTTGGAGTGGGGCGAGATGACGATGGATGGCCCGGGAGTGGCTTGCGTCCCCTCGGCCAAGGATCGCGGGCTGATCCTACGATCCGCCTGGATAATGGTCAAGGGCCGTTGTGGGGAAAAAAGCGACTCCGGGATGGAAAACTCGCGACCCACGGTCGTCGGCCCCCCAAACAATCGTAATAATTGAGGCCGGCTAGCACATTTTTTGGCGAAATCCGACCGAATCATGACCATCCGCCTGGAACAGCTCGTCTACGGGAGCTTCCCGTTCTGGGACCGGGGTTATGACGTCCTGGCGCGGTCGCCGGGGTGCCGGGCGGAGTGGGTGGCGGACGCCCTGGCGGCTTGCCGGCGGTTCGGCGAGGCTCCGGCGGGCGTGGCGGCGGCCCCGGGCCTGTTCGCGCTCCGGCTGGCGAGCGGCCCCTGGGCGGTCGTCGGCGTGGGGCCGCGGGGGGTGGACGACCGGGGGCGCCCCGGCGCCCTGGCGTTCCATGCCCTCGTGATCGCCCGGCGGGACTATCGGCGGGCCGGCTCCAACCCGTTCGCCTTCGCCGGGGCCCTCCGCCGCGACTGGTCGGCCGGCTCGACCCTGGGGGCGTTGGCCTGGCCGATCGAGGTGGGACCGGCCCACCCCACCGAGGATCTCGCCGACCCCCGGGCCCGTCGGGTCGTCGAGGCCCTCGCCCGGGGCCGGCGGGTGGCCCTGGAGGCCGACGGGCCGATCGACGCCCTGGCCCGATCCGTCTGGCCGGCCTTGCCCGATGCGACCCGGCGCCGGGCGTCGCTGGCGACCTGGGCCTTCGGCAACGGCAACCGATTCGACCTCGTCGCCCTCCCCCGCCTGGCGGGCGTCGTCCTCGATCGCTCCTACATCGACCCGGCCGCGCTCGACCAACCCGAACCGGCCCCCCCGCCGCGGTCGGGCTGGGTTCCCCGTCCGACCCGCCCGGCCCTGGCGGCGTCGACCCTGGCCCTGGCGGCGATCGTCGCGGGCGGGTTGATTTGGAGAGGCTCCAATCATCATCCCGCCGCCCCGACCCTCGCCGACCCCACGCCGGCCCGGCCGCCGGAGACGCCGCCCGAGGGCGAAATTCCCGTTGGCCCCGAGGAGCGGGCGCGGGTCGTCGCCGGCCTGGGCGACCTGGCCGAGCGGTTCGAGGCGTTCGACGTCGGCACCGAGGCCGACGCCCGGTCCGACCCGGCCGCCCTGATGGCCCGGTTCGCCGACCGGCTCCGCTACCGGGGGGCGACCCTGACCCCGGCCGATCTGGCCGGGCTCGCCGCCGAGGCCGACCCCGACCGCGTCCGGGCCCTGGCCTGGCACGAGCGGATCAAGCCCTTCACCGACGATGACGGTTGGCCCCCCGACTTCGCCCGTTGGCCGCTCCCTCGCCAGCTCGACGCCCTGGCCCGGTCGTTCCGGGTCGATCCCCCGGCCCGCCTCGACGCCATCCCCGAGGCCCTGGCCGAAGCCCTGTCGCGCGACGGGCCGATCCGCCCGACCCCGCTGGCCGCCAAGTACCCGGCCCTGAGCGATTACGCCCGGTTCCTCGGCCGCCTGCCCCGAAAGAAGGCACCGGCGGCCGGCACCCCGTAGTGATTCGGGGGCGGGCATGGGAAGATGCATCGACCCGACAAGCCGGGCGAGACGGGGGGGGGCGCCCGCCCCGCCCCGATGCCGGCCCCTTCCTGGCGATCCCCCCTCGTGGCCGACACCGACGACCAAGACCGGCACTGGAGCCGCGCCGCGGCCCGCTACGACGACCTGTTCCTCGACCCGTTCCGCCCGGGGGTCGAGAACCCGCTCCTCGACCTGATCCGGGCCATCCCCGACCCGGGCTCGAAGGCCGTGGCCGACCTCGGCTGCGGGACCGGGCCACTCCTGCCGCACCTGGTCGACCGTTTCGGCCGGGTCGTCGCCCTCGACTTCGCCAAGGGGATGGTCGACCGGGCCCGGAAGCGGCTCGGGGCCCGAGCCAAGGGGTCCCAGATCACCTTCCTGGTCCGGCCGATGCACGACCTCGACGACTTCGCCGGGGCCCTCGACGTGGCCGTGGCGGTCAACTCGCTGGTGATGCCCGACGTCCGCGAGATCGACCAGACCTTGCGGGCCATCCGCGCCAGCCTCCGCCCCGGCGGCGAGTTCCTCGGCATCCTCCCGGCGATGGACGCGATCCACTATCATACGATGCTCCTGAACGACGAGGCCCTCGACCGCGGCCTGTCCCCCGAGGAGGCCGAGCGGCACGCCGCGTTCCAGGGCGAGCACCACTTCTACGAGTTCGCCTTCGGCCGCTTCCAGTTCCAGGGGCTCCGCCAGAAGTTCTGGCAACCGTTCGACATCCATCACCGCTTCGCCAAGGCCGGTTTCCCCCAAGTCGAGCTGTCCAAGGTCCTCTACCCCTGGGACGAGACCATCACCGGCGGCCCGACCTTCGCCGACCACCCCCGGAGCTGGGACTGGGCCTTCCGCGCCGTCCGCGAAGCCTGATCCATCGCCATCACTCACCCACCATCCCCGAGCGTCCACCCATGCCCCCCGATCCCCCACCCCAGCGGACCCAGGAACAATCGATCCGGGCCCGGAAACACCAGCTCTTCGAGTCCGACGACCTGGCCGACCACGGCCCCCGCTCGACGTTCCCCGAACTCGTCCGCCAGACCCCCGCCGCCCCCCTCTCCCCCGTGATCAAAGGCGCCCTCTGGACCGTCGGGGCCCTCGTCATCCTCCTGCTCATCGCCGCCCTCGCCACCAGCGGGAACCGCAAGCCCCGCCCCAAGCCCGTGGCCATCTGGACTGTCCCCGCTGACCATCAAACCGCCTGACAGAACGAACCCAAGTTGGCACCGGGAGTCGCCCGCTTTCCCATCCTGAGGGAACGAACCCAATGACCAGCCCCTATCCTGGATCGGGCGGAGTCCTCGGCGCCGAACGAAGCCAAAGCGGAGGAAAGGCCGGTGACCAAAGCCCGAGCCCGGCCGCTCCTCGCGAGCGACCTTCGGAGCGGAGTCTTCCTTGATAGATTCCTTGCCACGAGGGCGCGGTGAGTACACTTTCTCCCGGATTCCTCCGGCCGATGGCGGAACATCGCCGTCCCACTGGGCCGAGCCGGGAGGGGACACGATGGGGCCGGAGGATGGCCGGGGCCGAGCCGGAAGGTCCAGGCGGAGTCGAGGGGGCTCCGAACGCCCATCGGCCCGGAATTCAGGACGTGGGTAGAGAGCATGGTCGTCCTGACGTCGGCGTGCCCCAACAACTCCTGGACGGTGCGGATGTCCGAGCCGTTTTCGAGGAGATGAGTGGCGAAGCTATGCCGGAAGGTGTGGCAAGACCCCGGCTTGGCGGTCCCCGAGGCGCGGACGGCGGTCTTCACGGCCCGTTGCAAGTTGGCCTCGCCCTCGTGATGCCGCCGCTCGCGGCCCGACCTCGGGTCGATCGACCGCGACCCGGCCGGGAACAGGTATTGCCAGCCGGGATGACGATCGGCCTCGGGATATTTCTTCGCCAGGGCGAACGGGAGATAGACCCGCCCGAACCCGTCGCCGAGGTCTTGCCGGTGGATCTCGGCGACCCGTTCGACCTATTGCCGCAAAGTCCCCACCAGCGAGGCGGGCAGGACGGTGACTCGATCTTTCCGCCCCTTGCCGTCGCGGACGAGCAGGTGATTCTGCCCGAAGTCCACATCCTTGACCCGGAGCCGGAGGCATTCCATGAGCCGAAGTCCCGATCCATGAAGCAGGCTCGCCATGAGCCATTTATCCCCCCGCAACCGGGCCAGCACCGCCCGGACCTCATCCCTGGTGAAGACCAAGGGCAACCGCTCCGGCCGCCTGGCCCGGACCACGTCGTCGACCTCACCGAGGGGGCAATCCAGCACCACCTTATAAAGGAAGAGCAAGGCGCTCCGAGCCTGGTTCTGGGTCGAGGCCGCCACGTTCCGCTCGACGGCGAGGCAAGTCAAGAACTCCTCGATTTCCTGCTTGCCCATCTCCCGGGGATGCCTTTTCCCATGAAACAAGATGAACTGCCTGGCCCAAAGAACATATGTCTCCTCGGTCCTGATGCTGTAATGCCGAGCCCGGATCGCCTCTCGCATCTGGTCCAGAAGTTTCGCCATGATCCACGCCCCGAAGATCGCCGTTTTTCTCGTAGAAATTTTCTTGTAAAATCCAGATCCGTCGATCATGATAACCCGTCGCCTGGAATTATACGACAGGTTCGTCGTGTTCTTCCACGACCAATCGGTCGTCCATTTCTGGTTAGGCGGCAGAACCACCTCTCCCGTGTAGCCCACGCGGGGGCGGAAGTCAGGATCTGGGCAACGGAGGTTTAACATGCCATCGGTGATCGGAGACATTCGCTTGAAGTGGCTCGCCCTCGGCGGGCCGTCCTCGTTCCTGGGACAACCGCTCACGGACGAACTCACCACCCCGGACGGTGTCGGCCGGTTCAACCACTTCCAGGGCGGCTCGATCTACTGGACGCCGACCACTCGCGCCCACGAGATCCACGGCGACATCCGCGGCAAGTGGTCCGCCCTCGGGTGGGAGCGCTCCTTCCTGGGGTATCCGCTGACCGACGAGAGCCCCACCCCGGACGGTGTCGGCCGGTTCAACCACTTCCAGGGCGGCTCGATCTACTGGACACCCCAAACCGGCGCGCACGAGGTCCACGGCGACATCCGCGCGAAGTGGGCCTCGATGGGGTGGGAGCGCTCGTTTTTGCGGTACCCGCTCACGGACGAGTCGCCGACGCCGGATGGGATCGGCCGGTTCAACCACTTCCAGGGTGGGTCGATCTACTGGACGCCGGGGACCGGGGCGCACGAGGTCCACGGTGCCATTCGGGACAAGTGGGCGGCGATGGGGTGGGAGCGTTCGTTCCTCGGCTACCCCACGTCGGACGAGCAGGATGCACCCGGCGGCCGGGTCAGCCACTTCGAGCGCGGTAGTATCAGTTGGACCCAGGCGGGCGGGGCGGTCCCGTCGGAGGAGGTCGTCCACCACCACGCCGACATCTCTACTCCCGACTGGCTGCCCGTCGGCGGTTGGGTCGATGTGGTCGTCAACAAACTTGGGGATTTCACCTTCGCTGGCCACATGCATAACAGCGGGTTCCCGAATATCCACTTCGCCCTCGCGATCGTTCTGATGACGCCTTCCGGGGTCGGCTACGGGTTCGGACGTGACCACACCCTCGATGGAACGGTGACGCTCTTCGGGAGGAATCGGGATGACGACTGGACCGATACTGGGGCGAATCAGCAGTTGGCTGGAAACTGGGACCAAGTGACTCAGAGCCGCCTCCACTGGCGGCTGGTTGCCCATGATACCTTGACCGCAGGGCTTCAAGGGTTGGTCGAAGACCTGGTGAAAGATGCGGCCACGCAGTTCGGCAAAGCCGGGATCGCCGCATTGATCGCGCTGATTTGACCGCTTGGTTTCTCGACCTTGCAAGTTCCGCAGCCGAACCAGGCGCTGCACCTGACCCGGCCCGCATGTTCGCTTTTCGAGGTTCGTAGCCCTCTCAGCGGGTCGGGCAGGTGAGCTTGGTCGTTAGGCGTCAAGCCCCAGCCTGGGGTTTCGCATAGCGACGAAGCTTAGCGGAGATCAGGACCCCCATCACATTCGAGGAGTTCCCATGTCGCGAGAGAATCGCCTGAATCGACGGACGCTATTGGCCGCGACCGGGATCGCCGGTCTCGGTGCCGTCGGCCTCGCTTCCGCGGAAGCCGCCGATGACCTGAAGGGCAGGAAGTTGACCATGGTGGAGGCTGAGGCGTTCCTGAAGCAAACCAAGGAATCCCAGTCCTGCCGCGTGCTCCCCAGGACGATCGACGATACCAAGGCTTCGGCCGAGGTCGTCGGCGGGTTCGTCAGTAACACCTTCTTCTTGATCGTGGGGGGTAAGAAGCCTTACCTCAACATGAAGGTCATACTCTCACCCCTGACCTACGTCAAGCAGCCGGACTACTGGGAGATCGAGGTTCTTGGCTGCACGTCGGGGATCGTGCTCCCGGCCATCGGCATCTACAACGACGAGTCCCTGTCGCTGGATTCTTACCGCGGTAAGAAGGGGATCGAGGTCGTCTGGGCGGACGACCGCTACAAGATCGAAATCCCGCCGAAGGACAACCGCTAGCTTATCCCTGCCAAGATAAGCATACGAATGACCGAGGTGGAATCTGCGGCGGGTGGCCGGGGCAAAGTCTTCGTGCCCCGGTCTTCCACTAGTGCGACTGCCGCCTAACCTCGCGCTGCAGCGGACCCCGGCCACGGGCCGCGCTTCATGTGCTTCCGATGCTCGGTGGTCCGTGGCCGGGTCCGCTGAGCTTGGTCGTTAGGCGGCTGTGGTCACAGAACGCAGAAGGGGCAGACTCCCACCCTTTCGCGGTCGACAAACCGGGAGTCGGGGGGCAAACGCGATGAATCGGACGCTATTGGCGACTGTCATCATTTGCTCGGCGACGGGTCTGGTGGTCCGCGCCGGCGACATCGACAAGCTGAAGAACAGTACCTGGGACACGAAGTACAAGGGAGGTGGCCTCGACGGGTCGATCAAGGCTTACGTCTACCTCAACGACGACAAGGGGAAGTACCGGGCCCTCGACGACGACGGGAACGTGACGTTAAGGGGGAAGTTCACCGACGTAGAGGTGAAGAAGAAGGGCGATCACTACCTCATCTCGGGTAGTTGGGAAGCCGGGGGTCTGACGGGGTCCTTCAAGTTCAAGGTCGATGAGGATGACCTCGACTCTTTCACCGGTACTTGGCAGACCGATGATGGCGGCAAGGAAGGCACTTGGAAGGGCACCCGCAAGCCCGTCCCGTTCATCCCCTAAGCGATGGGCGATCGCGCCTAACCTCGCGCCGCAGCGGACCCCGGCCGCCTCGACGGCTTCCGTTCTCATTATGTCTCATCGGGCGGCCGGGTCCGCTGAGCTTTGTCGTTAGGCATGCGGCCGGCACGCCGCGGCGGAGGGCGGCCCCTTGCGTCGTGCGGGGTTGGGCGCCGCGTCCGGGATGCGTGCCGCGGGTGGGGGCGCATGCCGAACCAGTCGCTGCAGTTGCGCCGCGGATTCTAAGAGGAAGAAGCAACCGAGGGCTGGGCCAGTCCGGGACGCCACCGCGGCGCAACTGAGCTCCGCTGGTTGGGCATCAATATATAGGGGATTTTGACATGCCAGTTGAAAAAGATGTCCTCGAAAAACAGTGGTGGTGGTGCCCGAAGTGGTACTGGCCATTTGCCGTGTGCTCGGGCTACAGAACGGCGCATAAGTGGTGCTACAGCTTCTCCTGGGTGAAGAAAACTGCCTACGTTCTCGCCGTCTACAATGAAGGGTGCGAAGGCGGCAAATTGTTCACCTGGAAGGAATTCGGACTCGGGATCGGCACGCTGGACACCTACGTTCCCCTCGGTGAAATGTGCTTTGACAGTCCCCGCAGCGGTGGCGGTGTCTGCGACGGAAGCAATACTGGATTAATGGCCTCTCCGCTGACGGCTGATCAGCAGCAGGCGGACTGGCGATACTGTCGCAAGTGCCACTCGATCTTCTTCGATGGCTATGCAGACAAAGGTGTCTGCCCAGGGGCCAACCTCAAACTGACGGTGGTCTCCACGGTTGCCAAGCTGTTGAACGAAGGACGTGATCTGGTCGTCGTCGCGCTCGTCGGTACTCAACTGCATATTCGTATTTTCGATGGCAACGGCAAGAAGGTCGTTGACAAGGCCGAACAGGAGCTGGTGCGCGGAGAAGCGCTGACAGGGCTCAAGACGCTGCTCGAGCGCAGCGGCGACGACTCCCTGCTAGACCCCGAAAGCAAGCAAGGAATCATTCGCGACGCTGTCTCCATCGCCGGTCTGCCCTTGCCGATCGGAGGTCATGAGGCAGCAGGCTTCAATTTCGTCTTGCCGCACGACGCTTCCGGATCCGAGTGGGCCCAGAGAGACTGGCGGTACTGCCAGAAGTGCCACGCGATGTTCTTTGATGGATATCCCGACAAGGGTCTGTGCCCCTCCGGAGGCGGCCACTCGGCAGCGGGCTTCAACTTTGTCCTGACGCACGACGTCCCTAGATCAGCGTTGGCTCAGAGCGACTGGCGATACTGCCTCAAATGCCACACGATGTTCTTTGACGGATATCCGGGCAAGGGGGTCTGCCAAGCTGGGGGAGGCCATGCGGCAGCGGGCTTCAACTTCGTCTTGAGCCACGGTTGATCGCCGGGGTGTCACTTGGGCAGACGGCGGGTGGCACTGGTAGCGGTCCCCGGGTGCCACTGGTCGTACTCGACCAGTGGCACCCGAACCGCAGCCGCGCCGCCTAACCTAGCGCTGCAGCGGACCCGGCCACAGGGCGCGGGTGGTCATGCGAGGGCCGGGAGTCGTGGCCGGTCCGCTGAGCTTGGTCGTTAGGCGGCCGAGAGCGCACTCACAAAGGAGTGACCATGACTCGGCCGAGGGATCGACCCGAATACTCGTTCGGAACAACCTACGAGGGCGACCCGGCGGGTCGGGCGACTCTCAACCGGATGGGTCTCTGGCACTCGAGGAGCTGCTAATGCCTACCTATTTCAAGGTACCCTTCAACACCGTATCGGGGATGACGATCGCCAGGGGCGAAACGCTGTTCTGGGAATGGACCTGGGAGAACTCCGGCGAAGGCCCCAACAAGGGGCCCGTGATTTTCACGGCCGATCCGGTCTCCCACCAATCAGGGCTCACTGACCTAGTCACCGCCGACATCGCCAAGTGCCGCCGGGCCCCGGGGGCAGGCGGGTCGACCGAGGTCTTCTACAGGTTCACGGTCCTGAACAAGGGCGACATCGTCACCACTTATAACTTGGAAATCATCACATTTTCCGACCTGGTGAGGGCACATCCATGAAGGCCACGGTTATCACCGATGCGAACGGCGACGTGCTCGGCACGGTCCGCCACTCTGAGGACTCCAGCCAGGGCACCAAGCCGCAGCCTTACGGGTCATTCCGACTGGTGGCGGGACCCGGTCAGACCAGTCACGAGATCGATCTCCCGAGCCATCTAGAGGGAGATCATCCGGCCGAAGACTTCCACCGCGGGCTCAAGACCCACCTGAAAAACCTCAAACAAATCTGATTGAAGCCAGATCAAGCGATGGGATCTCAGCGGCGGGTGGCACCCGAACGGAGGCCAAGCCGCCTAACCTCGCGCTGCAGCGGACCCCGGCCGCGGGCCGCGCTTTCCCCTTCATCGTCGCTCACTCGTCCTTCCGGGTCCGCTGAGCTTGGCCGTTAGGCTGACAGCCCCCGGACGAGGGCCTTGCGTCCGCTTGACGCCACGGTTGCGTTCTGGCCGTCGTCGTAGCCGGCTCGGTCGGCGGCCAGAGCGTAACCGTAACCGTTCACGGGGTTTTCCCTCCCCATATTTCCGACCGGTTGCTTATGGGTCGTTGAGGCGTGGACCGGCGCAGAGCAAGGGAATCGCTTGGCCCCGGATGTTTGCCTCGAAGCACGCCGTC
>JAABUQ010002143.1_pt1 | contig 39997 bp, 39 predicted proteins | sample 5560001 | NCBI WGS metagenome assembly JAABUQ01 (sample SAMN10711888, study PRJNA513371) | rock metagenome | isolation source: Antarctica rocks | place: Antarctica: Victoria Land, Finger Mt nord | collected 2015-12-18
TCCGCGCCACCGGCTGCGACGCGGTCGAGGGGTCGATGCGCGGGGCGGCCGACGCCCTCTGCTGGGACGTCGGCCGCGCCATCAGGCTCATCACAGGCCCGATCTTATGACTTTGCTATCGGCGTGCGGCGATGCTAGAGTGGCCCCGGTGCCCCGAGGCTGCGGAGGGACGGCGATGGCGACCATCTCCAGGACGACGGACTACCCGACGGGTGACGGCAAGCCCATGGCCGAGACCGAAGTCCATGGCAGAGCCATGATGGACCTGATCATCACCCTGAGCGACCACGTCGCCGACGATCCGATGGCTTACGCCTGGGGCAATATGCTCATGTTCTACGAACAGGGCAACAGACGCCGGCACCTCTCGCCGGACGTCTTCTTCGTCCGGGGCATCCCGAAGCGCGTCCGGCTGAACTACCTGATCTGGGAGGAGGGGAAGGCCCCCGACCTCGTGATCGAGGTGACCTCGAAGTCGACCCGCAGGGAGGATCAGGTGAAGAAGCGGGATCTCTATCGCGACGTCCTCCGCGTCCCGGAGTATATCCAGTTCGACCCGCTCGCGGAGTACCTGCGGCCGCCCTTGCAGGGCCTGCGCCTGGTCGAGGGCGAGTATCGGCCGATCGAGGCGGTCGCCGGCCGGCTGCCGAGCGAGGTCCTCGGCCTCCATTTCGAGGCTCGGGGCGATGAGCTCCGGCTCTACAGCCCGGAACTCGGCCGGTGGCTCCCCACGCGCAAGGAACGCGCGGAGGAGTCGGAGGCGCGGGCCCGGGCCGCCGAGGCCGAGCTGGCCGAGTCGGAGGCGCGGGCGCGGGCCGAGCTGGCCGAGTCGGAGGGGCGGGCCCGGGCCGCCGAGGCCGAGCTGGACCGGCTCCGCCGCGAGATCGAGGCCCTGCGCGGGCGGGCCGAGGGGGGATAGGGCTCGATTGCGGTTGGGCGTCGGTGCCGCCCGGCGTTGTCCGGGCCGGGGCGACCGGCTAAGCTGGCTCGGGTGAAGGACGGATGAGGGCCGGGCCCGCACGCCTCCCGAGGGATCGATCCCGATGCTGACGACCTGCCGACGCTGGGTTGCCTTGGCCGCGCTCTGGGCCGTCCTCGCGGCGGGCTGGCCGCCCTCGGCCCGCGCGCAGGAGCCCCCGCCCGGGGCGCCGGGGGTCGCCCGGGTCGACGCCAACGAGTCGTTCCTGCACTGGATGGCCCGCGCCTCGGGCAAGCTCGGCTGGCTCCTCCTGGCGATGTCGTTCTACCTGATCGCCCTGATCGCCTGGATGAGCTTCGAGTATCGCCGGTCGGTCGCCGCGCCGCCGAAGCTGGTGACCGAAGTCGCCGACATGGTCGCGGCCAAGCAGTTCACCGAGGCGTATCAGAAGGTCGCCGCCGACCCCTCGTTCCTCGCGCGGGTGCTGGCGGCGGGGGTCCGCAAGCTCCCCTCGGGGCTCCCCGCGGCGCTCCGGGCGATGGAGCTGGCCAACGAGGACGCGACGATGGGGATGGAGCACCGGACGACCTACCTGGCGACCGTCGGCACGCTCGGCCCGATGATCGGCCTGGTCGGCACGGTCTACGGGATGATCGAGAGCTTCCGGGTGATCGCCACGGCCGGGGCCTCGCCGCAGGCCAGCCAGCTCGCGGGGGGGATCTCCACGGCGCTCTTCGCCACGCTGGAGGGGATCGCCATCTCGATCCCGGCGATCTACTTCCACGCCGTCTTCCGGAACCGGATCGCCCGGCTCTCGCTCGAGGTGTCCCTCGCCGCCGAGACCCTCCTCGAAGGCTTCGCCCCCGGCATCCGGACGCCGCACCCCCTGGCGACCGCCGCCATCGGCCAGCGGTCGATCGCCGGGCCGAACGCCTGAGCCGTCGTCGGCGAGGAGGGTCGAGCCATGGCCAGTCGCGGGCGGGTCCGATCCGAGCCGGGGGGCGTCTCCGGGGCCAACCTCACGCCCCTGCTCGACGTGGTCCTCCAGCTCATCACCTTCTTCATGATCCTCGTCCACTTCGAATCGAAGCTGGAAGGGGAGACCCGGACGGTCCGCTTGCCGGTCGCGCCCGCCGCGCTGCCGGGGGGCGACCTCGGGCTCGACCGGCTGGTCGTCGCGGTCGACGCCACGGGGCGGCTCCTGGCCGACGGCGGCTCCTACGACGAGGCCTCCGCCGCCGCCTGGTGGGCCGAGCAGGCCGCGCTCCGACGCGCCGGGCGGGCCGCGCTCGGTCGGGACGCCGGCGGCGACAAGGATCGGCCCGAGCTGCCCACCCAGGTCGTCGTCCGGGCCGACAAGGACGCGTCGTACGGCGCGGTCCGCCGGCTCCTGGCCGAGGCGCAGGACCGGGGGTTCGCCCGCTTCACCCTGGTCGTCCTCCGGGGGCCGAACCCATGACCGCCGGATCTCCGGGACCTTCGCGACGCCCGCCCCGACGGTCAGGGCCGCCGATCGAGGTGCAGTTTCCCGTCACGCCGATGCTCGACATGGCCTTCCAGCTCCTCGCCTTCTTCGTCCTGACCTTCCAGGCCCCGACGGCCGAGACCCGGCTCGACCTCTACCTCCCGGCCAGTCCCGCCGCGCTGCCGGGCTCGGCCGAGGGGCGTGCGACCGAGGCCCCGTCCCGCCGCTCCGACCTCGACATCGAGAACGACCTGTTCATCCGTGCCGAGGCCGACGACCTCGGCGACCTCAAGTCCCTGGCCCTCGGCGAGGCCCGCCTGGCGGACCTCGCCGACCTCTCCGACCGGCTCCGCCGCTACGCCAAGGTCCTCGGCGACCGCCCGTTGCGGGTCCGGGTCGTCGCCGACGACCGGCTCCGCTACGAGGAGGCCGCCCGGATCGTCGGCACCTGCACCGCCGCGGGCGTCTCCTCGATCCGCCTGGCCGACCCCGTCGGACGCCCGGGGGCGGGCCGCCCATGAACGGGACGGCCGACCGACTTCGGATCGATCCCGTCCGGCTGGGGCTGCTGGCCGCGCTGGCCCTCGGGCCGGCCGCGCGGGCCCACGCCGAGGAGGATGGCCCGCTCTCGATCGCCGACCTCGCCGCCTACCGCGCGGCCCTCGACCCGACCCCTCACGACGAGCCGCCGGTCCCATCTGGCTTCCGCGACCTCTGGGACCGGCCGGGGGAGTTCCGGGGCCGTCGGGTCGCGGTCGGGGGGCGGGTCGGGGCGGTCTTCCATTCGGCGGCGGTCGGGACGTTCCCCCCGCTGGCCGAGACCTGGGTCTTCACCGAGGCGTCGGACCCGCTCTGCCTGGTCTTCCCCGAGACGAAAGAGGCCCCGGCCCCGATCCCCGGCGACCTCGTGAGGTTCGAGGGGACCTTCCTCCGTCGGGTCCGCTACCGGGGGGGCGACGCCGACCGCCTGGCCCCGCTCGTCGTCGGCCCCGCCCCCCCCCGGGTCGATCGGCCCGCCACCCCGGCCCCGGCCGCGGACCCGTCTAGCTCGCCGTTCGACGGGGTATTCGTCCTGGTCCTGGGCGCGATCGTCGCCCTGGCGCTGGTCCGGGCCCACCTCCGACGGCCCCCGTCGCGGCCGATTGTCCAGGGACCTCCGCCGGAGTTCCGCGACGGGTCCGAGGCCTGACGCGATCCTCGGTCGAGGATCGAGCCCGATCATGCTTGAGGGCCCGAATGAGGTCGACGCGACGATGAGGGAAGGGACGACCGCCATGACCGCCGCCAAGCCGACCGACCTCCGCCAGTCGCCGCTGACCGACCCTCGGTCGCTCGCGGTCTCGCTCGCGGTCAACGGGCTCCTGCTGCTCGGCGCGTCGTTGATGGCCCTGAGTGTCGTCCTCCCCCAGCACGAGGCGGCCCGGCCTCGGGTGCTCAAGGCCGAGCTCGAGCCGGTCGACAACCGGGCCCCCTACGAGGCCGGGGGCGGTTCGCCGGGGGAGGTCGGGGGCAAGGGGGTCGAGCTGTCGGCCGAGCGCCGGACGCCGACCTCGCCGACGCGCGACCCGGCGGCCGATGCGCTGCTGGCCGAGGTCCTGCCGACGCAGGTCGCGGCCGAGCCCTCGACCCGGGCCTTGCCGGGCCCGTCGACGAGCGGCCTGGGCGCCGTCCCCGGCCTCGGCGCGGGGGGCGGAGGCGGCGAGGGGACCGGGTCGGGAGGCGGCAAGGGCCGGGGGGTCGGGCCGGGGACCGAGTTCTTCGGGCTCCGCGACCGCGCGGGGTCGTATGCCTATGTGATCGACTGCTCGGGCAGCATGGCCACCCGCGCCGGGAGCGTCCCGGGGCGGAGCGTCCTGGACGTGGCCAAGCGCGAGCTGCTGGCGAGCCTCGACCCGCTGCCGGCCGACGCCAAGATCGGCGTGATCTTCTACAACCTCGACGCGATCGTCCTGACCGACCCGGCAGGCCGGCGTAACCTGATGGCGGCCTCCCCCTCGAACAAGGCGCGGGTCCGGGCGCAGCTCGCCGAGGTCCCCCCGGTGGGCGGGACCGACCACATGAACGCCCTCCGCGCGGCCCTGGCGCTGAGGCCCGAGGTGATCTTCTTCCTCACCGACGCCGACCTGATGAACCGGGCCGACGCCGAGGAGATCCGCCGCGAGGCGGGGCCGACCCGGATCCTCGCCGTCGAGTTCGGGATCGGCCCGGCCGTCCGCGGGACCGACCCGCTCCGCAGGCTCGCGGAGGCGACGGGCGGTTCCTACAAATATATCGACGTCCGTAACCTCGATCCGGGGCCTCGATGATCCGCGCGGGGCCGGCCTCCCCGCCCGGCCCTAGGCCCTTTCCGGCCGCCGGCCCGTCGTGTCTAATCGGCGGGATACCCGGCCGACGGTCACGTCTCGCAGAGGTCGGCCGGCTCCTTGAAGGACGAGAACGGTCCGGCCCGGAGGGCGCGGTCGACGCGGCGTGACCGCCGTCGACGGCGCCCGGGGGCCCCCATCCCCCGCGTCGAGGCACCCACGAATCCGCAGAGGCGTGATCTCATGAAAAAGCGACACTATCTGGCGGCCCTGGCCGCCCTCCTCGTCGGCCCGGCCCTGGCATCGGCGGCCGACCCCGCGGCCCCCGCCGCGGCGGCGAGCGCCGAGCCGATCCGGTACTTCAGCTTCTGGAACGACGCGGCCTACCAGGGCTTCGAGCGGTGGGGCCTGGTGGTCGTCCTGGTGGTCGCCGTCGCGGGCCTGCTCTACGCCGCCGCGCTGGTCGGCCAGGTCCTCGGGGCCGACCAGGGGACGGAGAAGATGAAGGGCGTCGCCCGGGCGATCCGCGAGGGGGCCAACGCCTACCTCGGCCGCCAGTTCAAGGCGATCGTCGGCCTGGTCTTCCTGATCACCGTGATCCTCTACTTCCTGACCGCGGGCGAGGGCCCCGACGCCTCGAAGATCGCGCTGGGGCGGGCCCTGGCGTTCTTCGCGGGGGCGTCGTTCTCGTGGCTGGTCGGCTACGTCGGGATGAGCCTGGCGGTCCGCGGCAACCTCCGCGTGGCCGCCGCGGCGCGGACCAGCTACGGCGGGGCGCTGCAGCTCGGCTACCGGACCGGGACCGTCACCGGGATGCTCACCGACGGCCTCGGCCTGCTCGGCGGCACGGTCATCTTCATGATCTACGGGATGCACGCCTACGAGATCCTCCTCGGCTTCGGCTTCGGCGGGACGCTCCTGGCCCTGTTCATGCGGGTCGGCGGCGGGATCTACACCAAGGCGGCGGACGTCGGCGCCGACCTCGTCGGCAAGGTCGAGGCGGGCATCCCCGAGGACGACCCCCGCAACGCCGCCACGATCGCCGACAACGTCGGCGACAACGTCGGCGACTGCGCCGGGATGGCCGCCGACATCTTCGAGAGCTACGAGGTGACGATCGTCGCCGCGATGATCCTCGGCTACGCCAGCTTCGGGCACAAAGGGGTGATCTTCCCCCTGCTCGTCCGGGCGATCGGCGTCGTCGGCTCGATCATCAGCACCTACACCGTCAAGGCCGGCCCCGACAGCACGAGCGACGAGGCGCTGCACTCGGTCCACCGGGGGTTCATCCTCGGGTCGATCATCAGCGTCTTCGGCTTCTTCGCGCTCGGCCTGGGCTACCTGCACTTCGACGACGGCTACATCAAGAAGTATCCCCAGGCCGTCGAGGGCTACGTCCAGGCCGACAAGTTCAAGGCCGACCGCGAGGCGAACAAGTCGCGCGCCGTCGCCGACTACGACGCGGCGAATGCGCCGCTCAAGCTCAAGGACGCGGCGGCGTACGACCGCGGCCTCGGCCAGGCCGAGTCGGCCTCCGACCGCGGCTTCATCGAGCGCTACGACGGGCCGATCCTCTCCGACCGCCAGCCGGTCTGGTCGAACTTCTACTTCGGCGCGGGGGCCGGGCTCGACATGAGGCCGGCCCTGACCTGCCTGATCGGGATCGTCCTGGCCATCGGCCTGAACAAGTGCACGAGCTACTACACCCACACCCAGTACGGCCCGGTGAAGAGCCTGGCCAAGGCCTGCCAGACCGGCCACGCGACGAACATCATCCAAGGGTTCGCCGTCGGGTACGAGTCGACCGTGGTCTCCGTCGGGGTGATCGCGCTGGCGCTGTTCCTCTCGGTGGTGATCTACGCCGGGGCGAGCCCGATCTTCGTCGCCTACGGCGTGGCGATGTGCGGCATCGGCATGCTCACCCTGACCGGCAACACGATCAGCATGGACGTCTTCGGCCCGGTCGCCGACAACTCCAACGGGATCGGCGAGATGGGCTACGACCGCGAGGAGATGGGCGAGGAGAACTACAGGCGCGCCCGCCAGATCCTCGCCGACCTCGACGCCGTGGGCAACACGACCAAGGCCGAGACCAAGGGGATCGCCATCGGCTCGGCCGTGATCGCGGCGGTGAGCCTCTTCGCCAGCTTCATCGCCGTGATCGCCGTCGGCAGCGAGTCGAAGATCGGCGAGATGACGCTCGGCCAGTACGCCGCCGAGGCGGCCAAGCTCTCGGTGGCCCAGCCCGAGGTCTTCATCGGGATGCTGATCGGCGGCGCCGTGCCGTTCCTGTTCAGCTCGATGCTGATCCGGGCCGTCGGCCGCGCCGCCTTCCTGATCGTCAAGGAGTGCCGCGCCCAGTTCCGCGACAAGGAGATCTGGGCCGGCACCAAGACCCCCGACTACGGCCGGGTCGTGAATATCTGCACCATCGCGGCGCAGAGCGAGCTGATCGGGCCGGGCATCCTCGCGATCACCATGCCGATCCTCGTGGCCATCTACCTCGGGGCCTATGCCCTGGGCGGCTACCTCGCCGGGATGATCGTCGTCGGCCAGCTCCTGGCCGTCTTCATGGCCAACGCCGGGGGCGCCTGGGACAACGCCAAGAAGACGATCGAGGACGGGATCTACGGCGGCAAGGGGTCCGAGGCCCACAAGGCGGCCGTCACCGGCGACACCGTGGGCGACCCGCTGAAGGACACCGCGGGCCCGGCCCTGAACCCGCTGATCAAGGTGATGAACATGGTGGCGCTGCTCGCCATCGGCCCGGTCCTCGCCGCGGGCCGCGCCGGCAATGCCTGGATCCTCTGGATCGTCGGCCTGTTCGGCATCGCCGCGGTCGCCTGGGCCGTCTGGCGGTCGAAGACCGAGAGCAAGGAGCTCCGCGAGATGGAAGCCGAGCTCTCCGGCCTCCAGGCCGACGCCCCGAGCCTCGAGACGGTCGGGAGCTGAGCGGCCGGGGAGGCGGGCGCCCCGCCCGCGGCCGGCCCCGCCGGTGCGATCGAGCCCATGATGTGGGGGCCCCCCCCGACCCGGTCGCCCCGGCGGGGGGGCGGGGGACGCCGAGGAGGTGCCTTGCGGTTCGACGGGCGTCTGTTATGCTAACCCCAGCTCCCCGGGTCCGGACGAGGCCCGACGGCCGTGCGGAGGGGCCGGGAGGGCCAGGTCGGCCGGGATGACCTCCACGAGAGCGGGGGGCGGTCCTCGCCGTCGGTGGGCCTCCGATGCGATTAGTCTACACGGCGCAACTCGAGGTCGGCCCGGCCGGCGGGACGGGCACCGCGGCGGTCGTCGACCGCCTGAAGGCCGAGGTGACGGGCTGGATCGCCGGGGGATACCGGCGCTGGTGGGGGATCGACCTGGTCCCGCCCGGCTTGGGGGGCCGGGTCGCGCCCTTGCCGGGGCATGAGGTCCGGGTGGAGTCGCCGGCCGAGTCCGACCAGGAGGCCTCATCCTGGGGCGTCACCTGGGCCCACCCGACCCAGGCCGACCCGCTGGCGTTCTGGCAGACCGACTGCGAGGTCGCGACGGCCGACGGCCAGGTCGAATTCTCGTTCGCCCTCAGATTCGGCGCGCGGGAGTTCGTCGTCTCCCCCCCGCGGTTCGCGCCGAGGCGTCCTCACCTGATCCGGGCGGTCGTCGAGGGCTTCCCCTGCTCGCTCGGCGGGCGGCCGGTCCCGGCCGGCCCGGTCCGCGTCGACCCGGCGGGCCTCGATCGCTGGGTCGACGAGGCGCTCCGGTCGGCGGCCCGGCGGCTCCCGATCGTGCTCTTCTCGCGCGAGGCGAGGACCGGCAGGCTCCTGGCCGACCCGCGCGAGGCGGCCGATAAGGTCATGGGCCTGGCCGAGGTCCACGTCCTGGACGACCCGCGCGACTCGCAGGCGATGATCCGACGGCTAGGGACCCTGCACTCCTGCTACAACGGCGCCGTCCGGATCTACTGGCCGGGCTACGGAGGGCCGGGGCCCCAGTTCGTCCCCGTCTATCTGCCCGAGAAGTTGACCTGGCTGGCCGGCGGCGACCGGACCCTGGGCGACGACCTCCTCGAGCAGCTCTCGGCGGTCTCGACGCTCCGGGCGGCCGTCGGCCCGGTCGCCCGGCGGGCCCGCGAGGCGATCGATCGGCGCCGGGCGGCCGGGCGCGACCGGCTCCGTCGCCAGGCCGAGGACGCCGGCGAGTACCGCGATCTGCTCCGGATCGCCGAGGACGAGCTGGATGGGCTCCGCACGGAGAACGCCCGCCTGATCGACCGGCTCGCCGAGGCGACCGCGAGGCTCGAGGAGGCCGAGTCGGGCCCTCCGTCGCGCCGCGAGGGGCCCGACCGCCCCGGTGACGGCCCCGACGACGGGCCCCGCGACGTCGCCGAGGCCGTCGACCGGGCCGAGGCCGAGTTCGCCGGCACGCTGATCTTCCTCAAGTCGGCCCGCGAGTCGGCCCGGCTCTCCCCCTACGGCCAGCCCCGCAAGGCCTTCGAATCGCTGGCCGCTCTCGACGCCGTCTGCCGGGCCCGCCGCGAGGCCCGCGACCGCGGTGAGTCGATCGGGCCCCTGGAGCTGGCCTTCCGCCGGTTCGGCTTCGAGTACAAGGCCCACGAGTCGGTCACCGCCAAAGGGCGGTGGGGCCACGAATATCAGGCGACCTACGACGGTCGGACCGTCTCGATCGAGCACCACTTGGCCCTCGGCAACGGAGGGCCGGCGACCTGCCTGCGCGTCCACTTCTTCCCCGACGAGGAGAAAGGACGATTCATCGTCGCCCACGTCGGCAAGCATAAGACCAACACCCGGAGCTGAACCCCGGCCCGACGGCCCCCGTCCGGGCCGTCAGGCCGGCGGCTTCGGGGCCGCGGGCTCGTCGTCGGGATCGAAGTATCGATCGAAATGGATGAACATCACCCGCGAGAGCCGGAAGACCAGGGGCACCAGCGGCAGGAACGCGACCCAGACGACCAGGACGATCCGGTGGAGCGGCCATCGGGTGATCAGCCAGCCGACGAGCGTGCCCGCCGCGATGATCGGGATCCCCATCGCATAGCTGAAGTACATCGCCCCGGTGAAGTAGCCCGGCCCGCGGTCGAACCGCAGGCCGCAGGCCGGGCAGGTGGGATTCATCCCCCATCGCGAGGCGAAGACCCGCCCCTCGCCGCACTCGGGGCAGCGCTGGCGGAACATCGCCCCCAATCGCAGTTGGTGGGCCATCGGGGGCGTCCTCGGGCCGGGGCGGTCTCCTCGATCACGCCCCGGGAGAACGGAGGGGGGAGCGGGACCGTCCCGGCTCGTCGGGTCCGTCGCGATCAGAGCTCCCATCCCTTCCGGTACGCCGGGCGGATGAACTCCTCGGCGGCCGAGCAATTCGTGGCCTTCATGCTCGGGCCGTCCCACTCGATCTTCTGGCCGGACCGGAAGGCGACGACCCCGAGCAGGACCATCTCGGTGAGCGGCCCGGAGTAGCTGAAGTCCGAGCAGGCTGGGCGGGCGGGATCCTTGCAGGCCATCGCCCAGTCCTTGTGGTGACCCGGGGACCGCTTGAGCGTCTCGGGCGGGGCCTTGAAGCCCTCGAACTTCGCCCGGGGCAGGAGGACGTGCTCCCCGCCGTAGTCGTTGGAGACGTAGATCTTCCCCTTCTCGCCGATCAGGATCGACCCGCCGTCCTTGACCTTCTCGCCCTCGAAGAGGTCCGCCGGGGGCTTCTTGCCGCCGTCGTACCAGGTGAGGGCCAGCGGGGGCATCTCGCCGCGGGCCGGGAAGTTGTAGCGGATGACCTCCCACTTCGGCCCGTTGTCGGGCTTGCGGGGCTCGCCTTCGAGGACCTCGACGCTCGTCGGATATTTCAGGTCGAGCGCCCAGAACGAGGCGTCGAGGATGTGGCAGGCCATGTCGCCGAGGGCGCCGGTGCCGAAGTCCCACCACCCCCGCCAGGCGAACGGGTGGTAGATCTGCTCCTCGCCAGCCTTCTTCTTGGCGGTGGCCGGGATCGGCCGGTTGGCGAGGTAGGGGCGCGCGGCGGCCGGCCCGAGCCAGAGGTCCCACTTCAGGTAGTCGGGGACCGGGTCCGATCCCGTCGGCCGGTCCTTGCCCTGCGGCCAGATCGGCCGGTTGGTCCAGGCGTGGACCTCCTTGATCGGGCCGATCGCGCCGGACCGGACGATCTCGACGATCCGCCGGGTGTTCTCGCCCGAGTGCCCCTGGTTCCCCATCTGGGTGGCGACCTTGGACTTCGCCGCCATCTCGGTGAGGGCCCGGGCCTCGTGGATCGAGTGGGTCAGCGGCTTCTCGCAATAGACATGCTTGCCCAGCCGCATCGCCGCCATCGCCGCGACGGCGTGCGTGTGATCGGGCGTGGCGACGACCACGGCGTCGATGTGCCGATGATGCTCGTCGAGCATCTTGCGGAAGTCGTTGTATTTCTTCGCCTTGGGGAAGTCGGCCCCGGCGCGGGCCAGCTCGCGGTCGTCGACGTCGCAGAGGGCGACGATGTTCTCGCCCTCGTAGACGGTCGGCTTGCCCTTCTCCTTGCGCTCGCCGGCGACCCCCATCATGTCGGCCCGGCCGCGCCCGCCGACGCCGACGACGGCGACATTCAGCTTCTCGTTGGCCGAGTAACCGAGGGCCGACGCCCCCGACCCGAGCAGCCAGAGGCCGCCGGCGGCCGTCGTTGTCTGGAGGAACTGGCGACGATTCGTCCCCTGGCTCATGGCTGCGCCCCTCCCGGGCTGTCAAACAAAGGTGGGATCACCGAATGGTTCGAGGGTAGCCGTCCGGCCGACCCCCGGCCAGGGGGGAGGGGGATCAGGAGTCGAGGTCGAGGTCCCAGAGGGACGGCTCCGGGGTCTCGACCGGCGAGTCGGGCCCGGGCCGGGTGAGGACCTTGGCGGCAATGTCGCCCAGGATCAGCCCGACCAGGCCCCCGATCAACGCCCCGACCCAGGGATTCGGGCTCAGCAAGGCCGGCCCGATCGACGCGCCCACCAGGACGAGCGCGGCGCGGGCCAGGGCCCTCGTCCTGGCCCGAGGCGCGACATCGAGCGAGTCCGCGACCGCCCCGACCGCCCACCCGACGGCCGCCCCGCCGAGGGTCGAGATCAGGAGGATCAGGCCGCCGGCCTCGTAAGGGATCCCCTCGGTCAGGGCCATCGCGAGCGTCGCCACCACGAAGGCCGGGGCGACGAAGAAGCCGATGAACGCGCCCATCCCCGCCGAGCCGATCCGGTCGGCCGCCCTCGCCTCGCACGTCGACATCGCGATCACCCTCGTGCCACCAGACCGAACCCCCCGCCCGGACGTCTCCGTCGAACATGGCACACGACGCCGGGCTTATCAAGAGGGTCGGCGAGGGCCCGGGCGCCGGCCTCGGTCACGCTTGGGCGATCCGGCCGGGCGTGGTAGAATGCCGAGAGAAGGAGGCCCCGGCCCATGGCGACGTTGACCATCTCGGTTTCCGAATCCACGAAGTCCTTCCTCGAAGAGCAGTCCCTCAAGGAAGGATTCCCTTCGATCAGCGACTATCTCAACTCGGTCCTCCGCGAGGTTGAGCGGCGCGAGGCGAAGCGGGACCTCGAAGCGAAGCTCATCGAAGGGCTCAACAGCGGCCCCGCCACGGAGATGACGCGCGAGGATTGGGACAGACTCGAGCGGCGTGTCTGGGAGCGTCATCAGGCGAGCCTGTCGACGTGAAAGGCCGAGTCGTCAAGCTGCCGGGGGCCGAACTCGACTTGGATGAGGTTGCGGAGTACATCCAACGCGGTGGCCCCTCGGCCGCGGTTCGGTTCCTCCGCTCGGCCGAGCAAACCTTCTCGCTCCTGGCCCGGTCGCCGAGCATCGGCGTTCGGTTCGACCCCGACACCCCGGCCCTCGCCGAACTTCGCTGCTTTCCTGTGAACAAGTTCCGAAACTATCTCGTCTTTTACCGGCCGATCGACGACGGGATTGAAGTGGTCCGCGTCCTCCACGGCGCGAGGGACATCCGCCGCAACCTGATCGGAGATCCCGACACCGGCGACGAGGACGAAGCCTGAGGATCGGGGCCGGGCGCGGGCTCCTTATCGATCGACGGCCCCGCGCCGGACCCCATCCTCGCGCCGGATCAGTCCTCGATCGGGAGGCCGGCGGCCTCGGTCAGGCGGTCGAAGAAGGCCGACTCGGTGACCTGGAAGACGATCTCGGCGACCTCGCGGTCGAGGCCGGGGGACGCCGGTTTCCGACGACCGTCGAATTGCCGGGGGGACCGGGGCCGGGTAGCCTTGGTGCGAGGTCGGCCCGATCGGGCCGGGCCGCGGTGGCACAGCTTCGGAGGGCGAAACATGTCCGAGCAGGTCATCTCGCGTCGCACGTTCACGGGGGACGCGCTCCGGTCCCTGACCGCCGTGGCCCTCCTGGAGGGACTGGCGGCACGCCGGCTGTTCGGGGCGGACGTCCGGCCGGAGGTCGACGCCTGGATCGCCGAGCTGAACGCGATCAGCCGCGACGTCCGCGACCACAAGGTCAAGGACGTCGAGTTCGCCCGATCGCTCGAGGCGCTCTATCGCCGGGTCGACCTGGAGGCGCTCCTGAAGACGCTCGACTTCGACCGGATCGCCGCGGGCGTGAGCTATCCGGAACGCGGGGCCGCGAGCCTGCCGGCCGACTTCCGGAGCGTCGCGGGCCTGCCGACGAACCTGGTCTACGGCCGGCAGATCTTCGCGATGAGGCGCGGGCGGTCGGTCGTCCCGCACGGCCACAACAACATGGCCACCGGCTTCCTGATCCTCAAGGGGGCCCTCCGCGGCCGGCACTACGACCGGGTCGAGGACCAGAAGGCCCACTACATCCTCCGCCCGACGATCGACCGCAGCTTCGCCCCCGGCGAGTTTTCCACGGTCTCGGACCACAAGGACAACGTTCACTGGTTTCTCAACACGTCGGATAAACCGGCGTTCATTTTCAACATCCATGTCAACGATACCAATCCCGAGAACCCCAACCGTCCGGGACGGGTGTACGTCGACCCCATGGGAGAGAAGCTGGCCGGCGACCTGATCCGCGCCCCGAAGATCACCTACGGGAAGGCGAATCAGCTCTACGGCTAAATCGAACCCATCTCAAGTGGAACCGACGATGAGACGATTGGCGCTCTTCTTGTCCCTCGTAATCTCCGGCTGCGGCAAAGCAGAGTCGCCGTTCACCGACGAGGTCGACGAATTCCGTTACCTGTCGAAACTGGCGAATCCGACGCCCGAGCAGTGGGCACGAAAGCGGGAAATTGCGGGTCATTACACAGGTTCGAACACGGTCGAGAAGGCCGCACGAGCTCGAGACGCCTATGATGCGGCGAAGTAGACGCCCTGCCCGGGCGCGGCTCCGCGGGGATCGCGGCTCCTGACCCCGACTCCCATCCACACGAGGGACCCCATGCGCCTCGCTGACATCACCGGGACCTTCACCGCCGAAGAACTCATCGCCGTCGACCCGAGCTATCCGGGCTGGGTCAAGAAGTCCGCGAGCGGCGAAGAGAGGGAACTCCACCAATTCATCGAAACGACGGCGAGGAACATCAAGATGTTCGCTCGGGATGAGCAGACGAGCATCTTCGGCGGGACGCCGGTCGAGCCGCCGGGGGTCGCTTGCGTCGAGGTCCTGGCGGGTGCGGTCGTCCGGTACACCTACCGGAAGTCGAACCCCAACGTCGTCACCGATCGGTAGCCTCAGGCCGGGCCATACCCCTCCGCCTCAATCACCGAATGCCCGGAATCGACCCGGGTCACCCCCATCCACCCCGACTCACTCCCGAATCGGTCGGTCCACTGGTTTCTCAATACATCAGATAAACCAGCGTTCATATTCAACATCCACGTCAACGACACCAACCCCGAGAACCCCAACCGGCCCGGCCGCGTCTACGTCGACCCGATGGGCGAGACTCTCGCGGGGGGCCTGATCAAGGCCCCGAAGACGACCTACGGCAAGGTCAACCAGAAGTACGGGTAATCGGGATCCCTTGTCTGTTCATCCTGGGAAGAGTCGATGAGATCATCCTCCAGTCGTCGGGACTTCCTCCGGGCCTCCGCGGTCGCGGGCCTCTCGATCTCGCGGGCGACGGCCGGGGCTGCCCCGGGCGCGGCCAACGTCGTCGTCTGGGACGAGCGTCAGCCGTCACAGAAGGGGGCCTACGGGGGATTCCTCGGGGACGCGATCGCCGGCCACCTGAGGTCCCTCCCGGGCCTCGCGGTCCGGTCGGTCGGGCTCGACGACCCGGGGCAGGGGCTGACCGACGACATCCTCGGCCCCGCCCGGGTGCTCGTCTGGTGGGGGCACGTCCGCCAGGGGGAGGTCGCCCCCGAGGTCGGGCGGCGGATCGTCGAGCGGATCAAGGCGGGGACCCTCTCCCTCGTCGCGCTCCACTCAGCGCACTGGGCCACCCCGTTCATCGAGGCGATGAACGAGCGGACCCGCCTCGACGTCGCCCGCAAGTTCCCGGCGGCCGACGCCGTCGACGTCCGGATCGTCCCGCCGCCGCAGAGGAGCACGATGCCGAAGGCCGACAGCCAGGTCACCCCCTACGTCCGGGAACGCAAGTTCCCCGACGGCCGGACGTCGCTGGAGGTCCACCTCCCCTTCTGCTGCTTCCCGGCCTACCGGACCGACGGCAAGCCGAGCTTCGTGAGGGTCCTGAAGCCCGACCACCCGATCGCGCGGGGCGTGCCGTCGACGTTCGAGATCCCCCGCGAGGAGATGTACGACGAGCCCTTCCACGTCCCCGAGCCCGACGAGGTGATCTTCGAGGAGCGATGGCCGACCGGCGAGTGGTTCCGGAGCGGGATGCTCTGGACGATCGGCAAGGGCAAGGTCTTCTACTTCCGCCCGGGCCACGAGACGTTCCCCGTCTACAAGCAGGCAGAACCGCTCCGGATCGTCGCCAACGCGGTCGCCTGGCTGGCGTCCGGCTAGACCTGCATCCTAGAAAAAGTTCCGGTTGCGTCGTTGCTCCGAAGTCTTTCGGGGATTAGCCTGGCGGGGGAATCGGCACATCGGGACGGTGCCGAGCCGCGCCGAAGGTACTCCCTCTGCCGGAGGACGATCATGCGACGGATCAGACTCAATCGATGGATGCCGATCGCGCTGTTCGCGATCGCGACCGCCCTGACGGCGTCGGGTGCCGACGGCCCGGGGGCCGTGCTCAAGGGCTGGGGCCGGGTCTTCGACCCCGACAAGGATTGCAAGGTCGACGCCGACGGCGACCGCCTGACGATCGGGGTCCCCGGGTCGCCCCACGACCTCAGCGCCGAGCTGGAACGGATGAACGCCCCCCGGGTCGTCCGCGACGTCTCCGGCGACTTCATCGCCCAGGTGAAGGTCGAGGGGAACGTCCGCCCGGACGGGGAATCCCAGATCGAGGGGCGGACCGCCTTCAACGGGGCCGGCATCCTGCTCTGGAAGGACGCCAGGAACTACGTCCGCCTCGAGCGCGCGGCGATCGAGAACGGCGGCCAGCGCCGGCATTACGTCAACTTCGAGCTGCGCAAGGACGGCCAGATGATCGCCATCCCCGCGCTCGACCTGGTCCGCGACATCCCCGACGCGCCGACCTATCTCCGGCTCGAGCGGAGGGGCGGCAAGCTCATCCCGTCGACCGGCGGGGACGGCCTCCAGTGGCAGGCCTGGCCCTCGATCGCCGACGAGTTCCCCGCCGGCCTGAAGCTCGGCGTCGCCGCGATCAACTCGGCCTCGGCCCCGTTCACCGCCGAGTTCCGCGAGTTCCAGGTCTACGAGCGGGCCGTCGAGGGCTCGCCCCGACCCGAGGCCGCCCCGCAGCCCGCGACGACGCCCGCCCCGAAGGACGGGGCCGAGGCGAGGCACGTCCTCGAAGGGGCCTGGCGGATCGTCGGCGGCAAGGCCGAGGACGGCGACTATCGCAAGGTCCCATATGCCCAGGTCAAGATCGTGACCCAGGATCGATGCGCCTGGGCTTCTTACGAGCCCGGGACCGGCGCGGTCATCCGCGCCGCCGGCGGGAGCTGCCGGCTCGGGGACGGCACCTACGTTGAGCGCCTCGAATATGCCAATGCCGATGACCTCGCCGGCCTGATCGGCAAGGACCAGAAGTTCACCTGGAAGGTCGAGGGGGACCGATGGTACCTCAGCGGGAATCTCTCGAACGGGCAGAGGATCGAGGAGCTCTGGGAGCGGGCGAAGTGATGAGCCCGGCCCGGGGGCGAGGGGCCTGCGCACCGGCCCTCGCCCGGCGGACGGCGGGATGAGGCCGTTCAACGGCCGCCGTAGCGGAGCAGGTCGAGCAGGCCCTGGACCTCGTCGTGCGTCTCCCGGGTGTGGCGGATGATGAGGGCGGGGGGCATCGGGTAGGGGACGATCTGCCCGACGGCCTGGCCGGGGGATCGCCGACGCTGCTTGCGCAGTTCCAGGGTCCGGCGGAGGCCCGCCCGGTACTCCTCGCTGGGCTCGCCGGCCGAGGCGGCGGGGAGGCCCGCCAGTCCTGTCGCGACGGCCAGGACGGCCCCGGCCCAGGCCCGCCGGCCTCGACACGGACGCAAGATCATCGCTGGATTCCTTCCCCTCGTGGCCCCGGGGCGTCGATCAGCCGTAGAGCCCGTAGACCGGCTCGGCCTTGACCAGCTCGCGGGGCTGGTTCAGGTGGTTCATGACCATCGTGGCGGGGTTGATCCCGAGCGAGTGGTAGACGTTCGCCAGCAGCTCGGTCGGGTGGACCGGGCTGTCGATCGGGGACGAGGCCTGCTCGTCGCTCTTGCCGTAGACCGCGCCCCGCCTGATGCCGGCGCCGGCGATCATGGCGGTGTAGCAGTACGGCCAGTGGTCGCGGCCGTCGGGGGCGTTGTTGTTGCCGGAGGTGCTCACGCCCATCCGGGGGGATCGGCCGAACTCGCCGATGGCCAGGACGAGGGTCTCGTCGAGGAGGCCGCGGGCGTCGAGGTCGGCGACGAGGCTGGAGAGCGCCGCGTCGAGCTTCGGGCAGTGCAGCTCCTTGAGCGGCTTGAAGTTGGCGGCGTGGGTGTCCCAGGCCGTCGAGTTCGGGTCGCCGTTGGCGACGCTCGGCCAGTTGACCTGGACGAACCGGGTGCCCGCCTCGATCAGGCGGCGGGCCAGCAGGACCGACTGGCCGAAGGTGTGCCGGCCGTACTGGTCGCGGAGCCTCGGGTCCTCGTCGTCGAGGTTGAACGCCTTGCGGGCCCGGCCCGAGAGGATCAGGTCGAACGCCTTCTCCTGGTAGACGTCGAGCGCGTACCCCTTGGTCGCGGCCTCGAGGTCGGGCATGCCGGCGTTGATCGTCCCGAGCAGGGTGCTCCGCCGCTTGAGCCGGATCTCCGAGACCTCCTTGCGGAGCAGGAGGTCGTCGAGGTTCAGCCGGGCGTTGGGGTCCTGGTAGAGGTAGTACGGGTCGTAGGCCTTGCCGAGGAAGCCGGCGTTGCCGGCCTTGCCGATGACGTTCGACTCCTGGAGCGGCCGGGGGAGCATCACGAACGGCAGCATCGCCTCGGTCGGCGGCCGGAGCTTCACGACGTTCGACCCGACGTTGGGGTAGTCCGCCGGGCTCGGCGGGTCGAGCTGGCCCGAGGGGCTGACCTTGTCCGGCGTGTAGCCGGTGAGCATCTGGTACATCGCGGCCGTGTGGTTGAACAGGCCGACCGGCGTGTAGCTGACCGACCGGATCATCGTGACCTTGTCGGTCTGCGCGGCGAGCTTGGGCATATGCTCGCCGAAGTGGAGGCCCGGGGTCTTCGTCGCGATCGGCTTGAACAGGCCGCGGATGTTCTCGGGGGCGTCGGGCTTCGGGTCCCAGAGGTCGATGTGGCTGGGGCCCCCCTGGAGGAAGATCAGGATGACGTTCTTCGCCCGGCCGAACCCCGGGAGGCCGGACTTCTTCCCCGAGGCGACCGTGCCGCCGTCCTTGGCCGCGGCGGCGGCGTGGGCCTCGAGCCGGAGGACATCGGCGAGGCCGAGGCCGAGCATCGACGCCCCCCCCGCCCGGAGCAGCTCGCGGCGCCCCGGCGCATCGCAGAGGGGGGCCGGCCGTCGGTTCGGGATCGAGAGCATGGGCGGGATCTCCTCGCGGTTCGGGGCAGGATCATCGGAGGGCGTGATCGGTCAGGGACGATCAGGGCAGCAGGTCGGCGACCGCGATCCGGGCCACCTCGCGGCCGTCGACGACGAGGGGGACCTCGTCGCCCGGGGCGAGGTCGGCACGCCGACGGTAGTCGGGCGAGGGGTCCACGCCGGTCGGGTCGGTGTAGACCTCCAGCCGGTTGGCCGCGAGGTTGACGATCCAGTAGGCGGGGACGGCCGCCTGCGCGTAGATGGCCTTCTTGACCCCCTGGTCGTCGCGGAGGGACGAGTCGGCGATCTCGACGATCAAGGTTGTGTCGGCAGGCCCGATCCTCCGGCCGGCGTAGTCGCGCGGACGCCCCCGGATGACCTTGGCGTCGGGCTCGGGCTCGCTCGCCGACCCCTCCAGCGTGATCGGGTCCTGGACCGCGAGGAACCAGCCCGCCGGCACGGCCCTGAGGGCCTCGATCAGTAGGGCCAGGGCGATGATATGAGGCTGCCCTTTAGACATCTTGGCGACGAGGACCCCTTCGATCAATTCCACCCGGGCGTCGCCGAGGATGCCCGCCTCGGCCAGACGATGATACTGGTCCAGACTCATCCGATAGAGGCGATCCGCCGACACCGGCGCGGAGGCGGGCGTGGCCGACGCCCCTGGGGCCGGTGCGGGACCGACGACGACCGCGGGCTCGACGGCGGGATCAATCGCGATGGCGGACATTCGACCCGAATCCTCCCTCCCTCGAAGCCTCGATCCCGTACGGGCCTCGCCGTGTCTATCGGTTGAACAGGAACGCCGGGCTGTTCAGCAGGGCCCAGAGGAGGTCCTGGGCCCCTTCGAGCCGGGTCGGCGACCTGGCGAGATATTCCTTGGCCTTGACCATCTCGTCGGCCGTCGGCGGGCGGGAGAGGGCGGCGAGGTACATCTCCTCGGCGACCCGGGCGTCGTCGGGGTTGGATTTCAGGAGCGTGGCGATCCGGCCCGCCGGGTCGATCAGGGCGTCCGAGATGGTCGGGCCGTTGACCAGGTTCAGCGCCTGGCCGAGGCTGACCTCGCTCGACCGCTCGCACTCGCACGGGGTCTCGCGGGGGGGGCGGCCGAAGAGGTCGAGGAACCCGCCCGCGGAGACCTGCGAGTCGGGGAGCTGGTTCGCCCGGAAGCCCGAGGGGACGCCCGGGAACTGGGGCCGTCGCCCGGCCGCGACGTCGATCGCGTCGAGGAGCTGCTCGGCCGTCAGCCGACGCGGGATCGCGTGCGAGAAGTTGCTCGTGTCGTCGCGGTTGAAGGCGTTCGTCGCGATCGACGCCTGATAGGTCCGCGACCGGGCGATCGTCCGCATCAGGTGCCGGAGGTCGAACCCGTGCGCGACGAAGTCCTTCTCGAGCCAGTCGAGCAGCTCGGGGTTCGACGGCGGGTTGCTCGACCGGATGTCGTCGACCGGGTCGATGATCCCCCGGCCGAGGAAGTAGCTCCAGACCCGGTTGGCGGCCGACCGGGCGAAGTACGGATTCTCGGGGGCCGTGAGCCAGTCGGCGAGCATCGCCCGGCGGGACGAGGCGGACGCCGGCTCCCCTCCCGCCTTCGATCGGTTGTAGTCATAAGGGAACGATGGCGGGACGACGTGCCCGTCCTTCGGGTGGGTCACCTCGCCGGCGGTCTGGTCGTAGACGACCTGCTCCCCCTCGCGCGGGCCGGCCTTGACGCCGACCTGGCCCCAGTAGGCGGCCATCCCGTAGTACTGGTTCTGGGTCCAGCGCTCGAACGGGTGGTCGTGGCACTTGTTGCAGGAGAACCGGATGCCCAGGAAGAGCTGGGTGGCGTTCTCGAGCGCGACGACCGGCTCCTTCGACGAGCGGAAGTAGTTCACCGGCGGGTTGTCGTACGACGACCCCTGCGCCGTGACGACCGCGCGGACCATCCGGTCGTAGGGCATGTTCCGCGAGACGGCCCCCTCGATCCAGCGGACGAACGCCCAGGTCCCCTTGGCCCCGAGGAACTTCCGGTTCACCTGGAGGAGGTCGGCGAGCTTGTGGGTCCAGTGGGCGACGAACTCGGGCCCGTCGATCAGCTCGTCGATCAGCCGGTCCCGCTTGGCGGCGCCGTCCGAGGTGTCGGCGAGGAAGGCGCGGACCCGCTCGGGGGTCGGCGGCAGGCCGGTGAGGTCGAAGCTCGCCCGGCGGAGGAACTCGGCGTCGGTGCAGGTCTCGGAGGGGAGGATCTTCACCTTCTTGAGCTTCCGGTTCACCAGCGCGTCGATCGGGTTGTTCTCGGGCCGGGGGGCCCAGGCGAACCCCGATCGGTCGCCCATGACGGTCAGGTTGTCGACGCCGAAGGCCCCCTCGTAGCGGACGAGGATCGCGGCCTCGCCGCGGCGGACGGCGGCCACCCGGCCCGACTCGGTCACGGTCGCGGTGTCGGGGACGCTGCTCGAGTAGATCGCCTCCCGGGTGACGTCCCGGGTCGAGCCGTCGGGGTAGCGCGCCAGGACCAGGAGCTGCTGCGACTGCCCCTCCCGGGCCAGGTCGACCACCGGCGGCAGGACCTCGAGCGAGGCGACCCGGGCGGTCGTCCCCGCGTCGGACCGGACGCCCTGGGCGATCCAGTCGCGGAGCAGGGCGTACCGGGGCGACCCGGGGTCGAGGACGTGGCCCCCCTCGTGGGGGACGGCCGTCGTCGGCTTCAGGAGCATCAGGCTCTGGTCGGGGGCCGACCGGTTGAACCGGCGGCCGGCGAGGTCGTCGACGAGCTGGGCATAGTCGTAGTCGAGGTCGTACCCGCGGAGGCTGAGCTTGAACCCCTTCTTCCCCTTGGCCGAGCCGTGGCAGGTCCCCGCGTTGCAGCCGATCCGCGAGAGCGCGGGCATCACGTCGCGGACGAAGCTCACCGGCGCGGCCCGCCCGGCATCCTTCACGACGACCGGCAGGTCGACCGTCTTCCCGCCGGCCGAGACCCGGGCGACGTAGGCCCCGTCCTTGGTCCCGCGGGCGAACCCGTCGGCGTCGAAGGCGACCCCCTCGGCCCCGGCGTAGGCCGCCTCGCCCGTGAGGTCGAGCCGCGACCCGTCGGCCGCCAGGCCGGTGACGAGCACGCGGCGAGTGTCGCGCGGGCCCACCAGCGTCAGCGACCCGGGCGTGACCTCGATCGAGGCGACGACCGGCGGCCGCGCCGGCGTCCCCTCGCCCAGGCCGACGGCCGGCGCGAGGAGCAGGGCGGCGAGGGCCCGGCGGATCGGCATGGTGATTCGTCGATGGAGCATGGGGACCCTCGATGATGGTCGATCGGCCGGTGCCGCGTCAGTCTTCGAGCGAATCTCGCAGGATGTCCCGGACCGCGATCGCCCCGAGGTCGGTGGCGACGCCCCCGACGTCCAGGGTCAGGGGGACCGTCTCGTCCAGGCTGTAAACGACCCTGACCCGGTAGCTCAGCGACTCGGGGTCCGGGCCGGTGTAGACCTCGACCGTCCGGGCTGGAATGTTGACGATCCAATATCGGGAAATGCCCACCTCGGCATATTTCCGGAGATATTCGCCGCTGTCGTCGAGATAGGTCGTGTCGGAGACCTCGACCAGGAGGGCGACGTCGGCCGGCCTCGGGCGGGCGCCGCGGGCCCGAAGGGACGAACGCGGCCCGCGGACGACCGAGAGGTCGGGCTGGGGCCGATAGCCCGCCGCCAGCTCGATGCCGAGGTTCTGATTCACCGTCCAGTCGGCCGGGACGAGCCGCGCCATGAGGATCTGGAACAGGTGGAAGACGGCGTTGAGGTGCGGGTAATCCTCGGCCATCGGATCGATCACCTCCCCGTCCCAGAGGAAAGCGGGAGACCCTTCGCGGACCACCCCAGACTCCACCAGGCGATCGAACTCCGCGTCGGTCCAGCGCCGACGGGGCCGTGACTGGGCCGGGGTCGTCGCGTCGGCGGGTGCGGTTGCGATGGTCAATCGATCCTCCTCATCTCTCCGGAGGGCTCTCGGGACGGCCCGGCGTCGGGGCCTGATCGCCCCGGCCCGAGGGCGACCGTCCCGGCGACCGGGACGGGGACGAACGACGTGGCGAGCTTGCCCGTGGCGGCGTCGAAGAGGCGGACCGTGCCGTCGAAGCCGCCGGTGGCGACCCGCGTGCCGTCGGGGCTGAAGGCGATGGCGTAGATCCCCCCCGCGTGCCCGGGGAGCGCGGCCTTGCGGGCGGAGTCGGCCGTGTTGTAGAGCCGGACCTCGCCCCCCGAGCCGCCGACGGCCAGGGTCGACCCGTCGGGGCCGAAGGCCAGGGCCGCGATCGGGCCGGGCTGCGCCTCGAAGGTGCGCAGGAGGTTGAAGTCGGTGTAGTTCATGTCCCGCCGCTGGGTCCGGAAGATCTTGTAGGTCCTCGGGACCCGCTCGTCGCCGCCGATGGCGACGGTGTCCGCCTTGGGATGCCGGGCCAGGACCTTCAGCTCGCCGTAGTTCTTGCCGATGTCGTCGACGAACGACCCGGTGGCGGCCTCGGTGAGCTTGATCGCCCCGTCGCGGCCGAGGGTGATCAGGTGCTTGCCGTCGAGCGAGAAGGCGGTGCTGAAGACCCAGTCGGAGTGGTGGTCGATCTTGAGGGTCTCCTTGCCGTCCTTGACGTCGACGACCCGCGCCGAGTTGTCGGCGCACCCGTAGGCGAACCGGCCGCCGTCGGGCGTGAAGGCGCCGCCGTACAGTGTGTCATACGTCGATCGGACGGCGGCCTTGAGCCGGTACGTCCGGGCGTCCCAGAACTGGACCTCGCCGAACCGCCCCGGCGAGCCGCCGACGCAGGCGAGGGTCGAGCCGTCGGGCGAGAACGTCAGGCCCTCGACCCGCTGCGACTGCCCGACCAGGCGGCGGATCAGGCCCGAGCCGTCGGCCTTGTGGATCAGGACCTCGCGATAGCCCGAGACGGCGAGGGTCTTGCCGTCGGGCGCGAAGGCCAGGGCCGTGATCAGCGGCGGGGCGGCGTAGGCCGGCGGGTGGTCGGCGTCGATCGAGTCCCGGGCCTGCGCGGGGGTGTCGTCGGCCCCGCCCTGGGCGACCCATCGCGAGATCAGGCCGACTTCCTCGGCCGAGAGGGGCGGGCCGTTCGGGGGCATGGCGGGGGCCTTGCCGGCGACGTTCTCGACGAGCCGCGACTCGTCGGGCTTGCCGGGGGCGAACCCGGGGCCGTCGGCGCCCCCCTTCTTCACGGCGTCGAAGCCGGTCAGGTCGAGCTTGCCGTTGGCCTTGGCCGGCTGGTGGCAGCCCTGGCACCGCCGCTGGAGGATCGGGAGGACCTGCGCGTAGAAGCTGACGGCGGCCTTCGGGTCGGCCGGCGTCTTGTCGTCGCCCCGCGCCGCCGCGGCCGAGGCGGCCACGAGCAGGGCGGTCGCGGCGAGTCCTCCGGGGTGTCTCCACCAGGGCCTGAGCATGGCGTTCCCTCGACGGCTGCGGATGGATCGGGTCGGGACGGATCGGCCGGGGATGTCCGAGGCGGGCGTGATGGAGCGGGGGGGCGGCCGAGGGGCCGGTCCGGGAGTCCCCGACCCCGAGGCTCGGCCCGGCTACCATCTACTCTAACGTCCGTGCCCGCCGCTGCAACCAGGAAAGTTAAACAAACGCCGGCCGGCCGTCCGTCGGGGCCGTCGGGGCCGTGGACCGGCCGGGGGAGGCCGGGGGCTGATGCCCGTCGGCGGATTCGGCCGAGATCGCGGTTGCCAAAAGTCGGCCGGACGGGTCCAATCGGCGCTCCCCGGCCGTCCAGGATGTCGGCCCATCGATCGCTCCCGGACGGCCCGGAGCGTGCCCCCCCGCCCGCCGTCGCACGGCGACGAGGGCGGACGGCCCGCCGCGACGGGTGGGCCGAACCCCGTCCGTCGGGAAGGATTCCCGCCCCATGCCCGAGGGTCCGCGAGCCCGCCGGAGGTTGGTCCTGGGCGCCCTCTGCTGGTCGTCGCTGCTGGCGGCCGGCTGCGCGACGATGCGGGCCCGCGCCCCCCATCCCGACCTCCGCCCCTGCGCCGACGGGTTCGCCACGACCGCCGACGGCTGGAAGCTCGGGGTCCGCCGGTTCGACCCCGACCGGCCCGACCCGGGCAAGCTCCCCGTCGTGCTCTGCCACGGCCTCGGCCTGAACGGGACCTTCTGGACGATCACCGGCGACCACCTGCCGGGCCAGCTCGTCGCGCGGGGCTATCGGGTCTACGTCGTCGACATGCGCGGCTCGGGCTCCAGCCACAAGGCCGGGACGGTCGGCCGGATCAACAGGCTCCTCCGCGAGACGCCCCTGAACGAGATCCAGGACTCCCTGTGGACGATGGACGACCAGGCCCGGCTCGACGTCCCGGCGATCCTCGACTACGTCCAGCGGGACAGCGGGGCCGACCGGGTGAACTGGGTCGGCCACAGCCTCGGCGGGATGCTGATGATCGCCCACCTCGAGACGACCGACCGCCCCCAGCGGGTGGCCAACTTCGTCGACATGGGCGGCGTCGCGGCGGTCGCCCCCTCGGTGTGGAGGACGAAGATGCTCAAGGCCAACCGGGCGCTCCGGATGCTCCTGTCGGTCGTCAGCACCGGCCGGATCGCCCGGCCGATGATGTGGGCCCGGCCCGGCGGGCTCGAGAAGATCGACCGCTTCTACTACACCGCGGCGAACGTCGACCCCGAGACGATCTCGCGGTTCTACGGCTACACGCTGGAGAACCCCGGCAAGGGGGCCCTCGGCCAGCTCGACTCGTACCTGGCGTCCGGCCACATGCAGTCGGCCGACGGCCGGCTCGACTACGCCGAGCACCTCGGCCGCGTGAAGGTCCCCACCCTGATGATCGCCGGCGAGGCGGACCTGATGGCCGACATCCCCTCGTCGCTCATCACCTTCGAGGGGTTCGGCGCCCGGGACAAGACCCTCCTCCGCTTCGGCAAGCGCGACGGCCACGCCGGCGACTACGGCCACTGCGACCTCGTCTGGAGCCGGCACGCCCCGCGCGAGATCTTCCCCCCCCTGATCGACTGGCTCGACCGCCGCCAGCCGGGTGCGTCGGCCGGCTACGGCTGGTATGATCGCCCCATGCCGAGCCCGCAGGGGCCCTGACCGGGCGTCAGGAGCCTCCGTCGGACCCGGCCCGATCCAGGAGTCCACACCCATGATCGCCCTGGAACGACCGACGGGACGGGCCGTGAGGGCGTTCGCCGAGGGCGTCGAGGGCTGGCGAGGGGACCCCGCCGACGCGACGAGCCGCCTCGACATCGAGGAGCTGATCGCCGTCGGCAACAAGGCCTACGAGGCGGTCGTCGACCTCGACGGCCGCTGGCACGAGTCCCTCGCCGAGGGCATCCGACCCCACGACGGCCGGATGCTCGAGGCGATCGAGGGCCTCTACCTCGCCTGGGCGGACCCCGCCGGTCGGCTCGCCGCGATCGCCCGGGCCGCACCCGGCCTCGGCCGCGAAGTCCGGGGGCTCGACGCCCTGCTCGCCAACCTCGACGTGGCGGCCGCGGTCGTCGACGAGGATGCATGCGTGATGAGCGATGAGTTGACCTCCCTCCGGGACGGCGCGGTCGCCGAGCACCGGGAGGGGCGGACCATCGACCTCGCGGACGGCCCGGGCCGCTCGCCGTGAGGGACGTCCGCACGGCCGATTTCCATCGCCTCCTCCGCGACCTCCCCGGCCCGATCCGACGGGCTGCCCGGAAGACCTTCCGGCTCTTCCTGGACGACCCGTCCCATCCGTCGCTCCGCGTCCACCGACTCCGGGAGAGGCACGACGCCGGGATCGTCGCGGGGAGCGTGTCGGTGTCGGTGTCGGCCCGATACCGGGCGATCTACCATGTAGACGGCGACACGAACGTCTGGTACTGGATCGGGACTCACAGCGACTACAATCGGCTCGTGGGCAAGGCATAGGCTTGCCCACCCAGGAAACCGGGACCGCCCCGCGATGACCACCCCCCTCCGGGCCATGCCGGTGATGCTGGGCGTGCTGGCCGTCCTGGCCGTCGCCTACCGCTATTACAGCGCCTTCCTCGCGGCCAGGGTCGCGGCGCTGGACGGGTCGAGGACGACCCCGGCGCACGAGCTCTACGACGGCCAGAACTACATCCCGACCAACCGCTGGGTCCTATTCGGCCACCACTTCGCCGCGATCTCGGGGGCCGGCCCGCTGATCGGCCCGGTGCTCGCCATCCAGTTCGGCTACCTGCCGGGCCTCTGCTGGCTGGTCGTGGGCGTCTGCCTCGCGGGGGCGGTCCAGGACATGATGGTCCTCGCCGCCTCGACCCGGCGGGGCGGCAAGAGCCTCGCCGGGCTCGCCCGCGCCGAGATCGGGCCGGCGGCGGGAGCGGCCACGGGCGTGGCGATCCTTTATGTGATCATCATCGCGCTCGCCGGCCTGGGGATCGTCGTCGTCAAGGCCCTCGGCGGCGAGCGGGTCGCCATGAAGGCGGGGACGACGCTCGTCTTCCCCCCCGGCGCCGGGGTCCTCAAGGAGACCGACGGATCTTCGCGCGTCTATGAGATCCCCCCCGAGACCCGCTACCGGTACGGCAAGGGGCCCGACGAGTCGATGACCTTCAACGAGGGCTTCCGCCTCGCCGTCCCCCCCGACGCCGCGCTGGAGAAGGAGGCCGAGGGCGCGGGGCTGATCGTCCCCGACCGGGCCGAGCGGCTCGTGCCCGGCAGCTCGTGGGGGACCTTCACCATCGCCTGCACCGTCCCGATCGCGCTGGCGGTCGGGTGGTACATGTACCGATTCCGCAAGGGGAAGGTCGTCGAGGCGTCGGCCCTGGGCGCCGTCGCCGTGCTCGGGGCGACGGTGGCCGGGGCGTTCATCCCGGGGTCGACGGTCGAGCGGTTCTTCCTCCTCGGCCGCGAGCAGACGATCCTGGCGATGGCCGCGTACGGGTTCGTCGCCTCGATCCTGCCGGTCTGGCTCCTGCTCTGCCCGAGGGACTACCTGTCGAGCTTCCTCAAGATCGGCACCATCGCGCTGCTGGTCGTCGGGGTGGTCGTCGCCAACCCGAGGCTCGAGGCCCCGATGGTCAACCCGGTCTTCGCCTCGGGCGGCGGCCCTTACTTCAACGGTCCCATTTTTCCCTACGTTTTCATCTGTATCATGTGCGGGGCTATCTCGGGCTTCCATGCCCTGGTCGCCTCGGGGACGACGCCGAAGATGATCGACCGCGAGGCCGACGTCCGGATGATCGGCTACGGCGCGATGCTGGTCGAGGGGCTGGTCGGGGTGGTGGCGCTGATCGCCGCGGCGTCGCTCCCGGGGTCGATGTATTACGACATCAACATCGATCTGGCCAGGCGTCCCCAGTTCCAGCAGCAGCTCAGGGCGCTCGACGTCGACCACGACGGCGGCGGCGAGCTCGTGCAGATGGAGAAGGACGTCCACGAGTCGCTCCACGGCCGGACCGGGGGGGCGGTGACGCTGGCCGTCGGCATGGCCCGGATCTTCGCGGGGGCGGTCCCGGCCCTGAAGGGGCTGGTGAGCTACTGGTATCACTTCGCGATCATGTTCGAGGCCCTGTTCATCCTCACGACGATCGACACCGGCACGAGGATCGGCCGGTTCCTCGTCCAGGAGTTCCTCGGCCGGATCTGGAAGCCGCTGGGCGACCTCGACTGGCTGCCGGCGTCGGTCCTGGCGACCGCCCTGGTGACCTTCGGCTGGGCGTCCTTCATCTGGACGGGGTCGGTCGAGACGATCTGGCCGATGTTCGGCATGGCCAACCAGCTCCTCGCCGTGATCGCCCTGGCCGTCGCGACGACGGTGATCGTCAATGCGGGCCGGGGCCGGTACGCCCCCGTGACCCTGATCCCGATGGCGTTCGTGGCGACGACCACCACGACGACCGGCGTGATGGAGATCTCGGGCCGGTTCTGGAGGATGGCGCAGGCCCCGGCGACGGCGGCCCAGGGTTGGCTGAACATCGGCCTGACGGGGATGCTCCTCGTCTGCGCCACGATCATCGTGGCGTCGGCCGGCCGGGTCTGGGTCGCCGCCCTGAACAGGCCCAGATCCGCGACGACGGTCGAGGCCTGAGCCGAAGCCCGGCGGTGGGTTCGTTCCGCGAGATCGCGCCGTCGGGCGGTGGCGGCCGGCCTTGGCGTGATGACTACGGCGCCGGGATGTCGCGGAGTCGGGTCGAGCCGTCGGGCTCGCCGGTGGCGAGGGTCTTGCCGTCGGGCGAGTAGAACGGGCGGGTCGAGCTTGCCGCGCGGCCCAGTCCCCGGCCCGTGGCGGCGTCCAGGACGAGGAGCTCCGCGTCGTAGATCGGGCTCAGCCGGAGCACTCCCCGGATCGCATCCTGGATCCGCGTCAGGGGCGGCTTCGGCCCCCACCGGTAGCCGGTCAGGGCGAGGGTCCGGCCTTCGGGCGAAAGCCGGATCATCGTGAACATGAAGTCGTCCGTATGACCTCGGAGCGTCGTCCGGAGTCGGCGGGCCGGGACATCCCAGAGCTCGACGGTCCCGTCCACGCGGCCGATCGCCAGGGTCTGGCCGTCGTCGGAGAAGCTCACCCCCGCTCCGGCGACGGCGACGGCCGGCCTGGCCAGGCGGCCGAGGGTGCGGTCCGCATCGAGGTCCCAGATCTGCACGGCGTTCGCCCGGGGGTCGGCGATGGCCAGGAGCCGGCCGTCGGGCGAGATGGCCGTGATCGCTCCCCGCGTCGGGGGGCTGAGCGGCCGGCTCGACATCTCGCGCCCCGTCGCGACGTCCCAGGTCACGACCTCGTTCAGGTCGGCCCCGAACGAGGGGTTCCAGCTCGAGCACTCCGAGATCTGGGGGTCGTCGCCGAGGAAGGCGCGGAGGGTCCGGCCGTCGTCGGCGAATCCCAGGTGCATGATGGTCCGGCGGGGTGTGGTCAGGGTCGCCCTCGTCCGGCCGGTCGCCGGATCGAACAGGTCGATCGAGATGGCGTGGGTCAGGTGGAAGACCGCCGCGGCGTAGGTCTTGCCGTCGGGCGAGTAGGCCCCCAGGACGGGGCTGTCTCCCCACGCGATCTCCCAGGTCTCGCCCTTCCGGCCGGAGGCCACATCCCACGGGGTGATCCCGTCCCGGCCGGTGGTCAGGATCGTCCGTCCGTCGGGGGAGAAGCCCAGCGGCGAGGCGACCAGGGGGTTCCGGAGCACAACCCGGGCCGGCCAGGTGTCGCCCCGCCATTGGTCGAGGAGCCCGACGCCGACCAGCAGGGTCGTGATGGCCAGGAGGACGGCCACCGCTCGACTCCGGGGGCGGAGGGCCCGCCATCGGCGGAAGGTCGGGAACTTCATGGAGGCCGCCTTCGGCTGACGGACGGGTGGAACGGCCGCTATCTTACAATCGTCAGACTACCCGGGCAAGGCCGGTCGTGGGTGGGTTCGTTCCGCGAGGACGCAACCATCGGCGATCGCAGGGCTTCGAACGCGGTTCCCGACGGGACCCGGCGGCGCTCGCGGGGACGGGACCCCGGATCGTCGGTATTTTCGTCATCCCGGTTGATTTTCAACCGTCATTGCCCGTATAGATCAGGGCCGACATCCGGCAAACAGGCTGAGATCCACTCCTCTTCGAGGGCCGGCAACATGCGACCTTTCTCTTACCTCCTTGCGGTCGGCCTCGCGGTCGCCGCGGCGTCCGCGCCCGCGAAGGCGGACTTCGAGGCGGCGGCCACGCTCCTCGGCAGCTCCGAGCGGCCGACCCCCAACAACTCGCCCGGCATCGGCTACGCCGACGTCGTCTATCGCGCGGTGGCCGATACGCTCACCTACACGGTGACGTTCAGCGGGCTGACCGCTCCGGCCCTCGTCGCGCACATCCACGTCGGGTCGATCGACCAGGCCGGGCCGGTCGTCCTGCCCTTCACCCATCCGGGGCCGCCGAGCGCCACCTCGGGCACGTTCTCGGGGACCCTGATGAATTCCGATATCATCAACTCCGCGACGACCGGCCTGACCGACATCGCGCAGATCGCCGCACAGATCCTGGCGGGGAACGCCTACGTCAACATCCATTCCTCGACCTATCCGGGCGGCGAGATCCGCGGCCAGCTCGGCGCCGTCCCCGAGCCCGGCTCGATCGTCCTGCTGACCCTCGGCGGGGCCGTGACGGTCGGCCTCGCCGTCCGACGGCGGGGCGGATCGCGGGCGGCCTCGGCCTCGCGGACACCCGCCCGCCCCTGATCGGCGCGGTTGGGTTCGTTCGGCGCGGGCGGTGTCGGCCGTCCTCGCCATTGGCTTCGTTCGGCGCGGGACCGTGATCGCAGTCATTGGGTTCGTTCGGCGCCCGGCCGTGGTCGCGGTCATTGGGTTCGTTCGGCGCGGTGCCACAACTGCGGTCATTGGGTTCGTTCGGCGCGGTCGGCGTCGGCAGGCCGCCGGGTCGGGCGTCGTCCCCTCCGGTCATGCGGTTTGTCAAAGAGCCGATCGAGACGATCGGATCTCGGGGCCCGCGCGTTCCGGGATAACGGGTTCCCGGCCGGGTCGGTGATCCGCGAACGGGCCCGCCCTCCCGGATCTGGGGAGGGCGGGCCCGTCTCCACGATGGCGTCCGACCGCCCACGGCCGGGGCCCGCGGTTACTCGGCGCTGGCGGCGAGCGCGGCCTGGTCCTTGGTGTACTTCGCCATGACGCTGTGGCGACGGCCGTAGGCGAAGTAGATCACCAGGCCGATCGCCAGCCAGACGAAGAGGCGGACCCAGTTGTGCGACGGCAGCGAGAACATCAGCAGGAGGCACGAGAGGATGCCCAGGATCGGCGTGACCGGGACGAACGGGACCCGGAACGGGCGCTCGGCATTCGGGTTCGTCCGCCGCATCACCAGGACCGCCGCGCAGACGATCACGAAGGCGAGCAGGGTGCCGATGTTCGTCAGCTCGAGCAGGACGTCGATCGGCAGGAAGGCCGCCATCAGGCCGACGAACATGCCGGTGAGGATCGTCGACTTGTACGGCGTCTTGAACTTCTCGTGCACCGCGCCGAAGAAGTTCGGCGAGACCAGGCCGTCGCGGGCCATCGCCAGCAGGACGCGCGGCAGGCTGAGCAGCATCACGAGCAGGACCGAGGTGATCCCGGTCACGCCGCCGGCGGCGATCAGGAACCGGGCCCAGCCCAGCCCGACGCTCTCGAAGGCCTTGGAGATCGGGGCGTTGACGTCGATCTGGTCGTACGGGACCATCCCGGTCAGGACGGCGACGACGGCGATGTACAGGATCGTGCAGATCGCCAGCGAGGCGATGATCCCGATCGGGACGTCGCGGTTGGGCCGCTTCGCCTCCTCGGCGTGGGTCGAGACCGAGTCGAAGCCGATGTACGAGAAGAAGGCGATCGCCGCCCCGGCGAGCATCCCGACCGGCTTGCCGCCGGCGTCGGTGTTGCCGAGCGAGTAGCCGAAGAACTGGAGCCCGCCCGCCCCCTTGGGGAAGAACGGGGTCCAGTTCGCCGGGTTGACGTAGTAGCCGCCGACGACCAAGACGAACAGGACGCATGCGAGCTTCACGCCGACCATCGCCGCGTTGAACCGGGCGCTCTCGGAGATCCCCTTGACCAGGATCGCTGTGATCACCGCCACGATCAGCAGCGCCGGCAGGTTGATCCAGTCCCCGGACCATCTCAACTGGCCGAGCTTCTCGTTGTAGAGGACGATCGGCCCGCTGAGGTGGGCCGGTAACTGGGGTAAGCCGAGCGACACCATCGCGTCCTTGAAATAGGACGACCAGCCGTTGGCGACGACGGCCGAGCCGACCGCATATTCGAGGACGAGGTCCCAGCCGATGATCCAGGCGAACAGCTCGCCGAGGGTGGCATAGGCATAGGTATAGGCCGAGCCGGCGACGGGGACCATCGAGGCGAACTCGGCGTAGCAGAGCGCGGCGAAGATGCAGACGGTGCCCGAGACGACGTAGGAGAGCATCAGGGCGGGGCCGGCGGTCGAGTGCGCGGCCTTGCCGGTCGAGACGAAGATCCCCGACCCGATGATCGCGCCGACGCCCAGGCTGGTGAGGGTCACCGGGCCGAGGATCCGTTTCAGCCGGTCCTTGCCGTGCAGCTCCTCGAGCAGCATCGCGAGCGGCTTGCAGGCGAACAGTTGATTGGCCATGCGGCGAGTCTCCACCGGGGATGGGATGGGCGAGCGGGTCGGATGGATCGAGCGGAGGATCGGGCGGCCGGGAGCGAGGGGTGGAGAGAGCCCCGGCCCGGCCGACTCGGGACGCGACGCGACGCGGGGCGACGGCACGAGACGAGCGAGCCGACGCCCGACGGGCCCCGTGAGTGGGGGTCGTGGGCGTCGGCGGGGCGGCCGGCCGGACTGGCCGGGTCGCCGGGCCCGGCCAGTTTACTTCTTCGTGGCCGGCAGTTCCATCACCTCGACCTTGCGGATCGTCACCCGGCTGCCCGGGTCGTGCTGCTGGAAGGCGAAGTGGCCCGTCGTCCACGTCCGGGCGAAGTCGTTGAACTCGTACAGGAGCTTGCCGTTGATGCGCACCTTGATGTTCGTCACCGTCTTGCCGCGGAAGTTGACGTCCTTGACCTCGACCTCCTGGGTGAAGAACGTGTCGGGCGGCACGAGGATGTCGTAGATGTGGACGAACGTGTAGATCGAGCCGCTCTTGATCGGGTCGGCGTGGGTGCTGTTGATCTGGGCCTCGTAGCCGTTGGTGAAGGTGTTCCCCTTCGGGGTCCGGAAATACATCCCGGAGTTCCCCTTGTCGTTGATCTTGACCTCGGCGCGGAACTTGAAGTTCGTGTAGTCGCCGCGCGGGCTGAAGATCATCGACTGGCCGCCCGAGCCGACGAGCATCCCGTCGACGACCTCCCACTTGCTCGGCTGCTTCTGGTTGGGCAGCTCCAGCGCCACCCAGCCCTCGGTCGTCTTGCCGTCGAAGAGCGAGACCCAGCCCGACTCGCTCGCGTCGTCCTTGGCCGGGCCGGCGGCGGTCGCGGTCGTGATCAGGGCGGAGATCGGGGCGAGGGCGAACAGCCAGGCGGCCTGGCGCCAGTGTCGGTTCATCGTCGGCGGTCCTCAGCTCGGGTTGTGGCGTGCGACGGGTCGGTCGGTCGATCGGACCGACGGGGCAGGGGACGGCCCGACAGGTCGGGCCGACCGGCTCGGCGAATCCTAAACCAGACGAGGAGCCGACGCCATAACCCGGGCCGACAAACCGGGCGAGATGGGGGACGCGGCCGCATCGGCCCGGGGAGCCGACGGGGAGCGACGTGGGGGATCGAGGGGCAGAGAGGGGGCGGGAGGGCGCCTCGGGCGGAGGCGGGGCGGGCCCGGTCGTGGTCGGCCTCGCGACCCTCCGACGATCCTCGGAGGGCGGTCCCGGAGACGACTCGGCCCTCCCCCGCCGAGGGGGGAGGGCCTTGCGGTCGGGCGCGCCCATCCGGGCCGGGGCCCGTGGTCAGGGGGTGGTGGTGCCGGTGGTGCCGCCGGTGGTCGCGCCGGCGGTGTTGAACTGGCGGGCCGCGGCGATGATGTCCTGGTAGACCTGGCCCTGGGCGAACTGGACGTTCAGCGACGACTGGACCCGGAAGAAGAACGGCGAGAAGCCCCGGGCGGACGTCGGGGTCGTCAGCGCCGCGAGGCGGGCCTGGAGGCTCGTGCCCGTCGTCGAGGTGCCGGTGAGCAGGTCATTGGAGAGGGTCGTCGCCAGCGACGCCTTGACCGACGTCGGGAGGTTGCCGAGGGCCGAGGCGATGCTCGTGTTGAGCGTCGTCAGGGCCGTGCCCACGGCCGTGTCGAACGCGGCGCGGTTGGTCGACGGGTTGGTCGTCCCGGTCGGCAGCAGGACCGTGTTGACGGCGGTGTTGTACGACTGCTGATACGTCCGGAAGGCGGCGTTGACCTGGACGAGGTCCGCCCGGAGCGTCGCGACGTCGACCCCGCCGGTCGGGGCCGGGGCGGTCCGGACCTGCTGCCCGACCTGGTAGCCCGTCCGCTCGACGATCGACTGCCCCACGCGGCCGAACCGGTACTCGGCCCGGAGCGTGTTCGTCGTGGGCGACGCGACCGCGGCGAGCTGGCTCTGGAGGGTGGTCGATCCCGTGCCGAGCAGCTCGGACCGGATCGTCGTCGTCAGCGCCGCGGCCGTCGGCAGGTTCTGGATGTCGGCGTCGATCGCCGAGTTCAGCGTGCCGAGCGCCGTGGCGATCGCCGCGTCGAAGGCGGCACGGTTGGTCGACGGGTTGGTCGTCCCGGTCGGCAGGAGGATCGTCCGGACGTCCTGCGCATAGGTCTGCTCGAAGGTCCGGAACTCCCGCAGGACCAGCCGGGCGTCGGCCGCCGGCACCGACTGGATCAGGCCGGCGAGCAGCCCATCCAGCCCGCCGCCGAACCCGCCCGTGGGGACCGCCCGGTCCTCCAGCGCCTCGCCGGCCGTCGGCCGGAACGCGTGCGTCTTGCTCATGGTGCTTCCCTCGCAAGGTAACTCAAGGACGGTAACGCAGCCGGCCGGGAGAGGGCCGACCCCGACGGAGGGGTTGCCGGCCGTGATTGCATGATATCAATCGCCCGGCGGATTGCAACCGGCGACCGACCCGGAAGCGGGCGCGCCTGCCGCCGGCCGCTCGGGCCTGGTATTGTAGGCGAGGGGCGTCGGCCCTGCGACAGGTTACTTGGGTCGCGATCGGCGAGGGGGTGAGATCGGTGTCCGATGCATCCGTGGCAGTCCCGCTCCCGGCCCCCGAGGCGATCGTGGGGCGACGGTCGACGCGACGCTTCGACCCGGCCCGGCCCCTGGCCGACGACCTGCTGGTGCGGCTCCTCGGCCTGGCGACGCACGCGCCGTCGAGCTACAACCTCCAGCCCTGGCGGTTCCTCGTGGTCCGGTCCGCGCGGAATCGGCAACGGCTGAGGGCCTGCGCGTACAACCAGCCGAAGGTGGGCGAGGCCGCGGCGATGGTGATCGTGCTGGGCTACCTGGGGGGCGCCGAGACCGACCTCGGGCCGATGCTCGAGCGCCGGGTCGCGGTGGGGGGGATGACCGCCGAGGCGGCGGCCGAGGTCCGGGGTCGGGTCGCGGCGACGTTCGCCGCGAAGGCCGACCGGCCGACCTGGGCCCTCCGGTCGTCGATGCTGGCGGCGGCGACCCTGATGATCGCCGCCGAGAGCCTGGGCGTCGCCTCGGCGCCGATGGAGGGGTTCGACCCCGAGCGGGTCAGGGCCGAGTTCGGCGTCCCCGACGACCACATCGTCTGCTGCCTGGTCGCGCTCGGGTATGCCCCGGAGCGCGACCGCTTCCCCGGCCGGTTCCCGCTCGATCGCGTCTGCTACGAGGAGCACTTCGGCGGGCCGTGGACCCTGGGCGAGCCGAGCCCGCCGGCCTGACCGTCCCGTTTCCCGGATCGAGAGGTTCAAACATGGGAATTATTTTGTATATTCCTCCCGTCCCTCGCCGGTTCGCCCCGGCCGCCGTGCTCCTCGCCCTGGTCGCCATGCTGGGGTCGCTGTTCGCGCAGGAGGAGAGCGCGACCGACCCCGTCGCGCGCTCCGACGGCGGGCCGTGGATGCAGGTCCACGAGGAGCACCTCAGGCGGCTGGCGCCGGGGATCGCCGAGCTGATCTTCGTCGGCGACTCGATCACCCAGGGCTGGGAGGGGGGCGGCCGCGAGGTCTGGGACCGCTATTATGCCCCGAGGAGGGCGGTGAACCTCGGGATCGGCGGCGACCGGACCCAGCACGTCCTCTGGCGGCTCGAGCACGGGGCCTTGCGGGGGATCAGCCCCAAGGTGGCCGTCGTGATGATCGGCACCAACAACATCACCGCGAACCCCCCCGAGGAGGTCGCCGACGGGATCTCCGCGATCGTCCGGACGATCCGCGCCAAGCTCCCCCGGACGAAGGTCCTGCTCCTCGGGATCTTCCCGCGCAAGAACCCCGGGGGGGCTCGCGAGCGGATCGCGGCCATCAACGATCGGATCAAGGCCCTGGGCGACGACAAGGCTGTGAATTACCTGGATATCTCCAAAACCTTCCTCGAAGCCGACGGCACGATCTCGCGGGAGATCATGCCGGACTACCTCCACCTGAGCCCGAAGGGCTACCGGCTCTGGGCCGAGGCGATGGAGCCGAAGCTCTGGGAGATGATGGTCGGGAAGTGAGGGGCGGCCCCCGCGGTTCAGGAGAAGAGGTCGCCCGGCGCCCGCTTCGGCAGGTCGCCCCAGGCGGCCCGCTCGTCGGCGAACGGGTGGGCCGGGGCGTCGGCCCTCGGGTCGGGGAGGGACCGGAGGATGCTCGCCGCGAGGCGGAGGTCGGCCTGGGTGGTGATCTTGAGGTTCATCGGCGACCCGGCGACGATCCGGACCGGGTGGCCGAGGGCCTCGACCAGGGTCGCGTCGTCGGTCGGCCCGCCGGGCGCGAGCCGCGCGCGGTCGGCGTAGGCGCGGGCGAGGAGGTCGCGGCGGAAGGCCTGCGGGGTCTGCGCGGCATGCAGCCCGGCGCGGGGGACGGTCGCGACGATCAGGCCGTCCAGGCCGGCCCGCTTCAGCGTGTCGGCCACCGGGACGCCCGGGATCGCCGCGCCCGACGCGACCGCCGCGGCGAAGACGAGGTCGACCACGTCGGCCGTCAGGCACGGCCGCGCCGCGTCGTGGACGGCGACGTGATCGCACGACGGGTCGACCGCCGCCAGCGCCCGGGCGATCGAGTCGTGCCGCTCGGCCCCGCCGTCGACGACCGTGATCCCGAGGAAGGCGACGTTGGGGCGATAGCGCCTCTCGAACAGCTCGCGGTCCTCCGGGGCGATCGCGACGAGGATCTGGCCGACGTCGTCGCGGTTCAGGAACGGGTCGACGGCGCGGAGCCAGACGGCCCGGCCGTCGAGGTCGGCGTAGATCTTCTTCTGCTTCGGGTCGCCGAACCGCGTCGAGCGCCCGGCGGCCGGCAGGATCACGGCGAAGCGTCCCATCGGTCGATGCCCCCCCGGCCCGTCCGGGCCGTTCCCCGATTGTGGGGGGCCCGCCGGCCCGGGTCAACGCGACCGGTCGGGAATCGCCGGCCCGGTGTTCACGGCGGGCCGCGCGGATAAAATGGAAGCGGCGGGATCGCGCGTCACGACCGGTCCCGATCGGCGTTGATCCTCAGGCGAGGCGCGACGGATGGATTCGAGGGCGGACGGACCGATGGAGTGCCTGGGCCCGCAGTGCGCCGCGATGCTCCTGGACTGGCTGAGGCGACAGGGGGCGGAGCCGGGCACGACGCCGACACCGCCGCCACCGGGGGCCGTCGCGGGGCCGCGGCAGGGGCTGCTCTGGAAGGCCGCTCCCTATCAGGAGGACGCCCCGGCGATCCGGACGGCGTCCGAGTGGGCCGGGGCGGTCGAGCACCTCGATTACGCGATCTTCCGGAGATATCAGAATCAGTTGACCCGAGCCGAGCGGACCCGCCTGGACAACACGATCGAGAACGTCCTGTTCAAGATGGACCGCTACCTCGGCGGGCTCGACGGCGCGTCCCGCGCGGCGGCCGAGGCCGAGGTGAAGGCCGCCCGCGACGCGGCCCGCGACGGCAAGGAGCGGGCCGACCGGCTCCGCCACCAGGCCCGACGGGCCGAGGCGAAGCTCGCCCAGCTCGCCACCCTCACCCCCGAGGGGTTCGAGGAATTCGTCGGCGAGCTGTTCGAGGCGCTCGGGTACGAGGTCGAGGTCGTCGGCGGGTCGGGGGACGAGGGGGCCGACCTCAAGGTCCGCCGCAAGGGCCTCGTCGGGGTCGTCCAGTGCAAGTACCAGAGCCGGGGCGTGGTCGGCTCGCCCGAGCTGCAGAAGTTCCTCGGCACGATCCACCACACCCGGAGCCACAAGGGGTTCTTCGTCACGACCCGGACCTTCACCCTCGCCGCCGAGCGGTTCGTCGCCGACCACCCGATCGAGCTGGTCGACGGCCCCCGCCTCGTCGAGCTCGTCCGCGACGCCGTCGGCCCCGGGGCCAAGGCCGAGCCCGAGCCCACCTGGTTCTGAAATCCTCCGATCGCCTTCGGTCCGAATAATCTCCACGAATCTTCGCGCCATCCCTTCACGCAGGGCCTAAGATGTTCATGGGTCGGGCGCGGTAATTGCAGTTCTTGACCCGCGAGGGCGGGAGACGCCCCCCTCGGGGAACGTGCTGCCCGTATCGACGGCAGCGGGCCTCGATTTGATGCTTGACCGGGGGCGGCGGACGGATTAGCCTGACGACCACTCGCGGGAGGATCACGCGAGCCGTCACCGCCCCGGCCAAGGAGGGTTTGGAATGGCCACGTGCAACTCGGAACCGTCGCTCCAGGGGCTGGACCTCCCGGTCGAATTCGAGGACCTCACCGGTCTGCTCGAGACCGACCTCAAGGCGGTCGTCAAGGTGCTCGCCCTCCGGGCCAACGAGCGTCTCCTGCTCACCCGCCGCGAGCACCGGTCGCTCCAGATGAAGCTCTGGAACGACCTGACGTCGGCCATCATCAAGGCCGTCGAGCCCCTCTCCGCCGACCGCCGCTGACCGCCCGAGAACCCCCCGGGCGTCGGTCCCCGCCGGCCTGCCTCTCCGCGACGGTCACATCCCGCACGCCCTCCGCGTTCACGTCCGGCCCACGCCCCGTCGAGCGTGTTGCCCCCCGCGAAGCATCGTTGCTCGCATGCACTCAGTTGCCGGGCCCCCGAGCGGATCTGGGGGGCCGATGATCGCCCGACCGCCTGGCTAACGGCGAGTGCCGCCGGTCCCGATCCATCTTCGCGGAGGGGTGACCCTCATGGACAGGCGTCGCGATCGCGGTTTCACGCTGATCGAGCTGCTGGTGGTGATCAGCATCATCGCCGTGCTGATCGGCCTGCTGCTGCCGGCGGTCCAGGCGGACCGCCGGGTCTCGCGGCTCCAGTGCGCGAGCAACCTCAGGCAGGTCGGGCTCGGGCTCCAGGGGGTGCCGAACACCCGGAATGACTACCCCGCGGCCGGGACGTTCCGCGAGCCGCCGGCCTGCTCGAGCAACGATCCCCGGCCCTGCTGCGTCGTCAACCCGCCGTCGGTGATCACCGGCTGCTTCCAGTCGGTCAGCGGGACCCCCTACTCGACCGGCTGCTACGGCGACACCCCGGGGGCCTTCTCCAGCCGGGTCGTCGACAGCCTGCCCTACATCGACGCGCAGGACCTGGCCAACGCCTTCGACAAGCATCGCGCCTACTGCTCGACGACCGTCGACCCGGCGACGAACCGTAACTGATTAGCGCCCCGGAGGGGGACTCAGCCGGGGATGGGGACGGCGGGATGTGCGAGCTGGACGACGGCATCGATCAAGGCGGGGCCCGACGTGGTCCGAGAGAGCGTGCGCAGGACGCT
>JAABUQ010002144.1_pt1 | contig 39967 bp, 40 predicted proteins | sample 5560001 | NCBI WGS metagenome assembly JAABUQ01 (sample SAMN10711888, study PRJNA513371) | rock metagenome | isolation source: Antarctica rocks | place: Antarctica: Victoria Land, Finger Mt nord | collected 2015-12-18
GGTGGGAGGGTAAAGAGGGCGACGTACGCCTTTATCTGGTCTTTTCTTCTTCTTTGCGCTCTCGTCTTTGCCTCTGACTCCGTTTGCCTCGCCGGGCACGGGGCCGGAGTCTTTGAGCTGGGTGAGCAGGCCAGGTCGGGGGTTCTTGAACGTCTGTATTATCTGGTTAGCTGATTGTGCTGCGAGCATGTGCCCGTGAACGGGCACACGAGGGGGGGGATCCCACAATAGTGTGCTTTGCCTCGTATAAATTCTTTTGAAAATTGAGGTCGTGCGCGAGAGCAAAGTCACCGCCTTTGTCGATGGCGGTGAGGGTGATGAGCATATCGAACTCGCCCCAGCCGTGTTCGTTGATTTTGAAGGGGGCGCGTTTGAATGCTGGAAGGGGGGGGATGTAAGCGTGCTGTTGTGCCAGGGTAAGGGGCGGTTTTACTCTGCGTCATTCGGTCCTCAAACGTCTCGTGCAGCTTGTAGACGCATTTCTCGAAGATGTCGGCGGGCAGGTGCTCGCCATGTGGGCCGAGGAGAACAATTTCGATGCTCCAGGAGCGGTATGGGGGATCACTGGCAGGGTCGCTGCAGTGTGTTTAGTAGATGGGCTGAGTATAGGGTTGGGGAGTGTTACATGATCTTCTGTTCCGTGATAATTTTGATTGTTCGTTTCACCTGCTCCAATGTTCAGCAAAGGAAAGGCTAGGTGAGTTCAGTAGGGCTATAAGGTCTCACATCAGGCATGGTCGCAATCCGTGCCAAGAAATTTGGTAATTTATATGAGGGGCTGATGCTTCTGGTGAAGGTGAAGTGATTTTCGATTGTGTGTAAAGATTTGTATAGATTTATATGAGTCGAGAGCGTGGAGTCGCATAAAGTACGTGAATGTGAACCCCTGCCGGATACATTCAAGGGTGTTCCCGCTCCCGCTGACTTTAGCGCTATGCCTATTCTGTGACAGTGGATGCTCAGAAGGTACCACATGTGCCACGGTATTTAAAGTACCTTACTGTGTACCAGGACTGTGAAGTAGAGATCTGACCGAGAGAAAGCAGAGGAGATCGAGTCAAGAAGATTAAACTCGGTCAGTAAGACGCATCTCAGCCTGCTGCCATAGAATAGAATGATTTCATTCGCTGTCATTCTCAAACTTCGAGGCAAACATGAGTGCTAACGCCCCATCTCGCTCTCTCTATGTAATAATTTCCACGCTGTGCTGGTGCCTTCTAGCCCGTCTCATCCTTAATCGTCGACTGTATGCCCTATGATTCGGCTGTTGGGGCTGCTTCCTTCGCAGATTCCTTGCCGAAGAGCGCCTCGTTTTCTTGCTGGGCTTTGAGGAAGGCTACTTTGAAGAGGTTGGCATCTATAGAGGGTACGACATTAGCGCTTGTTCGGTGAAGAGGAGAACTAAAATGAGGACGAGGTACGTACTATCACTATTGGCAAATCGGATAGCCAAAGTCTGCGCCTCTGGCTCGCCCTCGCTGACATCTGCTGCCGCATTCCACACCCAGCTCCGGTCGCTGCCCACATTGGGAGAGAGCTTCATATCCGGTACGACTGTCATGGATCGTCAGCTCCGGTCTCTTACATTTTCACTCCCCACACTCTGCCCAAAGCTTCACCTCCACCCTCTCAAGACAAATGGCCGCGTGGCTACTCACCGTAATGATTCGCACAGACTTTCAAAGTCTTATCCCTCCTCATGACCAGTCGCGTCTTTGAGTTCTCCTTATGCTTCAGCAATCTCACTTCCCCAGTCCCACGCTCCTTCCACTCTCGACTCTCGCGATCAAATTTGAACAACTTGGCACGCATCTTGAAGGTTTGCTCCTCGAGCTCCTCGTTGGTTTTTGTTTCCACTTTTTCGGTCAGGCGGACTACGGGTTCGAAGTGCACTTCTGGGGAATCAGGTGCGCCGTCATCCTGTGAGCTGCTACTCAGCCACCGTAACTCTGTAGGGCCAAGAGATGCCACAGGGCGCTGTAGCAACAGTAATCCATGGGAATCAAGAACCTTGGAGGGGGAACACATACAACCTCTCCTTCCTCCTTCTCCTCAGCAGCCTCCGCATCCTTTTTCGCCTTAGCACTCCCACTCCTATCCTCATTCTCGTCTTCGTCCTCTTTTTTCTCTTTTTTAGCCCCCCCGCCGAACATGCTAAACATAGTGTCTTTCACACCCACAGCAGCACTGCCTGCTGTGCTGGCAGCGGTGCCAGCTGCAGAGCTTGCCATCTCGGTGTATGTGGTAGGGTGCCCAGTTGCGGAGCTGTCTGTGGTTTCCGCAGCATTGGATGCCTCATTTATGGGGTCAGGCTTCGTTTCGCCGGTGGAAGCCATGGTGGTAATTTTCTTTCCGGCAATGAGGTATGTAGGATACTACAAATGATGCGGAGGAGCACCGAAGAATAAGCGCAGGTGCAAGAAATAGTAAATGAGGCAAAAAGTAGGCAGTGGGCACAGGTTTCGTGTTGACTAGCGCCAAGACTTTGGATGTTTGGAGAAGATCTGATTGGCTCCAGCTCCACAAGTATCTACCTTACTTCGGAGACATTCAGATCCTACAAGTACCTACTTATTCTTTTACTGGAACTGTGGATATGTTGATGGGTTGCAACATTTTCGCATATCTAGAGCACGGCATGTAGGAGATCCTCCACTCGACATCATTCCGGAGCAAACACCCAAGCACCCCAGCCGGTTGCCCATTTGACATACTGTTGGTAAACATCCTGCGGAGACCAAACTCCCCCTCAAACACCAACACTCAACATGCATAGAACCGTGACACCGTAGACAGCAGGATACATATCCTACTCAGAGCTCATGACGTTTAGCATGCACCTTTCGACCGCGGAAGCCTTTCCTCTTTTCTTTCCCAACCACCCTCGACATGTTGTTTTTCGGCAAGCCTTTGACTTTCCACCACGCCTTCAACGCATTCTTCTGTGCGTTTCGAAGGCACTTCATCCTCCAGTCTTTGATGTCTCGACTAAATGCCTTCACGTCCACAGCCCTGGCATTCTGAGAGAGAACACGAGCTCGCTGTGAGATCATAGCAGTCGTATTGCGAGCGTAGAGACTGACCTGGCTGCTGAGAGTCTTGGCGTAGGTACTGGTCTTGTGAGGTGTGGAAGTCCTCCTTCTTCGGAACCTATTGGAAAGGCTGCTCGCTATTTCTTTTGTTTGGGCTAGAGCAAGGTCTCTTGCTCGACCAATTTCCGACAAGTCTGATTGCAATTCGGCCACGGAAGCCTCACTCAGAGCATGTGCTTGCTGTACCATCGCTGAAAGTTCATTTTTGGTCTGGTTGAGTACTGTGCTTAGACTGGTTTGGATTTGGTCTAAGTCGGTCCGCACAGAATGGGCAATTGTCGAAGCTACCTGCTTCCACGCTGCGACCTTGAGCCACGAAGAGCCAAAGTCGACGTCGAAATGTTCTTTGATGTGAGGCTTTGACTGCGTCCAGATAGCAACGTCAAGGATGCCGTAAGCCTCTTCCCGAGGTATTTGCAATGCATATACACCATCGAAGAGGGTCGAAACTTTGTGTTCCGGCGTGGAATCTTTGCGGGTGATCTTGAAGTGCAACTTTGGAGCGTTCCTCAGCTTAGAGAACCATTGAGGCGGTCTCATCACGACATGACAGTCTCCAACCACGTGGACCTTGAATTGCTCTGACTTGTTTGGTGCTAGACCGTACGCATCCAAGAGTAAAGAGGTGATATCGGTGTTTGCGGATAAGATCTCGCTGGATGAAATCAAAGGAGGGGCAGAAGAGGTTGACGTTCTAGCCGTCAAGGAGGAAGTGTGAACGAAAATAGTGTTGGTAGCCATGGACGATGTCTGGGTTGGCATAGAAGACATAGCGATGTTTGAGGGAATTACTCTGCTGCTGGACGTCGCGGAACCTCCAAAGAGCCGTGGCAGGCACATCAAGGCGAATGCTGTACCAAAGACGAGCCAGGACAAAGTCAGAACGAAGGACCAGTCTGCGTTCCTGTATTGGTCTTGAACCCATTCACATTGATCTTGAATCCATTCCCAGGCTTCGGTGTGTGCATCGTCCAGCAAGCCGTTAAAAAAGACTGGGTTTGGAGAGTACGCATCGTTCCGCTTTTCCTGCGTCGCCTCTTGTGCTTGAGCGTGAGAGCGTCGAGCAACAGCCAAACAAGCCAGGTTCCTGTTCATTTGTCCCGCGTCGATGCTCAAAAAAGTGTTTAAATCGATGGGCAGGCGATCCATGACTTGATTCTTAGCATCAGGCACTCCTTGATACTCGACACAGATATGTGGTGTCAAGTAGTCCAAGTTAACAGTCTCTGTAATCATAGCCTTTGGTCGGCTCTTTGAGACGATGATAGACGGGATGAAGTGACGACTCGTGAACGATCGAGTAAACGCGAAAGTCTGCCTGGATTGCATGTCGGTCTTGTCCGGGACGCAGAAAATGGCTAAGTCGGGGAGCATGTAATCACCGGACACGGCAAACTTCGATTGCATCCAGGAAGACTCTACAGCGGTACCATCAGACAGCTTCAAGTTGATTGTGTCGTATCCGCCATCTTTTCTAACAAAAGAAGCCCCTGTGCATTCTTCGACGCTCATTTCAATACCACTCACATCCACAAGCACGACTTCTGGGTGACCCTCACCACCAAAGGACGATACGGGAACAACGTTGAATCTTGAGCTTCGAGGCCGCTCTTTGTCGAACATAGAAGATTTGGGAGCTGCCGCCAAAGCAGAACCAATCTTCTGAACGAGTGGATCTTTCATCCCCATATCACCTGTGAATAATACTTTGAAGGCTTTTCCTTCTAAATCAAGGCCTCGGCTGATCATGTTTTGTCGAACAGTGACCGTGACTTTGCCAGGCTTGTACAATGTGTTTGGAATCTCCTGGTTGTCTGTGGACTTGAGAATGTGGGAGACCTCAACGAATCTGGATGAATTCAAAGTCGTAATGCTTGGCTCATCGAACTCGATAGGCTCTTGCGTATCCGTAAAAGAAGAGTCCGTGCTCATTCCCGGGCCATACTGGCGATGGCGGTCATTGCTGGAGCCTGAAGAGGTACTAAACCCAGCAGACTCGCCATCTCTTGGAGAAGAATGAACAGTGTTGGCGGGCTGAGGAGGATCAGAGTGCGTAGCACCAACGGCATGTTGTCCAAGTTCATGTCCCGTGCTTGAACTGGTGGACTCCGTCATCATATCCTGATCCTCATCATCGGTAGTGATGACACTTCTATCGTCTATAAAATCGTAGGTGCTGTCACCAAGTGAGCTCGTAGCCTCATCGCAGGAGCTATCATCTTTGTGAGACGCCATGTTGACGAGATGGGATGATGATATCCAGTCTGCAGGTGTACCGTGGACTGGGATGGTTGGGAATTGAAAGGAGATGGAAGGTGCGTTGAGGGGATCCGAGCTCTCTCCTGGAGTTGAGTGCATGGAGTCAGTCAAGGTTTTGGAAGACCACCTTGTTGGTGGTGGTGGTGGTAGTTTCAGAGAGTCATGTTGGAGATGAGGATGTCGTATAGGGGAGAGATGAGGAAGAAAGAGAGAAGTTTTAAGGAAGGTTTTGACAGAAGCATACCAAGAGTGTGGTTCTTGTAAACGTAAATGCCAAGGCTACCGGATGACTCCTCTTTAGCACTCTAGGCAGTCACGGGGGTTTGGGGGATTCAAAGGTGTTGTAGACTTGGAAGGGACCGTTCTGTGGCGAAGAAGTAGACACTCTCAACACCGGTATACTGTTTAGAGCATCGCCTTGATGCGTCGTTGCGGGTGTAGGCTTGCTGCAGGAGGATTGGTGGTGACAGGAGGGGGGAGGGAATGGAACCCTAAGTGGGGGTGGAGCCCTTGCCGATGCCTGAGAACCCCGCGCTAGCCCGATAAGAAAGCCTGTCATCCATCTCTTTTCATTCTTCTACCCTACCAGTATACTCTACGAGGAATAGGACACCTAGACACCTTTCTATCGCTTCTAGGCGAGAGGTGAAGTGCTGCGACAATCTGAGTCGGTTGTAGCCCAGTTTTGTGCTGGCCACTGGTATCAACTTGCTATGCAATAATACCCCGGATCTGGACCACCGACGACACATGCAATAGTGGAACGCTCTCATGAAACGGACTTGCTATACAACAAGCTAGATAGTTCCCCCACCCAAGCCTGAGCTGATTAGGAAGCATACCCCAGTAGTGGTATGTACGAGCGCCACCGAAAACGCCCCCCAATGCCAGTGTGCCCTTGAATGCCCAACTCGCCGATCGTGACACCCTCAATGCCATGTCATCACGCGATGTAGGACATGAAGAATCGAATGAAGCAGGAAACACCATCGTCGCCATGGCTAGGCAGAAGCCCACCCGCCAGCTGCCTCCACCCATTCCGCCATGCAGCTTCCGTGCTTGCCCTCAACGTCGACAATATCTGTGTCACACTTACACCTGCACCCCACCCCGTTCTCCTTGACCGAGTCCCATGTATCCCAGTATTCGTCTTCTTCTTTCCTCTTCTTCTCGTCCGTCGTCGTATACTCGAGGAAGGGTGGCCGAGCAAGCTGTCGATTGCCTGGTGCGTTCGCAGGGCAATGTTGAATGGTGGTATGCCGGTACCCAATGTCCCGGAAGTAATGGACATTACTAGGCGCCAGCAGTACACCTGCTGCTAGGGAATGAATGGGAGCGTCTCCCCACTGTGGCCCACATCAGTGATCGTTAGCGTCGGAGAGAAAAACTGCTTACTCGCTCCATCCAGAAACCACCGCTTCGGTCCATCATTTCGAAGAAATCATTATATTCCTTGCTTCTAAACCAATCCAATCTAGCAATCTCAAAGTTGCTCCAGAAATGGCACATGTTGTAGGTCTCCCCCTCCATAGCATCAGGATCCACTTCTGCTACCGCACCCTGCCCGGGCTCTGAATTGAGAAGCTCTTCTGGTAATGAGTTCTTGTTTGGAGGTTCCCTGACCACCGGCGGCTGCCATTGAGGATCGTCTTCAGGAAGCGAACCTCCAGCTGGCATCGAAAACATCTCCCAGAGTCCCTGCGACTTTATGTTGTTCAGTCGCTTGAAGGCCGACGCATAGCGGAAGATATTCGGTACGGTCTCTCGGAGTTCTTTGACGGCAATGGTGAATCCATAGGTCTTGTTCGCACGTTCCATATGCACGAACGGATCACTTTGCTGGTCAGAAACAAGGTCAGACTTCCAGAGAGTGTGGACTCACTATGTTATGTCGCAGAAATACTTGACATCTGGCTCAACCCGCCAATACCAGTCGTACTTCTGTAGCAGCTCATGCTTATAGAAGAAGCTAGCAAATGGATCAGCATGCTGAGCTTCGAGCTCAAAGGTGGTTTGCAAACCCTGAATAGAATCTACACATATGATGATAGCTCTCCATGCCTCCGTACATGATTGCTGCATCCCCTTGCCTTCTAATGCCCTCTCGTGCTGTATCAATGTTGACCCAGTCGGGATAACCCCACATGCTTGGGTCTATCTTCCCAAATTCCACGATACCACTTGTGTGATTGACGATGGTTTCTTTGAACGTAATATTGAAGTCCCCATCATTGAGAAACACGTATGGGTAGTGAAACCATCGGTTGAAGTGCCTCTCGATCGACTTGATTGATTGGACAACGCCTGCCAATTCTTGATTTCTCGCAAGCACAACCAGGACGGCATTTGCTCTTGGTCCGTTCGTTTGAGGTTCTAGACAGCCTGTGACGAAGACCTTGTCGTGCTTTTCGCTAATTTTCCTGCAATTTAATCAGCACACACATCAGGATCGAAGCAACCGGAAAAATGGCACTTACCGTATGGCAGGTGGGGCACCTGCTGGCATCATCAAACTCCCGGGCGATGAATTGTGTTGCACCACGAGAGCGATTATTAGAATTATAACGATGAGGGGAAATAAAAGTACAGCGCCCAGCGGGACAGATATTTTCGAATTGCCTTTGAGCCGTATACGTCTTTTGAAGAAGGACAATTTCGGTATGAACCGCTCCTTCTCATTGGTCAAGTCGTTGAGGGAGGGAAGCTTGGGTGATGAAGGTATCCTCTTCATCAAGTTTCCGACGAACCCCATGGTGATAACGAGTCCAAGGCAACAGAATCAAGGGTAAGTGGTAAGGGGCGGCAGAAAGAACATAAGCGGCCAGCGTTTTTGAGCTACCAACGCACGCACGCAAACTATAAAGGGCTGGTCAAAGAGCCCGGATAGCGTACATAGGTGCTATGGTGATGTCTGTAGGATTTTGATGAGAAGATTCGCGAGGGGCGAATTAATCCAATGAGGGGCCGTGCAAGTATCGATGCTGGCCACAGAGAGAGTTCCCAGGCTCTGGGACTCTGCGTTGTTTCCCAGCTCTTGAGGCGACCAGTCTTCTGCTGTTGGACGGCCTGGAGCAGACGTTTTGTCGAGGCGTATTGATAGGAGGTTGGCGAGTCCGTTCAGGACGAAGGTCAATGCTCAGTCCAAATATGGCACTGCCTGACCAAATCAAAAGCCTTGTTGCAATGAAAAGAAGGAGCACCGTAGTAAATGTGTAAAATATCAAGTCTGAGGCACGCTGAGTACGAAGTGTTGACTTGTTCTCACCCATCACCACAGATCCTTCTCATTCGTATCTGCCAAGTCCGCTTGTCCCGTAAAAGTCTAGTGCGCTCATTACTGTTCAAACTCTAAATTGCGTTAGTTTCCTCCATTCGCGTGAGGCATGCAGACATTCTTCGATATTCGAAAGTGATTCAAGTGCTGCAGTCATTGCAACGCGGTAATATTCTTTGGCAACTTGAAACAAGGTTTCAAGGCGTCTACAACTCAGTCTTCGGATTTGATGCTCGATCAATTCCCAGTACTACCCACCAATGAAGGGCCTCTCAGCAACAATTTGAGAACCTAGGCCTCACGTTCTTCAAGACGCCCATGCTGGGTCCTACGCCTTACCATCATAATTTACGACCCTCCACTGGATCTTTCACGCCAGCCATTTAGACCATGGGATTCAATGCAAAGAATCTCACCTACGGTACAAGATTCCTTACTTGTCCCCTTCCGATACTCGACTAAGGGGAAAATTAGAGTCCAATGAGCCGTCTTTCCTTCGTAAGCTTCGAAACGAATATGGTGGCGAGGGTTCTCCTCGTCATGAGCGTCCAATGCCAAGGCCTCGAAAGCAAATGAAAGACGGAGACGAAGATGATGAGCCGACCTACGTCGTTGAGGGTAGTCAGGATACCATGTCCAAGGACGAGTATGAAGCCTTGGTGGGTGGCAAGAATTCTACCAAAAATCGAGAAAGGGATGCACCGACGTTGGAGAAAGATAGAAAGGGCGGCGAGTCGGCCAGGGAGGAGCTTGTTGACCCTTCTCAGGCCCTCGAGCCGACGAAAGAGCTCGTTGCAACCATCGGGGGCTCTAACAAGAGGAGGTTGCCAAAGGTAGTTGGCGACGACGACGAGAAAAATCATGTCCGCGAAGACAGCTGTCTACATGGACAGAAGAAAGCCAAGCCAAAGAGCAAGAAAATCAAATTGTCGTTCGACGAAGAGAACAAAGAAAGCGGAACGAGCTAGCATTGATCTCATTGAGTCCGCCCTGTAGACTGCGATATGTGACGATGTCCTAAGCTCCGAAAATGGCAGCCACAGGGAGAGCTTCCCGGATTCATCCCCACAAAGCTCGAAGCAGCGCTGCACCTGAGGAGCTCTATGGACTTCAATTTGCATTTCGGTCCCTGAATACGAATACGTGTGACGACTTTCACATTGCACTCTTGCTTAGATGCAGTGCACCGGGACTATGCACATCTTGTGGAGCCGAAGAACACACTTTCTCGCGATCAACGAGATGAGTGCGCAAATTAATTGAACAGGCTGCATTGTCGGCTTTGCCGATCGCATAACAAGGCGCAGATACGTCCAACTGAGAAGAAGCAGACTCAGTCGCCGTTCTACCCACAGACTTTGTTCCTTGTGGGTTTGATGTAGTTCTCTGTGCTACGATGGCTTGTCATGGGCCCAGCCGCGGCTGTAAGCTTTGCAGGACTCGAAAAGTCAAGGTACGCGGACTGAAAACAAGATCCTTGGTACCGTCAATGGCTTATCGTTTCATGCCGACAGTGTGACGAAGCGAAGCCTCACTGCCGGCGCTGCACAAGCACTCGGAGGAGATGTCCTGGCTACGAGAATTTTCGACACCAAAACCAATCTATCAGGAAGAAAGTTTATGGGCAATCCAATGACGTAAAAGCTTCCCATTCAACTGTTCCCTCCAAAGCAGGAGCTCGCGTCGATCGCCCGTCTCTCGACAGGCACATCTCAAGCACTCTGCCTCAATGTCCAGAGCAATAATCTGTCTGTTTCCTTTTCACATAGATTATCCCCATCTTTCAAGGTCAATATAGATTGGCAGACATACCCACCTTCTATACTCGTGCAAGCTCGGGCTCTCCTCTATCAATCGCGGTCGCAGCTCTGGCACTGGGCTTTATTATATTAGACCCCCAACACATACACCACAAGCCTTTCGCAATATCAAGATATAGCGAGGCATTGATGCTTGTCAAGGCGTTATTGCAGGATCCTGAGATCCTTGACTCTGCTGATTCGACTAACGCGTTGGTCGCGGCGATCCTATTGCTTGATCTGTTCGAGGTAAGTCGAGATTAGTCGTCTCTTCCAATCTCTTTTGGAGTCTCATTTACTAATGATATACAAGCATACAAGGCTGTTGGCACTTCAATCTTGCAATCACGGTGCACATATGAAGGGAGCTTTGGCCGTCCTGAAAGCTCGAGCCCAACGCTCATCCAATTTGGGAGTGTCTCTGACATTACTGCAGACTATAGAAGCTGGCTTAGTATGTTCCCCAGGTAGACTCAATGGGAAACGATTGATTTGATCCTCAGATCTTTCATTCCATCCAACACTCGAGTCTTCGGCCATTGAACGAATTCTCGACTCTGCTGACCGAGGCCACTTCTGAAAGCCATATCCTCTCCCCTGAAAAACATGGCGATGAATGTTCCAGACTAACAGCCATGACCAGAAGAGTCCCGGAGCTTCTCTCTCGAAACAAGGGCCTCATGGAAGGGATATGGACGTCAGATATGCAAATAGTGGCACTAAAATTACTTCTAGATGCCAGAGACTTGGACGAGCTGCTCGTAACTTGGGCTTCCTCGCTTGCGGAGAGATTCAAGTTCATTTCGTGTTCCCTGGAAAGCAGCGATAACGGGTCTGAGAACGTTTATACTCCGAGAATCGATGTCTATTTCGATAGAGCAAAAGCTAGTCTCTGGAACTCCTGACGAGCCCAACGATTGCTGGTCCTTGCCACAGTTGTCAACTGTGCTAAGCTTTTAGGAAACCACTGCAACTCTTATGCGTACCAGTCTGAACGTACCGGTGCCATGAATAGGATTCAAAGCTTGGCTGACGACATCTGCTCAAGCGTCCCATTCTTCCTTGGACATGAAGCTCATTATGAGTCTCGATATCCCTACGAGGCCGGCGCCGCCTCACTGCCGCTGTGCTTCGGTGAAAACTTGATTGCGAATGCTTCATTGATGAGACCATCCCTAAGTGTTGCCTCCCAAATTGTCTACGTGCCTTACAGCCAAAGACAGTGGATGCAGCAGTATTTGACTGTCTTTGCGAGTCATCTGGGCAATAGGGAGAAAGCATTGAGGTTGGAATTGGCATGATTAAGCCATCTCCAAACACATGGAGTGAATGGAAGCACAATACTTGTTTTTGCGCAAAGCGATATGTTGATCAAGAGATAACATGGTCAAGTTTTCTTCATGGCATCAAGGAGTGGCTGGAGAGCAAGGTTTTTCTTTGGTTCACCTCCGATAAGTAGACTCTGCCCTCGAATGTGCACTTCGATTCAACACCGGTCAAAGTATCAAATCAATACAGGAGGCAGCTTTGGTGAGCATGGAACCACATTTTCTCAATTTTTGTGAACAAGCAACGTCACGAAGCCTTATTGTCGTTCCTCACCCTCCCCACTATGTCCCGCCTGTACCCCCTGCAAGCTTCATGAGACTGGAATTGGTTCCGGAAGTATTTGCCCAGCCAATTCTCGTGACTGATTGAATTGCATTCGGTTCATTGAAGCATTTGAAGCAAATATAGCCTCATGACTCGGCAGAAGAATGGCACGAGAAGTCTCGCACAGTGAAAGACTGAGGAGATTGATTGCTTGGACAACATAAGGATGGATGATTGAAGAGATGTTGCTTGTTTGATTGGTACTTGAAATCCGCAGTCCAATCTTACGGGGGACTTCGACATTCTTCTACCTCTTACTGGTGACAAAAAATTTTCATGGTTGATAAGCCAGTTTTCGGATGGTTGCCTCATCTGTTAATCCCTAATACTTAAATTTGGTAATCTTCTCTCTAAACCCCTTTTGCCTGGTACCTGCTGTTGCTATATCTATATACAGCCTCGATTCTGACGATTTGGGGGCAGTTACTTGATTGAGCTGAAGCAATATAGGAGAGGAACAATAAATTGCGAAACTTCGGTGGTGAGGACTAGTACCTTAGATAGCTGCGATCCCCAAACTGGCTTGGTAGTAATGAAGAATTTTGTCACCCGCGACTCGCGAGTCCTTCAGCCGTTGTTTGGGCAGTGATCAGCTGTGTCAGCCTTACTCTTTGAGGCCGCGGATCAGGAGAATCCGAGAATGGAATTTGGTAGGTACTATCACAGATCTGCACTATAGGCAAGCTTTTGATTTGTGGCTTGTAGGAAATTTTTTTCTGAGTATCTTACTACAAAAAAGTATCCCACCGAAAGCTGTGCTTTGGGAATTATATAAAAGTGCTCCAATCAGAAATTCCTTTTGCTACCTTTTGTGATACGCAATTCAGGCTCAGCCTTCCACTGACCAGCACTACAAGCTTGGATGGCCAGGAACGCAGTCTCTCGCACAATCTGTTTGCTTCCGTCTTTTTGAGTGACCTGGATTTCTGGTCGCCATGGCTCAAGACCTACCTCGTGGGAACAAGCTCTGTCTGCTTTCATTAGATGGAGGTGGGGTGCGGGGTTTGTCTTCCCTTATCATTCTACGAGGTATAATGGAGCGCGTCAACCAAGGACGCCCAGCTGCAGCCCGGCTGATGCCATGTCACATCATAGACATCATCGGTGGTACGAATACTGGAGGGTCAGTCTGTTTGCTCCATGTCTTTGATGAGCGTTCTCTAATCAGCTTAGTCTCATTGCCATCATGCTTGGGCGTCTGCGCATGGAAGTGGATGATTGTATGGAAAGGTATACGAGCATGTTTGCAGACATATTTGGCGGAAAGGCCCATCGGGTTCCCGTGAGCTGGTCATGTGATATCAAGTCCAGGTTCAAGTCTAATGCTTTGAGGACGGCCATCACCAAAGTCGTCACGGATTGTGGTCTCCCTGCAGACACCAAATTCAACGATGGGCAACATCGAGACTGTCACACGTGAGATCTGAACTGCCAAGATTACGTTCTCTTTCTGATGTCAGCTTTGTCTGCGCGACTTCGGTCGAGAGCTCGCATGTTACGAGGCTAAGAGACTATGACCTGCCCAGCAAACCAAAGGTCAATCCTGGTATGACCATAGTTGACGCCGCTCCAGCTACTTCGGCAGCTTCAACTTTCTTCGATCGAGTGCAAATCGGTGATCGTTTTTACTGCGATGGCGCGACAAGCTCTAACAATCCTGTCGATGACGTTTGGATTGAGGCAGAAAACCTATGGAACGAGGACGATGATGAAGTGATCAACTCCATGCTTGGCTGTCTTCTCTCGATCGGTACTGGCAACCCTGGAATGAGACCATTGCATGAGAAGAGTTGGAAATTCCTCAGCCAAACTCTGGTCCAAATCGCGAAGGATACAGAACAAAAGACCGAGAAGTTTGAGCACGTTCATCGCAATCTCCTGAAGATATCAGACAAGCAATATTATCGCTTTAACGTGGAGCAACGTTTGCAGGATGTCGGCCTGGAAGTCTATAAACTCAAGGGCCAGATCGAGACAGCAACCGAAGAATATCTGGCCAAACGCACCCAGGGAATGAGGTTCGGGCATGCGCGCAAATTCTGAACACAAAAGAATGTATCGAGTACTCCGTGATCAGCGAAGGAGATTTCTCATGAGTGCTGAGTCCTACGTAGCCTGCGAATTTTCACTGCCTGGCAAGCGCAGACCCATGATCCTTACAGAGCAAGAGTCTGATTGCCTGCAGTGTCTCTATACTTCAGACTAGAGGCAACACAAGGAGAGGAACCCCAAAAGGGTAGCTGGTACCTGCGAATGGTTCCTCAAGCACACCAACTACACCGACTGGAACAGTGCAGAATGCTCGAGCCTGCTCTGGGTTTCTGCAGATGCGGGATATGGCAAATCGGTCTTGGCTTCCTTCCTCATAGACAAGCTAAGAGCAACAATGTCAAATATCGACACGACAGTATGCTATTTTTCCTTCAAGGATGACAATGCTGAGCAAATTACCACAGCATCAGCCTTCCGCTCAATCATACATCGGGTCTTTACGGAAGACGTGGCCTTAGTCAACCATGCTATGCCTCAATTCCAGCTAAAAGGGCGGAAATATGCTGATGAATTCATCAGCTTATGGGATATCCTTGTAGCCATTACTGCAGACGACCTTCAAGGAAGGAATATTATTTGTGTCTGGATGGACTAGATGAGTGCGAGAAAGTTGATCGCGTTCAAATGACTGAACTTCTAGAAAATTTACAGCAGTCTCAGGCGATCGTCTAGCGTCTCAATGTTCTTCTTGCATTTCTCGATCACTAGCCGGCCTGGTTTGGTGGTTGAAGATATGTTCTTCGACCTGCCTACGATTCGACTCAGAGCTGAGGACGAAAAAGCGGCGACCTCTCAAGACATCGAGCTTGTGGTGCGAGATACATTATCATTTGTCGGAAAACGGCGAAGGATCCTCGCGGACCAACAGAGCGTTTCGGTCAAGCAGATTGTTGGAAACGCCAACCGCACTTTTTTCTGGGTAGAATTTGTGTTGCAGCGTATACTCAGTAGTGAGCGATACTCGAAGGCTGCCATCAAGGAGTTGGTAGAGACTATACTTCCTGACCTGAATGGCTCATACGAGAAATTTTTGAGTGAGAGTCCTAAATTCCAGTACACCAGGAAAGTTCTCGAAATCATTGTTGGAGCATTTCGGCAGTTGTCCCTTGACGAGCTAAATACAGCTTTTGTGATTGAGCCTCTGGCCAAATCTGAACAGGATCTGGACTTGGAACCGGACATTGAAAGGTTTATGGAGAGTCTCTGTGGAAGTTTTCTGAGGATTGTTGATTCTACCATTTACCTGACGCATCAAACCTCTCGAGAGTTCTTGCTGAAGCCCAATGACGCGCCTGTCAATACCGCTCAGGATCGAGTGGCTATTGGATCGTGGAAACACTCTTTTCATCCCAAAGAGACCGACCAAGCTTGGTCTCAAATATGTCGATGGTATCTGATGTTCAACATGTTTGACGAACAGCCTCTTTATATTGCACCCGAACCGAATGTCAATCTCTTGAAAGGAAAGGTCGAGGAGTATAACAATCAGGATAGTCTTCTATCATACACAGCGTGCTTCTGGGCAGACCACTTTCGCAGTTGGGGGGCCTCACAACAAGATGCGAGCTGATGCATTTCTAGCTCTGTACGACCCCGAGTCTAAAAGATTCAGGACATGGTACCAAATATATTGGAGTGCGGTCTAAACTTGGAGCCTAGGGCCAACCCAAAACACACCTCTTTTGATCGCTGCATACTTTGGACATGTTGAAGTGGTTGAGATGCTCATGTCGAAGAATCAAAGTGGAGTCAATACATTCAAATCGCTTTTTATCAAAAAAGAAGACGACCCAAAAAACGCGAAGGATGAGGATGGTATGTCTGCGTTGACTTACGCAGCACGAAACGGGCATCTGGAGACGGTCCGGTATCTAATTCATCAGCGGAATATCGACCTTAATTCCAGAGACTCGTTGTGGCAAACACGGTTGATACGTGCCGCTCATAACGGAAACCTTGAAGTCGCGAGATTATTACTGTCACGGAGCGACATAACCCCGATGCAAGAGGCGATCGTCAGGAGACCGCACTAACCCACGCTGCCTCGCAAAGGCAAACAAACATCGCGCAACTCCTGATAGATCGCAAAGACGTCAACACAAACAACAGAGACTGCTTTGGAGAAACACCTGTATACAACGCCGCTCGTTAAGGATCGGTGGACATTTTCCATGTCCTGTTGAAGAGACCTGAAGTAGAGCTTGATTTCAGCAATTCGAGAGTCTCGGTTCTCTCAGCTGTAGCGCAGTGCCGCAATGAGGAGATATTCCAGACCGTGATAAAAATTGCTCAGGAATCACCAAAGGGTCTGAACCTCAAAGGAGCACTATTGGAAGCTGCGAAAAATGGAAATACACCTATCTTACAGAGACTGCTTGCCCTCGATGAGACATTATTGGATGCCAGGAACGATGACGCCCAGACGCCTTTGTGTCTAGCTGCGATGTGGGACAAGATTGAGATGACAAGATATTTGCTAGAGCAGCCTGGCATTGATATCAACCCTATCGACAAGTACAATTGCACGTCAATAACATGGGCAATTAATTGGGCCGGTGGAACTCCGGAAATTGTTGATATGCTTCTAGCGCGTCGTGAAACCGACCCGAACAATCAGGACGCTCATCGAGACACGCCAATTGGTTCAGCTGCACGAGCAGGCCGAGCAGAGATTACACAATCCCTTATCAAGCGCTCTGACGTGGACGTCAATCGATTAAACCGTACAATGTACACACCTCTGATTTGGGCTGCTAGTAGAGGGCATCCAAAGATCGTAGAACTGCTCCTAACGCGCGAGGACATCAAAACGAATGTTCGAGAAAGTAGCGGCATGACGGCCATAGCGTGGGCAGTGTACGGAGGCAATATCGATATTATCCGGCTTTTGGTCGAAAAAGGAGCTGACTTCGACGTGGACAAACCAAGTGAGCAATCCGGTGGCTCATGCTGCAATGAGACAACACAAACAAGCCATGAAATATCTACCGAAGTAAGAATCAAGGCCGACTTGATAAGCCTAGAGCCTGATCAACGGGTACTGTATTTACAGCAGATACCATCTGCATTAAGGAGGATGGTTGATATGGAAGCTTTGGAGGCATTTTCACGTTAACTCTTGGGCGTCGACAAGCAATGCAGGATCAAGGTCCCAGCAGCATTACGTGACCGTCTGTAAAAGCCGAATGTCGAGTGGGGTCCGGCTGTTTCAAAAAGGTGGAAGGCGAAGAGGGTCGTAAGTGTAGAGGCTGGATAGGAGGATATCGATTGAGAGGGCGACACAGGGTACCTTAGCGGAAGCCTATAGAAGCTTGATACAGTTCTGCTACCGTTTTCAAGATTGACACCGTCTCGAGACCATAAATTATATTTTTACCTTATTATATAATAAAACGGTAATATAATATATATATTTATTTGATTATACGATATTTTGAAATAATTGTATTATTATAATAATAAATAAAGAAATATTATTATTTTAAATATAACTGTTAAAACTAAATTATTAAAATTAATATATAAGCCGCGGATTGACTAGAGAATAGAAAGGTTAATAATAATAAATAAATAAATAAATATATATATATATATATTGAATTTTAACGAATAAACAAAAAAATAAACGAAAAAGGAAATGGTTAAAAAAAAACAAAAAAACAAATCAGAATAAAATTAAAAAGTAAATATTAAAAATAAACGAATAAACAAGAAAACGTCCAAAAAAGGAAAAGCGTAAAGAAAAAAGTTGAAATTTTTTAACTTTCAATTTTTCCGTAATAATATATAAAAAGAACGGTTTTTTTAAAACTATTATAATACAAATAACACGTGATTTAAGAAATAATAGTTTATATATATATACGTTTATCGTATGATACCAGCTCCAGACCAAATGCTTTCGTTTAACGGTTCCAAATTGGGAACGGTGCCATTACGGTGTCAATACGGTTCCCAGCCACCAGCCAAGCCCCCTAAGGTAGTGAAGAGTAATTTATAACCTCAAGGATAACGGTTGAACCTCAATCGGTAGAACCTTTAAAGATCCCAAACCCTGCCCAGAATGGTACCTAAAGCTCCAGCCGAAGTTAAACAGATGTGCCCAATAATTGCGAGGGTTAGGGGAACACCTCGGGGGCTTATACAACCGGGGACATTGCGTCCTAGGGGTATTTACCCGTTAAGGCTTAGCCGCTGCCATTGGGTGGAAACAAGCATCCAAAGCCAAATGAAATATTTTGACTTCCAGCTCTTGCGGGCTGCGAATTTCACAACGATACATACAGTACCTATCTTTGCAGCGAAGGACTTATTATCTCGGCAAGATGCTGTGCGCCAGTACGACCCTTCACATCCTCTCAATATATTCTCACTGTAACTGACAGATCGCAGTCTCTGGCGAAGCCCCTCGAGTCCCTGTAGCTTCGAGGAAGAGTGGTACGATCAGCCTTTTAACTCAGTAGCATTCCAGCTGACATCACCAGGAAACATCTTCGAGAAGCGCCTCATAGAAGCGTACATCTCAGAAAATGGCAAAGACCCAGTAACCAACGAAGAGCTCTCCATAGACGACCTCGTAGAGCTCAAGTCTGCGCGCGTTGTCCGCCCTCGACCACCGACCCTCACCTCGATACCCTCACTACTCTCTGTCTTCCAAAATGAGTGGGACTCTTTGGCTTTGGAGACATACACACTGCGCCAACATCTGACGCAAACAAGGCAAGAGCTGAGCCATGCCCTCTATGAGAATGATGCTGCGCGCCGGGTCATTGCACGTCTTTCAAAGGAGAGAGATGAAGCTCGGCATGCGCTGTCAAAAATCACTGTCAATGGTGCCGCCATTAGCAACGGAGATGCCATGCAGGTTGATGGACAAGATCTTTCGCCAACGCTGGTAGCCAAGGTTGAGGCCACACAAGAGAAGTGCGCGCGGCTTCCCCCTCCTGCTTGGAAAAATTGCGTTGAAGATGCTTACATTATGAGCAGGCTTTCAAAGACGAGGCGAAAGCGTCCTGTGCCCGAGGATTGGGCAAGCGCAGACGCCATCCAGTCCTTCAAGCCTCTAGCCAAGTCGAAACCTCACCATGAAGGTCCTCGGAATGTTGCACTGGATGGTGACGGCGACCTGGCACTCTTTGGGGGCGCCGATGGCATCGCTGATGTCTTCTCGATATCCCAAAACCAAGTGGTGCAAGAGCTTGCCGCAGGGGCCCCAGTGACAGTTGCGATGTGGGCTAGGGACACTGCCATTCTCTCAACTTCCGCTGGTACTGTCAAAGGATATAAAGGTGATTCCGAGACGTTGAGCTTTTCCGAACATCGAGGCGAGATCACTGGAATGGCTCTCCACCCAAGTGGAGATATCCTGGCGTCTGTAGGTTCTGACAAGAGCTACATATTCTACGACCTCTCAACGTCTACAAAAGCCCTTCAAATATACACTGACTCACGTAAGGAACCCTCTGAGATTCTGAAGATGATGAGCTGACTTTGCTGTAGCATTGACATCCGCTCAGTTTCATCCTGATGGCCACCTCTTCGCTGCCGGAGCTGCAGATGGGCAGATTAAGGTTTTTGATGTGAAGACGGGAGCAAACGCGGCAAACTTCGATGAAAGCGGCCCGATTGAAGCATTACATTTCTCCGAGAACGGAACGTGGCTAGCAGCTGTGGTCAAGGGCTCCACAAGTGTTTCGATCTGGGATCTTCGAAAGTCTGCTCAGATCAAAACACTCGAAACGGGTGGCCCTGTGACCAGCGTGAGGTGGGACTACACGGGACAGTACCTGGCAACCGCAGGCCCGAGCGGGCTTACAGTGCAGCAATATTCGAAATCGTCAAAGGAATGGTCTGAGCCGCTGAGGAGCGCGGTGCCTGCTGTGGCAGCGGATTGGGGGTCGAGGGCGGAGAGTTTGGTGGCGTTGGGTTCAGAGGGTGTTGTTACAGTACTGGGGTCGAAGTAATGGTGGAACAGGCTCCAGGCGTTGCATACCTACACCCTTATGTCTTTGTGTCTCATTGTGAAATAGCACGTGGCGGAAATCTATGATGAGAGAAGACAGCCAGGCAATCTACAATAAAAGACTTCTGTCTTTCTTCCACCAATTCCACTTGTGCCTCCAAACCAAGCTTTTCACACTTCCTCGGTTGTAGGGAGACTACTTTGTGTGTTATCATTTACTGGCATACAATATCATTCGGAATAACAAAGACCATGTGTTGATTGATGTCAGTCGTTAACTCGCTACTTAGAGCCTCAGCGAAAACAACCGAACAGCCGAGACTCGGTCGAAGCTTCTTTCTTCACCAAATCCGGTCTCGCCCCCCAACTCGCTCCTTTCATTTCCAACCCACACCTCGTTCCTCCTGCTACAATACTAACTTATATTTGACTGCTGCAGATGCAATGCCGCATTCTTGTTGCTTTTCCTCACATCTATTCGTTACAATTTCAGAGACAGACAATGGACGCTCCGCTCTCTATTGCCTCACTGCTCTGTTCACAGAGCAACAGAAAGGTAAGCAACCCGGCCTGAATCCCGCTGCAGTGAATGCCAGCGGTCTCCAGTCATTACTGAAACCATCACTGACGTGTTAAACTCCATGTAGAGGTCTCACGAGCTGATGTCTTGTGATTCAAATCTAACTTCTTGTTCTGCCAATTTCCCTGCGTCTGCCAGAAGTACTCCTCAACCTTCAACCACTATCTTTGGCAACCTACACATACCCCCATTCAGATTCTCCGGTGACGGATTAGACGGGAGGCGACCCGTCATGTCCAGACCTCAGCAGGACGTGATAGATCTTACAGAAGAAACGAGCAGCCCCCCACGAAACCCAATACCTACTTCAGATATAGACCCAGGAGTGAACAGAGGAGCAAACCGGCTCCCCCGCTTTCAACGAGACATTATCGACCTTGATCTTGAAGACGTTCCTCAACGAGAAGTCCAACGAGAATCGAGTCCGGAGATTGAGTTTCTAAGTCAAAGACCTCGTTTAAGATCTCACGGTGGCGCTGGAAGCACCCGAACTTCACAAGGGCCTCCATTACGACCATACCGGGTGAACCATCCTCGTACCCAGGCCAGACCGCCAAATCGTGCTGTTCCTGTCCCCCATATTCCACGGCTACCCCAACGCACACACACGATTCGAGATCCTACAGCATTCCCTAACTTCGTTCCAAATCACGCTGATGAGCTGATCGCTTGGGAAGCCATTCGAGGAGGCGGTGACGCTTTTGCATTGCCAGCCGGGCTTGACTTCCTCACTCCAGCTTTCAATTTGGAAAACCCAGCTGCAAGACCGGCAGTTCAGCCAAGATTACCAACCTACGAGGCGCCTCCTTCACCAGGGGCGGGATTCACAAGGTCACCGGCACAGGAAGACATCTTGGTATGTCCAAATTGCGAAGACGAGCTGGGTTTAGGTGAAGACGAGGTAAAGAGGCAGGTATGGGTCGTCAAGAGCTGTGGTCATGTAAGTGGTGTAAGAATAGACCTTTCGGCTCGATTACTGACCAGTCTACAGGTCTACTGTGGCGAGTGCACAAAGCACAGAGGACAAGCCAAGAAAAAGTCAAGGGAGCCAAGGAAAACCAACGCTTTCTCAAGATGTGTGGTGGAAGGCTGTTCGAAAAGTGTTTCGAGTTCGAAGAGCATCATACAAATATACCTTTGAGGTAGAGCCAGAGGCTTCGATTGGCCGCCTCATTGTTCTGGGTGCAAGGGCCAGTCTGAGGGTCAGCGATGGTGTTGGGCAGGGCAGTACGGGTTTGCGGACGCGGCGGTATCCGTATGCAGTTCTTGCAGACCGATCTTTTCACAACATGCAACAAAATTCTTCCTTTATGGCCCCAAACTTGCCTCCCCCCCCAGCAGTGCGGAGTCCTCCCAGTTATTTGCTTTCTCGGCTTTGTGTTCCGGCTTGCTACGGCCCGCGTTGCTTTGGTTCCTTTGCCACCGATCACTATTGCTTCTCATTGAGCTTTAACACATCATGATCTCATTGGCGAAAGAGCATAAAGAAGGCACATCGATTGGAGGAGCCTTTCGACTGCAGGGATCTTCGCTCACCATCTCTCGACCACTATGAGATTACGCTGAAGAGAAGCAAGCGCAAACGCGAACATGAGGCTGGACAAGAAGACTGGGCACTGAGGAATACCATTGACGCAAGGACAATCGCCGTCGGAAAAGCACACGAACTTGGAGCAGAGACAGGAGATGCTCAAATTGTTTCCAGTCATCAGTACACTTACGAAATGAATCACTATGCAAGCGATAGTAGAGAGAGGTGTGAGAGGGCCTACACACTTTGAGTCGGAGTGCTCATCTGGCCCAGGCAGGGCGAGGAGGAAGAGAAGCTGAGATACCCCGGAGTCACTCGGCGAGGGCATGTACATAATAATCCAATGCGGATGTGACCAGTACAGTTTGTAAAAGCGTATATGCAAGCACGGTAGCTCAGATATTTGCAGTCTAACCGGATCCTCTTCCCTCCACTCCTCTAATATCACCAATTACTTTACAACACCACTTCCCCATACATTCCCACCCTCTCCCGTCCACTCCCCTAAAACTGCGGGACAGGATGGACACCCGCTCAAACCCAAACCGCCGCCAGCAGAAGTCCACATCCCAATCAAATACCCAGTACCTAGTCTACTACAACCTCCTCAGCGCCCTCCTCTGGTTCGCCGTCCTCGGCCGCGTGCTCCTCCTTCTCCCCCTCGTTGGCTATGAACACGTCTACGGCGTGGTAGGCGAATTTGTAAGATGGACACAGACGCTTGCGCTGGCGGAGATTGTGCATTCGGCATTGGGTATTTCGCCCTTTAGTACAAGGACATCGAAAGAAAGATTCTGACCATACGGTATGCCAACAGGGCTCGTGCGCTCACCCCTCCTAACAACGGCCCTCCAAGTCAGCTCCCGCCTCTTCCTAATCTACCCCGTCGTCGCTGCGCACCCTGAAGCCACGACCCCTTCGATCTTCTACACGACCATGCTGCTCGCCTGGTCGGTCACGGAAGTCATCCGCTACAGCTACTTCGTCCTTAACCTCCAAAGCCGGGGCGTGCCTGATTGGCTGATGTGGCTACGCTACAACACCTTCTACGTCCTCTACCCCGTCGGTATCGCGAGCGAGTGTGTTCTGGTCTGGAAGGCGAGCCAGGATATACAGGTGGGAGGGAGGGAAGCGGTGGGGGCGTGGGAGAGGGCGGGGTACTGGGCGGTGTTGGTGGTTTATGTGCCTGGTATGACTTGCTTTCTTTTTTGCTGCGGGGGAGTGGACTTCGCACTGGATGAGGTGTGGGATTTGTGCTCAGCTATGCAGATGTGGGAAGAAGGGGTTTTGGCTAACTAGGTTGGTGTGCGCAGGGAGTTATATCCTTTTTTCGCACATGATTACACAGAGGAGACGGGTCATGAGGGGAAAGGGGGTGGAGAGACCCTGACGGGATAAGGTCGCCGTGTTTTGCTGTGCCTGAGCAGCTATCAAGCTGCTGAGGATTTGTTAGACGAATATCCAGAGCCTGGGGAAGGCCGGTTTTGGATTCACGGCTGGATCTTGATTTGACATGCACAAGGGGGCAAATCTTCAAGCGAATAATAACACATTCGTCAGTGTTGAAGGCTCAACGTGCATTGGGATATCGGAAAAGTCTCAGCTGGACAAGTAGTTACCTTGATAAATAATAGATGTGGGAGAGGGAAATACAGATGTAAATAGTGGCACCTTGACGGCTGAAGAGGCACGTGCATACGCGAAAGTGTACGCTTGGACTCTGTTTCAACTCCATATCCCCAAGCAAATCCAATGCAATCAGTTCACCTTCTATGATTTCCTCATCCGCACTCGTCCTTGCTCGAATCTCTTTTCCTCGATGCCCTCGTCTTCGTCGCGTGCTCGTCTCGCTCCCGCGTATCGATAGCGACCCAGATCCCTGTCGTCGATCATCCGCGTGTTTATTTTGTGAGAACTGATTGTTGAATGTATGTGCTGCAGCGCCTGCGGTACCGCTCTGTCATCAGCGACATCCAAACTTGCTTAGAAGACATGGCGCTGGACCCTCGCGGCTTCCCCGGTGTTCATTCCGACGCGAGGCAGCTCAAGTCATCTGCTTCCACGCCATCGTTACGCTCGAGGGAATCGGAGCTTGTGCCAATGGGGAGGAGTACGCCGGATAATGGAGGTGGGAATGTGAGGGTGGTTGTAAGAGTGAGAGGCTTTCTCCCTAGAGGTATTGTCCAAGAAGCTCTACATCTGTACAGAGGCTGAATTGTTACAGAGGTCGACCGAGGCGCAGAATGTCTCATCGAGATGAACCCAGATACCCAGGGGACCAAGCTACTTATTCCAAACACTACAGACGCCGCCAATGCTCGCACTCAAAGCAGAAAGATAATGGAGGAGAAGAATTTCACCTTTGACAACTCGTTCTGGTCGCACAACGCCAAGGATGAGCATTACGCCCATCAAGAAGACATATACAATGCGCTTGGGGAAGAGTTTCTAGACCACAACTTCGAGGGATACCACACCTGCATCTTTGCCTATGGCCAGACAGGCTCAGGCAAATCGTACACGATGATGGGCACCCCTACACAGCCAGGTCTCATTCCTCGAACCTGCGAAGATCTCTTTCAACGAATAGAGTCCAGCATGTCCCCTCATATCTCCTACACTGTCCGAGTATCCTACTTCGAAGTCTACAACGAACACGTCCGCGACCTTCTAGCCCCAGTCCGCCAATCCTCTTCTGACCACCCTTACTACCTCAAAATCCGCGAATCCCCTACCGAAGGCCCCTACGTCAAAGACCTGACCGACGTCCCTGTGAAAAACTACGCCGAGTTGCTACGCTGGATGCGCCTCGGTGACAGCAGCCGCACCACCGCCTCGACAAAAATGAACGACACCTCCTCCCGCTCCCACGCCGTCTTCACAATCATGCTCAAACAAATCCACCACGACCTCTCTACAGACTCCACCACCGAACGCCTGGCCCGTATCCGTCTTGTAGATCTCGCAGGCAGCGAGCGCGCCAAAGCCACCGAAGCCACAGGCGCCCGCCTCCGCGAAGGCAGCAACATCAACAAATCCCTTACGACGCTCGGCCGTGTCATCGCCGCGCTTGCAGACCCTCGCCACGGCCGAGTTCACGCCGCTGGAAAAACCCGCTCGAAGGACGTCGTGCCCTACCGCGACTCCATCCTCACCTGGCTGCTCAAAGATAGTCTTGGCGGCAACAGCAAAACAGCCATGATCGCCTGCATCGCGCCTAGCGACTACGACGAGACGCTGTCGACATTGCGTTATGCAGACCAAGCCAAACACATCCGCACCCGTGCAATCGTCAACCAAGACTCCGTCTCCGCCGCCGAGCGCGATGCCCAGATCGCAGACATGCAAAACACGATCCGCGAGCTGCAAGTTCAAGTCAGCGTCGCCAACCAAGCCGCCAACGAGCGCATGGCCAAGGGAATGCAGGCTTTGAACCAAGCGGAGAGGGGGGCCGGACAGCGGGATGAGAAGTTGGAGGAGTACCAGAGCAAAGTTGAGAGGATGCAGCGGATGATGGAGGAGGAGAGGCTGGTGGGGGAGAGCAAGATCCGCCAGCTGGTGGAGCAGAACGAGGCGCTGCGGACGCATCTGAAACTTGCGGTCGAAAGTTTGAGGAATCCGATCCCCGTGGTCACGCCGCTGGATGGCGAGGGGGGAGCGAAGGATGTGCAGGATGCGGAGGAGAAGGAGGCGGAGAAAGAGAATCTCCGTCAGCAGAGCCCGGAGTCGGAGGGGTGGGACCAGGCGTCGGGCGATAGGGCCGAGGCCGAAGCGGTGGAGATGCAGGGGCGGATGGAGGAGTTGTTGAGGGATCTGGGGCTGTTTCGGAGGAAGGTTGCCGATGATCACGAGAGGTTTGGTGTGGGTGGACGAGGGCCGGGTGGGAGGAGGAACGTGTTGGGGGAGGTGAGGGTGAATTGATTTCTTGGAGGGGTTGTTGGATTTGGTTTAGATTGAAGAAAGGGGGGGGGGCAAGGGGGGTAAGATGGAGAGTGAAGAGGAGAGAAAACAGGGGTGGAGCGCTTGGACGAAGAGTAGTTGGACATCGGACAGGGGAGTTGGACATTGGACGAGGAGCGAAATGGACACGGGAGGGTATGATGATGCATGGCCGATGGCATGAGTTTGATCCGAATAAGACGACCGAGGCAGCGAAAGCAAGGCGTTGATGGAAATGGTGGGAACGGCGTACATACATGAATCACTCAGCTTGCGTATCGGATTGGACTCACCTAGCCATGTAGGCTAGAGACGCAGCCCACCAACTCCCTTGCCAATTCCGCTGGTTTTCTGCTGAGTAAAGCATGTATATCGAAAATGAGCAATTCCCCCCCCGTTCCAGGACAACCTTCACCCATCTCCATCTCCACCCCTGTAATCATCGACAAACTCCCAGGTTCTCTCACAGCAACTCACCAACAATCCCATCCCCACGACTTACCTCTTCCCCTTACTCAGCCCCGCAATCACCCTATCCACCTCCGCCCCACCCTTCCCCCTCAAAGCCTCCAACCCCTCCACATCCCTCGCCCGCCCCAACTCCTCCGCCGCTTTCCCAACCATCCCACATTTCACCAGCATCTCGCTCCTCTCCCTCGGCGTCAGCCCCGTACACTTAGGCACAAACACGTTCCCCGCCAACCGCGCGTTCCCCGCGCCGAAGACCTCGTTGAAATAGGGTTCCCAGCCGATGACGCTGCGTTTGGTGGCTTTGGCGATTTCTTCCAACTCGTTCCAGTCGCGCTTCTGCACCAGCGCGCGCAGGCGCAGCCAGGCTAGGGTGCGGTCGTTGAGGCGGAACTCGGTGGCGAGTTTTTGGGCTTTTTTGGTTTGGTTGATGAGGATGAGGCGCGAGATGGTTGCGTGCAGGGAGAGACCGGTGAATTGCTGCCCTTGCTCGCTGGCGCTGGGTTGGCTGGTGTCGTTGTCTAATCTGGCTTGGAGCTGGATCAGGGTCTGGGCTTCGTGGAAGGATCTCGTGTATAGTGCGGCGATGGGGTCTTTGGTGCTCTCTGCGAGGATGTTGGAAGCTAGTTTCAGCTTGTCGATTTTGGTCTGGGGCGCGGTTTGGGCGAGGGCTTCGCTGAAGCGGAGGTTGGCGCTGTCGAGGCGGCGGTCGTCTTGGTAGTATAGGTCTTTGAGGAGGGATTTGTCTTGCGCGCGGGCGGAGGACTCGACCAAGGCGGTGGCGAGCGGACGGTGGGTTAGGAGGCGGAAGAAGGAGGGTAGGGGAAGAGATTTTTTGAGGTGGAGGAGCACGAAGAAGACGAGGTCTGTGTCGCCGCTGGCGATGGCTTTGTCGAGGGCGAGCTCGTCTTCGGACATGGAGAGGAGAAGCTGGACTTGCTTTCCGGGGCGAACTTCATGGTTTAGGAGTGAGGTGGCGAGGTGGCTGCGGCCTTCGTCGTGGGCGGAGCGTGCGATGGCTTCGAAGGAGATGCCACGCTTTTGGGAGAGCTTGCCAGCGACGGTCGACAGGATTTGATCTTCCGGGGCGGTGGAATTTCGGACCTTTTGGCACGCCCAGTGGACGTGAACCTTGTTTGTGGGGAGGTGGAGGAACTCGGAGAGGCGGATTGCGAGGAGGTATTCGCGGCGGTGGACGAGGCGTTGAATCAAGCTCTCTGGAGTAAGGCGCGAGTATTGGTCATAGGATAAGGGGAGGCCGATGCGGTAGTCTCGGACAGAGTTGAGGATGCGGAGGGTTTCGCACATGTCGACGAAATCGTCGCTGCTGTAGAGGTCTAGGATTGATTTGCCGAAGGACGCTGCTTTGAGTAATTGCTTCTGCCAATGGCTGCTATATTCTTGGCCAGCGGCCTCGACACAAGCAGCGACTGCTTCTGGTAAGTTGGCCCCAATTAGACGAATGTTTTCATCTGCCTTGGGTGACTTTTTCTCTAGATGATCGACCGCATCGAGTAACACAGAAGCTGGTGATGTGGACCCGAGCTTAAAGATGTTCTCCGTCGCATCTGAGTAAAGCTTAGCATACATAGAGTACACTCATAAAATACACTCAAGGCTGAGCGTACCTGGCACTTTCTGAAGAAATTCGCAGACATCATTGGTCATAAGTCGAACACCATCGATATCTGCCATCAGGTGTACCCAACCGTCGTAGAAATACTTCAGGACTGCACCATTCGGGCCGATCATGTGTACTTCATCCTCCCACGCAAGTAGGACGGAGTCATTGCCACACCACTGAACATCGTTTGGTATCGTTCTTGCTTTAGATTCATACTCCCCAATTTTGTTCTGAAAATCGCTGGTAATGACCCACACCTTGCCATCCTCGGTGTAAAGGGTCACATATAGTCCATTTGGGGAAACACTGACATGCGTGAACGGTCCATTTGGCAGCACTCGATCCTCAGCCTCTGTCGAGTCTACCACGTAGATAGTCTGGCCGATTGCGAGTAGCACTTCCACGGATCGAGAAAGAGCATAAGTCGGAGGTATCACAGTCCATGAGTGAACGAAGTCTATTGGCGGTATGGCAAGAAGCTTCGGTCTCGGCTCAGTGTAATGGGAGACAGCTATCAGATGATTGTTATTGAGTATAGCCACCAAGCCATTTGACCAGAAGCGACAGGCTTTCACTCCGTGTTCTTCGGCACCCTATTCCTTCGCTGATCAGTGATTTCCTTATCTGGCATTCTGATATGGTTTACATTTCCTAGCGAGAACTGTGTGAAGTCGCCTTGCAGATCAAAGTAGCATCTTACGATACCATCTTCTGTGACAACTAGTAGCTTCTCATCCTCTGACCATCCCAGTCCGCGGATTGAGCCTTTGTCCCACTATCACAGTCAACCCAATCCAGCATCATCATCATGAGTTCCTACGCTAATCCTTCGTATGGCCTTGCCAGAACAGCTATAGACATCAATGCCAGACTTAGATGCTTGAGATCCGCGATAAGTGTGAAGCTTTTCTTCATCACGATAAAGAGCTAGACTCTGTCAGTGGCTATTGGGTATTGAGAACTCTGTGACAAGCCCAACCTATGGCACCGGCATATGGCGCTCCAGCAATAATATGTTTATCAAGCTCCAGGTCTTGATCGAAAATGGCGTCGTAAAGCTTAACCTTGCGATAGAATCGATCACCGACTTTCTCCCAGTCCGCTGTAGGATTTGACATTGACGTAGAAATGAATCGTTGAGGAAAGGAAAGCCCTGCTCCCTCACTTTCTCAATCACATCCACACAGTGGGAAGATGAATGCCACAATCACATGTAAAGCATGGACGTTGCTCCAGGGCTATCTTCACATGAGGAGGCGATTCCTAATAGAGCAAGGCGGCGGATAACTAGCTCGGTATTAACTGTCGATACTTGAAGAGCTTGACTTCTTCTCCTTCGTCTTTCTTCCACATAACACAATACAAGACAAGGCTTGTTTTCTACTTCACGTTTTCATGCATGGGGAGCACAGACTGTCACTAAGTATGAAGAGACAGGTATTCAGTACTATTTTACCGTATAATTGACTCGATGATGGATCAATCAACACTCGCAGGAAAGGTACAAGAGCTGACTGACATCGAGCTTGCATTACTCTTGAGCCTCGTGGCTGGTCAACACTGCATTATACAAACAGAAGACGGCGTCTTGAGTTCGTTGACGAAGGAGCTTCAACTTGTCTGCTCAACGCCATCTCTGCCCAGCATCATCCACTAAAGAAGTTGACAGATAGCCTCCAATGTCTTTGATCTTTCACATGTGCTGCTCAAATGTAACGAGTCCACGACCTTAGAGGATTTAAGTGAGGGTATTCTTTTAGAGAACATAGGAGAAAATGCAAGAAAAGGTGAAGAATATCTCAGTAGCCTCAACTCTGGTCCAGTAAGTTACTTCTTCGAGGTTCTGAAAATTCGTGGAATTCTGAGTCTCATGCTGCCTTCCCTGTTCTCGCCAAGATGAACACGAATGAGTGTCGAACACTTCTATGCCGTTGATAGTTTATATTGTGGCTTTCACGAGCTGCTACATATTTCATTGTCTGGGAAAAGTATTGCAATTATTTTACTTTATTGAGCAATGTTTGCTCAAGCTCATCGTAAGAAATGATGAATACCTCCTCGAGAGACTGCGTGCAAGATGCTTGCTTCCGCGCAACCTTCATGCGATCATGCATTCCCCCTTTAGGTGATTTTCTTCCACCATAATCTTGACATAGAAACTTCGTTCGACTTTGAATGAGCCTTATATTCTTCTTCTGTATCCTGTCAACCTTCGTGTCCAATCCGTCTTTCTCTGAAGAATGCAGAACAGAGCTGATAATCTGAGAATATAGGCATCACGTCTTCGTCCCCAGCCTGGAAAACCGTCTGTTACGCCGGATCCAAATTTTCTATCCAGAATGCACGAAGATCAGCGTAGCATTGCCAATGTTATCATCTTGAGAGGACTGCCACTCGCCAGCCATAATGTCCAGATCCAAGCTCTTGAGGTCTTTTTTCGAGCCTCCATAGTGGCCAAGGGCATTTTAGCTAACAAAAGGCCAGCTGTTACGGACGAAAAGAATATTCACGCACACCGCGGTCTATGCTGCGCCAAAAGCCTTTCTTCTAGTTGTCGTTACTTCCACATCAGATCCATGCTTAGTTCATCATCTTGTCAGAATTGTTTTTTTAGTCTTGCAACGCAATCTAGCTAATCTGTAATAGAATGATCGTATCTTCATCTCTCACTATCACGATCCAGAGGATGACTTCGCCAACCTAGAAGAAAGTTCGGAATGGATTGATGATGATCGAGCGTCCCTTTCTTCTGTCGTTCATCGATCGGTCAACCCAAATGGAGTAGGACCTGACGGATCCCCTACATTCTCGGCAGAGGTGTGTACTCTTATCAACATTTCTGTCCAGAAATTCAAGCATATTTCTTTAGGAAATCAGGTTTATGGCATCTCTCAGCGAAAAGGCTACACTGAGCATAGAGATCAAAAGCTACCTCCACAATGTGATTACTTTCCTACGCCTGCACCGGGCCGTTGGAGGAGGGGTATCTCCAGCCGCCACAACGGCTTTGGAGAAGCTGGCCAGGTAAGTCCGAAAGCCTTTCCATGAGTCTCATGCTGATGACTGCAGACAATTAGCACCAGCACATGGCCTAGATTTTGTAACCCCAGAGATGATCTCCCTTGCCGTACGCAAGGTATACCGTCATAGGATCTCGATCGTAAGCCCCGCGTCCGAGCGCAGCATACAATACGGAAGCGACGTTCACGCAGTCTCTTCTATGTTGTCTGAGTACGATCCTGACATCGTAATAGAAGAGGTCCTAGGCCAGGTTCCAATACCTTTGTGACGGGATGGATCTTGTTTGTTCATGCATCTAGTGGCCTTCCTAGCTCTCTTGTTTACATAAAGTTGCTCACATCATTAAAAACCTACTCAATACAAGATCAAGATAATCTCTACCATCCCATTCAGAGTGTGGACATCCATTGTTCAACCTTCAACAGCCGAGATAAGCCATGCCATACATTATAATATCTCTCTTTCATTGTACACATACTGAATTTTCGATAAGGTGCCCGGAGTAGGGGCTTTGTAAATCTGAAAGCACCCGCATGCCGGTAAATTGAGCCCCGGCTGAATAGGCACCATTCTTGCATAGTTCTTCGTCCAAATTATCTCCGTCTAGTGATGTGCATTCAGGCCTTGGATATGTTCCAACGTCGTCATACGCGCATCCCATTTCAGGACTTTGTACTCTCAATCGTAGTGAAGGATTTGTCTTCGTTATAACTCTACGAGGAGGGACGACATCATCATCCTCCAGGCATCGATGCCCCAGCGCCGAGAGAAACGAGCGGAATTTCCATGTGTACCTCCGGTTCTTCTCTGTCAACATTTACAAACATGCAAGTGTTGGCAACATACTCTCACTAACTTCGTTATCATCTAATGTGTCCGGTGCACATGTTGCCCAGGCATATGATGTTCGCAATGGGAGATCCTGCGTGCGAGCACCTTGCTTCTTTAGGTACAATCGCAACCCTGCGGAGAGAACGGGTAGATATTCGCTGTTTTATCAACACTTTGAGCAAGAGCGTTCTCTCTATACCGACTCATAGCTGGGACTCTCACTTTTCCTTGTACACCTGGTTCAGGTAGTGTGTCGTAAAAGACAGACTTTCACGGGGACTTCCCCAAAAACCTGGTCGTTTTTCATCATCGTCGAACCCCATGATCAACAGCTGAACCACGTGTTCTTCTAAAGAGATTGAGCCTCCAGATGCTATGTGACATAAGATCCAAGATCGAGGACAGTAAAGAGCTGGGAAGTTGGGTAGTAGGAACGCATTATGGACAGTAAACCAACTTGTCGCATCAAAAATCGCCTCCAACCACATCCTTGGCTTCTATGGCTGCGCAAGAGGAAGATGGAGAAGATAATGTCAGTATCTGAGATAGTGCGAGCAAGGACGAGGAGGTGGAGGCTAAACAAATTGACGGCGCCATCCCTATTTCCAAGAAGTACGATGGTTCTCAACATACCAAGAGCAAGGATCACTTGGGGCATGCAATCTTTCTTCAATCTACTCATTGGATGCAAGGAGCTCGTCGATCATTGTGGAAAAGGTTTATTAACTCTCCTAGAGTGCTATCTTGAGGACGATCTGCCCCTGTCCCGGCGCTGACTTCTGTATTACAGCTCTATCAATCCTCCCTTCTATACCAGTCAAGCATACTTCTCCGCCCAATTGGCCCGCGAAGGCAGGCCCGCTCTAGTCCAGGATACTGGACAGGCGGCCAAGTTTGGTGGTGGAGTGAAAGAGGTCTCCGGTGATGCAGTAGAAAGCACAGGACTGCCTGTGATGCATAGGATTCTGGAACGATTGTGACCCTGGCTTGTTCCTGCAAGCCGGAAAGGGTTCCGCAAGATGCAGATCGCTAAATGCTGGGTTCAATATTCAATTGTGCGCCTCTTGAACACTCGGCGGTGGTGGTAGCGAATAATGGGCCACTTTGGCCAAAGGCAAATAGTTAAGGTGGCACAAGAAGAAGACTGTGTGAGAAAGTTCAAGCGAATGCGTAAGACTGTTGATCGTATAGAGACATCATCTCAAAGGGGACTTAACGTCCTGGGTCCCTCTCCTCAAGACATCATCCAGCTTCCATCGAGGTGGTACGGGGACTCTGGTTTTTTCTGCTCGCTTCCACTCTCTTTCCATCTCTGGGCTCACACCCTCGGGAAGGGGTTCCGCGCCACCAGCGATGCCGGTCGAGAATTTGACATCCAATACATTCCCGATCTCGTCGCAAGCTTCCAGTAGTCTGTCCAGGTCATCTTTTGTGTGTGCTGCAGAAACACAAAATCTGGCCCGTGAGGACACAAGCGGAGTAGCAGGATATCCGACAACAACAACGGAGATCTTGCGTTTCAACATCTCATGAGAGAAGGCTGAGATTTTAGCAGGATGATACATAAGCACAGGGATGATTGGAGAGTCGTCGTGGCCGTAGACGATGAACCCCAGTCGCTTCAATCCGAGTCGTAGGTATCTTGAGTTGAAGGCTAATCGTTGTAGGCGCTCTTCGCCTTGGCCGGGGACGATCTCGCCAGAAATCACTCTCAAAGAGGAAGATATTTGGGTAAGGACTGCTGGTGCTGGAGTCTCTCCATAGATTGAACCAGCGTTTGTGAGTCTCAATTTATCAATGAGTGCCCGGTCACCTGCGATGTAGCCTCCATTCGCTCCAAACGATTTTGTAAGAGTTCCCATGAGAATATCGACTTCTGCTGTATCAATGTTGAAGTAATCGCAAACGCCGCGACCGTTCGGACCGACTGCGCCGATAGAATGGGCTTCGTCAACAAACAAGTTGAATTTGTACTTCTTCTTCAGTCGTACAATGCCAGGTAGGTTGCACATAGATCCCTCCATAGAGTAAAGTCCTTCAACAACGACAAGTATCTTCTTCCAGGGCCTGTGTGTTCGCGGCTGACCCTGAGAGATGACCTCTCGAAGTACCCTCTCAAGATCCTTGGCGTCGTTGTGCTTGAACATTTCAATCATGGCTCCTGAAAGACGGGCACCGAAGCGAATTGATGCATGATTTAACTCATCTGAAATGATCAGGCAGCCTTTACCGACAAGAGCCGGGAAGGCCGTAGCATTAGTACCGAACCCCATTGAGAAGACCATACTTGATTGTTTGCCGACGAATCGTGCAACTAAGTCCTCGACCTCAAGATGTAGATCCGAGGTACCAACGTCGCCGCGGGAGCTTGCAAAAGTCATCCCATATCTTTTGATGGTCTCCTCAACAGCATCTGCGCAAGGACCTTCGGACTGGGCAAAGCCTAGGTAGTTGTAGGAGCTCATATTGAGTGTCTCGGTTGTGGTACCTGTCAGTTTGAAGGTAAGGTTGTGGTCGTCAGACTTGCGGTCGATCAAGGTAATGTATCTTCCCGGAACCCCTGTCACAGGCCTCGCAAAGCAGTCATTGATCCGCATTTTCAGCCTCCTTACGTAGAAGTTGTCAAAGTCGCTGTTCAAAGCTGCATAGCCGTCTCTTGATGCCAGATGTCGGTAATGCTCTGCGCGGAACTTCTTCCCGAAGTAGTCTCGCACATGTCCGAATATGATAAGGATCAAGTAGCTTATGTAAGTTGTGAGGACGTAGTAGTAGGGAGGTTCGTCCTGAACCGGGTCTTTGAAAGCTCCGCCAGGATGACGACTGACGTAGCGGTGTGTATGATGACCCAAAGGACCGAATTGGGCATGTTGCTTCGCTATTCTCCGCGCTTCTGCCGGAGAAGGCGGCTGGAACAGTGTGGTTGGGGGCTCATCGGTGTTGATGCTGTCTGCTTTTGCGGTCGAAAGAGAGATTGTCGGTAACGACAAGGATGGGGAGCTGATCTGTTTTTGCGAGGGTGTATTGAGGAAACCTTGCTGCTGGATGTTGGCGGCAGCCAGAAGGGCGGAAGTCGCTGTTTGGGTCTCGCTCTTGGATTTGGGGGATGTGGAGAAGAAGTTGGTAATTTTGGTAATCCTTGGTGTTGAAATCCTGCGAGGCATCTCATGCTTTTCGTTATAGGCTGAAGAGTCGGTTGTTGTGTTCGTCGTTGGGGCATTGCTGGCAAACGGATTGAGCGGCCGGCGAGGCATGCTCGGCAAGATAGCCATCAGCAGCTGTTTTCCCAGGAAAACAGGGAAAGATGCCAAAAAGGCTGATTGAAGTCCCAGAGCTGTGATTGTATTGAGTGAAGGACGTGGATTGTATTAGGTGTTCCTTAGGTTTCGAGGGGGGGTGGTTGGTGTCGAGCGGTGTAAGTAGTGTGGCGGAGTGCGCAGCTCAGGGTCTATTGCGGGATTGTTTGAAACGCCGAGGAAAGGGGCGACAATGAAGTCCTCACGACGTAGAGGATGTAGAGAGTGAACAGAGGAGCCAAATTCTTCCACTACCGCAATTGCAGGTCAGAGAATGGGGGTTCGGATGTTGTCGGCGTGACGATTCTGCGACCTGCAGATGTCACAACTTGATGGGCTTGCAGGAAGGTGCGATGAACACTTTGTCGGAAACAGGCGGTAACCAGATGCAAGTGCAGTCTCGCCGATCGGATTATACACAGGAGAATCACGCTGCAGACGTGCTGTTCGTGCAATCGATCCGTGACGTTCGGCCTATCGCGGGTCGAGATGTGGTACCGTATTGGGTTCGACCAAAGAACAGTGACGGCGCTCTCGGAAACCACAAGGCTTTCCCCTCTCAATGGATAGCGCAGTAAAGACAAAAGGGGAAAAGCAGACGAGGACCAAGGGACGGGAGAGTGAAGAGTGCAGGGTGAAGAGAGGGAGAGGAGGCTGAGAAAAGAGAATTACAGAATAGAGAATAGTTCGCGTGCTGGGAGATTGGTATCAAATTTCCAGGCGAGAATCGGTCGTTCGAGTTTTCTGCGAACTGACCCTTAGCCGGAACAGGCTTAGCTTACTTCGGGAAACAACCTCCCACATCCGACGTCCGACATTGTCCGCCAATTATGCCAATCATGCAGACTATGCAAATTATGCAAGTTATGCAAAGGCGCTGGTTCCTCCACGGTGAACACTAGGTGAACGAATCTAAGATAGGTATGATGCAGCTCCTAGTGGCTGCGTGAAGGATGAAGGAGGGCAGTTTCTGTCACCGAGAGGAGAGAGGTTTTACTGCTATAGACCTGGAAAGAACAGAGCACAAGGACCATACACTGCAGGATACACCTTTCCCTTGACGAGTATCCGCGCTCTGAATGCAGCATGGACCAATTCAAGTCTCCTTCCATGCTGTGGCGGCACCCAAATCCAACATCCACCCAGACATATCTCTTCAAGAAAGCGGTAGAGGAAAAACATGGTATTGCCTTGGAAGACTATGAAGCTCTCCGGCAATGGTCCATTACGCATCTCAATCAATTTTGGGAGGACGTGTGGCATTGGACGAGCGTCAAAGCCTCGCACCCTTTCACAAAGGTAGACACCAAGACACTAATAAGCGATAATTTCTAAATCATGGATGGTCCATTTAGGCAATTGACGATCATGCTGCAATGTTCCCTCGCCCACCCTTCTTTGCCGGCGCCAGATTGAATTTTGCAGAGAACCTTCTTTATCCTTCTTGCAACCCAGATGAAAACTCCTTTGCTGTCATTGAAGCTACCGAACAGTCAAGAAACCATGTTACATGGAAAGAGCTGCGGGAGAGAGTCTGTCAATGCTCCATTGCTTTGCGACGTGCGGGTGTGAAGCGAGGAGATCGGGTCGCTGGCTACGTTGCAAATCACTGCAATGCCTTGGTCGCCATGCTTTCTGCAACTGCAATTGGAGCGTTATGGACTGCCATGTCTTCCGACTCTGGTGTGCATGCTGTCTTGGACAGGATCCAACAGATCGAGCCCACCGTACTTTTCGCTGACAATGCAACCATGTACAAAGGAAAGGTACACGATATGCATGACAAGCTCAAGGATCTCGTTCAACAACTACCTCATTTGAAGGCCTGCGTGATCTTTGAAACAATAGGGAATCGAGAATTTGACATGTCAGACGTTGCTTTTGCTGATGGGACCGCTTGCTCCCATAATGATTTTGTTCAGTTGGCCTCGAATACGTCAAAGCTTGATTTCGAGCAGCTGGAGCCAGACCACCCAGTATATATCTTGTATTCATCAGGAACCACAGTGAGTAGCAGTCTCCTACTAAGACAAGCCTTCGGAGATTGATGTGGAGTTGCTATGCCCATGAGACTTTTCAAACTCCTTTCGACCGTAGTCCTTACCCCACAAGATATATGCTGATTTCAAATACGTACAGGGTAAGCCGAAGTGCATTGTGCACGGAGCCATTGGTACCCTGATCCAGCACAAGAAAGAACACCAGATCCAATGTGACATCAACCGCGGAGATCGACTCTTCTATTTCACTACCTGTACGTGGATGATGTGGCACTGGCTTGTGTCTAGTCTAGCCACTGGTGCCACAATTGTTCTCTATGATGGCTCGCCATTCATGCCGCTCGATCGGGACGGCAAAAGTGCCATGGCTATGCCTCGCCTCATTCAAGAGTTGGGTATCACACACTTCGGGACAAGTGCAAAGTACTTGTCCATGTTAGAACAAGAAGGTACCAGTCCGAAGGATTCAGCTGACCTCAGGAGGCTGAAGGCTATCTACAGTACAGGTAGTCCTCTTGCTCCTTCAACGTTTGAGTATGTGTACCGTACGTTTGGTCCCATCAATCTAGGCAGTATAACGGGAGGGACAGATATCATCAGCCTCTTCGGCGCTCCATCCCAGATATCTCCTGTCTTCGCAGGGGAGATCCAAGTGCGAGGCCTGGGTATGGCAGTGGAAGCATGGGATTTTCAGGGGAAAGGTGTCACCAATACAGGAGAGCCCGGAGATCTGGTCTGTGTAAAACCATTCCCGTGTCAGCCAGTAATCTTCTGGGGTGAAGGTGGCCTGGCCAAATATAGAAAGAGCTATTTTGAGACTTTCCCTGGCGTTTGGCATCATGGTGACTTTGTACGCTTGAACCCTGATACCGGCGGTCTCATTATGCTAGGAAGAAGTGACGGAGTACTGAAGCCTGCTGGCGTACGTTTCGGCAGCTCTGAAATCTACAATGTGCTGCTCGAACACTTTCCAGGAATCGAAGATGGAATCTGTGTTGGCAGAAGGAGGGAGAACGATACAGACGAAACTGTCGTCCTCTTTGTGAAAATGGTCTCGAGAGGATCTTTCTCTCAACAAGTTGTCGAAAATCTCAAGAGCGTTATCAGGAAAGAACTGAGTCCAAGACATGTTCCGGGAATCATCGACGAATGTCCCGAGATTCCTGTGACCATCAATGGAAAGAAGTATAGCGCCGTCGAGCACCTTATGCTTTCACATTCACACTAACATTTTGCCCAGGGTCGAAGTTGCTATCAAGCAGATACTCTGCGGGACAAATATCAAAACTTCTGCTTCGGTTGCGAATGCCGATTGTCTTGATTGGTATCGAAGGTGGAACGAAGCCCATCCGGATTGACGTCCCCACCCATCGGTCATGCCCTGTGTAATATCTCCTGTCAGTGCAGTTTGCCTTGAGCCTAGACCAAGATACTTTACTTGTGCTTTGAAGAATCAAGGCCGAGATCAGCTCAGCCTAATAATGTGTCCAGTCCCAAAACAGACCTCTAGGAGCATTACCCCTGAAGTCCAGGTGCTCTGGTCCATACACCGGCTTTGATGTAAGAAGCACTCGGCTTGTGGGAGTAGGATGTCGCCGTCAAGCTTCAAGGGATGGGTCACGAACAATGATTTGGCTGATGCTCGGATATGAGCAGATATCTCATTTAGCCTAATTTGGTAAACAAGCTAGGACAGATCAACCGCCGCACACGAAAGGTTCAACACCTAGCTGAAAAGATCTCAATAGTTCACACAAACCTTATTCCATCCTTTATTCAGGCGACATCTTCATGCTTCTCTAAATATACCGCTTGTCTCAAACAATATCTCGCCAAGCAACGCTGACGCTCATACGATACCCAGCCAAACCTATCACCATGAATGCTTACTTCCCTTCCAGCCCTTTCATGCCCAGAAGCCTTAGAAGCAACACCAATGCTTTACCAGGCAGGGTACCAAGCAGTATACAGCTACACTTGAATTCTAGCCGCTACAGCAGCTTTTCAAGATCATTGGCTGCCAGCACACCCCAGGATGCAAAGGTCACTACGCTGAATAACGCTGAACAAACCTCGACCTCGAACGGTGTCCATCATTCTTCTGTACTAGCCATACCTACTACCTTTAGAAACATACGAGGTTCTATGCCAAAACCCACCCAGAAAGTATGATCATTGACCTCCATCTAGCAACGCGCCATCATCCATACACGAACACAACTCCGCGTCTTCTTTGTCTCAACCCCTTCTTAAGCAATGATTGCCGCCCGACACCCACCCAAGCCCATAGCTATCCTCGGAGTACTGCCCAGCCAGTATCTCCCCTACGCCCTATAGCAACTAAAACCACCACCACAGACCTTGCCAATGGCACTAGCCCGCGTCAACTCAACGCAATTCTCGACTGCCGCCTCGACTTTCCACCAGTCCTTCCCCCCCCAAACACCATCTTCCTTCCTCGTGACACCTTAAGGCCCAAACCAACCTACCAGACCCTGGCCCCTTATCAAACACTTCGCACCGACCATCTCCCCCCCCTCTCTGCTGAATCAATTCCTACGGTCCCTTCCAACGCCCCGCCCTACAACT
>JAABUQ010002145.1_pt1 | contig 39966 bp, 31 predicted proteins | sample 5560001 | NCBI WGS metagenome assembly JAABUQ01 (sample SAMN10711888, study PRJNA513371) | rock metagenome | isolation source: Antarctica rocks | place: Antarctica: Victoria Land, Finger Mt nord | collected 2015-12-18
CGACGCCCGCGGCCCGCCACTGCGGCCGCGGATCGCCCGGGATCGGCCCCCGCCGGCTTCCCTCAAGGGTCCGGACGGACTCCGACTCGAATTGACCACGATCGACCGGATTGTCAAGGAGCCCGCCACCGCCGAACCGCCCGCCGACGCGACCGGCCGGAGCATGCCCCCTGGGCTCGGCTCCGGCCGCGACTGGCAGTCGAGATCGTGACCCGTCGTCCGTGTCGTCTCTCGGCTTCGCGTCGCGGCCATTCCGGCGGCGACGGAGGTTATCATACCGCGGTCTTCACCGCGGTCAACAGCCCAGGTGAAAAATTCTGGGACAGCCCGTCGTTCTCATCGTTATCTTATATATAAATTCTCTATTAAGATTAACCGCGACTGGACTTGCCGCGCGATCTTCTCCGCGCCCCCGAGGGCGTGCCCTGGCGCGATCGACGATCCGGCCGCTTGACGGCGCCTGCGGGCGCTCTATAGGATGGGGCCGCTCTCCCTATGAATATATTCACGTTCGTCGCGGAGTCGGCGTCGATGGCTCATCGGATCGCGCGAGGGCTGTGTGCGCTCGCGGTCGTCACGGTCGTGGGGTGCGGCGGGTCGGGGCCGTCCGGGTCCGCGGAGCGGGGCGGGTCGGCGGGGGCCGCGTCCGGCCGCAAGGGCGTGAAGTTCGTCGGCTTCGACGCGAGTTCCCGGCTGGTCGAGGCGATCCGGGAGGGGAAGCTGCACGGGACGGTCGTGCAGGACCCGATCCGGATGGGCAACCTCGGGGTGAAGACCCTCGTCGCCCATCTGGAGAAGGAGCCGGTCGAGGCGACCGTCTCGACGGGCGAGACCCTCATCACGCCCGAGAACATCGACTCCGCGGAGGTCGAGGCGCTGATCAAGCCCCCGCGGGTGCCGCATTCGCAGGACGCCCCGGCGGGCGGGCCGAAGGCGAAGAAGTGGCGGGTCATGGTCATCCCCAAGGGGACGACGCACGAGTTCTGGCAGTCGATCCATGCCGGGGCCCTGAAGGCCGCGGACGAGCTGGGGAACGTCGAGATCTTCTGGAAGGGGCCGCAGAAGGAGGACGAGCGGAGCGACCAGATCGGGCTCGTCCAGAATGCGATCGCCGTCGGGGTCGACGGGATCGTGCTGGCGCCGCTGGACGCGAAGGCCCTGGTCGAGCCGGTCGAGCGGGCGATCGCCAAGGGGATCCCCGTGGTGATCATCGACTCGGGCCTCGACTCGAAGCGGATCGTCAGCTATGTGGCGACGGACAACTACCACGGCGGGGTCCTCGCGGCGAGGCGGCTCGGCGAGCTGCTCAAGGGCGAGGGGCGGATCATCCTGCTCCGGTACGCCGAGGGTTCGGAGAGCACGGTCCGGCGGGAGAAGGGGTTCACGGACACGATCGAGAAGGAATTCCCCAAGATTGTGTATCTCTCGGATAATCAATATGCGGGGGCGACCGCCGACCAGGCGCAGCAGAAGTCCCAGAGCCTCGTGACCCGGTTCCGCGACAAGATCGACGGGGTCTTCTGCCCGAACGAGTCGAGCACGCTGGGGATGCTCCGGGCGCTCGAGGGGGCGGGCCTGCTGCCGGGCCGGCCGTGATCGGGGAGGGCGTCCGGCTGGTGATGTCCGGGGTCGCCAAGTCGTTCGGGGCGAGCCGGGCTCTGGACGGCGTCTCGCTGGACCTGAAGGGGGGCGAGGTCCACGCGCTGATCGGCGAGAACGGGGCCGGCAAGAGCACCCTGATGAAGGTCCTGAGCGGGGCCTGCCGGCCCGACTCGGGGGAGATGACGCTGGACGGGGCCCGCTACGCGCCGAGGGGACCGCGCGAGGCGCTCGCCCTGGGCGTCGCGATGATCTATCAGGAGCTGGCGATCGCGCCCCACCTGACGGTCGAGGCGAACGTCATGCTCGGGCGCGAGCGGACGAGGATGGGGCTGATCCGCCGGGGCGAGCATCGGCGGCTGGTCGGCCGGGCGCTGGGGGTGCTGGACCACCCCGAGATCCGGCCCGAGGCGGTCGCGGGGGGGCTGAGCGTCGGGGCGCAACAGCTCGTCGAGGTGGCCCGGGCGCTCGTCTCGGACGCCCGGGTGATCGTCTTCGACGAGCCGACGAGCTCGCTCGCCGAGCGGGACGCCGGGCGGCTCTTCGCGGTGATCGAGCGGCTGCGGGCCGAGGGGCTGGCGATCGTCTACATCAGCCACTTCCTGGAGGAGGCGCGGCGGATCGCCGGGCCGTACACCGTCATCCGGGACGGCCGGACGGTGGCCACGGGCCGGATGGCCGCGACCGACCTGCCGGGGATCATCCGGGCCATGGTCGGGCGCGAGCTCACCGACCTCTACCCGAGCGTCCCCCGAGAGCCCGGCCCCGTGGTGCTCGACCTCGCGGGGGTCTCGGGCCGGTCCCTGCCGAGATCCGCCGACCTGGAGGTCCGGGCCGGCGAAGTCTTCGGGATCGCGGGGCTGGTCGGGGCGGGACGGACGGAGATGCTCCGCGCGATCTACGGGCTCGACGAGGTCCGCTCCGGGAGGGTCCGGATCAAGGGCCTCGCGGCCGGTCGTCGGGAGGGGGCCCGGCGGCGGATCGGCCGGGGCCTGGGGTTCCTGAGCGAGGACCGGAAGGCGGAGGGGCTGGCCCTGCGGCGGTCGATCGAGGACAACCTCACCTTGTCGGCACCGGGGCGGCATGCCCGCTGGGGGTGGCTCGACCTCCGAGCGAGGCGGCGCGAGGCGAGGCGATGGGCCGAGGCGCTCCGGGTGAAGGGGGGGGAGCCCGGGAGGCCGGCGGGGACGCTCTCCGGGGGGAACCAGCAGAAGGTCGCGCTCGCCCGGCTGCTCTACCAGGAGGCGGACGTCCTCCTGCTCGACGAGCCGACGCGGGGGATCGACGTGGGGTCGAAGGCCGAGATCTACCGGCTGATCGGCGAGCTCGCGGCGGGCGGCAAGGCGGTCCTGGTCGTCAGCTCGTACCTGCCCGAGCTGATGGGGATCTGCGACCGGCTGGCCGTGATGGCGCGCGGGGTCCTGAGCGGCGCGAGGCCGGTCTCCGACTGGACCGTCGCCGAGGTGATGGACGTGGCGACGGGGGGGTGATTCGTGGCGGTTGACGACTTCGCGGGGTCCGAGATCGGCGTGAAATCGGGGCCGTCCGGCCGGGCGACGTTGCGTCGGATGCTCACCCTGCTCGGCCCGTTCCTCGGGCTGCTCGCGGCGACCGCGCTGTTCGCCTGGCTGACGCGGGGCACCGGCTCGTTCCTCACCACCTACAACTGGCGGACGATCGCGGTGCAGACGGTGATCGTCGGGACGGCGGCGCTGGGGATGACGGTGGTGATGATCGGCGGCGGGATCGACCTGTCGGTCGGGTCGGCCGTGGCCCTGGTGACGGTGGTCGTGGCGCTCCTGGTCCGGGACGCGGGGCTGACGGTCCCGGTCGCGATGGCGTGCGGGGTGGCGATCGGCGGGCTCTGCGGGCTGGCCAACGGCGGCCTGATCGCGGGCCTGGGGGTCGTGCCGTTCATCATCACCCTGGGAGGCCTGAAGGTCTTCCGGGGGCTGGCCAAGTGGCTGTCGGAGAGCACGTCGGTGTACATCCCGGGCGCGGCGAAGCCCTGGTGGTTCGGCCGCCTGCTGGCGGTCGAGCCCCGGCCCGACTGGCTGATCGTGGCGCCGGGGGTGTGGGCCCTGCTGGGGATGAGCGTCGGCGTCGCGGCCCTGCTCCGATACAGCATCCTGGGCCGATCTTTCTATGCGATCGGGTCGAGCGAGCCGACCGCGCGGCTCTGCGGGGTGAACGTCCCGGGGGTGAAGCTGGCGGTGTACGGCCTCGCGGGGCTGGCGACGGGACTGGCCGGCGTGCTCCAATTCTTGTACCTCGACGGGACGGGCGACCCGACGACGGCCGACGGCCTCGAGCTGCAGGTGATCGCCGCCGTGGTCATCGGCGGCGGCAGCCTCGCGGGCGGCGAGGGGACGGTGCTCGGCACCCTGATCGGCTGCCTGTTCATGTCGGTCCTGAACAACGGATGCGTCCACGCCGGGATCTCCAACGCCAGCCAGGACGTGATCATCGGCGCGATCATCGTCGCGGCCGTGGCCCTCGACCGGGTCCGGCGCCGGGGGCGCGATTGAGCCCGCCGCGCCGGGATAATCAAGGCTGCGACCGATCCTCATGTCTTGATGCTCATGCACTCGGCTCTCCCAGACAGCGGCTCCTCCCATCGTTCGAAGGGGGCAATGGCATGCGACACCTCTCGTCAATCGGGCTCTCCCTCGCCATCGCGGGGCTGGCCGCGTCGGTCTCGGACGCACAGACGGAGGAGAAATCCGCCGTGCCGAGCCTCTCGGTCGTCGGCCATGGCAAGGTCACGGCGGTCCCGGACGTCGCCGACATCAACCTCGGGGTCGTCACCCAGGCGAGGACCGCGAAGGATGCCCTGCGGGGCAACTCCGAGGCGATGGCCTCCCTGCTCAAGGTGCTGAAAGGGCGCGGGGTCGCGGCCAAGGACGTCGAGACGACCCAGATCCGGGTCAGCCCGGTCTACAACCAGCCGGCCCCGATGCACCCGCCGGGCGAGGATTTCGTCCCGAAGGTCGTCGGGTACCGGGTGGCGAACACCGTCGACGTGACGGCGCGGGACGTGTCCAAGCTCGGCGAGATGCTCGACGCCGTCGTCGAGGCCGGCGTGAACCAGGTCAACGGGATCGCCTTCCGGGTCGACAACTGCGAGCAGCTCCTGGACGAGGCGCGTCGCCGGGCGATGTCCGACGCGAAGCGGAAGGCCGAGCTGCTCGCGGGCGAGGCCGGGGTCGTCCTCGGCCCGGCCCGACAGATCGTCGAGGCGGGCTCGGGGCCGCCGCGTCCGACCTATTTCGCGGCCCCGACGCTCGCGGCGATGTCGCCCCGGTCGGCCCCGGCGGTCGCCCCGGGGGAGCAGGAGCTTGCGGTCTCGATCCAGATCTCTTATGCGATTATGCCTCCCAAGAGTTGACCGCCGCGAGTCTCTCGGGCTGGAGGACGGGGGGTTCCCGGGCCGATCTCACCGTTGACAGGAAAATGGAAGCGGCCTAGGATGCGGCCCGCGCCGGGTGTCGGCTGTACGCCCCGATCGGGCCGGACAGGACATCGCCCGCCGCCCCCGACAGCCAGGCCGGCCCTCCCCCGGGCGACCCTCCCGCCCGGCCCGGGACATGGACGACGAATGGCCACGATCCGAACCAGGTCCCGCCCGTCGCCCCGCCCGGCCGCCCGGCTTCGAGGCCCCTCGGCCCCGGCCTCGGTGGCCGCCGGGCCCCGGCGGATCGCCTGGAACTTCGTCCTGATGAGCGGGGCCGAGGTCGCCTGCCGGGCGACCTCGATGGTCGTCACGCTCTCGCTGACGAAGCGGCTGGGGGCCGACGGGTATGGACGGATCGAGTTCGCCTTCAACCTCGTCTTCTGGCTCGTCCTGGTCGTCCGCGACGGCTTCGAGGTGACCGCCGCCCGCGAGCTGGCGCGACACCCCGGCCTCATCCGGCCGCTGGTCAACCACATGCTGGCCGTCAAGGTCGCGCTGGCCCTGATCCTCTATGCCGGGCTGATGGTCGTCGGCCTGGCGACCTTCTCGGGCGACCGGGAGCGGACGGTGCTGGCGCTCTACGGCCTGATGCTGTTCACGACGGCGGTCGGGATCGACTACGTCTTCCGCGGGCTCGAACGGATGGGGATCGTCGCCGTCTCGCTCTGCGTCCGGACGGCGATCTACGCGGCGGGCGTCGGCTTCTGGGTCGGGGACGCGTCGCGGATCGTCTGGGTCCCCGCCTGGCTGGTGATCGGCGAGGCGGCGGGGATCGCCCTGGTCTGGGGCCGCTATGTCGGGGAGCGGGGCTGGCCCCGGCCGATCCCGGGTCGGCGGTTCCTCGGCGTCTTCCTCCGGAGGGGCCGGCCGGTCCTGATGATCCAGATGGCCCAGACCGTGCTGGCCTCGGTCGACCTGATGGTCGTCGGCCTGCTCTGCTCCTGGGGCGAGATCGGCGCCTTCGGCGCGCCGCACCGGATGGTGACGGCGGTGCTGACCTTCGGCCTGATCTTCCAGCAGGTCGTCTTCCCGACCCTGGCACGCTCATGGCGCGAGACGCCGGCCGAGGGCCGCCGGTCGCTCGACGCCCTGGTCCGTGTCCTTGCCGTGGGGCTGATCCCGGTCGCGGTCGGCACGACGGTCCTGGCCCGGCCGCTCGTCCGGTTCCTGTTCCCGCCCGAGTACGCCTCGGCCGGCCCCCTGCTCGCCCTCGGGATCTGGCGGGTGCCGCTGCTGACCCTGGCCTTCCTCTACCAGACGGCGCTGATCGCGCTGAACCGCGAGGCGGCGTGGGGCCGGCTCCTGGGTGCCAGCGCGCTCGCCTCGGGGCCGACCGTGGCCCTGTTGCTCGTCCTGTTCGGCCTGCCCGGGGCCGCGGCGGCGGTCGCCCTGACCGCGCTGCCCCTCGTCGCGGGCGGCTACGTCTGCCTCGCCCGCCAAGGGCGGCAACCCGCCTGGCACCACCACCTGGCCAGGCCTCTGGCGGCCTCGGCCGTGATGGCGGCGGCCTGCCTCGCCTTGCGGGACGTCCACGTCCTGCTCGCCATCCTGGCCGGGGCGGTCGCCTACGTGGCCAGCCTCGCCCTCTTGGGGGGCCTGCGCCGGGCCGATGTCGCGGCCGTCCTCGGCCGGGGGTGAGCCGCATTCACTTCTGGTTGAAGGTCGGCGGCAGCTCGATCAGGTACGGCCCGACCAGCGCCTCGGGGGTGGCGGGAGGCTTGCCGCGCTCCCGGGTGTAGAGCTCGCTCGCGAGGTGGACGATCAGGTTCGCCCGGACGATCCTGTCGCGGTCGACCACGCCGAGCGTGGTGTGGTACGCCGGGTAATAATGCCGCAGCAGGACGGTCGATCGCATGGCGGCGTCCATCCGCTTGGGGTCGAGGAGGCGGGCATCCGGGGGCGACTCGGGCCCCGTCACGAAGACGAGTTGATGCGCAGGGGTGAGCGGCGGCCGACGGTCGGCGGGCAGGTCGCAGTAGGGCAGCCAGTTGGCGAGGATCAGCCGGAGCACGCGCCTCGACCGCTCGGGCTCGCGCCTCAGGGTCGCGTTGATCCGATAGATCGCAACCTTCGGGGCCGACCACTCCGACCAAGCCGACCCTTTCTCGTCGAGCATGGCTCCGCCCATCGCCTTCCGCAGGAGGTCGGGGCGTTCGGTCGAGTTGGAGAAGGCGAGGGAGTCGGCGACCAGGGTGAACGACGTCGCCATCGTCAGCGCATCGAGCCCCTGGACGTCGGCGAGCGCCCCGCGCAGGGAGGAGGCGTCGACCTGAGGCGTGCTCGCCCACGCGGTGACCGCCTTCGAGGCGGTCGCGGTCATCGCCACGCCGATCATCCGCTCGATCAGGCCGCCGTTCCTGCCGCAGAGCCGCCCCGATCGGAGCGCCGCGCGGTACCAACCCCAGGCCCCGGCCTGATCCCCGGCGGCCGCGAGCCGCGACGCCTCGAGGCAGGCGAGCCGGACGAACAATCGCAGGATCTGGACGACGTCGTAGCTCGTCTCGAGCGAGGCCTCGGACGGCCGGGCGAACAGGGCGTCGGGACGCTCGGCCCCCCGCCGCCAGATCGCCAGGGCTTCGCGGTTCTCCTCCAGCCAGCGACGATCCGACGCGGTGGCCGTGGCCCAGTCGGTCGCATTCGCGTGCTCCGAGGCCTTGTAGCGACCGACGGCCTCGCGGAAGGGGATGAAGGCGTTGTCCTCGTCCCGCACCTCGATCTTCGCGAAGGCGGCGAGGTCGAAGGGGTCGGCGATCTCGGGGATGTCCTGGAGGGTCGTCGACCGCCACGTGAGGAAGCCGGTGCCGATCAGCAGCGTCGCCAGCCCGATCAGGGCGAGGGGCCGGCGAGACTTGCTCCGGGTCTGCGGAGGTGCCGACGGGGTCGTGGTCATGGGCCTGGCTCTATCGGGGATTGGGGGTGGACGGCCGGTCGTACCCTTCGGGCAAGGCCTTCAGGTAGGGGCCGACCAAGGCGTCGGGCGACCCGGGGGTTTCACCGCGCTCGCGGATGTAGAGCCGCTCGGCCAGGTGGATGATGAGCCCGGCCCGGACGCCGGTCTCGCGGTCGATCGCCGTCTCGATCGCCCCGACGTTCGGGAGGAGCGGCCTGAGGAGTCGGGTCGACGCGACCTGGCGCTCGAGCGCCTCGGGCGAGAGCCGACGGGCGGCCTCGGGTGCGTCCGCGGGAGGGTCGTAGAGCAGCCGGTCGGGGGACGACCTCCGCCGCGACGCCCGCTCGGCGGCCGGCAGGTCGCAGGCCGAGAGCCAGTTGGCCCAGAGCAGATTCATCGCGCGACGGCTCCGCTCGGGCTCGCGGAGCGCCAGCCGCCAGAAGGCCTCCGCCAGCCGATCCCGGGGGGTCGGCCCCTCCTCAGCCTCGGGCGCCGTCGCGTTGAGGCCGTGCTGGATCTTCCAGAGCGAGAGGTCGGGGTCGTCGAGCAGGCCGGCCGTGAAGTAGTACTCCGCCCGGAGGTTCTGGCTGTAGGGCGGGGTCATCGCGTCGATCGCGACCAGCTCGTCGAGGGCCTTGCGGAGCAGCCCGACGTTCAGGTTCGGATGATCGGACCAGACCTGGACCGGGCCCGAGGCGGCATTGATCATCCCGATCCCGTAGAGCCGCTCGACGAAACCGCCGTGCATCTCGATGTGGCGGCTGCACCGGAGGACCGCGCGGTACCAGTCCCAGGCCTCTTCCAGCTCACCCTGGGACTCCATCCTCAGGCCCGCCATCAGGCCGAGGCGGGCGAGGAAGCGGAGCTTGTGCGCCACATCCAGGTTCGTGTCGAACCTCATGTCCTTCGGCTGGTGATAGACCGACCGATCCCGGGCCGTCCCTTCGAGCCAGAGCCCCACGGCGTCTCCGCTCGCGAAGAACCAGTCGCGCTCCGCGCGGGGGATGTCGTCCCAGGAGGACGGGAAGCCGCCTGAGATGCCCCTGGGCGGCTCGGCAAGCTTCGCGGCCGCCGCCCGATAGGACGTGTAGGCGTTCTCGGCCTCGGGGATCGCGACGGTGCCCGCGGCGACCACGTCGAACGGCTCGACCCGGGGCAGGCCCCGGAGGCTCGTCGCCCGCCAGGCGATGAGCCAGACGGCGACCGTGGCGGCCAGGGTCGCGATCGCGATCAGGGCTCGACGGCCCCAGCGACGAGGCGGGTCCATCGAGCCCGGGTCGGTCCACTCTTCGGCCCTGGGCAGGCTCATCGCGGCGGTCCTGGGGCTTCCGGCCTGGCCGGTGGCCGATCGTAGCCGGCCGGGATCGCCTTGAGGTAAGGGCCGACCAGGGCCTCGGGCGTCGCGGGCAACGCGCCGCGGTCCCGGAGGTGCAACTGCTCGGCCAGGTGGACGATCAGGCCGGCCCGGTTCCGCTCGTCCCGGACGAACGTCTGCTCGCCGTTCGACCAGATGAATTGGTACGTCCTGGCATACCGGGCCGATTCGACCCATCGCGCCAATATCTCGGGGCTTACACCGTTTGGTGCCCCCGGTGCCGTCCCGTAAGCGGATCGCTTGCCCAGCTTGATGACCCGGCTTGCGCGCTCGGGTGCCGGCAGCTTGGCGACCGAGAGCCAGTTGACGACGGCCCACTTGATCAACCGACGACTCCGCTCGGGCTCGTGCATCAGGAAGTCGGCCGCGTCGTCCGCCCGATGCTTCAGCCGCGCCCGGAGGCCGGTCGGCAGCGTGGTGTTGGCCCCATCATCGAGCCAGAGGCGGCGGAGCACGGGATCATCCAGCGAGTTCATCGCGGCGAAATACTCGTGGCGGACGGTCTCCGAGATGTCGGGCGTGAGGGCGTCGATCGCGAGGACGTCGTCGAGGGCCGTGCGGAGGAGCCCCGCCCCGACTATCGGATCGTTGGCCCAGACCTTCGCCTGCCGGGAGGCGTCCTCGAAGTTGACGACCCCGACGCACCGCTCCGAGAAGAAGCCGTTCGTACCCGAGTGACGGCTCGCACGGAGGTTGGCCCGGATCCAGGTCCAGGCGCCGACAAGGTCCCCCTCGATCTGGCGGCGAAACGCCTCGAGGTTCGCCAGCTTGGCGAAGCTGAGCAGCCGCTGGGTGACGGGCAGGGACAGATGAAACATCGCGTCGCGCGGCTGGATGTGGACCGCCCTGTCCCGCCTCGTCCCTTCGAACCAGAGTTCCAGCGACCGGCGCTTCGCTTCGAGGGTCGCGAGGTGGGCCGGCGTCACCTCCGACCATTCGGTGAAGACCGGGGTCGCGGGGAGGTCCGACTCGAAGCCCGGGAACGCGTCGGTGGCCAGCCGATAGAAGGTGAACGCGTTCTGATCGTCGGGGATGTCGATCGTCCCGGAGGTGGCCCGGTCGAACGGGTCGGGGACATCGGGCAGGCCGGCCAGCGTCGTCGCCCGCCAACCGAGGTAGGCCCCGACGAGCACGACCGCCAGCCCGGCCGTCGCCGCGAGCCGGCGACGGGCATGCCCGCCGCTCGGGGCGGCCGCGATCCCGGTCCGGTCGTCGCCATCTTCGTCCTTCACCGCGACGGCCCCGGGAATTTCGTGTCGTCGAACGGGGACGCGTAGCCGACCGGAAGCGCCGGCAAATACGGGCCGACCAGCTCGTCCGCCGAGACGGGCTCCTTTCCCTTCTCCCTCCGATAGAGCCCTTGGGCGAGGTGGACGATCAGGCGTCCCCGGTTCAACTCGTCGCGGGCGAAGGATCGGTCGGCGTTCCTCCAGTTCATCAGGAGGATGTTCGCGTACCAGCAGGTGTCGAGCCATCGCGACAACCCGGTCGTGGAGATCGGAGGGATCTCGCCCGGGGCGGGGTCGTAGAGCCCGAGCTTGCCGGCCGCGTCGAGCCGACGCGTCCGCTCGGCCGCCGGGAGTTCGGACGCCGAGAGCCAGTTCGCGAACACCAGCCGCGCCACCCGACGACTCCGCTCGGGCTCCCGGCAGAGGGTCGCCAGGATGAGGTATAGCCTGCGCTCCAGCCCATTCACCGACGAGGTCGACCCGGATCGCTGCTTCAGCAAGTCCTCGATCGCGAGCGATCTCAGGCCGGAGTCGTCCAGGCTGTTCATCATGCAATAATATTCGTTGCGGATGCTGTCGACCGGCGGCGGGGTGAGCCGGTCGAGCGCGAGGACGTCGTCGAGCGCCGCGCGGAGGAGCCGGGCGTCGACCTCGGGCCGGTCGGACCAGCGGATCGCCGCCTTGCTCGCGGAGTCGAACAGGGCGATGCCGACCAGCCGCTCGATCAGGAAGCCATGCTGGCCGGAATGACGGCTGGACCGGAGGTTGGCCCGGTACCAGGCCCAGGCCCCGGCATAATCGCCCTCGTGTTCGCGGCGGAATGCCGCGAGGTTCGCCAGGCGGGAGAAGGTCCGCAGCGACTGGCAGACTGGCAGCATCGTGGCGACCGACGCCGTGCCGGGCTGGTTGTACACGCCGCGATCCCGCTTCGTCCCCTCCAACCAGGCCGCCATCGCCCCGGCGTTGGCGTCGAGGAACTCCAGCTCCCGGGGCGAGACTTCGGACCAGTCGGAGTACGAGCCCTTCATCGTGACCGGCTCGCCCTTGGAGAGCAGGTCGTGGGCGCGTCGGTAGAAGGTGTAGGCGTTGAGGTCGTCGGGCAGGTCGACGCGTGCGAACACCTTGATGTCGAACGGGTCGCCGACGTCGGGGAGCCCGCGCAGGCTCGTCGCCCTCAGCAACAGGGCGCTGCCGACGGCCAGGGCGGCCACGAGGCCGACCGTCGCGGCGAGTCGGACCCGTCGGCCGCGACGTCGCGTCCCCGCCCGCCCCGGCTCCGTCTCGGTCGCCATCCGGTCGGCCCCCGCTCGCCGCGACTCGCCCGACATCGCCCCACCCGACCGAGCCTATCGGGCCGGGACGGGCGAGTCAACGACAATCGTCGGAGTTGGGGATCGGCGCCGGTCAGGGGAGGGACGACGGGGAGCGGGCGGCGAGGCTCGAGGCATACTTGGGGCGGGGGGTGCCCGATCGGCCCGATCGGATGGTGTGGATCAGGTCGAAGTAGCGGTCGACGTGCGCCGTCTCGGACCAGGCCCCGGTCCGGACGGCGTAGCCGCGGTCGGCGAGGGCTTCGCGGAGATCATCGTCGTAGACGACGCGGCGGAGGGCGAGCAGGAGTTCGCCCTCGGTCTGATAGCCGAGCCCCCCGCCGCTGAGGACGCCCGTCTCGTGCAGGGCCCCGCCCGCCTGGTTCACGACGACGGGTGTACGCACGGCGAAAGCTTCCAGGACGACGTAACCGAACGTCTCGGGAAAGAGCGACGGCACGACCACGGCCTTCGCCCCGTGGAAGAGGCGGGCGAGGTCGCCCGACCCGAGCAGGCCCTCGAAGTGGACGTTGGGCATCCCCTCGGCCAGCCGCCGAAGCTCGTGCTCGAACGGCCCGGCGCCGGCGATCCGGAGGTCGACCCCGGGCAGGAGCCTCATCAGGGGGATCAGGCGGTGGAAGCCTTTCATCCGGACGAGCCGGCCGGCGGCGGCCAGGTAGGGCTGGGCCGTCGGCACGGGCTCGGCGTCTTCCAGGCCGTCGGTCCAGTCGTCGGGGAGGAAATAGGGCAGGTGGACCATCGGCGCGCCGATGCCCCGGCTCCGATGCTCCTCGAGGGCGTGCCGCGAGGGGAAGATGAGCGCGTCGAGTTCCCGGAGGGCCCGGCCGATCGCGCCCGTGTAGCGCCAGACCTGCGGCGGCCGACGGCCGGCGATGGTGCAGCGGATGCAGTCGGGGCCATCGCAGGCCTTGCGGTTGTTCTTCCAGAGCAGGTGCATCGGGCAGATCAGCCAGTGCTCGTGCGCCGTCATCAGGCGGACGGCCGCCCGGCCGAGCTTCAGGACGCCCGGGCCGCCGATCAGCGAGATGTTGTGGAAGTGGACGACGTCGGTGTCGATCGCGTCGAGCGCCTCGCGGAGCGCCTCGGCCTTGAACGCGGGCCGGCCGGTCACCTGGGTCGCCAGGGGGGAGAGCAGGCCGACGCTCGACTCGAGCGGGTGGACGTGCAGCCCCGGCGGGGGCGTATACGGCCGGAGCGGGTGGTGGCCGCGGACGGCGTTGAAGGCGTCGACGCAGTGGAAGACGTGGACCTCGTGCCCGCGACGGACGAGGGCCCGGGCCAGGCGGTCGACGTATGCGGCGTCGCCCCCGAAGCTGTGGGCCCCGAAGAACGTCGTCACCATGCAGATCTTCACGGGCGACCTCCTGTCCGCCTCGACCCCAAAACGATCGGTTCTCTACCACGAACCCGCCGATCGTGCCAGTTCGATCTGGGGCCGATCCGGCATGTCGATTGCTTTTGAGCGAAGGACCGCCCGCCGCGCCCCCGACCCGAGGATCGAGCCGTGCCCTCGTCCGCGAACTTGCCGTCGTACGAGCCGATGCTCGCCGCTTATCATCACGCCTTCGCTGCCGAGCTCGAGGCGATGGTCGGGACGCTGCCGATCCGCGAGGGGGATCGGGTCCTGGAGATGGCCTGCGGCGACGGGGCCTATTCGCCCTGGCTGGCCCGCCGGGTCGGGCCGTCGGGGGCCCTGCTGGCCGTGGACATCGCGCCCCAGTATCTGGCGGTGGCGCGGGCGGAGTCGTCGCGATCGCCGATGGCGGCGAGGGTCGCACACGTCGCGGCCGACATCCGTCGCCTCCCGCTGCCTCGCGGCGCGTTCGACCTCGTCTGGTGCGCCCAGAGCCTGTACAGCCTCCCCGACCAGCTCGCCGCGATGAGGACGATGGCCGACCTGGCTCGGCCCGGCGGGACGGTCGCGGTGCTCGAGGACGACACGATCCACCAGCTCGTCCTGCCCTGGCCGCCCGACGTCGAGCTCGCCGTCCGGGCCGCCGAACTCGAAGCCTTCGCGGACGAGACGGGGTCGTCCCGCAAATATTACGTCGGTCGACGCCTGGGCTCGCTCTTCCGCGAGGCAGGCCTGGCGGAGGTCCGCGCCCGGGCCTTCGCCTCCACGAGGCAGGCCCCGCTCGACGCGCCCGTCCGGGCCTTCCTCGCCGCCTACCTCGACGAGCTCCGCGACCGGGTCGTCGATCGCCTCCCGCACAAGATCCGGGACCGGTTCACAATGCTCGTCGACCCGTCGTCCCCCGACAGCCTGCTCGACTCGCCCGACCTGATCCTCACCTGCCTCGACCACGTCGTCTCCGGCGTCAGGCCCCGTTGAGATTGGCCAGGATGGCCCGAGGGACCGCGTCGTAGGCGTCGGGAGATCAAGCTCGTTAGCGCAGAGCACAATGGACAGAGTCCAACCTATTGTCGACCCGAAAGCTCCACTGGTAGAGAAGTGTCATGGGTGATATAGAGATCGGCGTTTACAAACCAAGGAGCGACCTTCGGCTGTTCTCCGGGAACCCTGTATGCCCAAAGCCGTCTACTCCGCCATCCGACACCTCTACGCCCCCTACGACGGGCCACGAGTCGTTGGTGCCGAGTTCGATACCACGGTGTATGTCTGGGACTTGAAGGCCCGTAAGCGGGTCTCCGTCTTCGAGACACCGCTCGACTTCGGCGGGAACCGCCTCGCCATCAATCCCCGCGGCGATATCTGCGCCGTCGGCTCCTACATGCTCGGGGGTTTGGCCTGCTACGCCGCCGATTCCGGCGAGGTGATCTGTATCCGGGATGGCCTGAAGAAGCTCCAGAGCGTCGCTTATTCCCCCGATGGCAAGCGATTGTACTGCGGCAGCGAATGGGGCCCTCTGACGGTCCTCGACGCGGAGACCGGAGCCGACCTCGCAAAGTATCCCTCCGCCGATAAGGTGTTTCCCAGCCCCTACCGGCTCCTTGAGCTCCTGAGCAAGCGGAGGGAGGGGCCCGTCGAGCTTCGGGAGTTCGGGGGGAAACGGATCGCGACACTCCCGCGGGAGACGTTTGCGATCCTCGACGTCGCCTTCGGCCCGGATCGACTCTGCATGAGCGAGAGCGGCGGCCCCGTCCGCTGCTTCGAGACGGAGGCCGGCGCCGAACTCTGGCGGTACACGCCGCGGCCAGGCCGGCATATCCTGCGGCTGGCGTACACCCCGAAGGTCATGGCGTTCTTCGGCGTCGAACGGCCGTACCTGAAGGGAGGAGTGAAGCGGTTGCTTCGATTCGACCCCGAGTCCGGCAAACCGACTCTCGTGGCGAAAATCGAAAAACCATCCGCGAAAGAAGTCTTTTGCTCACGCGGGGAAGCCCTGCTGACGAGCGAGGGTGAATTCATCGATGTGGCATCCGGGGTGGTGAAAAAGGCGTTCCGGTTCCCGGCCAATAATGTCACTGACTGATAGCCAAGAAAAGAGCACAAATCGAATATATTTGGGATTTTGTGCTCTGCGCTCGGGCCGTTTCCGCCGGGCCCCGGATCAGACCCACCCCTTCCGCTTCCTCAGCCACCATTCGAGCGAGAGCAGGGTGGCGAAGATGAGCAAGAAGTACCAGTTGTCCCAGATCCTCCGCTCGGCCAGGCTCGTGCGCTCGGTGGCCGAGGTGTCGAGGGCGGCGATCGTCTTGCCCAGCTCCTCGGGGGCGACCGCGGCCCCGCCGGTGATCTCGGCGATCTGGCGGAGGAGCGACCGGTCGGCGGCGGGGTTCTCCAGCTCGCGGTCGTCCTGGAAGACGTGGAACCGCGCCGAGTCCCGGCCGATCTCCTTGCCGTTGCGCATCCCGACGACCTCGGCCCGGTACTCGCCGGGCTTGCCCGAGGCGAAGTAGAAGCCCTTGGCCTGGTCCCCCTCGGCGAAGAGCTGGACGGGCTCGGGCTTGGGGGCGGGGTCGGGGGCGGCCGGGGCGTAGGGCGCGGGGGAGTCGACGCGGGTCACGGTCGTTTGGTACTGGACGTCGGGGATCGGCTCGCGCTTGGCGTCGCGGGCCGTCGCGGTGAGGTCGAGCTTCTGGCCGACGGCGACCCGGCGGGCGTCGAGCTTGAGCTTGACCTCGCTCTCCCCCTGGTCTTCCTTGTGGGCGAGCCAGAGGATCGCCTGCCGCCAGAACCGCCGGTGCGCCGCGAGGCTCTGGTCGTCGGCGCGGGCCCAGGGCCAGGTCTCGCCGCCGAAGGCGAGGGTCCGGCCCTGGCCGGTCTCCATCCCGACCATCAGCGGCTCGTGGCTCCCCTGCACTTCGAGCAGGACGAACGCCGAGGGCTTCGGCTGGCCGAACCGATTGGCCCCGGTCAACGGCGGCAGCGCCTGCCAGGCGCGTCGGCTCTCGTCGGGGTTGCCGCCGAGGCGGAGGACGTAGTTCTGGAGGCCCGAGGCGATCGGCTCGATCTTGAGGCCGTCCGGGGGCTCGAGCTGGCCGTCGCCGCCGTGCATCGCGACCGGGGCGATGCCCGACAGGGCGGTATTGCCCCATCCCCCCTCGCCGAAGCTCGACCGGCCGCCGAGCATGATCAGGCCGGCCCCCCGGGCGACGGCCGTGGCGAGGAGCTTGTGCTGGCGGGTGCTGAGGTACTCGGCGGCGACGTCCCCGAGGATGAACACGTCGTAATTGCCCGGCGCGAACAGGGCGTCGTCGAGCAGGCCGCGATCGCCGACGGCCGGCTGGCGGATCGCCTGCGAGTCGACGTGGATCTCCTTCGCCGCGTCGAGGGTCCGGACCAGGTACCTCAGCTCCCACGTGAAGTTCGGCCCCTGGACGTAGAGGACCTTGAGACCCCCCTTCAGGACGTTCAGGTAGGTCGTGTACTCGTTGTTGGCGCGGACGAGCTCGCCGTCCTGCGGCCTGGCCCGGAGCGTCACCCGCTTCTCGCCGGGGGTCTGCGGCAGGTACTTCAGGCCGGTGATCGGCAGGATCTCCGACCCGGCGGTCGGCCTGACCGTGGTCCGGGCCACGACGCCGTCGCCGGGCTCCCCCTCGACGACCATCTCGACCTCGATCGGCTTGCCGGCGAACCCGCGGGCCGAGAGGGTCGCGCGGATCTCGGGCTGGTTCTTGACGAAGACGAACGGGCCGATCAGGAAGTCGCTGACGGCGACGTCCTTCGACCCGGCGCCGGCGTTCTCGTCGCCGACGCCGACGGTCGTCACCGGGATGAGCTTGCCCTTGAGCTGGCCCGCCGCGACCAGGGGGGGGACCCCCGCGTTCGACGCCCCGTCGCCGACCAGGACGATCGAGGCGATGTTGATCCCCGGGTTCTGCTTGACGGCCTCGATCAGCGCGGTGCCCATGGCCGTCTCCATCCCGTCGGGCTTCGTCGCCTCGTCGAGCTTGTCCTCGCGGAGGTCGGAGGCGAAAGTGTAGGTCCGGACCTCGAAGTCCTTCGACTTCTCGGCGACGGACTTCCTCGCCTCCTCGACGGCCTTGCGCGCGACCTGCATCCGGGTCTGGCCGTTGAGCTCGTCGCCGATCTCCATGCTCCGGCTCCGGTCGAGCAGGAAGAGGACGGCGGCGGCCTGCCTCTTCTTCACCGGCAGGTTGACCGACGGCCGCAGCGCGGCGAGCAGGCAGAGCAGGACGGCCGCGAGCCGGAGCCCGAGCGCCAGCCATCGCCAGCCGCCGGTCGAGCCGCGGAGCCGCTGGCGGTAGGCCCAGATCGTCAGGATCATCACCGCGAGGGACGCGGCCGCGACGACGGGCCACGGGCCGATCGGGTTCAGGCTGATGCTCATCGGAACTCCCCCGGACTCGGGCCGGGTCAGGCCGCGGCGCGCTCGCGGTGGAACTTGTTGGCCAGCAGGTTCTCGAAGGTCACCAGCAGCAGGATCAGGACCATCAGCCAGGGGAAGATCTCGAAGCCGATCCGGACCCCCGTGACGATCCGGTCCAGGCCCTTGGCGTCCTCGGCGAGCTGGACGTTCTCCTCCGAGCCGAAGAGGGCGACCAGCTCCTTCTTCTCGAGCGGGACGACCGTGGCCTCCCCCTCCTGGGCGTTGACGCTGAAGCCCATGACGACGGGCGAGCCGTCGGGGGCCTTCCCCTCGACCCGCCAGTGGCCGATCTTCTGCGGGATCGGCACGACGAGCTTGTCCGAGGTCGTCGGGGCCGGGAGGGGAAAGGTGCTCTTCGGGTCGGGGCCCTGCACGGTGTAGTTCGCCGACCGTCGCGACGGGTCGATCGGCAGGAAGGCGTCCTGGCCGGCCTCGACGTTCAGGACGTCGCCGCCGCTCCCGGAGAGGTAGGCGATCGACTGGAGGAGGATCTCCAGGAACGGCCACTCGCGGGGCAGCTCGTTCCAGGCGACGGTGGCGACCGGGTCGACCCGGAACGGGGTGACCCAGAGCAGGACGTGGCCCGTCCTGGCCCCCTGGAAGGTCCGCTCGAGCAGCGCGGGGGAGCCGTCGGAGAGCCAGAGCAGGGTCCGGCCGGCCTGCGGGGTGACCGCCCAGGCGCGATAGACGGGGATCCGCGAGAGCTTGGCGTCGAGCTCGCGGGCGAAGGCGTTGAAGATCGGGTGGTTCTGGTCGGGCCGGGCGAAGAACGTGTTCGGGGCCGCCAGCTTCTTCTGGTCGAGCCGGGCCGGCAGGAGCTGCGACGCGGCCCCCTCATTGTACGAGTCGGCCACGACCCGCTCCCCCAGCGCGACGACGAGGCCGCCCCCCTGGAGGACGTACTGGTTCAGCGCCGACCAGTCGGCCGGGACGAGCCTCGGGACGTTGAGCACGAAGACGGCCGCGTAGTCGTTGAGCCTGGTCCGGCCCGTCCGGGCGAACTCCTCGACGGTCATCCGGTCGACCCGGGCGAGCTGCGGCGTCCCGTCGGGCAGGGAGTCGGGGGCGAGGGCCTTGTTCGTGAAGAAGGCGTCGATCGACGCCTCGGAGATCAGCAGGACCCGGCGGGCCGGCTGGACGGTGAAGCTGAAGTAGCGGACGTCGTCCCACGTCATGTTGTCGGTCAGGCCGCCGACCCGGACCTCCCCCTGGTGCAGGCCCGGGGGCAGGTTGTTCGGGGCGCGGAACGAGACCTCGACCTCGCCGTTCTCGGGCAGGTCGATCGGCTTCTTGGTGTCGCGGGGGACCTTGTCGACGAAGAACTCGGCGACCCTCGACGTCTTCGGCCCCCACGACCGGACCTTGGCCTTGACCTCCAGCGGCTCCCCCTGGGTGGCCACGTACGAGGCGGGCTCGGCCGTGACGACGGCCACGTCCTTCACCTCCTTGGGGGTGAGCCGGAGGACATACGTCGCGATCGTGGGCTTGGGGGTGTTGGCCTTGCGGATCGCGTCGGCGATCGAGCCCGAGCCGAGGTCCCACGACGACCGGGCGAGGTCGGTGAGCACGTACACCTCGCGACGGGCCAGGCCGCTGCCGCCGACCGCCGCGTAGGCCTGGAGGACCGCCGCGTTCAGCGGCCGGTTCGCGTCGCGCAGCTCCAGCGCCTCGACCCGCTTCGTCGCCAGCGCCGGGGAGACCGGGGCGTCGCGGCTCGGCTCGGCCGAGTCGATCACGAAGACCTCGCTGCGGTCGGTCGCCTTCTTGAGGATCTCCGCCGAGCGGATCTTGGCCTCCTTGAGCCGGTCGTTGCCGCGCTCGGCGTACTCCATCGAGAGGCTGGTGTCGATGACCAGGGCGATGGCCGTGTCGACCTCCTGGTCCCCCAGGGGGGTCAGCGTGTGGAGGGTCGGCCGGGCCAGGGCCAGGGCCATCAGCGCGAACAGGGCCATCCGGGCGAGCAGCAGGAGCCAGTTCTTGACCCGGAGCCGCTTCTTGGCCTGCTTCTGCCGCTCGCGGATCAGCCGCAGCGCCGGGAAGATGATGTGCTTCGGCGTCTGCCGCATCAGCAGGTGGAGGACCAGCGGGACGACGGCCAGCGCCGCGCCTCCCGCCAGGCCCGCGTGCAGCAGCGAGATGTCCATGGAAGGCTCCGCCCGGGGTCCGGTCCCCCGCCTCGTGGTCTCGTCTCGGGACAGGAAGGGTGCGGACCGCGTCGGGCGGGGTGCCGCCCCCGCGCGACGGCGGCCGGTCAGCCGCGCGACTGGCGGCTGTGGAGGTAGCTCATCAGGGCCTTGTCGAAGGGCATCCCGGTGTGGAGCGGGACGTAGTCGACCCGGGCCGCCTGGCACTCCTTACGATACGACCCCCGGAACGAGTTCACCGCGTCGAGATAGTCGGCCTTGATCGCGTCGGCGTCGACCTCGAGCTTCTCCCGCGTCTCGTTGTCCTCGAGCTCGAGCATCCCGGCGAACGGGAAGAGCGCCTCGGCCTCGTCGAGGATGTGGAAGACGATCACGTCGTGGCCCGCGTGCCGGAGCCGGTGCATCGCCTTGTACACGGGCTCGGGCTCGGCCAGAAGGTCGCTGAAGAGCATCACCAGGCTCTTGTGCCGGAGCATCCCCGCGAACTGGTGCAGGCTCTTGGCGATCTCGGTCTCCCCCTCGGGCTTCAGGGACGCCAGGACCGAGAGGATGTTGCCGAGCTGCGACCGCTTGCTCTTCGGCGCCAGGCTCTGGCTGATCTTGGTGTCGAACGCGACCAGGCCGACCGGGTCCTGCTGGTGGATCATCAGATAACCGAGCGCGGCGGCCAGGCTGATGGCGTACTCGAACTTCGTCAGCTCCTGCCGATAGGTGTATCCCATCGACCCCGAGAGGTCCATGACGAGGTATCCCGTCAGATTCGTCTCGGCCTGGAATCGCTTGGTATAGAACCGGTCGGTCTTGGCGAAGACGTTCCAGTCGATGTCCGCGATGTTGTCCCCGGCGGTGTATTTCCGGTGCTCGGAGAACTCGACCGAGAAGCCGTGGAACGGGCTGGCATGCAGACCGGCGATGAAGCCCTCGACGATGAATTTGGCGCGGAGGTCGAGCCGCGAGACCTGGCGGATCACCTGGGGATTCAGGTATTTCTCGGCGGTGGACGACAAGTCGGCCTCGGTTTGGGCTTGGGATGGCCCGGTCAGAAGATCGCATCGACCGCGACCCGGAGCCCCGGCAGCAGCGGCGTCTCGTAGACGTCCCCCGCCCCGAGGACCCGTTCGCCGGGCCCGTCGGGCCCGATCGTGAAGACGGTCAGTCGCCGGACGAACCGGTCGACCACGACGTATTCGGCCACGCCGACACCCTGATAGTCGGCCTTCTTCTCGACGTAGTCGCGTCGCCGGTCTGCTGTCGACCCGCTCACGACCTCGATCATCAGCTCCGGGACCCGCTCGGGCCTGCTGGCCGCGATCACGCCCTCGGGGGGCCTGAGGTAGACGCCGATGTCGCCGATCCGGTCGATCTGACCGTCGATCCGGACCCACGCCTCCGGGACGACCTTCTCGACCCGGTCGCGATGGGCGAGCTTGTAGACGATCAGGTGTTCGAGCCAGGGCTCGGTGCAGTCGTCATGCGCCTCGCTGTCCGGGACCATGACCACGAGCCTCCCGCCCACCCGCTCGTATTGCCAGGGCTCTTCGAACATGGCCTCGGCGAACTCGTCGGCGGTGACGGGCCGGCCGTGGTCCGCCTCGCCGAGCCGGAGGGTGGTCTGGTCGACGGCCATCGGGAGGGCCTCGGGATGAAGCTCGGTGCGACCCGGTCGGTCGGGGGTCAGAAGACGGACGAGATCGGGATGACCAGGCCGGGCAGCAGGGGCGACGCATACTCGTCGCGATCGGTGAGGACACGCTCGGCGTAGCCGGCCGGCTCGTGGACGAAGACCGTGACCGTCCTCTTGAAACGGTCGATCACGACGTATTCGCGGATGCCGCAGCGATGATACTCGGCCCGCTTCTCCACGTAGTCCCGGTGGCGATCCTCGCTGCCGGGGCTGACGACCTCGAACATGATGTCGGGGACGCGATCCGGGACCTCAAGCCCCGTCTCCGAGGCGGCCAGGTAGACCCCGAAGTCGCCGATCCGGTCGTGATCCCCATCGGGCCGGACCCAGGGCTGGCCGAGGACGTACTGGAGGATCTCGGGATGGGCGGCGCAATAGACGTGGAGTCGATTCTCCCAGGAGAAAGAGGCGATCAGATGACCGTGGCCCGCCGGTGCCATGACGACGAGCCTCCCATGGGACCGTTCGTATCGATAAGGCTCTTCGAAAACGGCCTCGGCGAATTCGTCGGCCGTGACGGGCCGACCGTGGTCCGCCTTGCCGAGCCGGAGGGTGGTCTGGTCGGTCGCCATGAGGTCAGGCCTCGGTGGGGCGGGCGGGGGAGACGCGGCTCTCCTCGCGGGGGTCGGCCGACTTCCGCTTCTCGTACTTGGGGATGTCCGGCTCGCGGATCTCGGCGACCAGCCGCTTGACCAGGCTGTCGGTCGTCTGCCCCTCGGCCTGCGCCTGGAAGTTCGTCGCGATCCGATGCCGGAGGACCGGGATGGCCACCTTGCGGATGTCGTCGAGCGAGACGCTGAACCGGCCGTCCATCGCCGCCATCGCCTTGGCGCCGAGGATCAGGTTCTGGCCCGCCCGCGGGCCCGCGCCGAAGTCGATCAGGTCCTTCATGAACTGGGGCGTCAGCGGGTCGGCCGGCCGGGTCGCCCGGACGAGGCGGGTGACATATTTGATCGCGTAGTCCGAGATCGGCACCGACGTGACCAGCTTCTGGAGGTTGACGATCGCCTTGGACGAGAGCATCTTCTTCAGCTCGACGGTCTCCCCCTTGGTCGTCGCCGAGAGGATCTTCTCCTCCTCCTCGATGCTCGGGTAGCCGACCCGGATGTCGAACATGAACCGGTCGAGCTGCGCCTCGGGCAGGGGATACGTCCCCTCCTGCTCGATCGGGTTCTGGGTGGCGATCACGAAGAAGGGGTCGGGCAGGTGCAGCGTCTCCTGGCCGACGGTGACCTCGCGCTCCTGCATCGCCTGGAGCAGGGCGGCCTGGGTCTTGGGTGGGGTCCGGTTGATCTCGTCGGCCAGGAGGATATTCGTGAAGATCGGCCCGGCGACGAAGCGGAAGGCCCGCCGGCCCGCCTCGGGCTCCTCCAGGACGTTCGTCCCGGTGATGTCCGAGGGCATCAGGTCGGGCGTGAACTGGATCCGCTTGAAGCCGACGTCGAGGATCCGGGCGATCGAGCTGACCATCAGCGTCTTGGCCAGGCCGGGCACGCCCACCAGGAGGACGTGCCCCCGGGTGAAGATGGCGGCCAGGATCTGCTCGATCACCTCGCGCTGGCCGATGACCACCTTCGAGAGTTCGGCGACCATCAGGTCGCGGGAGTGGCGGAACTCGTCGAGGAGCTGACTGATCCGGTCGCCGGCGTTAGACATGCGATTGATCGACCCCGCGCAATGGAAAGGCCCTCGGCCGGCCCCCCGCGCGTCCGCCGCGAGAACGGGACCCGCCGCGCCGTCCCGGACGGTCGTCCGACTTCGCCCTGGGGCCGCCGACTCTCTTCGACGTCCGCCATTGTAATGACGCCCGACGCGCCGATTCAAGCATGCCCACACCCCGTCGCTCGACATTCGTCGACCCGCCGACCGGCCGGGAGGCCCCTCGAAACCAGTCCCTCCGCCGACCCCTCCAGGCCGGGGGGATCGCGACGCCCACCGGCCCCGCCTCCCCCGATCGGGTGCAGGCCGCGCCGGGTTCGGGGGCCGATCGTCATTCCGAGGTCGGTCCGCGGGGAACCGAAATCGAATTGAGGGGTTACATCCGCCGGGGAGACTCGTTTCGTCGCTGACTTCCGGGGAGTGTCCCGGTACGGGATCTCGGGCCACCCCGGGGACATCCCGAGACCGCGAGCCCCCCGGCACGGCGTCGGGACCCCGGGTCGGCCCCGGATTTGCCGTAAGCCGTTAGAACGCATGACCCAGGCTCATGCCGTCGGGCCGACGAATGGAAGATGCCCCGACGGGCCCCGCGATGGAGCGAGCCCCACCCCCACAGCCCCGGCCCTCCCCCCGGCCCCCTCCCCGCGGGCCGGCATGTCGTCTTCGACGGATCTCCACGCCATGGCCTTCTGAGCGTCGCCCTCGTTCGCCGACCTCGCCCCGAGGTCTCCCGGAGCGGATGCCTCCCCCTCGCCGGGCCGGGGTGTCCCTGCGCCTCGCGCAGGGAGCGGGCCGGTCCGGACGACGCCGGGGGCCCGATGACCTCAGCGCCCAAGGAGCCCCATGCGTTTTTCCTTGACCTCCCTGATCCGACTGCTGGTGGCCTTGATGCTCGGGTCGACCGCCGCGGCCATCGGGGTGTCGCGGCTCGCCGGCCCGGCCGAGGCCCGTCGCGTCCCCCGGGCTCCGGAGTACGTCGGCCTCAACGCCTTCGTCCTGACGCCCGGCTTCCCGGGCTCGTACTGGCTCGAGCGCGACCGGGGGCGGATCATCTCGCCCGACCTCGCCGGCGGCGACGCGCTCGACTACGCGAGCCTCTCCCCCTGGCGGGACGATCGGGGGCGTGCCCAGGCGGTCGGCCGATGGTCCGGGCCGCTGCGGGTCGACTCGGGCGCCCAGGAGTCGGGCCTGATCCGCGCCACCTTCCCCGACGGCGAGGTCCTCGACCGGGTCGCGACCGACCTCCTCCCGATCGGGGCCCCCTGCTGGTATCCGGGGACGACGGCCCGGGTCCTGTTCGCGGCGGGCGACGGCGCGCTGTATCGATTCGCCTTCGAGTCGGGGCCCGACGCCGGGCCGGGTCGCGGCGAACGCGACGAGCGGCCCCGCCGGATCGGGTGGCGGGTCGAGACGCCGGGGCGGGGCCCCGTCTACATCGCGGACCCCCACTGGCCGTCGGACGCGCGATTCGGCCGCCTCCTGTTCGTCGCGCTCCGCGAGATCGAGCCGGGCATGGGGAAGCCCCGGCTGTCGAGGACTCGCCTCTGGTGGCTCCGGCTCGACGGCGACGGCGGCGCGATCGAGGGGGCGGGCCGCCTGATCCCCCCGGGCGCCGGCCCGGAGGCGGACGACGTCGAGGAGCGGTTCCCGACCGTCGGGATCGGGCCGAACGGCGGGCCGATCCTCGGCTATCTCCGCAAAGTCGGCGACGCCCCGTGGGAGCTGCACGCCGCGCCGATCGCGGCCGACCCCGCGGGACGTCGCCCGCCGGCCGTCGCCGGGCTGGGGACGAAGCTCGCCGATCGCTGCCTCCCCTCCGCGCCGGCGCTCTCGACCGACGGCCGATGGATCAGCGCCGTCACGAGCGATGCCTCGCGGGGCGCGGTCCTCGTCCGGGTCGACCTGGCCACGCGGGCCGCGACCCGGGCGATGCCGGGCCCTCCGACCCCGCGATAGCTTGCCGGCGCCGGCCCCCGGGTGTCATACTACTCTTGTCGTGATCCACCCCGCGCGGGCCGCGGCGAGACGCGCCGAAGGCCCCCGGCGGTCGGACTCGAAGGGGGTGAGCACCATGCGCGGGAACGCTCAACGGGCGATGTCGGCGGCCCTCCTGGCGGCGATCGGGCTGGCCCTCGCCCCCCGGCTCGCCGCGGCGGAGGTGAAGGCCAGGGAGGTCGAGAACGCGATCCGCGAGGGGGTCCGCTTCCTCAAGGCCCAGCAGCGGGGCGACGGCTCGTGGTCCGAGGTCGACGAGGACGCGAGGACCGGGACCACCAGCCTCGTCACCCTGGCCCTCCTGACGGCCGGCGAGGCCCCGGACTCGCCCGCCGTCTCGAAGGCCTTGACTCATCTCCGCCACTTCGACGCCAGGACGCTCAACAGCGTCTACGGCGTCTCGCTCCAGACGATGGTCTTCGCCGCCGCCAGGCCGAAGGAGGACATCGTCCGGATCGCGGCCAACGTCGCCTGGCTGGAGGAGGCCCAGCTCAAGGCGGGCGACGGCCCCCCCTGGCCCGGCTCGTGGAGTTACAAGCTCACCCGGGGCCGCCACGGCGACGGCTCGAACAGCCAGTATGCCCTGCTCGCGCTGAACGCCGCGTCCGAGGTCGGCGTCAAGGTCAAGACCGAGACCTGGACCCTGGCGCGGAACTACTGGAAGCAGTACCAGCTCCGCGACGGGAGCTGGAGCTACTACCCGGACGCCAGCGGCTCGACCGGCAGCATGACCTGCGCCGGGCTCTCCAGCCTGATCATCTCCGGCCTCAAACGGTTCCAGGGCCAGGAGGTGCTCCGCGGCGAGGACGGGGTCGACAGGTGCGGCGAGGGGGCCGTCGACCCGAGCGTCCAGCGGGCCGTGAACTGGCTGGCGCAGAACTTCCGCGTCGGCGAGAACTTCGGCATGAATCACAACTGGAAGTTCTACTACCTGTACGGCCTCGAGCGGGCCGGGCGGCTCTCGGGACTTCGGTTCTTCGGGGCGCACGACTGGTATCGCGAGGGGGCCGAGGAGCTCGTCCACGAGCAGGACAAGTTCCAGGGCTACTGGCGCGGGACCCTCTACGAGCGCGAGCCGCTGATCGCGACCAGCTTCGCCCTGCTCTTCCTGGCCAAGGGGCGGGCCCCCGTCCTGATCAACAAGCTCCGCCACGGGCCGGGCAACGCCGACTGGAACAACGACGTCGACGACATCCGCAACCTCGTCGGCCTGGTCTCGCGCGACTGGAACCACCTGCTCACCTGGCAGGTCGTCGACCCGAACACCGCCAGCCTGGAAGACATGCTCCAGGCGCCGATCGCCTACTTCAACGGCCACCAGATGCCCGAGTTCACGTCCGAGGGGAAGAAGCGGCTCCGCGAGTACGTCGAGCAGGGCGGGTTCATCTTCGCCGAGGCCTGCTGCGGCCGGCAGGAGTTCGACCGCGGCTTCCGCGCCCTGATGAAGGAGATCTTCACCGAGACCGACTACGAGCTCCAGCCGCTCGGCGAGGACCACGCGATCTGGCGGTCCCGGTGGGAGCTGACCCCGGACATCCACCCGCTCTGGGGGATCGAGCACGGCTGCCGGACCGTCGTCGTCTACTCGCCCGACGACCTCTCGTGCTACTGGAACCAGATGGAGAACCGCCCGGAGCACCCCCGGGTCGTCCGGTCGCAGCGGGTCGGCCAGAACGTGGTCGACTACGCCACCGGCCGCGAGATCCCCGCCGACAAGCTCTCGACCCCCGAGGTCCGCAACTTCAAAGGCGAGCCGGCCAAGCGCTCGGCCTTGCGGATCGCCAAGCTCAAGCACGGCGGCGAGTGGAACATCGCCCCGCTGGCGATCCCCAACCTCACGACCACGCTCAAGGAGCAGTTCAAGTTCGACGTCGTGATCAACCAGAAGGAGCTGCTCCCGAGCGACCCGAACATCCGCAACTACCCCCTGATCTACATCCACGGCCGCGCGGCGATCTCGTTCACCGACGAGGACAAGCTGGCCCTCCGCAAGCACCTGGAGCCCGGCGGCGGCACCCTCTTCGCCGACGCCGCGTGCGGGAGCCCCTCGTTCGACGCCGCCTTCCGCAAGTTCGCCGCCGAGCTCGTCCCGAACAGCCCCCTCGTCGCGATCCCGCGCGACGACGACATCTACGGCCGCAAGATCGGCTACAACCTCGCCGACTGCCAGTACAGCAAGGGGGCCGGCGGCGGCCGGGATTTCCCCCAGCTCGAAGGGGTCAAGATCAACGGCCGGTGGGCGCTCATCTACTCCAAGTTCGACCTCGGCTGCGCCCTCGAGCGTCACGCCGGCCTCGACTGCAAGGGCTACAGCTACGAGAGCGCCGTGCGGATCGCCTCGAACATCGTGATCTACTCGACCCTGCCCTGAAGGGTCATCCCCGGGAGGGCGGGCCCGAGGCCCGTCCCTCCGGCGAGATAGGCCGGCCCCCGCGACCGGGAGGCCCCAGGCGGCGACCCGACGCCCCGGGATGGCCTCCCGGCCGGAGACGGCCACGTCATCGCGAGCCGCGGCATCGCCGGCCGGCCCATCCCGGTCACGGCAGATCGGTCGTCGACGATCGATTGGCCCCCCCGCGCCCTCCGGATGGGGGCATGGCGCGGCCCGAGTCCTACCGGGTTTGTCAGGCGATCGAGCCCGTCGGACGACGGCCGGAGCACGAACCGGACGGCCCGAGCGGAGGGCCCGATCCGGCCCCACGGAAGGTGTTCAAGCTTTTACCGAAATCTTCACTGATCCTTAACATGTTTTGGCTATGATCTGTCTCGTCGATCCATCCCGGTGCCGGCCACCGGACCGGGAACGAGTCCGGGACAGCGACCAGCCTTCGAGAGATCATCCCCCGAGAGGGCCGATCCGGAGACGGGGCGTCAGGCCACCACGATATCCACGACCGATCCGATCCGACCTCTCCGATACCGGCCAACCGGGCCTGCGGCGCATCGGCGAAGGCCGAGCGGCTCGCGACTCACCGAAGCCAAGCCCGCGGCGGAACCGCCGCGAACCCGACCTGGATTCAACCCCAGCGAGCCCCAGTCGTCTCGACGGCGAGGCGCGTTTCCCTCTTCCCCGTCATCACACCGAGGAGCTTCCATGACCGGCCGTTGTCGCAATGCGAACCGTCGAGGATTCACCCTGATCGAGCTGCTGGTGGTGATCGCGATCATCGCCGTCCTGATCGCCCTGCTGCTCCCCGCCGTCCAGGCCGCCCGCGAGGCCGCCCGACGGATCCAGTGCACCAACAACCTCAAGCAGCTCGCCCTGGCCGCGCAGAGTTATCACGACACCAATGGAAACTTCCCCGGGGGGTCGTACTCAAACTACAACAGCAACCCGGATTTGAAATGCAATCAGGCAAACCCGATCTGCAAATACCCGGAGAACTTCAGTTGCTTCGTCCGGATGCTGCCGTACTTCGAGCAGGCCCCGATGTACAACTCGATTAACTTCTCCCTCAACTCGGGGAACAACGAGAACATCACGATCGCGGGGGTTGCGATCAGCGCCCTGTTCTGCCCGAGCGACAACAGCAATCAGCCCGTCGTCATCTCGACTTCGAACCTCAATGCCTCGTTCAACCAGGTCTTCCCGACGCCCGACGGCACGTGGCTTCAGCAGTTGAGCAGCTACGCCGGAAACACCGGGACCTGGGGCCTCGGCGGCTATGTGACGACATACGGGCCCGCCCAATTCGCGCAGTACAACGGGACGATCTATAACGACAGCAGCGTCCAGATTTCGGCCATCACCGACGGCACGAGCAACACGTTCCTCTTCGGCGAGCACAGCCACGCGAACCTGTTGAAGTTCGACCCGGCCTACGGCGCATCGGACAACTCGTGGAACTCGGGCCGGTGGTACGATACTCTGTTCGCGAGCTATTTCCCCCCCAATACCCCGGCCCAGCCGCCCACCTCGGGCTTCTCGGGGATCTTCGGCAGGAACAACTACTACTACCCGGTCGTGGCGACGAGCCTCCATCCCGGCGGGGCGAACTTCGCCTTTTGCGATGGGTCGGTCCGATTCATCAAGAATTCGATCAACTCCTGGTCTCTCGGGCCGGTCCCCGGCAACGGCCCGCAGAATGCCCCGGTGCCGGCGGGCGTCACCTGGGCGAAATACATCTTCTCCTTCACGGGAACCGCGCAGATCGGGATCTACCAGGCACTCTCGACCCGTGCGGGCGGCGAAGTAATCAGCGCCGACGGACTCTGAGCGAGAGATCGGCTTCTCGTGGGGGCGTGGCCAGCCATGCCCCCATTGACCCTTCTCGTCCCAGGAGAGAGCCTGACTCCATGCGTCACGAATCCGCCCGCCCAGCGATGTTCCTCGGCCTCAGCCTCGCCCTGTTGGCCTCGCAAGGTTGCGGCGATCAGGCCCACCAGGCTCCGGCCCCCTCGGTCGCCGTGGCCCCTCCCCACCAGGGAACTGTCTTCCCCCTGGGCGACAAGCGGAGAGTCGAGATCGTCTACAACACCGTCAAGGCAGGTAAGGCCGCGTCCTGGGTGATCCACGCCTATTTCTTCGCCGAGGATATGACCCCCCTCGCGCCAGCCCCGACTGACGTCGCCGTCAAGCTCGAGCTCCCCTCGGGACCGATGACGGTCCCGCTCAAGCCGCATGCGGCCAAGGGCGGATCGACCGGCGAGTTCGCCTCCGAGCCCGGCCCTTATGGCGAGGGCCTGACCGGCGACCTGACCGCCACAGTCGAGGGCCAGGCTCAGACCGCCAAGCTCAACGTCCGCTGAATATTCGCCCGCACTCCCGACCGGACTGAACCGCCCGGCCCGACCCCTCAGACGCCATCGGCCAACGCTGGCTTCCCCAGCCGGAGGCGGCTGGCGGCGACGTCGGCCGGGTCGTTCACCGGGCTGATCGGGGGACGGCCCGCCAGGACGCCGATCACGTCCAGGGCGACCTCCGTCGCCATGTTCCGCAGGCTCTCCGCCGTCTGCGCGGCGCTGTGCGGGGTGAGCATCACGTCGAGCCGGCCGATCAGGGGATGGCCCGCCGGCGGGGGCTCGACCGTGTAGACGTCGGCCCCGTAGCCGAACAGGTGGCCGTTGTCGAGGGCCTCGGCCACCGCACCCTCGTCGACCACCGGGCCCCGGCAGGTGTTGATCAGCACCGCGCCCGGCTTCAGCTTCGCCAGCGCCCCGCGGTCGATCATCCGTCGGGTCGTGGCGTCGAGCGGGACGTGGAGCGTCAGGTAGTCCGACGCCGCCAGGACCTCATCGAGCGAGGCCCGCCGCGCCCCGGCCAGCCTCTCGACATCCTCCGGCGCGGCGACGATGTCGGTGTAGAGGACGTCCATCCCGAAGCCGAGCCGCGCGATCGCCCCGACCCGGCGGCCGATCCGGCCGAAGCCGACGATCCCCAGGGTCTTGCCCAGGATGTCCCGACCGACGAGCTTCGTCCGGTCGTTGTACCGACCCTCGACCAGGGCGAGCATCTGGCGGGGGAAGTGCTTCGAGACGCCGATCATCATCGCGAAGACGTGCTCGGCCACCGCCTCGGTGTTCGCCCCGGGCGTGTACACGACCTGGATCCCCCGGGCCGTCGCCGCGGGGACGTCCACCTGGTCGTAGCCGACCCCGTGCCGGCCGATCACCCGGAGCCTCGGCGCGTGGTCCATCAGCTCGGCGTCGATGTCGCCGGCCGTCCGGATCACCAGCGCATCGGCGTCGGCGATCTCGGCATACAGCACCTCCGGCTCCAGCGACGACGCCATCCGGACCTCGCCCGCCTCGTGCAGCCGGTCCATGCCCGACGCGTGCATCGTCGTCAACGAATAGAGGATCGGCCTGCGGGACATGGGAAACTCTCGACTCTCGCGATCGGGTCAGGTCGGCCGGACAAGGACGGATCAGGGTAACACACCGCGCGACGGCGCGGTAGCATTCCGAGAGGACGAGGCGATGACCGATCGGTGGCCCTTGATCTGGGCGTGAACGAGGGCACGAGCATCGAAGGATCTCACCCACACCCCCCGGTCGGCCCGACCACCGCCCCGGGGACGCGCCGGGATGAAGGTCGAGAGGTCCGGGCGGCCGGCCGATCCCGATGGCTCTGGCCCGTCCTCGCGGCGGCGCTGGTGGCCCGGCTCGCGGTGATCGTCCCCGGGTTCGGCACGCCGTCGGACATCGACAACTACCTCCCGCTCGCCCGGTCGCTGGCCGAGGGGCGTGGCTTCGCCCTGCCGGACGTCGGGCCGACCGCGTATCGGCCCCCGCTCTACCCGATCGTCCTGGCGCCGATGGTCGCTCTGCTCGGCGATGGCCTCCCCTGGGGGATCGCCGCGCTGCACGTCGGGCTCGGGCTCGGGACGGTCGGGCTGACCTATCTCGCGGGGCGACGGTGGGGATACTCCCCGGCACGGGCCGGGGTCGCGGCGAGCGTCGTGGCGCTCGACCCGGTGGCCGTCGTCCAGGGCCGGGCGGTGATGACGGAGCCGCTCGCGGCCTTCCTCGTGGCACTCGGGCTGGCGGCGATGACCGTCCGGGGCCGGGTCGGGTTCGTCCTCGCGGGGTTCGTCGCGGGGCTCGCGGCCCTCTGCCGTCCGAGCCTCCTGCCCGGCGCGGGGCTCGCGGCCGGGGCGATCCTGGTGATCGGCCCCGGCGACCGGAGGCGGAGGGCGGTCGGTTGCCTCCTGTTCGCGGCCGGGCTGGTCGCGACGATGGCCCCGTGGGCCGCGAGGAACGCCCGGGTCTTCGGCACGCCGGTCTGGACGACCACCCACGGCGGCTATACCCTCGCGCTCGCCAACAACCCCGAGTATTACGCCGACGTCGTGGACGGACCGCCGGGTGCGGTCTGGTCGGGGGCGAACCAGCGGGCCTGGACCGTCCGGATCACCCGCGAGACCGCCGGGCTCTCGCAGGTCGAGGCCGACCGGGCGCTCCGCGATCAGGGCCTGCGGATGCTCCGCGATCGCCCGTCGACGTTCCTCCGCGCGTCGGTGGCGCGGCTCGGGCGGTTCTGGGGCGTCGCGCCGTCGTCGGCCGTCTTCCCCGGCCCGGTCCGGCTGGCGACGGCCCTGTGGACGATCCCGCTCTGGGCGGCCCTGGCCCTCGGCCTGCTCCGCCGCGACCTCTGGCGGTGGCCGGCGGTGGCCGCCCCGCTGGCCCTGATCGGCCTGTCGGCGGTCCACTCGGCCTACTGGACCGACCTCCGGATGAGGGTCCCCGCCGTCGCGGCGATCGGGCTGATCGCCGCCGGGGCGTCGGCCGGGCGTCGACCTCCCGCGGACCTGGTCCGGACTTCTCAGGCCCTTTGCGACGATCCGCCACGATGTTAGACTCGATGGATGTCGCCCACGTGTCCGCCGACGGTGTCGTCGTCGGGGCGGTCGTCCCGTCGATGCCGCGGGCCTTGCAGGAGCGATTCCGATGAGATATGCCGGCGCGATTGCCATCCTGGGGCTCTGCGTGCCGTCGGCGGGCGCCGGAGACGGCAAGGCCGGGCTCGACGGGCTCCAGGGCCGCTGGCGGGTGACCTCGATCGTCGCCGGTGGCCAGGCCGTCGGCCCCGCGAAGGGGGCGCCGACCTCGCTCGTCATCAAGGACCGCAAGGCCACGTTCTTCGCCGACGCCGAGGCGATCATGGCCTTCAAGGATCTGGCCCTCCCCGCCGACCAGGCCAAGGGACCGAAGGCCATCGACCTCATCCGGGACGAAAGATCGGTGCTGCCGTGCCTCTGCGACGTGTCCGGCGACGAGTTCAAGCTCGCCATGCCGATGATCCCCGAGGACCGCAAGCCCGGAGAGCTCCTGCCCAGGCCCGACTCCCTGGACTCCAAAGATAAGCCGGTGATGGTTTTCACGATGAAGAGGTTGAAGGATTGAGCGGGGGTCGTGTCGGGTGATGGACCCCTTCCGTGCCCGACGGCCTCTCTCCCGGAGGATCTTCCCCCCATGTCCGAGATCGACGCCGAATCCCTGGCCCGGCAGGCCGTCCTCATCGGGCTGGTGACGAAGGAGCAGGCTCGCGAGGCGAAGGAGGCCGCCGAGGACGGCTCGGCCGACGCGCTGGTGAAGTCGTTCCTGCGGAAGGAGCTGCTCACCCGCTGGCAGATCGACAAGCTCCAGAAGGACGACCCCTCGGGGTTCATCTACGGCGGCTGCCACGTCTTGTTCCACATCGCCGAGGGGACCTTCGCGCGGGTCTATCGCGGCAAGAAGATGCCGGGCGGGCAGTCGGTCGCCATCAAGGTCCTGCGCAACCGGTTCGTCTCCGACCCCGAGGCGATCCGCCGGTTCAACGAGGAGGCCGAGGCCGGGCTCCGGCTCGTCCACCCGAACATCGTCCGGATGTACGAGTTCGGCGAGGAGGACAAGAAGTATTACATGGTGATGGAGTACGTCGAGGGCTCGAACCTCCGCGACTTCCTCAAGCTCCGCGGCCGGCTCTCCGAGACCGAGGCCCTGCCCCTGATGCTCGGGCTCGTCTCGGCCCTGAAGTTCTCGAACGATCAGAGGATCACGCACCGTGACATCAAGGGGACGAACATCCTGATCGCCTCGAACGGGACGGCCAAGCTCGTCGACTTCGGCCTGGCGACGATCGAGGGGGACGAGAAGAAGATGGCCGCCGCCCACGGCCAGCGGACCGTCGACTACTCGGCGCTCGAGCGGTCGTGCGGCTCGCAGAAGGGGGACCCCCGCTCCGACATCTTCTTCCTCGGCTGCGTCTTCTACCAGATGCTGACCGGCCAGCTGCCGCTGCCCGAGGTCGAGACCAGCGACCCGCTGGCCAAGATGCTCAAGCGCGGGATCAACAGCATCAAGCCGCTCAAGGAGCACCCGTACGCCCCGAGCCCCGACCTGACCCGGATCATCGAGACGATGATGAAGGTCGACCTGAAGCTCCGGTACCAGTCGTTCGAGGAGGTGCACAAGGACCTCGACGGCTACCTCGCCTCGCTCGCCGCGCCGACGTCCCGGGCCCGCCGCGCCCGGCCCGAGCCGGCCGAGGGGACGGCCTCGCGGAGCGTCAAGGTCCGGCACGACGGGCAGAAGACGGTGCTCTGCGTCGAGGTCCAGGACGAGATCCGCGAGGCCTTCCGCAGGACCCTGACCAAGATGGGGTATCGGGTCCTGCTGGTGGCCAACGCCGAGGTCGCCGCCGAGCGCTATCGCGAGGACCCGCCCGACGCGGTCGTCTTCGACATCGACGGCCTCGGCCCCGAGGCCCTCGACGCCTTCCTCGACATGCACGAGGCCGCCCACGCCGACGGCCACGACCTCGCCGCCCTCGTCCTGCTCGGCCCGAGGCAGCACTACCTCGCCAAGAACCTGCCGACCGACGACCGCCTCGTCGTCCTGCCCAAGCCGGTCAAGATGAAGCAGGTCCAGGACGCCATCAACTCCCTCGTCCCGATCCGGGCCTGACCCGCGCCGCTACGGCGTCTTCTTCCGCCCGGGCACCTTCAGGCCCATCGCTTGCATCAGCAGCTGCAGGTCGTCCCACGCCTCGCGCTTGGCCGACGGGTTGCGCAGGAGATAGGCCGGGTGCCAGGTGACGACGGTCGGCAGGCCCCGGTAGCGGTGCCACCGGCCGCGGAGCCGGTTCATCGGCAGGGCCGTCTCGAGCAGCGCCGCGACCGCCGACTTGCCGAGCAGGCAGAGGAACTCCGGGCGGATGATGTCGATCTGGCGTTCGAGGTAGGGCAGGCAGTGCGCGACCTCGTCGGGCAGGGGCGTCCGGTTCTCCGGGGGCCGCGACTTGAGGACGTTGGCGATGTACACCTCGTCGCGCGCGAGGCCCATCCCCTTGGTGATCATGTCGGTGAGCAGGACCCCCGCGCGGCCGACGAACGGCTCGCCGGTCCGGTCCTCGTCGGCCCCGGGGGCCTCGCCGATGAACATCAGGCGGGCCGTCGGCGACCCCGTGCCGAAGACCGTCTGCGTCCGGGTCGCGGCGAGCTGCGGGCACCGGACGCAGCCCGAGACCTCGGCCCGGAGCGTCGCCAGCGCCCCGGCCCGCTCCCCCGGGGCGAGGGCCGGCCCTTCGAGCGTCGGCTCCTCGAACAGCGACCCGATCGGCGCCGGCACGGTCGTCGGCGGAGCGGTCGGGGTCGGGGTCGGGGTCGGGGTCGCGATCGGGGCGATTCGAACTGGGGACGGTGCCGGTGCCGAGACCTTCGTCGGTGGCGGGGGCTCGAAATCGGGCAGCGCGATCCGATCGACGCCCGCGCGGGCCAGCGATTCGAGCCGCTGGCGGACCGCGCGGATCAACCCCCGGTGTTCCTCGGCGTCCATCGGTGTCCCTGGCTCATCCGGGGGGTCTTACGGATCCGGAAAGGGTTCGCGAGCACGGAGCACAAAATCTTCGGGAAACTTGATCTGCGTTTCGTGCTCCGTGCTCGGGAGCTTCTTAACCTGAGATGCGAATCATCCCGATCGGCGCCCGGCGCGGGGATGGGGTGCGGACGTGGCGCTATCCCGCGGCGTGGGGCGCGGCCCGGACGTCCTCCCGATCGGCCCGGATGCCCCTGGGCAGGGCCGTCGGCATGACGGGCAGGCGCTCGGGGGGAAGCTCGCGGAGCCGAGGGGCCGAGGCGTCCTTGGGGGCGAGGATCGGGTCGGCGATCGGCCATCGGATCGCGAGCGACGGGTCGTCCCAGCGAATGCTCCCCTCGTCATTGGGGGCGTAGAACGCGGTGCACTTGTAGAGGACCAGGGCCGTCTCGCTCGCCACCGCGAACCCGTGCGCGAACCCGGGCGGGATGTAGATCTGGTGCCGGTTCTCGGCCGAGAGCGCGACCCCGACCCAGTCGCCGAAGGTCGGCGAGCCGGCGCGGATGTCCACGGCCACGTCGAAGACCTCGCCGTGCAGGACCGAGACGAGCTTCCCCTGCGCGGCGGGCCACTGGTAATGCAGGCCCCGAAGCACCCCGAGGCGCGACGACGACAGGTTGTCCTGGACGAACCGGACGTCCAGCCCCGCGTCGTCGTAGCGCCTCTGGTTCCAGACCTCGGTCAGGAAGCCGCGGCCGTCGCGGTAGACGGCGGGCTCGACCACGACGACGCCCGGCAGTCGGGTCTCGATCAGCTTCATCGTTCGATCGCTTCCTTCAGGAGGCCGCGGAGATAGGGGCCGTAATCGTTCCGGAAGGCCGAGGCGAGCCTCTCGAGCTGCGTCGCGTCGATGAAGCCCATCCGGAACGCGATCTCCTCGAGGCAGGCGACCTTCAGCCCCTGCCGCTGCTCGATGATCTGGATGAAGTTGGAGGCCTGGTGCAGCGCCTCGAACGTCCCGGTGTCGAGCCAGGCCGTCCCGCGCCCGAGGGTCTCCAGGTGCAGGAGCCCGCGCCCGAGGTACGCGACGTTGACGTCGGTGATCTCGAGCTCGCCCCGCCGCGACGGCTTGAGGTCGGCGGCGATGTCGAGCACCCGGTTGTCGTAGAAATAGAGGCCGACCACCGCATAGTTCGACCGGGGCGCCTTCGGCTTCTCCTCGATCCCGAGGACCCGGCGCGACCGGTCGAGCTCGACGACCCCGTACCGCTCGGGGTCCTTGACGTAGTAGCCGAAGATCGTCGCCCCCTCGGGCCGGGCGGCGGCCTCCTGGAGGCACTCGCTCAGGCCGTGGCCGAAGAAGATGTTATCCCCGAGCACCAGCGCCACCCGGCTCGTGCCGACGAAGTCGCGGCCGATCACGAACGCCTGCGCCAGCCCCTCGGGCCTCGGCTGGGGGGCGTAGCTCAGCGCCAGGCCCCACGCCGACCCGTCGCCCAGGAGGTCGCGGAACCTGGGCAGGTCCTCGGGCGTCGCGATCACGAGGATCTCGCGGATGCCCGCCAGCATCAGCGTGCTGAGCGGGTAGAAGATCATCGGCTTGTCGTAGACCGGGAGCAGCTGCTTGCTCACGACCCGGGTCAGCGGGTCGAGCCGGGTCCCCGATCCCCCGGCCAGGACGATCCCTTTCATGGCGGGCCGCTCCGTCGTCGGCGATCCATCCCGGCCGCCGCGGGTCGCCGTCGCGGCCGAGGCTCGTGTCCTGTCCGATCGGCCCGACGGCCGTCAGCCCTGCACCCTATCGCGGATCGCGATCGGCCGCAAGGCGACGGACGGGCGGGCCGCGACGGGCTCACGGCTGCGGGACGAGCTTGGCCGGCCCGGGATCGGGGCGGAAGGCCGTGCTCAGCCACCGGCGCCAGGCCGCGCCGTCGTAGCCGAAGTCCTTGCCGGTGAGCCTCATCAACGCCGCCCGGACCTCGACGTTCTGGCGGGCGACCGCGACATACGTCAGGACCGGGCCTCGGCTCCCGCCGCCGATCCCGCCGCCGAGGCCCAGGCCCGTGCCCGCGAACGACGACGCCGGGACCGACGTCGCCCCGAACGCCACGACCCCGGGTCCGACCACCGGGCCGGTCAGGACCGGGATCGACCGCCCGCCGCCGACCCCGAAGCCCTGCGGGGCCCCCCCCGCCGGCACCCCGCCGGCGAAGGCGACCTCGGTCGAGTTCGACTGCGGGACCCAGACCATCTGATACTCGGTCGAGACCAGCACCGGGACGAGCTTCGGCGCGGCCGCGACCGCGTTGAGGTTCCCCAGCGCCCAGGCCGCGCGGTTGATCACCGCGGTCGACGGCGACTTCAGCCCGTTGACCAGCTTGCCGATCACGGCCGGCTCCCTCGTCCGGGCGAGGGCGTCCATGGTCGCCTGGCGGACCTCGTCGTCGGGCTCGGCCAGGAGCCGCGCGACGAGCCCGGCGGCCGACTCGGGGCCGGGGATCGCCCCGAGGGCCCGCGCGGCGACCTTGCGGAGGGCCGGGTCCTCGTCCGAGCCGAAGGTCCGGAGGATCGGCCTGACCGCCGCCGCCTCGCGGATCTGCATGAGCTGGGCCTCGGCCTCGACGGCGCGGGCCTCGGGGCCGTTGGCGATCGCCTGCCGGAGGATGCCCAGCCGCTTCATCCACGACTGCTGGTCGGCCGTGACGGTCGCCTCGGCGTCGCGCTGGTCCTTCTCCTCGGGCGTGATCCATCGGCCTTTGTACAGGATATAGCCCTGCGCCGCCTTCAGCTCGGCGGGAGTCAGCCACTTCCCCTCGTGCTCGACGTGGCCGAGCCTCTGGTGCGCCGGGCCGAAGGCGGGGTCGCGGCGGGCGGCCCCCTCGTAGTGGACCGCGGCGAGGTCGACGAGCTTGTGCTCCTCGGCCCAGAGGCCCAGGTCGTACTCGGCCTGCGCGGCGGTCGGGCCCTTGGCCGCGGGGGCGAGCCCCATCGCCTTGCGACGCATTGCGTAGTCGTCGAGGATGCCCGGCTCGGCCTCGACCCGCACCACTCGGTCGCGCTTGAGGACGACGGGGGTCTTCCCCTTCTCGCCGACCACGAGATACTGGTCGGGGTGGGCCTCGTCGACGATCGCCTTGCCCCGGATCGCGCCGCCGTTGCGGACGAAGATCCGGTCGGCCTTCGCGTCGGCGACGAAGGCGGGGCCGACGGCGACGAGGACGCCCGAAGCCACCGCCGCGAGTCCACGGACAAGGCCCATGACGCCGGTCCTCCCATTCGCAGGGACGCCCGCCGGGGTCAGCCTCCTCCCGACGAGCCAGCCTGATACACCAGTGTAGGGGCCGCCGAACCTCCTCGACAAGCCGCCCGGTCGTCCCGGCTCGCGGATGGTATCCTGGGCGGTCTGAGGCATGCCGGCGTCCCCCCATTCGATCAATCGCGGACCATCCCCTTACCCGTCACCCCTACCCCCCCGAGTGAGCCGAATCTCATGGATAGCCCGGTCGAGGCGCATCACGAGCGGGGCCGTCAGGGCCTCGGGGTGGCGGTGATCACGGTCTCGGACACCCGGACGATCGCGACCGACACCTCGGGCGCCCTGATTGTCGAGCGGATCGAGTCGGCCGGGCACCGGCTGGTCGACCGGGCGATCGTGCCCGACGAGCCCGACCGGATCCGGCCCCTCCTGCTCGCCCACCGCGACCGGCCCGACGTCGACGCCGTGCTCATCACCGGCGGGACCGGGATCAGCCCCCGCGATCAGACCTTCGAGACGGTCTCGGCGCTACTGACCCGGCCCCTGCCCGGCTACGGCGAGCTGTTCCGGATGCTCAGCTACGCCGAGATCGGCCCCGCCTGCCTGCTCAGCCGGGCCGTCGGCGGCCTGATGGGGGGGACGGTCGTCCTGGTCATGCCCGGCTCCCGCGCCGCGGTCGAGCTGGCGATGACGCGGATCATCCTCCCCGAGTTACCCCACATCGCGGCCGAGGCCCGCAAGGGCTGACGCCCGCGACCGCCGCCGTATTCGACCGCCTCGCCGACGAAGGAACGATCCGACGGCGGCCCGCGCATGCCGTGGGATCGGACCGCTCGTCGTGCGATCCGGCCGGCAGCCGCTCCTCATCCGGGACGCCGCGCCGTCGGGCATCCGCCGCCCGTCGGCGACGTGGGATCCGATCGGCCGCCCAGGGTCGATCCCCTTGAGGATCGGCCCGCTTCGCCACGGCGGTTCGTCGAGGCTCGGCAAGGAGGTCCCCGGGGCTGGCCTCGCGCCGTTGGAATGGCCCCGGCTCCGGCTTCGTCCTCCGGGCGCCATCGTCAGCGACCTCGCTCCGACATCCTTAGGGAGAGGCACATCGTTCCTCACTCGAAGGGTATCTCGGCCCTACAATCCTCCTATTTTTCGCGGACGAGGATTTATTCCTTTGGTGAGCCGACTTTCAAGGATTGTAACCATTCTGCCGAATGCCGTGGATCTTGCAATCTGCTGACCGCGACCTTCAACTGTGGCGATGGCGACAACGGGTTCGGACACCCTGGACACGGCATCCTTGCAAGCCCTGCTCGGGCCGC
>JAABUQ010002146.1_pt1 | contig 39945 bp, 40 predicted proteins | sample 5560001 | NCBI WGS metagenome assembly JAABUQ01 (sample SAMN10711888, study PRJNA513371) | rock metagenome | isolation source: Antarctica rocks | place: Antarctica: Victoria Land, Finger Mt nord | collected 2015-12-18
CACGTGGCTTGGTGGACTCTGGCTTGCTCTCGGCCTTCGCCTCCCCAACGTCGGCCCTCGGCTCGGCCTTCGCGTTCTTCGCTGGCTTGCCGATGCTGACAATTTCCACCGCGGTCAGATCGGCCCGAGCGCCCCGATGGACGCGCACCCGCTTCTTGGACTTATAGCGAAGCACGTCGATCTTCTTCCCGCGCGGATGGCCGATCACCCTGCCGGTGACCACCTGGCCTGCCAGCTCCGTGGGGCGAGCCAGCAGGGTATCGCCGTCGGCGACCAGCAGGACACGCTCGAAGGTCAGCTCCGAGTCCGTCTCGGCGGCTATGCGATCCACCAGGATTCGATCTCCGGCTGCTACGCGATACTGCTTGCCACCGCTGATGACGACGGCCGTGGCTGCTCCTTTGGCTGCGGGCACGAGGCGGCATTCTACCTGATCTTCGGACCGCCGAACCGCGGCTTCACGGGGTCAGGCGAGGCGGCTGGCGAAAGCCGCCAGGCCCAAAGTGCTGGCAGCGAGAAGGAGCAGGAGGAGCCTGTAAGTGCGGCCCTCGCGCGGAAGCAGCCGGCAGAGCACCGCTGCTGCCAGTGCGATGGCGGCGGTTTCGACACCGAAGCGCAGGATCCCGGCGAGGTCGTCGCCGACCGGCGGCAGGAGGACCGAAGTGCCCAGCGCGCAGGCGGGCAGCCACAGCGCCGCCCGCGTCGCCCGCTCCGACCAGTCGAGCGGCGGGGCCGAGAACCGGAGCAGGACAGCCGGCAGGCAGAGGAGGTAAAGCAGTCCGGCCACCGCCTTGAGACCGAGGTGCAGGGGCACGGCGATGGCTGCGATGGCGGTGGGGCGGAACGTGCCAGCGGCGACGGCCGGGCCGAGCAGCGCCAGGCTCCAGCCGAGCTGGGCCACGAGCAGACCGCCAGGTCCGCGCTCCGACCTGGCTGAATCCGCGCGACCGCCCGACCAGATCGCCCAGCCAGCGCCGGCTACGCACACAGCCCCCAGCAGCGCGCTTCTTTCGGCCGCCGGCACCGGATTGAACGGCGCAGCCAGCTGGGTGGCGGCGACCGCCGCCAGCAGCAGCGCCAGCCGTCCGGCCAGCGACAGATTGCCTGGTTTGCTGAGCCGCTGTCTCAGGCCAGCGCCGGCAGGCTCGCGAGCCAGGCGGCCCAGTGCCAATTCGGCGCCGAGGCCGAGCAGGAGGATGCTGAGCAGCCCTGGGTAGGCGATCAGCGCCAGGCTGTGCAGACCGAGATCCGTGAGGCTCACGCCGCAGCTGCCAGAAAGACGTTGGGCGCGAGGCCCAGCACCAGGCTGAGGCCGAGCGTCAGCAGGACTCCCACGGTGGTACGCCGACTCGGCCTGCCCAGGGTGCGTGAGAGCCGAAAGGCGTGCGCCGTCCAGAGCAGGAAGGCGATCACGAGGAACGCCGCCAGAAGCCAGGAGAACTGCGCAGCCGCGCGCAGGGCGTAGAGACGAAGGGCAAAGCCCGCGAACGGCGCGCCACCGGCCAGCGCCAACGCGGTCACCAGGTTCAGGCCCCGGAGGTTCGGCTCCGCCCTCCCCAGCAGCACCGGCCGGGCCCAGAGATAGAGCGGAAAGCGGACGAGGATGAGCGAGAGCAGGGCAAGGACCGCCGTCTGGCTGCCGGCGCCGGCGTAGAGGCCGAGCCCGATCAGCGCCACCCCCCACTCGGCCACGAACGAGAGCCGCCAGGCCTCCGTACCGCCCGCCGCCCGCCAGGCGCCGACGACTCCCCAGAGCAGATTGAGGACTCCGGCCAGCAGGAGCGTGGCCCCGAACACCCCTCTCTCGTCGCCGCTCAGCAGCGGGACCAGCCGGGCAGGCAGACCGAGTGCCAGGGCTGGCCCGAAAAGGCCCGTCCACGGCACAGGCGAGGAGCTGGCTGGTTCGTCGCTGCGCAACTCGGGCAGATAGGGAACGAGCGCGGCCACCGCCACGAGTCCCAACGCAAGCAGCAAGGCTCCGGCACGGCCGAGGGGAACGCTGCCCGACCGCAGCAGCAGCCAGCCAAGGGCGAGAAGAGCCGCCGCGAGTACTGAGGGCCGAACCCTGACGGCGAAGGTGCGGCGGCCCGGCTGACTGGCCTGAAGGACTCCCAGCAGCAGCAGGATGATGGCCACCGAGTTGGGATCCGGCATCACCAACAGCGCCGCCAAGGCGCCCAGGGCTATGCCGCCGGCGGCGATGAGGTTCCCGCGCTGGACAGTCAGCGGAGCGAAGACGCAGGCCAGGCCGAGGCTGGCCGCGCAGGCGAGAAGGCCGAGGCGGGCGGAGCCCGGAAGCGGCGGAACCACGCCTCGAGTCACCGCCGGTCCCAACACCGTGAGCGCCCAAAGCGTCAGACCGCCGAGACCGAGGCCCACTGTGCCTGTCGACAGCCGTCTAACGGGCGCTCCCGATACAGGCTCGAATGCGCTCACGCCAGCGCCTCGGGGTCGCTGACCGGCAGGCTGGAGACGACCAGGCTCACCAGCCCACCCGCCACCAAGCCCAGTTGACCGCTGAGCAGAGACAGGCCAAGGGCCAGCGCGGCGCCTCCAGTGAGTGCGCCCGAGCGGGCGCCGCCAGACAGCATGCGAGCGGCGCCCAGACCTGCGACTGTCAGCGCCGCCAGGCGAGTGGCTCCGCCCTCCGCCGAAATGAGATAGAGGGCGACATAGGCTGAGAGCGGGAGCACGAGCAGAGCGAGGATGAGGCGTGGTGTCGAGCCCGCCTGCAGCACTCGCCAGCCGGGCTCGCCGGCGCGCAGGCGCAGCCCGGCCGACAGCGCGGCGGCGGCGACCAGAACGGCGGCTGCAGCGGGGCCGGCTTGCTGAAAAGCCGGTAGACCTAGCCCTCCACCCACCAAGGCGAGTCCCAGCGCAAGCGCCCGGCGGCCGTCAGAGACAGTGATGGCGGCTGCTCCCAACCAAGCCAGCAGGGCGCCGGCCAAAGCTAGAGAGGTCAAAGGCGAGCCACGATGATCGCAATCCCGAGCGTCAGCGCCACACCCAGCCAGGGCCGGCGGCCGAGAGCACGAGCATGCACCGGAAAGTCGAACAGGGTCCTGTAATCCTCCGGCACAGCCGGCAGCCTGAAGATCCGCGGCCTGGCCGGCCCGGCTGGCAGCCGGAACGCCGGTTCAGGCGCTGATCCCGGCGCTTCCTCCGCCGGATGCCTGACCAATAGAGCTAGCACTAGAAGCCCGGCAAGCGGCAGGCCCAGCAGCAGCGGCTCCCAGCCCAGAGCCACCACCTGAGTCGCCGCCGGTTGTCCCGGACTTGGTGCGGGAATCAGCTCGGCGGCGGCACTCAGCGCGAGCCCCGTCTCAAATAGACCGAGCGCCAATCCCAGCGCCAGCGCAGCGGCAAGAGCCAGGCGCGCCGTCCACGCGAGCACTGAACCGCCGGCTTCCCCAGCCACCGCCGACAGCCGCAGCGCACGCACCGAAGCGGCCGCCAGGACGATCCAGGCGGCGACTTCGCCGAGAGCAAAGAAGCCGCTCAGACCGCCGCTGTCCACCGCCGCCTGCAGCACCAGCACGCGGGCTCCGAAGAGGACTGCCGGAGGAGCACCGGCCGCGAGCAGGAAGCCGACCACCGCCAGCCGGCGCGGAACGGCGGGCAGCAGCGGGCCGATACCGCTCAAGAGACCTGACCCTGCCAACACCGCCAGAGCTGCCGCCACCCCGGCCTGGCTGCCCAGGGCTAGCGCCAGCAGCGCTGTGCCGAGGTTGAACGCTGTCACCTCGGCGAGAAAGCCACCTGCCTCTGCCGCCGCCTGTGCCCGAATGGCGGCAGCCAGCGCCACCGCGACACCCAGGAGCTGCAGGGTGGGGTTGAGCCAGCTCCCCGGCCAGTGGCCGGCGCCCAGGTTGTAGCTACGCGCGAGGAGGAGGAAACCGAGCGGCGGGAGCAGGGCGATCGCGACCGCCCGCGAGTGGGGGGCGCCACTCCGCCAGGCGGTGACTGGCCACGGCCGCCAGGGCGCTAGGCCCGCTGTCGCCGCTCCCCCACCGGCAAGCAACAGAAAGGCTGGCAGCGTCAGGGCCAGGACGGGTGTGGCGCTGTAAATCGAGGTGCCACCGGCCAGCTCGACGCTCACCGCACCCGCCAGCAGCAGAAGGGTGGCAGCCGCCAGCCAGAGCCAGAGCGAAGCGAAGCCACTGTCGCTGGTGTTATCGCGCAGGCTGGGCGAGGCCAGCGCCAGCAAGCTGCAGCAGGTGGCCAGCGCCGCTACCGCCAGCAGCAGCCGGTCGGCCTCGCTGCAGACCGCGGCCGCCGTGACCGCCAGGCTGGTCAAGCCCGCCTGTCCCGCCTTCCCTCCTTCAGCGGCCAGAAGCATTGCCACCGGCGCCAGGGCGCAGAGCAGCACAGCCAGCGAGAGGGCGTCCAGCCGGAGGCCGAAGGTGGTGCCGGCGACGGCCACCGGCGCCGAGAGCTCAATCGGATTGCGGCCGCCGGCCAGCCACAGCGCCAGGGCGGCTCCCCCGGCGGCCAGGCAACCCGCGGCCGCCAGCGCGGAGCCGCCGGGCAGCCGGAACGCGTGCAGCAGGAGCGTTAGGACTCCCGCCAGCAGCAGCAGCCCCGGTGGAACTAGAGCAAGCAAGCCCGCAACCGGCGCCTAGAGGTGCCGCGAAGGGGGCAGCTCATCCGCGCCTGCCGTCCTGAACCGGGCAGCGGCTAGCCAACTGCCAGGCGCTCGAGGACCGACTTCAGCTCGGCCGCCTTGACTCGCTCTTTCTCCACCACCGCGGCCGGCGCCTTGGCCAGGAACTCAGGGTCGCTCAGCTTGGTCTGACTCCGCTCGTACTCCTGGCGAAGGCGTCGAGCCTCGCCATCGCTGGCCGGCCGGCCAGGCTTGGTGGCGTTCGGGAAAGCGATCCGAGCGCGCCCTTCGGCGAGCTCGAGGGGTGCCCAGGCAAGCTCACCCACCAGCTCCAAGCCGGCGAGCTGAGCCGTCAGCTCGGCCAACTCGGGATCCGTCCCCGGCGCGACGGCCAGGTGACCGCCGCGGGCGGGCGCGCCCACCGCGCGCCGCTCGCGCCGGATCTCTTCGACCAGCGCTATCAGGCGGTCGGCGGCCTCCTCGGCACCCGCATCGGCAAATTGCTGATCAGGCTCCGGCCAGGCAGTTCGCACCAGGAACGTCCTCTCGCCTGGCAGGCGGTGCCAGAGCTCCTCCGTCAAGAAGGGCAGGAACGGATGCAGCAGGCGCAGAAGCGAGTCGAGCACGTGCAGGCAGACCGCGCGCGCGGCCGGGTCGGCGTCACGCAGCCTGGGCTTCGCAGCCTCCAGGTACCAGTCGCAGAAGTCGTGCCAGCAGAAGTCATAGAGTCCGTTTATCGCCAGGTGGAACGAGTAGCTCTCGATGCCCTGGGTCGCCGTCTTCACAGCCGCCTGGAGGCGCGAGAGCAGCCAGCGGTCCATCAGCGCCAGGCTGGCGTCCGGCGCCGGCGTCGGCACCGGCTCGTCACCGAGGCTCATCAACACCAGCCGGCTTGCGTTCCAGAGCTTGTTGGCGAAGCGTCGGAAGCCCTCGATCCGGCTCTCGTCGAAGCGGACGTCCTGGCTGGACATGGCCACCGCCGCGGCCCAGGCCCGAAGGGCGTCGGCGCCGTAGCGACCGATGATCACCCGGGGATCGACGACGTTGCCCTTGGACTTGCTCATCCGCTGGCCGTCCGCCGTCTGGACGACGCAGTGGATGGCGACATCTTTGAAGGGCACGGCGCCCATGAACTCCAGGCCGCTGAAGATCATGCGCGTGACCCAGAGGTTGATGATCTCGCGGGCTGTGGCGTTGAGCGAGGTCGGGTAGAACGTCCGCAGGTCCTCGGTGTCGTCAGGCCAGCCGAGCGTGGCGAAGGGCCAGAGCGCTGAGCTGAACCAGGTGTCAAGGACGTCGGGGTCAGCTGTCAGCTCGGCGGAGCCGCAGTGGACACAGACTGCCGGCTCCTCGACAAAGGCGAACCGGTGGCCGTTGGCGCAGGTGTACACCGGGATGCGGTGGCCGAGCCACAGCTGCCTGCTGATGCACCAGTCACGGATTCCGCCGAGCCAGTCCAGGTAGGTGCGCTCGTAGCGCTCCGGGTGCCAGCGGACCTCACCCCGCGAGCTCGCCTCGGCGCACTTCTGGGCCAGCTCGCGCATGCGCAGGAACCACTGCTCGGACACCAGCGGCTGGATGATCGCCCCGCAGCGGTCGCAGTGGCCAACCTGGTGGACGTAGGGCCGGGTCGCGACCAGGCGCCCCTCCGCCCAAAGGTCGGCCACCACCCGCTCCCGGGCGACCAGGTCGGGAAGACCGTCGTAGCGGGGAAGCTCGGGTACGTTCAGGCGGGCGTCAGGGTGCAGGGCGTTGATGACGGAAAGGCCGTGCCGCTCGCCGATCTCCCAGTCCATCGGATCGTGGCCGGGGGTGACCTTCAGGGCGCCCGTCCCGAAGTGGCGGTCGACTGCCGGGTCGGCCACGATCGGCAGGCGGCGGCCGACCAGCGGCAGCACAGCGAAACGGCCGACGAGGTCGCTGTAGCGGTCGTCGTCGGGGTGGACAGCTATCCCGGTGTCGGCCAGCATGGTCTCCGGACGGACCGTGGCGATCTCGAGCCGGCGGCCGCTCCCCTCGACGTCGTATGCGATGTGGTACAGGGTGTCGGTGTGCTCCTGCCAGTCGACCTCCAGATCGGAGATCGCCGACAGGTTGCGTGGGCACCAGTTGACAATGCGTGGGCCCCGGTAGATCAGCCCTTTCTGGTAGTAACGCACGAAGGCGGTGCGGACCGCGCGCACGTACGCCGGATCCATCGTGAAGCGGACGCGGGAGAAGTCCAGCGAGGCGCCCAGCTCGCGGTACTGCTCGATGATGGTCGTCCCGACCGTCTCGTACCAGTGGTCGACGCGGGCGTTGAAGGCGTCTCGACCCAGCTCTTCCTTGCTGCTGCCCTCCTCCGCCAGCTGCTTCTCGATCACGTTCTGGGTGGCGATCGCAGCATGATCGGTGCCCGGCAGCCAGAGCACCTCATAGCCGGTCATCCGCCTGTAGCGGGCCCAGATGTCCTGCGGAGTGCCGCTCAGAGCCGTACCCATGTGCAGCTCGCCTGTCACGTTCGGAGGCGGCAGCGCTATCGAGTACTTCGGCTTCGGGCTGCGCGCGTCGGCCCGGAAGAGCCCCGCCTCTTCCCAGCGCGCCGACCAACCGGCCTCTACGGCCTGAGGGTCATAGGCGGAAGGAAGGGCATGGTGGTCTTTCATCTGGGCGTGCTTGAGCCTCGCTTCGGGAGAAGGCCGGAGTCGTTCCGCTGGATCAGCGGGCGCGCGCCGGCCGGGCTACGTCTACGACTGCCTCCTGGCGGCGCATGATCCGCCCATTGTAGGTGCTGCCGGCACGCCGCCGGGAACCCGGCGATGCCCGAAAACCATTTGCTGGGCCGGGCGAATCGACCGCCGAGCTAAGCTCGCTCCTTCTGGACCGGCCTGCCCTCCCAATCTCGGGCCCAATCACCCAGCTCCAGCACATGTCCGTCAGGGTCCGTCACAAAAATCGACCTGCCATACCGGAAGCTCACCGGGCCCTCCACCTCGTAGCCGGCCTGAAAGAGCCGGTCACTCCAGGCTGCGAGCGACCCCTCCTCGACGTAAACGGCGTAGTGCACACAAGTTCCTCCGCGGCCTTCGTGAAGTCCCACACCCGGACCGCCCGACCTCGGCTCCCAGAGTCCCAGCACCTCGTTGCGGCCCAGCCGGACCCACGCGCCGGGCCGCTCAGCGGGCCAGCGCTCCACCACGGCGAGGCCCAGCACGTCGCGATAGAAGGCGAGCGAGCGGTCCACATCCTGGACCTCGAGGACGAGTTCAAGGAGTCCTCGTAGGCGGGGCATCAGCCGGATGGACCGCCGTGCGAGCAGCTGGTCCGGAAAGCTAGGCCGATTCGCCGAGGCGCTGCGGCGGTTCCACGGCGCCGTACTCAAACTCCGGCTCGGCGCGATCGCGGATCGAGTCGGCAGTGATGGTGCAGCGCTTGATGTCCGGGCGCGACGGAATCTCGAACATCGTGTTGAGCAGCACCTCTTCGATTATCGATTTCAGCGCTCGCGCCCCAGTGCCGCGGCCGACCGCCTTCTCAGCTATCGCTTCCAGCGAGCCCCGCTTGAAGACAAGCTCCACGTTGTCCAGGTTGAAGAACTTCTGATACTGCTTGGCCAGTGCGTTCTTAGGCTCGGTCAAGATTCGGACAATGTCCGACTCGTCCAGCGGATGGAGGGTGACGGTGATCGGTAGGCGGCCGATGAACTCGGGAATGAAGCCGTACTTCATCAGGTCCTCGGGCTGCAGGAGGGCGAAGATCTCGGCCTTCTCGCGCTTGGCCAGCTTGGTGTTCGGCGAACCGAAGCCGATCGAGCGGCGACCGACGCGCTGCTCGATGATCCGCTCCATGCCATCGAAGGCGCCGCCGCAGATGAAGAGGATGTTGGTCGTGTTGATCTGGATGAAGTCCTGGTGGGGATGCTTGCGGCCGCCCTGGGGCGGCACGTTGGCAACCGTTCCCTCGAGGATCTTGAGCAGCGCCTGCTGGACCCCCTCCCCCGACACGTCTCGCGTGATCGAGGGGTTGTCCGACTTCCGTGCGATCTTGTCGATCTCGTCGATGTAGATGATGCCGCGCTCAGCCCGGCTGATGTCGAAGTCGGCGGCCTGGATGAGACGGAGGAGAATGTTCTCGACGTCCTCGCCCACGTAACCGGCCTCCGTCAGGCTGGTGGCATCGGCGATGGCGAACGGCACGTCCAGGATCTTGGCCAGTGTTTGGGCGAGATATGTCTTGCCACAACCTGTGGGCCCCACGAGCAAAACGTTGGACTTGGACAGCTCCACATCGCCGACGGATTTGGAGGCGGAAACGCGCTTGTAGTGGTTGTACACTTGGACCGAGAGGACCTTCTTGGCCTCCTCCTGGCCTATGACGTACTGATCCAGCGATGCGGAGATCGACTTGGGGTTGGGCAGGAAACCCGGCTTCGCCTTCTTGGTGGTGCCGCTCCGCCCATCCTCCTCGAGCACCTCCTGGCAAAGGTCGATGCACAGATCGCAGATGTAGACACCGGGGCCGGCGACCAGCTTGCGCACCTGATCCTGGCCCTTGCCGCAAAACGAGCAGCGGGTGTAGCGGCGGCGGTCTTCCCGTTCGCTCATGAGCCGTACATGCTACGTCCCCAGCGGCGCCGGAGGCGTGTGACCGCGCAGAATCTCGTTCGCGACGCTGACGCATTCGCTGCAGATGTAGACACCGCCGCCGGCAATGAGCTTCACACCCCGCTCTCCGCGTTGAGTGCCGCAGAAGGAGCATTTGGGCAGATGCCGGACACTCTGAGGCTTCTTCGGCTTGCGGCGGAAGATCATGGTTACGCCTTCGCAATCGTCCCGGCGCCGTTGGCTCCGTTGGTTCCGGACGGGTTTCCATTGGCGGCCGCAAGCCGGGCCGCCAAGGCCGGGGACTGGATGATGTCGTCGATCAGCCCGTAGATCTTGGCCTGCTCGCTGGTCAGGAAGTAGTCGCGCTCGGTGTCCTGCTGAACCCGCTCAATTGGTTGACCGGAGTGCTTGACCAGGATGTTGTTCAACACCTCTCGAGTGCGCAGGATCTCCTTGGCTTGGATCTGCATGTCGGTCGCCTGGCCCTGCATGCCGCCGGAAGGTTGATGGAGCAGGATGTTGGCGTGCGGTAGCGCGAAGCGCTTGCCCGCGGCCCCACCGGCCAGCAGAATGGCGCCCATCGAAGCCGCCATGCCAATGCACATGGTGGATACCTCGGGCCGGATGTACTGCATGGTGTCATAGATCGCGAGCCCGGCGGAGACGTGGCCGCCGGGGCTGTTGATGTAGAGGTAGATGTCCTTTTCGGGATCCTCGCTCTGCAGGAACAGAAGCTGGGCGATGGCCAGGTTGGCGATCTCGTCGTTGATGGGCGTTCCGATGAAAACGATCCGATCCTTCAGCAGGCGGGAGTAGATGTCAAAGGCCCGCTCACCGCGGTTGGTGCTCTCGACGACCATGGGTACCAGGTAATCCTGCGTCTCACTGCCAGCCATGCCGACATTGTAGGTAGGGGGCGGGCTCTGACTATTCGGCAATCTGCACCTCCTCTTTGGCTTCGACCTGACTGCCGCTGTCAGCGAGCGGCTCGGCTCCGACCCGGGCGACCAGCGCCTCCAGGATCCTGAGCCGAGTCAGGCGATGGCGAAAGTAGTCGCGCGCGACCTCGTTCTTCTCCAGCTTGGCGATGTCCTCTCCATTGGACTCGGGATCCTTCGCTGATTCGCTGCGGAGATACTCGGTCACGTCGTCCTCGGTGGGCTGGATGGCGAGTTCCTTGCCCGCGGCCTCCAGCACCATGTCCACCTTCAGGCGGTCGCTGGCGACCGGGGCTTCCTCGGCGCGGTATTCAGCCAGCGATTGCTTGCGATACTCCAGATACCTATCCATGCGCAGGCCGCGGTGCTGGAGCTTGTGCTTCAGCTCGTCGATCTGCCGGTCCAGCTCGCGCTCGATCAGCGCCTTGGGAACTGTGACCTCGGACGAGTCGACCACCGCCTTCAAAACCGACCGCTCGAAGTTCAGCTCGTCCAGCCGCGCCGCCCTCTCCAACATCTGCTCGCGCAACGCGATGCGGAACTCTTGGGCCGTCTCCTGCTCAGAGTTGCTCAGCTGCTGGGCAAGCTCGTCGCTCAGCTCGGGCACCCGCCTTTCCTTGACCCCTGTCACCTTGACGTGCAGCATGGCGGCCTTGCTCTTCAGCTTCTCGTTGACGTGGTCCTCAGGCATTTGCACAGGGACCTCGACGAGGTCACCCTCCCGCCTGCTGGGCAGCGCGGCCAGAAGCTCAGGCACGAGCACGCCTTCTGAGACTTCCAGCTCGAGTGCGGGCCGCGCCTCTTCAGGCACCTCTTCGCCGTCCACACTCACTGTGAGATCGCCGATGACTATATCCCCAGTTCGGATCTCCCGCTCGACGGGCTCGATCTCGGCGTGCTCGGCGCAGAGCTCGGCGATGCGCTCCTCCACCAGAGTGTCGTCGACAGTGCTGACAAGGCGCTCGACCCGGATCGAGTCGAGGTCGGCGAGCCTGATATCGGGCCAGACTGTGACAATGGCAACGAGCGAGGCTGGCTTGCCCCGCTCCAGTTCAGTCACTTCCACGTTGGGCCTGTCGACCGACTCGATGCCCTGCTCTCGAATGACTTCACTCACCACGGGCGGGATCAGGGCGTCGATGACCTCTTCCCGTAGTGCCGGCTCGCCGATGCGCGCTTCCAGCAGAGCGCGGGGCGCCTTGCCGGGCCGGAAACCTCCGATCTTGACGCGCTTGCTCAATCGCTGCAGCACGCGCTCGTACGTCTGGTCCACCCGCTGGGCCGGAACCTCGATCGACAGCTTCAGCTGGCTTTCGGGCAGTGTCTCCTGGCTCACGGTGATGCCCACCTCGGCAAGGGGGGTGATCGACATGCGGTCGCCCATTCTACGCAGCGGGTACCCGGCCGCCGACCAAGCCCGGCCGGCCTCCATGCCGGCGGCCGGGGACTCTACCTCAGCGTCCGGGCGGGCTCGGCCGAGGCGGTGAGCACTGCGGCGGACAGTGGCCCGCGACTGGGCCGCCAGGATCGGGCGGGACGCCGGGCGCCGGCGACGGCGTCGGAGCGCCGGGCGCACCCGGGGAGGGACTGGCCGCCGGCGTGGCCTTCACCTCGCCGTTCAGGCTCTCGACCTGAGGCGCATCCTTCAACGCCCAGCTGTTGCCGGCGGCCTTCATCACGTCGCTGGGCGGCTGGTACCACTCGTTCGGCTGGCCCTTCAGCGCCCCCTCCATGAAGCGATGCCAGGCGGGCGCCGCCACATAGACGCCGTCTGAGTTGCCGCTCATGAAGTGTTGCTTGTTCGGGTCCGGCGATTGGTCGCCGACCCAGAAGACGCTGGCCAGCTGCGGCGTCCAGCCGACCGTCAACGCGTCGTGGAAGTTCTCGGTCGTTCCCGTCTTGGCGGCCGCATGGCGGTCGGGCAGATGCAGCGGGGTGCCTCGGCCGAAGACGAGGCTGCGGTTCTGATCGTCGTCGAGGATGGAAGAGATCATGAATGCGACGCCGGGGTCGAGCGCCAGGCGCTTGCCGCGCTCGGGGTCTGCCTGGTACAGCGTCTGGCCTCGGTTCGTCGTTACCTGCAGAATCGCCTCGGGCTGGTGATAGTAGCCGAGATCGGCCAGCACCGAAAGCGCCGTTACATGTTGGAGCAAGGTGATGGCGTGGCCGCCGAGAGTCAACGTCGGTCCGTATTGAGTGGGAGCAGCATCCGGCTGGCCCCCCGCCAGCGGCCGCAAACCGAGGTTGCGGTAGAAGTCGACGAGCTGCGGAATGCCTACCGCCTCCTCCACCTTCACCGCCGATACGTTGAGTGAATTGGCCAGCGCCACCCGCAGCGGCTGGGGTCCGTAGTAGGTGTTGACGTTGTAGTTGTGGGGGGTGAACTTACCGCCGCCCGGAATCGGGACTGAGTAGTCCTTTGGCCCATCCAGGATCAGCGTGTCCATGGTGGCCTTGCGGCTATTGATCAGCGCCGCATACGTGTAGGGCTTGACGGAGGAGCCCGGATTCACAGGCACGTCGCCCACGAAATCGAAGTTCCCGGCTGGTCCATTGAAGTCCGGCGACCCGACATAGGCGATGAGCTCCCCGTTGCGCGGATCCATGGCGACCATGGCTGAGGTCAGGAGCCCTTCTTTGTCCCGGAACTTGTTGGCGTTCAGGTTGTCCCGCACGACCTGCTCGCCGAGCTGCTGCTGCTTCCAGTCCAGCGTAGTGCGGACGATCAGCTGCTGATCCGAGTTGGCGAGGCCCAGCCGCTCCAGCTCAGCCTGGACGTAGTTGACGAACTGCGTCGCCAGGGCACCGTTCGTCGGCGCGTTGACGTGCAGCACTTCGGCCGCGGCCTTGTCCCGCTCGTCGACTGTGATGTCGCCCGCCCGGAGCATCGCGTCCAGCACCTCCGCCTGCCGCCCCTTGGCGGCCGGGAGGCGAAGCACAGGGTCGTAGGTCGAGGGCGATTGGGGGACGCCGGCCAGAAGTGCCGACTCGGCCAAATCCAGATCCTTGGCGTGCTTGTGAAAGTAGGTGAGCGCGGCAGACTCCACGCCGTACTGCTGCTCTGAGTAGTTGTTCTGGTTCAGATACATCTGCAGGATCTGCTGCTTGGAGTAGGACTGATTGAGCTGATAGGCCAACGCGAGTTCCTTGAGCTTGCGCTGGTAGGTCTGATCGGAGTTCAGGAAGCGCTGCTTCACCAGCTGCTGGGTGATCGTGGACCCACCACCCACCACTGTGCCGTGGCGCACGTCAGCCAGAGCGGCCCTGAGGATGCCCTGGGCGTCATAGCCCTCGTTCGTCCAGAAAGTCCTGTCCTCCGTGTCGACGGTGGCCTGGATCAGTTTGGGCGAGATCTTGTCAAGCGTGACGTCCTGGTGATGATCTCCGTGATGGCCGATGTCGGCCAGCTGGACGCCGTTGCGGTCGTAGATCAGGGTGTCGCCCCGAAACGCGCTGGAGTCAAGCCCCTGTACGGACGGCAGGCTGTCGAGGAACGAGGTGGCGTACACGTCGCCGACCCCGGCCAGCACTATCAATCCGCAGACGAGGATCAAGAGCGTGCGAAGGGCCGCCCGCCGGGAACGCTGTCGGCCGAGTGGGGACCAGGGGGCATGCAGCCTGGCTCTTGGCCGGCGCCCTGAATCCGTTACGTAATGGGAAGGGTCCTTCATTGAGCAGGGGGGATTCTAGGCACGTTAAGCCCTCGGTGCCCAACGTGCGGCGTACGTGCTGGCGAGAACCGCTGCCAGCGAGAAAAGGTAACGCGCGCCGCCGACCCGATCTCCCACATCCAGAAGAGAGGACGGAGGGCGGGGCCCGTCCGTCCTCGTCAGTTTGCTCGGATTCGATGCTCTAGGCGTTGCCGAGTGGACTGCTCGCGGTCGTCAGGTTGACCACTGCTACCACACCCTCGATGGAGTGCGCGCGCTCAGCGGCCGCATCAGCCGCCGAGGCATCCCCGACAGCGCCGCGCAGGTAGACGGTGCGACCCTCCACGGCCACGCGAAGACCCTGCGGATTCTCACCGATGGCAGCTCGCACCTTCTCCTCCAGTTCTGCTTCGCTCAGCGCAACGCTGCCGGCGCCACCGTTCCCGCGCACCTTCTGGACCTTGTCCATCACGCCGCCGATGCCCTGCGTCTGAACCTTTTCCACCACGCCGCCGATCCCGCCCAACTCCGCATAGCGCTGGCGCGCAGTCTGCTGCAACTGTTTGGCCTGTCCGGCCAGGGCTTCGCGACGGCCGCGGTCGTAGGCGAGATACGCGATCGCCGCCCCCAGTCCGATCAGAAGCACCCCACCCGCGATGGGTAGGCCGCGGCGGCGGGGCTGAGGACGAAGTCGTTCTTCGACCGAGGCGAGCAGGGAATCCGCATAGCGGCCGCCCTTGTCCGCGTAGCGTGCCCCCTGTTTGCGGGCCAGCTTCGAATAACGCTCGCTGTGCTTACGCGCCTCCTTGGCGTACTTACTGCCGCGATCGCGCAGGTCATCCACGTCGACGCCCTCGAATCGCCGCTCCAACGAGTTCCGCAAGGAGGTGAGGCCTTTGATGAGCTGATCGAGCGCCAGCTCGGCTGTCGACAGTGCTGTTTTCATAGGGCCTAGGTTACGCCGTTGGAGGTTTCTTCGGCCCATTTTGCGCCGGTCGCGAAGACGTCGGCGGCGGGGCTCAGGCGCTCCTGCCGGGTGCCCGGAAAGTGAACGCGCACGCCAGGTCGGCCAGGTCCACCCAGCTCCCAGCCCGCTGCGAACAAATCTGCGGCCTGCTGGAAGTCTCGGGCCTGCACTATCTGCTTGCCGTCGGTGAAGGCGATGGTCTGCTGCCGAGCGCCGGGAAAGCCGAGCCGGACCTCCCCTCCCGTCTTCAAGTTGAACCTGTAATCGTCGAAAGAGCCTTCCGCAGCGGCGGCGATCAGCGCCTCCATGCTGACAGAATTCCCTGCCCGCATGTCCAACTTCACGCTCTTGCGGCGCTCCATCGAGCGCAGGCGGTCCCGGCGGCGAAGCTCGACCAGGCAGCCGTCGCGCTCAGCGCGCAACCGGGCGAGCTCCTCCTCGAGGGGTCGCATCTGCGCCATCAGCCGCTCGACACGCTCCTTCAGGGCGGAGTCGGCAAGCTGACCCAGCTTGTCACTCATCGAGACCGAGTTTATCAACCGCCGAGTTGACAATCGGTAGAATTCAAGCCTCAATGGATCGCAAGCCAGACGTCCTCGCCTTCCTGAAGGAGCGCGGCCAGGCCAGCCTGGCCCAGGTGGCAAACCATCTCCAGGTTTCGAAGCAGGCGGCCCTGCGCCATCTCGAGGCCCTGGAGCAGCAGCGCCTGGTCCAGGTGCAGACAGGTGCTCCCAGCGGTCCCGGCCGGCCGGGTCACATCTACCGGCTGACGGAAGCGGCCCAGCAGGCCTTTCCCAGCGGCCACCGCGAGCTGGCCCAAGAGCTGGTCTCCTTCTTGGACGGGGAAGCTCTCGAGCGCTTCTTCGCCAGCCGCTCGGAACGTCTCGAGCGCCAGTACCAGCAGCGGCTGGCCGGTCTAGACTTGAGCAAGCGCGTGCTGGAGGTGGCCCGGCTGGCGACCGAGAAGGGGCACATGTCGCAGGTCACCGAGGCGGACGGCAAGCTCGTGCTCAAGCACTGCAACTGCCCCATCGGGGACGTCGCTGTGCGCACAGGCCATGCCTGCCGGCAGGAGCTCGACATGTACAAGCGCTTGTTCGACGCCGAAGTCGAACGGAAGACGTGGGCAGCCGGTGGTGACACCGACTGCTCCTACGAGATAGTGATTTCCCCGGAGCAACGCTCTCTGGGGCGACAGGGGTGAACACAGTTGGCTGATTTCGAGATCAAGGATTTGCGCGTCGGGGTTGAGGGCCGCGAGATCCTGAAGGGCGTCTCCCTCCAGGTCAACCGGGGTGAGGTCCACGCGGTGATGGGACCGAACGGCTCGGGCAAGAGCACACTCTCCAATGCCCTGATGGGCCATCCGAGCTACCAGGTCCTGGGCGGCGAGGTCCTGCTCAACGGGCAGAGCCTGCTCGAACTGCAGCCTGACCAGCGCGCGCGCCTGGGCCTCTATCTCGCCTTTCAGTACCCCATTGTGGTGCCTGGCGTCACCATGGCCAACTTCCTCCGCACGGCGCTCAACGCCCAGCGCGGCTATGACGGCAAGGATAAGTCCAAGGCGATCGGCCCCAAGGAGTTCCGCGAGCTGCTGGCCGAGCCGATGAACACGCTGCGGATCGACAAGAGCTTTCTCTCTCGCTACGTCAACGAGGGGTTCTCGGGCGGCGAGAAGAAGCGGGCCGAGATCCTCCAGATGGCGGTGCTGCGGCCGACGATGGCACTGCTGGACGAGACCGACTCCGGCCTGGACATCGACTCCATCAAGTACGTGAGTGAGTCAATCAACTCCATGCGGGGGGGCGAGCTCGGCATCCTGATCATCACTCACTACACGCGGATTTTGAAGTTCATCCAGCCTGACTACGTGCACGTCTTGGTCAACGGCCAGGTGGTGCGTTCGGGCGGCTCGGAGGTCGCGGACCAGCTGGAGAACACGGGTTACTCGGAATGGGTGGACGAACCCGCCGCGGCAGCGGCGGTGGCAGAGGAGGTCTAGGCGATGGCGGTTGCTCCCAGGATCAACGTCGGCGACGACTACAAGGAGAAGTACGGCTTCTTCGACCCCGAGAACTACGTCTTCAAGGCCAAGCGAGGGCTTTCCCCCGAAATCATTCAGGAGATCTCCTGGATGAAGCAGGAGCCTGAGTGGATGGCCAAGCTGCGCCTGCGCGCGCTCGACATCTTCAGGAAGAAGCCGATGCCGACGTGGGGCGCCGATCTCTCCAAGATCGACTTCGAGAACATCTTCTACTACTTGAAGTCGAGCGAGAAGCAGAGCACTTCCTGGGAGGACGTGCCCGACGACATCAAGCGCACCTTCGACCGCCTGGGCGTGCCCCAGGCCGAGCGCAAGTTCCTGGCCGGCGTGGCCGCCCAGTACGAGTCCGAGGTCGTCTACCACTCACTGCACAAGGATCTGGAGAAGAAGGGCGTCCTCTTCCTGGACACCGACTCGGGCCTGCGCGACCATCCCGAGCTCTTCCAGGAGTACTTCGGCACAGTCATCCCGGCTGCCGACAACAAGTTCGCGGCCCTGAACACGGCTGCGTGGTCGGGCGGCTCCTTCATCTATGTGCCCAAGGGCGTGAAGGTCGATATCCCGCTGCAGGCCTACTTCCGCATCAACGCCGAGAACATGGGTCAGTTCGAGCGGACTCTCATCATCTGCGACGAGGATTCTTTCGTCCACTACATCGAGGGCTGTACGGCGCCGATCTACACGACCGATTCCCTCCACTCGGCGGTGGTCGAGATCATCGTCAAGAAGGGCGCTCGCTGCCGCTACACCACCATCCAGAACTGGTCGACCAACGTCTACAACCTGGTCACCAAGCGCGCGCTGGCTTACGAGGGAGCGACCATGGAATGGGTGGATGGCAACCTGGGCTCCGCCGTCACCATGAAGTACCCCTCTGTCTACCTGATGGAGCCCGGCGCCAAGGGCGACGTGCTCTCGATAGCGTTTGCCGGCAAGGGCCAGCACCAGGACGCGGGGGCCAAGATGGTGCACGCAGCGCCCAACACCACTTCCACCATCACCTCCAAGTCGATCTCCAAAGCTGGCGGCAGGACTTCCTACAGGGGCCTGGTCAAGGTCCAGCCCGGCTCCAGCCACGTCAAGTCGTTCGTCAAGTGTGACGCGCTGCTGCTGGACGACCAGTCGATCAGCGATACGTACCCCTACATCGAGTGCGATGAGAGCGAGGTCACGATCGGCCACGAGGCGACAGTTTCCAAGGTCTCGGACGAGCAGCTCTTCTATCTGATGAGCCGCGGTATCAGCCAGGTGGAGGCGGAGACGATGATAGTCAACGGGTTTATCGAGCCGTTCACCAAGGAGCTGCCGCTTGAGTATGCAGTGGAGCTGAACCGGCTGATCCAGCTGGAGATGGAGGGCTCTGTCGGTTGACGGCACTGGTCCTGGGCGCCGCCGACGAGCTGGCGGGCCTTCATGAAGAGCCCGCCTGGCTGCGCGCCAAGCGGCGGCAGGCGTTCGCCGTCTACGAGCGGCTGCCGCTGCCCCAGCGCACCGAGGAGGAATGGCGCCGGACGAGCCTCAAGGGTCTGGACCTGGACGCGTTCCAAGCCTTTGAGGCGGCCGGCGCTTCCGCGCCTGCCACGCCCATCGCTGACACGGCTGGAGTGCTGCGCCAGAGCGGCTCCGAGCCGGGCAAGGTGGAGATTGACCCCGAGTTGAGCCGCGCCGGCGTGCTCTTCGTGCCGCTCTCGCAGGCGGCGCGCGAATACCCAGAGCTGGTGCAGAAGCACCTCTTCCGGGAGGTGCGGCCTGACCGCGACAAGCTGGCGGCCCTTCACGCCGCGCTGTTCAGCGGTGGCACCTTCCTCTACGTCCCGGAGGGCGTCAGCATCGCGAAGCCGTTTGTCTCCCAGTTTTGGTCCTCGACCGGCGGCGCAGCGGTGCTGCCACACACGCTGATCATCGCCGGCCGCGGCAGCTCCTTCAACCACGTCGACGAGTTCCTCTCGCCGGACCTGGAGCAGCCTTCTTTGACCAGCGGCTCGGCCGAGATCTTCGCTGGCGAGGCGTCGAACGTGGGCTACGTGGCTCTTCAGCGCTGGGGCAACCACGCTTGGCAGTTCGCCGACGAACGGGCCCGTTTGGAGAAGGACTCGACTGTCCGCATGGTGCACGCCGGGCTGGGCGCGCGCTTCAGCAAGAACCGCGTGGAAGCGTCGCTCAACGGCCCTGGCGCCCGGGCGGAGCTGAAGGCGCTCTATTTCGGCACCGGGCAGCAGTTCTTCGACTTCCACACGCTGCAGCAGCATGTGGTCGGGCACTCCACCTCGGACCTGCTCTTCAAAGGCGCTCTTCGCGAGCAGGCTCAGAGCGTCTACGCGGGGCTGATTCGGATCGAGGTGGGGGCCAGCCAGTCGGACGCGTACCAGGCCAACCGCAACCTGCTTCTTTCGAACCAGGCCAAGGCGAACTCCATCCCCATGCTCGAGATCATGAACAACGACGTGCGCTGCACCCACGGTGCCACCGTGGGCCCTGTGGATCCCGAGCACCTCTTCTATCTGGAGAGCCGGGGCATCCCGCCGATGGTCGCCCAGAGGATGGTGGTGCACGGCTTCTTCGGCCAGGTGCTGGAGCGCATCCCCGTCCAGCAGGCGCGAGAGCTGGTCGAACAGGAGCTCGAGGATCGGATCGGCTTCTAGTGGACAGTCGGTGCCAGGTGGACCAGTGAAACACCTGGTGGGCAAGGTCGAGGACCAGGCGGTCGACACCATTCGCAAGGTCGTCGTCGACGGCGAGGAGGTGTGCCTGGCGCATGCCGAGGACGGGGCCTACTACGCCATCTCGGACATCTGCAGCCATGAGGAGTTTTCGCTCAGCGACGGTGAGTTGTGGGGCCTCCAGGTGGAGTGCCCTGTCCACGGCTCCCGCTTCAATCTGGTCACCGGAGCCTGCTCCGGCCCGCCGGCCACTGAGCCTGTGCGGGCCTATCCGGTGACTGTGGAAGGAGACGATGTCTACGTCGAGCTCTAGTGCCCTGAATGCCGGTTTGGCCGCGCCGCCGCTGGACGTGGAGCGAATCAGGCCTGACTTCCCCTTCCTGGCGACTGGCGTAGCCTACCTCGATTCCGCCAACACCTCGCAGCGACCGCTGCCAGTGCTGGCGGCGATGGACGCCTACCACACGCAGTTCAACGCCAACGTCCACCGCGGCGCCTACAAAGCCTCGGAGCAGGCGACCGAGCGGTACGAGGCGACCCGCGAGACTGTCAGGCGCTTCCTCAACGCCCGTTCGCGGCGCGAGATCATCTACACCCGCGGCACCACCGAGGGCATCAACCTGGTCGCCCATTCCTGGGCTCGGCCCAACCTGCGCCCCGGCGACCTGATGGTGCTGACGATCATGGAACACCACTCGAACCTGGTGCCCTGGCAGCTGGTAGCGGAAGCGACTGGGGCCAGGATCGAGTACGTCGACATCGACGAGGGGGGCGAGCTCCGTCAGGATCAATTCAGGGCGCTGCTGGAACAGGAGCCCAAGCTGGTCGCCTTCGCCCAAGTGTCAAACAACCTTGGCACCATCAATCCCTATCGAGAGATGACCGCCGCGGCCAAGGCCGCCGGGGCGGTGGTCTTGATCGATGGGGCGCAGGGGGCGCCGCACCTGGGCGTCGACGTGCAGGCGACCGGCTGCGACTTCTACGCCTTCAGCGGCCACAAGATCTGCGGTCCGACAGGAGCCGGCATCCTCTACGGCCGGCGCGAGCTGCTGGAGGCGATGCCGCCGTTCATGGCCGGCGGTGACATGATCAAGACTGTCACCACCAGCGGAACCACCTTCGCGCCGCTCCCCGAGAAATTCGAAGCCGGAACTCAGGCGATCGCGCAGGTCATCGGCCTCGGCACAGCCATCGACTACGTGAGCGAGATCGGCCTCGCCGCCATCCATGAGCATGAGCAGCAGCTGACCGAATACGCGCTGGAAGCGATGTCCGAGATCGACGGACTGCGCCTGTTCGGCCCACCGGCGCAGCGGCGCGCGGGCGTCGTGCCGTTCGATCTGGCAGGTGTGCATCCGCATGACGTGGCCACCATCTTGGACCGCCACGGCGTCGCCGTCCGGGCCGGCCATAACTGCGCGCAGCCGCTGATGCGGCGGCTCGACGTGCCGGCCGTTGCTCGTGCGTCGTTCTACCTGTACACGACGCGCGACGAGGTGGATCGCCTGCTGGTCGCCCTCAGAGATGCTCAGAGGATTTTCGCCTGATGGTTGACGACCAGTTCTATCGCGAGTACATCTTGGACCACTACAAGAACCCGCGGAATTTTGGTCGGCTGGAAAAGCCTGACGTCAGCCACGAGGAACTGAACCCGCTCTGCGGCGACGTGATAGGCATGGACTTCAGGCTGGCGGAGGGGAAGATCGAGGACGTGCGCTTCCACGGCCGCGGTTGCGCCATCTCCCAGGCGTCCGCCTCTCTCTTGACTGAGCGGCTAAAGGGTATGCCACTGGAAGAGGCGCGGAGCATCTCCAAGGAAGAAGTGCTGGAAGAACTCGGTATCGAGATCTCACCGGCTCGGATCAAGTGTGCGCTCCTTTCGCTGAAGGTGCTGAAGGTCGGCGCCTACGGCCTGGCGGAGGAAGAATTCGAAGAGGATGAGGATGAAAGCTGAGGAAATGACTGAGAGTGGCTTTCGGGATCTGAAGATCGAAGAGATCGAGAAGCTGATCGACTCGGGCGAGTATGAGGTGGTCGATGTGAGGGAGGGCTGGGAGCGCAAGAGCGGGTACATCCCCGGCTCGCGCCACGTGGTGCTGAACCAGATCCTCATGAACCCCACCGCTCACAAGTTCACTGACAAGACGATCTTCGCCTGCGAGGTGGGCGAACGCTCAGCTGTCGCCTCCGAGATGGCTGTTGCGCTGGGCGCCAAGGATGTCGTCAACTTCCGCGGCGGCCACAAGGCCTGGCGGGAAGCGGGCAAACCGATGGAGAAAGGACTCTGATGACCGAGGAAATGCAGGCCACGGCGACCATAAAGGAGGAGGACGTCTACCAAGCCCTCCGTGAGTGCTACGACCCCGAGATCCCTGTGAATGTGGTCGACCTCGGGTTGATATACGAGATAGCGATCCAGCCGCAGCGCGTCGATGTCAAGATGACGCTCACGGCGATGGGCTGCCCGATGGCCGGCGAGGTGATGACCGACGTGCGAGAGCACCTGCTGCGGCTGCCGGGCATCGAGGACGCCGGCGTGGAGCTGGTCTACGATCCGCCCTGGACCCCAGAGCGAATGACCGAAGACGCCCGCTGGGAACTGGGCATGGTCTAGTCCGGGTCCTGAGGATCCAACTCTCCTCCGCTGCCGCTCCGATCAGCGCGAGCGACGGCTGTTGACGAGCCAACCGAGTGATGGGTAGACCACGAGCCCTAGGGCGAGAGCCAATGAGGCCGCCGCCGAGAACAGCATCCACCCGACGGCAAGTCCATGTTCACAGTCGTTGGACGGTCGGCAGTTCGGACCGAGTCGAAAGAGGGGACCGACAGCACCACCGACCGCGACGATCTGGCAAGCGACCGCCCAGATGCCGGTCAGGACAACCGCGAGAATGCTGGGCGGGGCAAGGGCGCGTTCAAGTCCCCGCGGCGCGCGGGCTGGTGCAGGTGACAAGCTGCCCACGAAACGAGAGGAGCGGTGACTCGGGTACGGCCCCACAGCTGGCGGCCTTTCGCGCGACCTCCTCCGGTACTGCCTCCAAGTGCCATCGCGGCCAGTCAAGATCGCGGGTCCGAAGTGCCTAAACTCACTTTTCGGATGGAGACTGTTCCTTTTCGGCCTGGACTGGAGGGTGTGGTCGCCGCCCAAACCGAGATCAGCGAGGTCGATGGGCAGAACGGCCGTCTGATCTATCGCGGCGGCCACCTCATCAATGAACTGGCCGATCGCTCGTATGAAGCGATCGCCTACCTGCTCTGGCAGGGTGAGCTGCCCAGCCAGGAGCAGGAAGCCGAGCTCAAGGCTCAGTTCGCCGAGCACCGCACGCTGAATGAACAGGCCCGAGCGGCGCTGGCGGGTCTCCGCGCGGACGTGGACCCGATGGATGCTCTCCGCACCCTGCTCTCCGCCCAGACGGCCGCTCCTGGCTGTCCCAAGCCCACGCTGCAAGAGGCGGTCAAGATCACTGCCGTCCTGCCGACCGAGGTGGCGGCCTTTTACCGCCGGGTCCAGGGCAAGGGGCCAATCGATCCCCGCAGCGACCTGGGCCACGCCGCCAACTTCGTCTACATGCTGGAGGGCAAGGAACCGAGCCCGGACAGAGTCCGCTACCTGGAGAGCTACCTGGTCCTGCTGGCCGATCACGGCCTCAACGCCTCCACCTTTGCCGCCCGGGTGACTGCCTCGACGGGCAGCGATTTGGCCTCAGCCATCGTCGCCGGCGTCGCGGCCCTGAAGGGGCCCGCTCACGGCGGAGCCGCCACAGCGGCGATGGTGATGCTGGACAAGGTTGGCGGCGCCGACAACGCTGAAAAGTTCGTCGTCGACCTGCTCAACACCAAGGGCCGGCTGATGGGCTTCGGCCACCGCATCTACCGCACCTACGACCCGCGCGCCAAGATCCTGAAGCAGCTGGCGGAGCAGGGCAATCCAAAGTTCTACGCAGTCGCCGCCAAGGTGGAGGAAGTGGCCCTGCGCGAACTGTTGGCTCGCCACCCTGAACGGCCCAACGCCACCAACGTGGACTACTACTCAGCCGGCGTGCTGGCCGCGGCCGGCTTCCCGAAGGAGTTCTTCACCTGCGTCTTCGCCGCCTCCCGGGTGGCGGGTTGGACCGCCCACGTGCTGGAGTACATGGCGAAGGACGGCCGCATCCTCCGTCCGGCCTCCGAGTGGCTGGGCCCGCAACCAGGCGCCCACAACTCAAGCGGCAAGCAGAACTGATGGCGGAGAGTGAGTACGACGTCGCCATCCTGGGCGGCGGTACCGGCGGCTACACCGCGGCGATCCGAGCTGCGCAGCTCGAACAGCGCGTGGTTCTGGTGGAGCAGGCCAAGCTGGGCGGAACCTGCCTCCACCTCGGCTGCATCCCGACGAAGGCCCTGCTGGAGTCATCCAACCTCTTTCACAAAGTTCACGCGCGGGGCAGCGAGTACGGTGTCAACGGCGAGGTCAAATTCGACGCCGCCACAGTGGCCAGCCGCCGCGACGCTATCGTGAACCAGCTCTGGAAGGGAGTTCAGGGCCTGATGAAGAAGAACCGCATAGATGTCATCGAAGGCCACGGAACGATGAGCGGCAGGGACAGCATCCAGGTGGGCGAGCAGACTGTCAAGGCAAAGGCAGTCATCGTGGCGACAGGCTCCCGCCCCCGAGGCCTACCCGGAGTCGAGTTCGACGGCCGGCGCGTGATCAACTCCGACCACGCGGTTCTGGCCAGTGAAATCCCCCAGTCGGTGGCCATCATCGGCGCCGGCGCCATCGGCGTCGAGTTCGCCACCTACTACCGGCAGCTCGGCGCCGAGGTGACGCTGGTGGAAGCCCTGCCCCGTCTCGTCCCTCTGGAGGACGAGGAGGTCTCGAAGGTCGTGCTGCAAGCGTTCAGGAAATCAGGCATCGACTGCCGCGTGAACGCACGGGTCCGAGAGGTGAGGCCGGCGGAGAACGGCGTGACGCTGCAGCTGGAAGACGGTGAAGTGGGAGCGGAGCAGCTGCTGATCGCCATCGGGCGGGTGGCCAACAGTGAGGACTGCGGGCTCCAGGAAGCCGGCGTCGAGTGTGACCAGCGTGGTTTCGTCAAGACCGATGAGTGGATGCGAACGAACGTGGCAGGCATCTGGGCGATCGGCGACGTGGTCGGAGGCTTCCTGCTGGCCCATGCGGCGGCGCACGAGGGTGTCACGGCGGTCGAGGACATCGCCGGCCGGCGAATCCACGCCATGGAGCAGGATCTCATCACCCGCTGCACTTACTCGACTCCTGAGATCGCGTCAGTCGGCCTGACCGAGGCCGAGGCTCGCGAGCAGGGCCACGAGGTGAAGAGCGGTAAGTTCCCCTTCCTCGCCAACGGCCGGGCCCTGATTCATGGTGAGACCGAAGGTTTCGCCAAGCTGATCGCCGATGGCAAGACAGGCCAGCTGCTGGGCGCCCATGTCGTCGGCGTGCAGGCGACCGAGCTGATCGCCGAGCCTGCCCTTGCCCGCCTCTTCCAGGGCGACGCCTGGGAGATCGGCCGCAACATACACCCTCATCCGAGCCTCACCGAGGTGCTCGGCGAGGCAGCGCTCGCGGTCGATGGAGCCGCGCTCAACATCTAAGAGGTTCGATAGATATGGCGCAGACGCAATCCAAGCCAGAAGAGACCACAAAGGTCGGCGAGTGGTACTACCAAGAACCCGTCGACTGGCGAGACACCGATCTGGACGAGGAGACGCTGCGCAGCTGGTTTCATCTCATGCTGCTGGGCCGCCAGATCGATTACCGCTGCCAGGTCCTGAACCGCCAGGGTCGGGCGCCCTTCATCATCTCCTGCGCCGGTCACGAGGCTGCCCAGATCGGGGCCTCCTGGCCGCTTCGGCCCCAGCACGACTGGATCTCTCCCTACTATCGCGACGTAGTCCTCTGCTTCCGCATGGGCTTGACGCCGCTGGACCTCATGCTCTCGGTGCTAGCCAAGCCCGCGGACCCAGCATCCGGCGGCAAGCAGACTCCCGGCCATTTCAGCGACACCCGGCTCAACATCATCTCCGGCGGTTCGCCTCTGGCGACGCAGATGGTCCACGGCGCCGGCGCGGCCTACGCGCTCAAGATGGACGGCTCGGACAAGATAGTCATGACCTCCTACGGCGAGGGCGCCGGCTCCGAGGGTGACGCCCATGAGGCCTTCAACTTCGCAGCCATCTACAGGCTGCCCATCGTCTTCCTCTGCCAGAACAACGGCTTTGCCATCTCGACCCCCTTCAGCAAGGAGTACGCGGTCGAGCACGCGGGGCAGCGAGCTCTCGGCTATGGGTTCCCCGGCGTCACCCTCGACGGGCGCGACCCGGTAACCGTCTACCACGTCGCCAAAGAGGCTGTGGCCCGAGCGCGTGGGAGCCAGGGCCCGACGCTCATCGAGACGATCGTCGACCGCCTGGGCGCGCACTCTTCAGAAGACGACCAGCGGCGCTACCGCACCCAGGAGGAGCTGGAACAGCTGGCCTCCAACGATTGCCTAAGCCGCTTTCGCACCAAGCTGATCGAGCAGGGCATCCTCAGCGAGAAGCAGGTCCAGGAGTACGAGGATGATGTCAAGGAGGAGGTCACCCAGGCCACTCGACAGGGGCTTGACTCGCCCGACGCCAAACCTGCGGACGCGCTGACCAACGTGTACGCGCTGAGTGTGCCTGAGGCCAAGGACCCCGCGCCGGACGCCGAGACGGAAGAGGTCAACATGGTGCAGGCGCTGCGGGATGCCCTCGCCTGGGAGATGGAGCACGACGAGCGCGTGGTGGTGCTGGGGGAGGACGTGGGGCCGAAGGGCGGCGTGTTCCTGGTCACCGACGGCCTCTACCACCGCTTCGGCGCCGAACGTGTGCTGGACACTCCGATCGCTGAATCCTCCATTGGGGGCGTCGCTCTGGGCCTGGCCCTCGCCGGCAAGCGGCCGATGGCGGAAATGCAGTTCACAGACTTCGCCCACATGGCCTTCAATCAGATCACCAACGAGATAGCGAAGTTCCGCTACCGAAGCAACGGGGACTGGGGCGTGCCCATGGTCATCCGGGCGCCGATGGGCGGTCACGTACATGGCGCTCTCTACCACTCGCAGTCGATTGAGGCGCGCTTTGCGACACCGGGGCTGAAGATAGTCATTCCCTCGACTCCATATGAGGCGAAAGGATTGCTCTTCGCAGCCATGCGCGATGAGGATCCTGTGCTCTTCTTCGAGCACAAGCGCCTCTACCGCATGTTCAAGGAGACTGTGCCCAAGGGTGAGTACCTGATCCCACTCCAGCAGGCCAGGGTCGTGCGAGCGGGGGATGACATCTCGGTCTTCTGCTACGGCCTGATGGTGCACTACGCGCTGCAGGCGGCGAAGAACCTGGAGGAACAGGGTTACAGCGTCGAGGTGGTCGACCTGCGGACAGTCTATCCCCTGGACAAGGACGCCATCCTCGCCTCAGCTCGCAAGACCGGCAAGTGCCTGGTCCTCTACGAGGACAACTTCAGCGTGTCGGTCGGCTCCGAGGTGGCAGCCATCATCGCCGATGAGGCGTGGCGCTGGCTCGACGCCCCTGTCAAGCGGCTGGGCGGCCTGGACGTGCCGGCGATGCCGTATGCCGAGCCGATGGAGAACTTTTTCATGCCCAATCCCGAAAAGGTCTCGCAGGCGCTGAAGGAACTGGCGGAGTTCTAGCTGGTGCCAACGACCACGGTGACGATGCCGCAGCTCGGCGAATCCGTCCATGAGGGGACCATCTCCAAGTGGCTGGTGAAGCCGGGTGACAGGCTGGTGGAGTTCGAGCCCATGCTCGAGGTGGACACCGACAAGGTGAACGCCGAGGTGCCGGCGCCGGTGACGGGCGTGCTGAAGGAGATCCTGGCCGAGGAAGGCGCGACAGTCCAAGCCGGGAGCGAGATCGCGGTCGTCGAGCTCGAGGGTGAGGGCAACGGCGCAGCCGCTCCCGAGAAGGTGGAGGCGACCGCCGCGGCGGCAGATGAGCCGGCAGGCGGCGGCGACGCCATGCCGTCGGCTGAACAGGCGAGAGCCGCCGACGCCCAGCCCAGACCGTCGCCGCAGGCGGCGCCGGAGTCTCCCAGTCAGGCCCCAGCCGAAGCCGCCGAAGCCCCAGCGGGCGCCCAGCCGGACAGCCAGGTGCATCGCTTCTCGCCGGGCGTGCTCATGCTGGCCGAGGAGAGCGGCGTTGATCTCGCCCGGATCAAGGGGACAGGGCTCGGCGGCCGGGTGACCAAGCGGGACGTGCGCCAGTTCGTGGAAGGAGAGCGCGGCCCGGAGGCTGCACCGGCGGATCAGGCGCCGACCGGCGCCACCTTGACGCCAGACACCGCGGCCGACCAGGCGGTTGCCACACGGGAGGGCGACCAGACAGTCCCGCTCACGCGCATGCGCCGGCTGATCGCCGAAAACATGACCAAGTCGAAGGCGACCATCCCCCACGCCTGGCAGACACAGGAGGTGGACATGAGCGGCGTGGTGGCCAACCGCTCTCGCCACAAGGCGGCCTTCGCCGAGCGGGAAGGCTTCTCACTCACGTACCTGCCTTATGTGATCGCCGCCGCGGTAGCGTCGCTGCGCGAGCACCCCGAAGTAAACGCCACCTTCAATGGCGACGCGATCCTGCTCCACGGCAAGATCAACCTCGGCGTCTCGGTTGGCTTCGAGGACACGCTGCTGGTGCCGGTGATCAAGAGCGCCGACTCCCTCTCGTTGGCAGGCCTCGCCCGGGCGGTGAACGACCTCGCCAGCCGCGCGAAGACAAAGCAGCTGAAGGGAGATGACCTGCAGGGCGGCACCTTCACTGTCAATAACTCGGGCACTTTCGGCACGCTGTTCAGCTACTCGGTGATCAGCCCCGGCCAGGCCGGCATCCTGACCATGGAGGCCATCGTCGAGCGCCCCGTGGCGGTCAGGGGGATGATCGGGATCAAGCCGATGATGTACCTGTGCTTCAGCTTCGACCATCGGACGCTGGACGGTCTGCAAGCAGCGCGCTACCTGACCAGCTGCCGCCGGTGGCTGGAAGCGGTCACCGCCGAGACCCCTATCTACTGAGCCTCCTCGCGACGACACATGACATCTGAGCCGGGGGACCGGAGGCTGGCCCTGCTCGTTCAGACGAGGGATGAGCCAGGCGTTCTGCACGAGATAGCAGGCGCCATCCTGAGCCATCAGGCCAACATCACCTATATCGCCACCTCAGCGGTGGGCGAGACGCAGATTGAGCTTGAGGGGTTTGCCGACAGCGGGAAGCTGCTGGCCGACCTGCAGGCGCTGGGAGTGGTGGAATCCGTGCTGCCTGTGCCCTCCTTCGACCACATCTTCGGCAAGCGCGTCATAGTGGTCGGGGGTGGCGCGCAGGTAGGGATGGTGGCGCAGGGCGCCATCGCCGAGGCGGATCGCCACAACATTCGAGGTGAGCGCATCTCGGTCGACACCATCCCACTCGTCGGAGAAAGCCAGCTGGCGCAGTCGGTGCGGGCTGTGGCCCGGCTGCATCGCGCTCGTGCACTGGTGCTGGCCGGAGCGCTCATGGGCGGTGAGATCACGACTGCGGTTCGCGAAATTCAAGAGGCGGGGATCATAGTCCTGTGCACAAGCATGGCCGGCTCGGTGGTGGAAACGGCCGATCTGGTGGTGAGCGACCCGTTGGAGGCTGGCGTGATGGCGGTGATGCTGGTTGCCGACACTGCGCAGTTCTCGATCGAGCGAGTTCGCGGTCGCCGGTTCTAACCCTTGCCTTTGCCGGCCGCTAACCGCTAGGCAATCCAAAACAAGTGATCTGTCAAGACAATGCACACGTGTGCGTAGTCTGTGGAAAAGTGCCACCACCACCGCCAGCAGCTGACGCCGTGGCCTAACCGTTTCTGTTTCCGAGCAAATTCAGGTTAAGCGACAGCGCGGTGTCGGCGCAACTTCGAAAACCCGTTCGCCGCCAGGCCGAAGTTTGTAGCTGAGTAAGCCCTCGGAATCGGCCCAGCGCCGCTGCGGTGGTTCGCGCCGCTGACTCGCGGAGGGGAGCGGTACCTAGCGCCGGACGCTTGCCCATCCGGCGCCATCTACACTCGGCGGATGCCTTGCTCTCAGAAAGACGCCGAAGCCGTAGTCGCCGCCGCCCACGCCAAGGCACGAGCGCTTGGCATCGAGGTGACAGTTGCAGTGGTCGACGAAGGGGGTCTGCTCCAAGTGCTGAGTCGCATGGACGGCGCCCCGCCGATCTCGGCTCAGATCGCCGAGGCGAAGGCGGTCGGCGCTGCTCTGTGGCATCGTGAGGGGGACTCGCTGGCGCAGGTCCAGCAGCAGCGGCCGGCGTTCTTCACGCAAGTGGACCGCTTAGCGCGGCTCCCGATAATGCCCGGCGAGGGCTCGCTGCTCATCCGCCGGGGCGATGCGATTCTGGGCGCAGTGGGCGTCAGCGGCGGTGCGCCGGCCCAGGACAGGGAGTGCGCCCAGGCAGGCCTCGACCGGCTCTAAGGCGTAGCCCGACGAACCCGCCGTGGCTGCGGCCCGCCCAGTTCACGGAGCGCCAGTTGACTCGGAGGCCTTGCCCCTGGCGGCGGAGCGGAACCAGCTGAGGGGCGGCGTGCGGGCAGTCGCCAGCGCCGCGCCCAGGATCACGAGCACAAAACCCGCGCCCATCCCCAACGTGAAAGTCTCGCCCAGCACTGCGACGCCGAGCAGCGCTGCAACCGCCGGGTTGATGTAGGTGATGACTGTGGCGCGCACCGGCCCGATCTCCGCGATGAGCGCGAAGAAGAGCAGGAACGCGACTGCCGTGCAGACCAAGGCCAGGGCAGCGACGGAGCTGAGCACGCCTGTGGCTGGAATCGTCCTAGGCCACTGTGCGGCGGCGACTGGCGCATAAGCCAATGCGCACACTCCGAGCGAGACCGCGATGACGCTGACCGGCGGCAGGTCGCTCAGGTGGCGGGCCAGGATCACCGGCCCCGAGGCGTAACCGACCACTACAAGGGCGAGCTGGGCCAGGGGCAGGAAGCCAGTCGCGCGCAGATCAGACCCCACTATCGCTGCCACGCCGAAGAGACCTATGGCCAGGCCGGCAAGGCTGGCCGGGCTGATCCGGTCGCGCTGGCCAAGGACAACCGCTACGACTGTGGCCACGAGTGGCACAGTCGAGATTAGCAGTCCGGTGAGTGAGCTGGAGATCTGCTGCTCGGCGCTCGAGAGGAACAACCAGGGGATCGCGATCTTGATGGCAGCGAAGGCGAGAAGCGAGGGCCACCTGCCCCACAGGGATCGCAGGTTGACGCCGCGCGTCAAGGCGATCGGTAGCAGCACCAGCGCCGCCAGGCCTGTCCGGAGGAAGACAAGCGTCGCTGGCGAGAGCTCGCTGACAGCTATGCGAATGAAAAGGTACGGGATCCCCCACACCAGGCACATCGCGGCGAACAGCAGGAGGCCGCGGCGCGTCACCTGGGCCCCTGCGCTGAGTGGGTTGCTGGCCGAAGGCACCCCCGGCGGCCCCGCAGCGCGGCCGGGACAGTCATTTCGTAGGCTGGGCAGCCAGGGCCCGGGCGTCGAAGGTCACGCGCACGGCGGTTATCTTGCCGTTTTCCACATGGCTCCAGTTGGCGGTCGCGCAGGGTGGGGCGATTGTGGTGTGCAAATCAAACCAGGTCAACACATCGGGGCCGTCAACGAAGGTCTTGTGCACGACGATGTCGGTCACGATTTGGGAGAGACTCTCGATGCCCTGCCGGCAGGCTTCGGCCCCCGTCAGCTGGGCCAGCGGTCCGACGAAGCTGACGTCATCGGCCAGTATCGAGCGCAGCCGATCGAAGTCCCTCGCCTTCCAGGCGCTGAAATAGATACCGGCCAGGACCTTTGCGTCTTCAGTCATTCTTGGTCTCCTGCCTAAGTCGCCTGCGGACTGTTGTTGTCGGCTGGGCGGCAGTCACGAACCCGGCTGGAGCCGCGTGGCAACGCCTATCCGGTTCCAGGCGTTGATCGTCAGGATGAGGCTCATCAGTTGAGCCAAGTCCTCGTTTGAGAAGTGGTTCGCCGCGCGCTCATACACGCCATCCGGCACGTGGCTCTCGCTCAGCAGCGTCATGGAGTCAGTGAGCTCCAGAGCCGCCCGCTCCCGCTCGGTGTAATAGGGCGCCTCCCGCCACGCGGGCAGCGCGTAGAGGCGCTGCTCTGCCTCGCCGCCGTTGCGAGCGTCTGAGCTGTGCGCGCCTATGCAGTAGACGCAGCCGTTGAGCTGAGAGGCGCGAACTCGCACCAGCTCCTTCAGAGGCGGCTCGAGCCCCTCTCCCGCGACCGCGTCGAGAGCCAGTATCGCCTTGTAGACGCGAGGGGCCAATGACTTGACGGAAATCCGTTGTTTGGTCTGGGTGCTTGCCATGTCTCAAACCTAAGCTGTTGGCGGCCCACAGATATAGTCAAATTCCATGCCGCGAACATGGGCCAGTTTGGCCCCCGACCTCTACCTTGAACCGCGCGGGAAGCGTCGGCGCGCAGGCCTGGAACAGGCCCTCCGGGAGGCTGTCAGGAGTGGCCGGCTGGGCCCGGGGACTGCCCTTCCCTCTTCCCGCGCGCTGGGCCAAGAGCTCGGTCTGGCTCGAAACACTGTGGCCGACGCCTACGGTCAGCTGATCGCCGAGGGCTGGCTCAGCGCCCGCCAGGGTTCCGCCACTCGAGTGGCGGATCGCGCCATGCCGGCGGAACCGGCGGCCGGCGTGAGCCGGCTCTGGCCGGCAGGCAGGCGCACGACCTACGACCTGACCCCCGGCACGCCAGATTTGGCAGGCTTTCCCAGCAGCCTCTGGCTGGCCGCCGCCCGCAGAGCCCTGCCAGCGGCGCCCAATCATGAGCTCGGCTATCAAGACCCAAGAGGCCTGCTCGGGCTCCGGGAGACGCTTGCTCAGTACCTGGCCCGGGTGAGGGGAGTGCGGACGACCGCCGAGAGGATCATCGTCTGCTCAGGCTTCGCTCAGGCGCTGAGCCTGCTGGCGACCACCTTGCACGGCCAGGGCGCGAGAGTCTTCGCCGTCGAGTCGTACGGACTCGCCCTGCACAGGGACATCATCCGCGCCGCCGGGGTTCGCACTCAACCGCTGGCGATCGACAGCTCAGGCGCCATCATCGATCAGCTCGTCGGCATCGGCGCGAGCGCGGTGCTGCTCACCCCCGGACACCAGTTTCCACTCGGTGTCTCGCTGGCGGCGGAACGTCGTGTCGCAGCACTGGAGTGGGCGCGGGGCAGCGGCGGGCTGGTCGTGGAGGACGACTACGACGGTGAGTTCCGCTATGACCGAACGCCGCTCGGCGCGCTCCAGAGCCTGGCTCCAGACGTTGTGGCCTATGTCGGCACAGCCAGCAAGAGCCTGGCACCGGGGCTGAGCCTGGCCTGGCTGGTGGCGCCGGCTCAGCTGGTCGACGCTCTGGTCGAAAGCAAGCGAGTCAGCGGCGCGCGCACGGGCGTGCTGGAGCAGCTGACCATGGAAGAGTTCATCCGGTCGAGTGCGTACGACCGGCACATTCGCCGCTCGAGGCTGGTCTACCGTCAGCGGCGCGACCTACTGGTGGCTCGGCTGACTCAGCGGTCGCCGGGGGTCAGCGTGACGGGTATGGCTGCCGGTCTCCAAGCGGTTCTGGCGCTGGGTGGCGGCCTGCGGGGTCGAGATGAGCCAAGTATCCGGACGCGCGCCCACCGGGCAGGTCTGGCCGTCCAGGGGCTGGGTGAATACCGCCACGATCCGGACCCCGAAGCCCCGGCGGCCCTGGTGGTGGGTTACGGGACCCCGCCCGATCACGCCTTCGCAGGCGCGCTCGAAGCCCTCTGCGACGTCCTCGGCTGAGGAACGCGCAGCGGCAGGCTGAAGATAGGGAGGTAGTTAGCTCCAGAAGCACGTGGCCGGCTTTGGAAGAGAACCACCTCTCGCACCGGCCAGGGTCTGACGGCAGGTACCGGCGGCAGCTCACCCAGCGGTGCACCCCGCCGGTCACGCGCTCGCGCCAATGTGAAATGGGCGCGGAACTGGCGATCCGCAGGCGGCAAGCCCACCCGCCGGCAGGCATCTTCGACTTGAGCGGCCAGTTCGATCAGCGGCTGAGCGCCGCGACCCACCCCCAACCACACAACCCGCGCCGAGCCGGAGCCGCCGAATTTCCCCAACTCGTTCACTCCCAGCTCGAATGGCTGTGCCCGTATTCCGCTGAGCTCTGTTACCAGGCGCGCCACCATGGTCTGCTCCAGGTAGCCCAGGAAGCGCAGGGTCAAGTGCAGGTTTTGCGGCTCGACCCAACGAAAACCTGGCATCGCCTCTCGGGCGGCAGCCAGGAACCTGGCCAACGCCTTGGCAGGCGGTACGGGCACGGCGACGAAGGCGCGGAGACGTCCACCGGGCCGGTCACCGTTGCCCTCGCCGCCTGCGGGAAGCGGGCTCCCGCTCAGACCAGAGGCGTGGTCGAAGGCGAATCGCTCGACGGAGAGGTCTCCTCGGTCCCCTCCTGCCCCTCTTGCTCAGGGGTTTCGGTGGGCTCCTCGGGAAGTGTGTCCGGGTTATCAGTAACTGGATCAGTCATGAAGTCACCTTTGTTGAGCCAACGAGTTCGGAGGCGATCTTACGCTCTGGCCACTGGGCCGTGCGTACGTTGCTCAAGCGTCGCCGCTGACACGGCGAGCGATACTGGCAGGAAGCATGAGGCTTGTGCTTGGCGGCCTGGTCGGCGTCATGGCGATAGTGGTTGGCGTGGCCTGGTGGTACGGGACCATCAACCGCCAGCGGCAGCAAGCGGAGAGCGCTGCCACCTATGCAGCCATGGGCGGTCCTGTCTTCACTGTCTTCTCGCTCGGCTGTGGAACCGTGCTGATCCTGGCTGGGATCGGAATCCTCGCGCTCATGGTGGTGTTCCGCCCGACCTGACCTGCTCAGATGACGTTGCGCTCGCTCTCCAGCCGGCCCGCCCCAAAGCGGGCAGGAGTGAAGGCACTGAGGTCGACAGCCGGCGCTTCGCCGCTGATCATCTGCGCCAGCGCCAGGCCGACCGCCGGCGCCTGCATGAAGCCATGGCCGCTGAAACCACAGGCGCACCAGAACCCCTGCAGATCGGGATGCGGGCCGAGCAGCGGTTGGTGATCCGGTGTCATCTCATACAGCCCCGCCCACGCCGTCTTCAAGCCCGCGGCGGCCAGCGGGGGCGCCCTGTGTTCCGCCACCGCCACCACCCGCTCCAGCCAGTCCCAGTCGACCTCCTGCCGAAAGCTGCTGGGCTCTTCTCGATCGCCCATGCCGAAGAGCACGCCGTCGCCTTCGGGGTGGAAGTAGAAGCCTGTGCTGAGATCGATCGTCATCGGATTGCGCCTTCCCACCGCCGGAAAGGGACCCGTTACGAACACGTGCCGCCTGAAAGGCAGCACAGGCACCTCGGCTCCCGCCAGCCGGCCAACCTCGCCTGACCAGGCGCCCGCGCAGCAGAGCAGCAGCTCCGTGACCACGGTGCCCGTAGTCGTCTCCACCTGCCGCACCCGGCCGCCGTTGTGGCTGACGCCTGTGAGGGCAACTTCCTCCTCCAACCTGGCGCCCAGGCGGCGGGCCGCGGAGACATAGCCCTGGGTCACGCCTGCCGGGCTGGCCAGGCCGTCGCTGGGACAGAACGTGCCGCCCAGCACGTCCTCCACATTGAGCGCAGGAGAGAGGCGCTGGATCTCTTCCGGATCCACCCAGCGGGCTTCGGTCACGCCCTCGGCGTGCCAGAGGCGCAGCTGGGCCCGGAGGTCGGCTACCTGCGCCGGCTCGGTCAGCACGAACAGGTAGCCCACCTGGCGTAGCTCGGGGTCCATGCCGGTCTCCGCTTCGAACTCCTGGAGCAGCCGCAGCGAGACCTTCTGCAAACGCACGTTGGCAGCGTGTGAGAACATCTGCCGCACTCCGCCGGCACATTTCGCTGTCGACTCAGCCCCGAGCAGACCGCGCTCTAAGACGAGCACGTCTGCCCCGCGACGAGCCAGCTGGTAAGCGAGAGCGCAGCCGACGACGCCGCCGCCGGCGATGACTACCTCAGCGGTGCGCAACCGCGCTCCAGGTTTCGAAGAGAACCTTGAGCGCCGCGAGGCCTGTCACATCGGCGTGATCGAGATTCGGCGAGATCTCGCAGATGTCCAGCCCGACGAGCCGGCAGCGCCGATTTGCCTCGGCCAGCAGGTCCAGCACCTGTCGCGTGGTCCAGCCGCCGGCCGAGGCGATCTCGGTTCCTGGCGCATAGGCTGGATCCAGCACGTCGATGTCCAGCGAGACGTGCACAGGCCGGTCCCCGAGCGCGTCCAGCACTCGCTTGCTGGCGGCGGCGAAATCGCTGGCGAAGTCGACTGTCGGGACCATCACCAGCCCCTGCTCACGCACGTACTCCAGCTCGTCAGCGTCGATGTCGCGGCAGCCTGCCAGGGCGACGCGCCGGGGCTCCAAACCGGCCACCTCGAGAGACCGCCGAAGCGCGCAGCCACAGGTCCAGCGTCCACCTCGGGAGGCATCGCAAAGGTCGGGATGAGCGTCGACCCAAAGCACTGCCAGCTCGGGGTGGCGGCGGGCTTGAGCAGCGAGGATGGGGATTGCGCAGCAGTGGTCGCCGCCCAGGACTGTCAGGAAGGCGTCCTTCGGAACTGTCGCCAGACATTCAGCGGCAGCCTGCCAGCCGGTCTCGACAGCTTCCCCCAGGCTCAAGTCGCCCAGGTCAAAGATGCTGAGGCGATCGAGCCCCCGGCCGCGCTCGTCCACCGCCGGCATGACAGGCGACAGCCGACGGATGGCGGCCGGTGCTTCGGCGGCGCCTCGCCGGTAGACAGCTGAGCCGTCGTAGGCAAGGCCGGCCAGCACTATGCGGGCCGATTCCAGAGGAGCTTCCGGGATGCCCCCCCAGGCCTTCAGGCCCACCAGGTTCATGGAGGTCATGGGTGGTGCCCCCGCTGCACCGGCAGTACGAAGAGTGTGCCCACCAGGATCCAGGCTAACAGGAGCGCGAACACCACCGGATAGCCGCCTGGCAAGTTCAGAAGCTGGCCGCGGGCGTTGAAGTGGTCGAGCAGCAAGCCCGCTACGAAGCGCGCGATCACACCCGAACCGGCGGTCGCAATGTTGGAGAAGCCGAAGAACAATCCCGCGTGCTCGATCGGAATCACATCTGTGATGTAAGCCCAATCGACTGACATGAAGGCGCCGAAGCCCAAGCCCAGGAGCACGCCGGCGAGCAGGGTCTGAGCGGCCAGAGGCGGCAGAGCGAGGAGTTCCGCCAGCCGGCTCAGCAGTTGCTCGGGCAGCCAGCGGTAGCCGCTGAAGAGGAGCGCGGAGACGCCTGCGGCTGCCAGCAGTCCACCCAGAACGATCAGCGGCTTGCGGCCTATGCGGTCGGAGAGCCGCGCCGCCGGCCAGGTGACCACCACGGCGATCAGGATCACAGCTCCGACCAGACCTGTGGTGGCTCCTGTCGCGGCTCTCGTCGAGCCGTGAAAGTAGGTGTCGCTGAAGTAATAGAGGACGAAGCTCTGGATCCCTACCACCCCCATCAGGATGAGCAGGCGCGAAGCCATGAGCCAGAGGAAGTCGGGGTGAGCGAGTGGGGTCACGAAGGTTGACCTGACCACGCCCAGGAACGGGCCGACGCCACCCGGCCGCAGCGGCCGGACAGGCTCCTTCACTCCCCAGACCGTCGCCAGGCAGCCCAGGGCCAGGAGCGCCATGATGCTGGCGACTGCTGCGGGCCGGCCGGCGGCTGCCAGGATCAGGCCGCCGCCCACTGTGCCGCTCAGGATGCCGAGCAGATTGGCGAGGCCGTAGAAGCCGCTGGCCGTGCCGCGCTGCTCTTCCGGAACTATGTCAGGCGCGAGCCCCTGGTAGGGGCCCTGGGCTGTGTTGGAGCTGAACTGCAGAAACGTGTAGGCGACGACAAGGGGCCAGAAGCTGCCGGCCAGGGCGAGTCCGACCAGGAAGAGCAGATCGGCTGCTGTGCCACCCACCAGATAGGGGCGGCGCCTTCCCCACCGCGTGTGCGTGCGGTCGGATAGGGTGCCGGCGACAGGCTGCCAGACTATCGCGATCACCGTCCCGATGCCCTCCAGCACGCTGAGGCCAGTGCCCTTGGCGGCGCTGCCGACCAGGCGCTCGACGACATCCGGCAGGATCAGCGTGCCCAGGCTCTGCCAGAGATAGCCGATCGCCACCCAGTACGCGACGAGAGCCAGGAACTGCGGGCGCGAGAGCTTGCCCGCGGGCGTCGCCGGCGCCAACGGGAGCACAGCCGGCGCTGCGGCGGCGGGCGGCGCGCTCACTATTTCTTGGGCGTCGGGCTGGGTCTGGCGACAGGCGCCGGGGTCGGCAGGTCGCGCGTCGTCGCATGGCCGAGGACCGGCACCTTCGAGCCGATCCTCAGCACCAGGGGGGCCAGCCGAGAGCCCGTGAGCTGCGGTTCGAGAAAGTCGTGACTCACCGTCTGCAGCTGGCCCAGGAGCGGCGTTTCAGAGAGCTGCGCGCCCTTGTTCTTCTGGGCCTGCGTCTCCAGCTTGTTCACATCGCCGGTCGGCATCAGCGCGGCGGTGATCGGGTTGGCGGCAAGCTGTCTTTTCAGCGACTCCACCTGGGCATAGGTGACCACCGCCGCTCCCGCTGTGGCCCGGAAAGCGTTGTTGAAGGCCAGCAGCGCTGAGAGGAGGAAGTAGCAGAGGAGGATGGCGACAAAGCCGTGCAACACCAGGCCCAGCAAGCCGTCGACTCCCTGGACGACAGGCATGCGGTGGATGATGCCTCCCAACCGACCGCCCAAGTAGCCCATGAAGATGGTGACCGCCAGCCCCACCACGAAGAGGAAGAAGCCATTCAGGTGCAAGGCCCGATCCAGGAGGCCGGCAAAGCCCTTTCCGTTGCCGAGCAGGAAGAGTGCTGTGCCGAGGAAGAACAGCTCGGCCAGGAGCGGCTGAACCAGGCCCTTTTTGTAGCCGATCACCACCGCCACCACGATGATGACGGCGAAGAGGATGTCTAAGACCACCGGCGCGGAGTTTATCGACAGCCGGAAGTGGAAAGCGGGACCTCCCCCACCAAACCGGGCGCCGGTGCCTTGCCGGCATTGGTCGCCGAGGCGGGATGCGAGTAAACTCGGACCACCCCTTGGCGCACACGATCGCTATAGCCAACCAAAAAGGCGGGGTTGGCAAGACCACCACAGCGGTGAACCTCGGCGCCGCTCTCGCCGAGAAAGGTCAGCGTGTCCTTCTCGTGGACCTGGATCCGCAGGCGCACCTGACCATCAACATGGGCGTCAAGCTGCCCGACGAGCTGGAGAAGACAGTCTATGAGCTGCTGGTGGATCCCTCCGTGGGATTCAGCGAAGTGGTCCTCGAGAATGCCCTGGCGGGGCTTCACTACCTGCCTTCCAACATCGAACTGTCGGGCGCCGAGACGCAGCTCCTGCAGGAGATCGGGCGAGAGGGCATTCTGAATGAGAAGCTCGCTCCCGTCCAGCGGCGCTACGACTACATAGTCATCGACTGCCCGCCCGCCCTGAGCCTCATCACCATCAACGCCTTTGTGGCCGCTGATGACGTGATCATCCCGCTCCAGTGCGAGTACTTCGGCATGAAGGGCATGCAGCAGCTGCAGCGGACGGTCGACCGCGTGCGGGCCAAGCTGAACCCGCGGCTGCGCGTCGCCGGCATCCTGCCCACAATCTACAAAGCTCGCACACTGCACTCCCAGGAAGTGCTGCAGCTGGTGCGCGACCATTACGGGGATTTGGTCTACGACTTTGCGATTCGCGATTCCATCCGCTTCGCGGAGTCGCCCCTCGCGGCGGCGTCGATCCTGACCTACGCCGGGAACTCCGATGGTGCCCGCGCCTACCGCCTGCTGGCTGACCAGGTCATGTCCAGCAAGCAGGCAGGGGAGAGGAAAACGTCATGAGCAAGTTCAAGCGGGTCTCACTCTCCGGCTCCGAAGAGCTGTTCCGGCCGACTCGGCCGCGGGTGGTGGAGGCGACCGAGGACACGATCACCGAAGTCGTCGAGCGGCCGGCCAAGGAGCGCCACTCCCGGCAGCTGCACCTGGCGCCGGATGAGGTGCAGCTCCTGCTGGATGCCATCCAAGCCGCGAAGTATCCCGAGCGGGCGAGGCCGAAGCTTCCGCTTGAGAAGTTCGAGCGCTACGACCAGCTGCGGGACAAGCTCCAAGCTGCCCCTCCCGAGTAACGGCCGCCGGCCATGCGACAAAGCGTGAACTCATGAGGCAGCGGGCCGATTTCGAGGCCTGGCTGCAGGCGTATATCGCCGCCTGGGACAGTAATGACAGGCACGAGATCGAGGCTCTCTTCACCGAGGACGCGGAGTACTACACGGCGCCCTTTCGGCAACCCTGGCGCGGCCGCAGCGAGATCGTCGAGGGCTGGCTCCAACGCAGGGATGAGCCGGGCGACCACAGTTTCCGGCATGAGCTGATCGCAGTCGACGGTGACCTGGGCGTCGTCCGCGGGTGGACACAGTACAAGGACGACGA
>JAABUQ010001555.1_pt1 | contig 39907 bp, 50 predicted proteins | sample 5560001 | NCBI WGS metagenome assembly JAABUQ01 (sample SAMN10711888, study PRJNA513371) | rock metagenome | isolation source: Antarctica rocks | place: Antarctica: Victoria Land, Finger Mt nord | collected 2015-12-18
CTGTTGGGATGTTTGGTGTGAGTTTACTTTTCCTAGTGGGGGGGGGTTGGGAGAGGGTGGGAAGAGGGTGTGGGGTCGGATGGGGCGGGGTGAGAGAGAGGTGGAGGGGCGGGAGAGGGGTGAGGGGTGAGAGGTGGTGAGAGTTTAAGAGAGGGGCGGCGTGGGTAGAGGAGGGAGTGGAAGTGGGACAGGGATGGGGGGTGATAGGGTGTATGAGAGTGGGTTGGCTGACTAGTGCGGTAGGTTGCCGTTGCGTTTCTGTCGTCGAGCTGGAGTGAGGTCCTGTTGCCCGCGTATGTGCCTTCCAGCTGAACCTCGAGGAATACTGATGGATAGCGTAGATTCTAATCATGTCACATGCGCTTGGAGACTTTGGAGGATAAGGGGGAAGAATGGGAGCTTCGGGATGTATAATAATGCATGAAGAGGGGGTTTGCTGTATCCTGAATCGGCCTTGCGTTGTGGGATGGAAGCCGGAGGCGGTAGAGCAGGATCTGGAAATTGAGGATGGGAAGCGTCCAGCATCAGCGATTGGTTGTACATATTTCTTGCAGAAACCCAACACTACTCTAGCCTCACGTCCGCCAGCCTCCATGCGCCTGTCCATACTTATGATTGAGAAAGTTCCCAACCACGGGTTTCATTATATTAAAATGAGCGCCAGGACCAGCTTCTTCCGCTGTCCTGTATGTCCGAGTTGCCTCGTTATAATCTAGTGAAAAGCCAAAAGCCCCGCCGCCGTTCCAAGAATGCTATGCAGAACGATCTTGCCTGCCCTAAAGACAATGTCAAAGGGAACCGAAAATCGTGAATCTTAACGAGTGTCGAAAAATGCTAGTAAATAAACTGAGTCGTGAAGCAACGAATTACTGCCAAGCGAGGGGTATATCCACCAATTGATACGTTGAGTGCAACCGGTACTGTACGACCTCGGTGTGCTTCTCAAGCCCAAGAACGTCCTTTTCTGTTGCTGAGGCGGGGTATATAAACGACGCGCTGCTTTTTGGCGTAGGCAAATAGTTTCTTGTAAAGTGAGAAACCATTGAATGAAAGAGTCCTGGGAGTAAAATATAGTTCTGAGCGCGTCGACGGTACTGTTGGACCCGTGCTGACGTTGCTTTTATTTCTGTCGATAATTTGAAACTCAGGTACGATATGGCCGTTATTGTTGAGGAAGGATTCGATGGTTGAAACGAGAGTGAATCGGCAGAGTATATAGAAACTAAAACTGATTGGGATAAGATGGTGAGACATGCGGCATGGTGTATGGCGAAGCTAAGTATGACGACGATGCCTGTTGATACTGTGCAAATCCAGAGCTGTCGTCAAGGTCGAATGGGAAATTGGGGTGCTGCCCCGGCTGGACTTGATAAACCTCTCCAGACGTCGATGGAGCTAGCGGTCCCCCCGGCGTGAACATCGCTGCGCTGGGATCAGGACCAGAAGTCGGTTGTTGCGGGAAAAACGACCGCTCTTGCGGGTAAGTACCAGGGCGGAGGCCAGAAGTGTTGAAGGCTATGTCAGATATTTGTGGGGTAGGATTGAAGTCGGTGGGGAAGGATGAGAAGGTATGCTCGTCAGTTGGGAAAGCTGTTGAGGGCGCAGACTCTGCTTGCGTGCCCATATAGCCCAGAGACTCAGGGACCATCAGTGGAATATCCCCAGCGCTGTGAGCTGATCGTATCTGTTCTCGATGAAAGTTCGGCGATATCTCCGATAGCGTGCGTAGGTTTGGAGGTTTCTGGTTGCGGGAAATTGTCTTTATAGGCGGCGCTTTAGGCTTGATACCTCTTGTAGGGTTCGGCTTGTGCTGGCCTTTCCGTCTAGACTGGGACGCTGTTGTTTGTTTCGAAGTTGACGGGGAGCTAAGCTCAGTCGGATCACCAGCAACGGATCGCCTTTTACTCGGCCGATCCTGCGGCATTGTGCTGCCTGCCATCTGAAAGTGCAAAGGGAGAAAGTCTTCTTTGAACCCCTGTAAACCTGGATCCTCGAGCAAGAACATGCCGTTATGACCCATGACCTTTTCTTTAGCTGCTTCACCTGCTTGGAAATCTCTCATTAGAGTGCTTAGCTTCTCAAGAGCAGGTCCCGCAAGCTTGTGCAAGCCCAGTCGAGTCATTTCGTGGAAATTACTCATTGTCAGCTGAACAATATGGAGATCCTGACAATCCTTTGTCTCGAACATGGAAAGAACGAGAATCACAGCTGCATTAAACGCTTGCTGTGCCATGGTCCAGCAAATCATAGCAGCTCGAACACGGGAATGGAAGAATTCGAAAGCGTGGAGAATCGCGCGACAAGATTGTAGTACCCGCTCTCGGCCGCGAGCAACTATATAGGCAGAATCTGGGTCTCTCTTCAGGAAGGGTACAGCCACACTAGTTTCTAGAGGATCCTCCACCCTTTGTCGATTCAATAAAAGGATTATATTGTGTGTCTTGCCATGGAGGGCTGCTGCTTGCGCATCAAGAGGCCATGGAGGCAGAGGCTTCTCCTTGTTCAACCATGTCTGGTCGAATTGAATGGCCTCTGGCAAGGTTGCTTTTAGACGGACGACCTGATCAGTGAAGTGGTCGATCTGGGCGTTATCCTGATATCCAGCTGACAGGATCTGACGTGTCAAAAGGGTGAATTGGCTGAGATAATTGGACAGGCTTTGGATGACAGGGTCAGCGATAAGAGGCTCAGGGGTCTGACAATCGCCAATGCTTGAGATGCCCAGAGGTCGTCCAAGAGTGATGGAGTACTGTTGGTCGAGATGGAGCATCCACCACCAGAGATTCTTGCGCACAATAATTTGCTCGCTTGGTGCAGGTGGATTCAGCTTGTTCGGATCACGATGTACTGCAGGGACGTTAGTTTTGCACGAGGAAGTCCTACTCTTGTCCTAGCGCTTACAGCCGAGGCTTTGGGCAAGCCTTATGGTCAGTCCAAAAACAGCCCACGCATCAAGGAATCTACCGCTGTTCGTGAGATACGGTCCTATCAACAACAAGGTTTGGATGGTGAGGATCGTTGGCCGCGAGAGGAATGATCCCATCCTCAATGCCTGCATAGCGGCAGCGACTAGAGAGTGTCAGCTTCGTAGGCCTACACACAGACGTAAGGGACCGACCAAATACATCGCCTCTTTGAGACTCAGCATCTACTGCACCGGCAATCCATCTCTCCCCGCATCGATCGTAGATACCGTTCTGCAATCCTTGAGCCATCGTAGCGAAGAGTAGCGCAAACATATCGGAGTTCGTGACAGCGTGATGCTCGACGTTGGCGAGAAAGCGCTTGATCTCGGGCTGCGTACACTCCTCTGGCATGTGAGGAAAGAAGCAGGCCTGAACACGTCGCTGGAAGGAGTCCAGATAGCCCATGATATCGTCCTCGCTGGGCAGGACACCCAATAGGCAGGTTATCTCGTCACCGGCCGGCCACACGGTGGGAAAAGGAAAAGCAGTCTTCATTTGATGAGAGAGAATGTCCCTGCCGCGTGGGACAGAATGTGTTAAACTGGGTGTATGGCCCTGCACCGACAGATTCGCAAACTAGACCCTCTCAGCCCTGGTTGGGAGGGAAGCAAGATTCGGCTTACCTCTTGCACAACGCTTGTCAAGCCGGGAGTGCCAAAGTAGATGTTGTCGTCAGAGGGACCTCCGTGAAAGCGCTTTTGACCGACTGTTGTCGTCCTCCTCGGGATGCTTGGTGGAAGTCTCATGCGGGGTCTGATCTGACCCGACTGGTCATCGCTTAGTGGTTCTGTCTTGATGGGCTGGCCGCGAAGAAGCTGGATCTCGTTACGAAGACGCAAGATGGATCTGTCCTTCTCCTTCAACGCTTCCGCCTGGAGGATCGGTTGCCGTTCACTCTCCGAAAGATCGTAATGACAGTGATTAGCTATCTGATGAAGCGAACAGGCGGTACACGGTTGTATGCGGTCACACTATGAGCATCTCAAGGTCAGAGAGCTGGGCAGGGAGATGACTTGATCCATACGAACCTTGACTTTTCGAGTCCGACAAGGATTGCAAGACATTTGAGGACGCTTGGTCTTCTCTCGAAGCGATGCCGGTTGCATAGGTACGGTTTGAGGTCCGGGTGCATCGTCAGCGAGGGAGGGATTGCTAGCGAGGTCCATGATCTATATTGCCCAAAAGGCCCACGAATCCAACAATGAACGGCAAGCACATGGCCTCCACCTCAGTAACTCCCTCCAGCACGTATAGTCAGCCAGTGTCAAGGTCAAACATTGTTTTCCCTAACGGAATGAAATGAGAAATACTAGGGCTCGCATTAGCAAAGGGATGCGGCAAGATGTCAGTGGCATTGGACAAAGGGCATCTGGACCATTGTGGAACGAGAGCCACTCACGCGAATAGAGCGTCCACAACTCGCTGGCGGCTGACGTCGAATGCATGAAGAAAGTAGATGTGACACCAAAGGTAGATTGCCGAAGGCTCTGTGCCTTCGATCTGCCCATCCTTGCCCCATTGACAGCCCGCTGGATGCCCACCACGTCCCCAAGACCAGTCTTCGATCCGTCGTGGCTGCGGCTTAGCGCGAACGAGATGCATGGGGGTGAAGGTTGAACCATGGGACTGTTGCAACAGCACCGGGCACAGCGAGAGCCTGTTTGGATGCCGCACTAGTGGCGCAAGATTGATTGGGTCTTGAGGGCCAAGTAGGCCAACGACAGGCACGGAGTGCTCCCGTGAAGCGTTGGAGCTTGCCAAAAGGCCACTTAGCCAGTCTGCAGCGCTTGATGAAGGTCATCTCACATCTGTGCATGTACGACACTGGGAAGCAGGGGGCACCCAATCAGCAGCAGGCGAGGCGAAAGTGCCGATGGAGGGATCAGGGGGGACGGTAGTGAGAGATTGATACAGTGCGTCGAGTATCGTACTATCGTCTTCCCTTACCCCGGCGGGTACGAGGAGGGTGGTGTCTTGGGATAGCATTAGCAGGGCGAGTGTAGGAGTACTCCGTATGAGAGCATGCAGGCAGGTGGATCTGTGTTGCATTGATTCAATCGTTCATCGTGCAGTTTGGCACACTAGCGGCGATGCTGCACTAGCTCCCGAACCATTGCTCCTAGGGGGCACCCCTACAGAGTAGAAGTAGGCGAGTCCCTCGAATTCCTCACTAGGACCTCTCCCCCCGCTTTGCCCCGGTGCCCCTAGAGCTGGTCCTTGGACTCATCTAAGACTAGGTACTTCTAGTCCGGTGATGCCCATTAAAGAGTGGTGAGGGTAGAGCTGGGCTTTTCCGGGGCGCAACGCCGGGACGGTCCCTTAGCTGGTCTCAGGGCGTCGCCCGGGCCCATTATCATCCACACCCCGGTGCACATCATGACGATCGCGTTGGTAAGCGCACCGGCGAGAATATTCGATGTGGTCATCAGTCATGATAGTGCTTTACGCTGATGTTGGTCTGAGATCTGTGGAGCTCATAGATGCGCTTCCCGCCAGCAGCCCATATCCACTCCAGATTGACGACATGCGAAGCGCTTGCACTACCTCAAGGCTCGATGCTGCCCACAGTCTCCTCAGCCCTGTACGAGTACAGATCCACGTCCCAGATACGAGCACGTCCATCTATCGTCGACATGCTGAAACCCTGCTGGGGAAGAAACCACACACCCCGTATCTGGCTGCGAGGGCCCTTCCCCACAGACCGCTTCATCTCATTTTACTTCGTTCTCTGTCAGGCCTGAACGGCGAGGTGAGGGTTAGGGCGGGTGGCGTGTAATCATAGGAACATTTGTCATGGTCGTCTATCTTGAACTGTCAATATGTTAATTCGACGAACAACGGCGTGCCTTTATCCGTACATTGGGCGGCGGCGAGGGTCGATTGCATTCGGAAGTCGGAAACGTCACTGTGTTGCTATTCTGGTTTAGGGATATTGGCGTGCGGTGGTCAGCCAGCCACACAACTGGAGGCGTGGTCGAGATCGCGGTCTTTCCTGCCCCATGACGTTGCGCCTATTGGTCATTCGACCGCCATTGCCTACTGGCATAAAGTCGGTATATTCGGTGCAGTGGAAGAAAAAAGAAGCGAGAGACCCAGCTGCGCTGCTGTTGCAGAGCCAACTCAAAATCGTACAATGTGGTGACAATTCATTCATCTTGTCGGTTTCAGAGCTTCCGCGCGCACTATTCCGTGATACATCTGACCCGAACTCAATTCGGCAGGGATTCGTGCCAATCCGCGCATTTGGTCTGCACGCTGCATCAGAGCCTATGATTTGGCCGAATTGCTACCGACATCGTCCATGAATCGCATACCGTCAAACCAGTGTCCTTTTGGGGGGAAAGGTGATGATCAGGGGCCAACAGCATGACTTCATGCGCCCAACGGCCCTCGCTCCTCGCTCCTCGCTCGGCCTGCACCACTCGCCCAGTCGAGCCTCAACCTCCGCATGCAACGCGCGACCACAGAGCAGGCAATTGCACTCGACCCAGGAGATAATTTCCTCTCTTGACAAATCCTAGCCGGGGCTGCACGCGTCTTCGCGGCCCATGGATCGTCGCCTTGCATTACCTTCGCACATGGCCCTGAGGTTGCTATCCGTGCAGCCCATCTAGCGTCCGAGCTGCAGCTGAGCAGATCTTGGGTACGGAGCCATGCCGACACTCGTCTTATGTACAAATGACGGAGAACCAGCAGTTGGCCTTCATCGACAGTTGCTGAGCTCGCTATGCTAGTCTACATTGTCCGCTGTAGTCGCATGTCCAAACCATTTACACCTGTGGGCCTGTTGCCGCAGAATTCATGGGATCGCAGAAGATGTCCTGACCAAACAAGAACTTGGCCTGCTTGCCGTCAATCGGAGTATTCTTCGTCCCGCGCGGCGCGGGATCTACAGACATAGCACCGTGTCAGGAGAGGTAGTCATTCGCAGGTATTCTAGAGATGTCTGGTTCATCGATCGAGAGCGATGCGATACCAAAGTTCAGATCATAGGCATTCTTGGTCATGTCCACCATCCTCTTGACCGTGCGCGGCATGACTCGTCTTCGAAATTCGGCGAAGATTTCCTCGCTGCGTCGATAATCATTGTAGACTCGAACGAGGAGTTGATGATAGCGATCTGCGACTGGCCAGTAAGTGCCCATGCATCCGAGTGCTTTGATCAATATGTGGATCTTCTTGTCGTCCACTGAATGGCAGAACGTGGACCCATGGACCAGAAGAACTCGACCTGCAACCCATAATGTGTAGGCAAAGGGTGGACCTAGCTTGTCGATTATATCGTAATGAACGACATGGACACACAAGTTCAAAATCATACCTACGGCACCAACGCAAGACCGCACAGCGTCGTCGCTAAACCGTGCAGTAAAGAAAGCGGAGACAGGCCTATGGTAAGCCGCAGACGAATGTAGACGTATCATGGCGCTTAGATCGGATTAGCTATCGATCTGACCTCGATTTACTGACGAGGGCAAACTCACGCGTGGTAAGTTGCATGCAACATGACCCAACCACAAATCTCGTGGTGATTGCTTGGAGCATACCCTACCCCATCGCTAGACTCTACGGAGCTGATAGAGCTATACTCAGGAGGGAGACGTGCCCACCAGCTTGCAAGATACCTGTTGATCTTATCATACTCCGCCACCCATGTTCGCACGCTCTCTGGTACACTGATGTCCATGGGAGTTCTCCTCAAGAACTCGTGAACGCGTGCCAGTATTTCCAAGACCTCGAGGTAAAGTGCAAATGCATCTGCATTAGGATCATGACCTGGTGGCTCCTGTAGGTTTTTAGACCTCTTGAAGGACCTGGTCACCACACGGTTGTTATTCGCGAAGTGGTCGTTGCGACAAGGCAGCCGCCTCTTGATGTGTTTGTCGTTTAAAGCGAAGTCATGTGCTGTAACGATGGTCGCCAGCCGGTCAAGCAGAAACACCATCCAAAAGAGGCGCCGACGGCTCTCCTCCTCGATCCAGTCTCCAGGCCTAGATAATATTACTCCTTTAGTGATCGATATTGGAGGCTTGTCTGGCGAAGATGTCTGGGAAGTAAACTCGTCAGCAAGTCCTAGCAGCACTACCGATCGTGCGACAACAGCCAGGAGCATCCAAGCCGGAGGTCCGCTGGTAGACCCTACCCGGTCTAGTGCTAGGATGGCCATCGCCTGGAGTGATTTGACCGTCGGGTTTTCAAGGCCATATAACAGGACCTCCTTGTTCGATCTTTCCTTCTGTTTTACTTTCATTTCGTCGGTGAAACAAGGGTTATTGTAGAATCGCAATGTCGTGGCGACTACCGAGTGTAATAGGATTTGATCACCTTCATCACGTAAGCGCGAAGGTGTATTAACCATCTCAAGAATAGTCTCCTGATGAAGTACCGGACACCAAGCATTGATGTATGTAAAGTATAGATTTACCAGCTCCAGAAGGATAGGGACTTCTGGAAATGCAAAGTTGCCGGCTTCTGCAAATATGTCGCCGACGGCCTGAGCTTCGGGAGATTCGACCTTAATGTTCAGGCTGGGCGACTGCAGAGGCTCTTCACTGGAACTAGAGGAGCCTTTCGAGAACTGGAACTGTAAGCATGCTTATCATATTCGTGGCAGCGAAATGTTGCTGCGTTACCTCAAACGTATACTGCGATTGCGTCTCGCTGGCCCCGGAAGAGGGGCTGTTCCCTGGGAAGCAATGTCCGTGGAAATTGCGCGACTCTTGACCCTTTGGAGCAGAGGCTAAGCATGTTTCCGCGTATAAATGAATGCTTTGTGGCGGTTGTGTTTGGCGCGTAGAGAACGCCTGAGCTTCGGGCAGGTATTCCGGTGACTGAAAACCAAGTGTTCGGCCTTTGTTGCGTTTCTCGAACTCTTGGGTTTCCAAGCGCTTCTCGTGGTTTTGCAAGCGAGCTTCATGACGATCTACGTTTTGTTTAGCAGCCATATGGGCGATGGAAGGCAGGTTCCGTAGTTTATACCAAGCCTCCGTTCAAGCTCACGACCATAACCTGCTCTCAAGCCAGGCTTTTTCCTTTCCTTGTACTCGCACAACTGTCCGTTGCGCGTGCACCATCCGCAATCGGGCTGTCCTCGATCACATCTGACCTGCACTATGTCAATGGTCGAGCAAGTACGCAATGGATATACGCAGAGACAAAGATGCTGGAGCTCTCGGGGAAGTCGGACCTTTCTGAGTTTGCAGTGCTCACAGCTGCCTATAGTCAACCTCATGTATGCCATCGGATCGGATTGAGAAGGTAGCTTACGACACAGACATGGGCCTCCGCTCCTGGCCGCCAGACCCATCCTGTCCGTTGGCATCCAGCGTATCGCCATCTCGCTCTTCACCGCTGGACTCTTCGCTCGAGTAAATGTCGACTTGCTCATATTTGAGCTTGCCATGACATTCGCGCTTCCTCGGCTGCGTGAAATGTGCTGCATGAAAAGGTTGCTCGGGTCGATTAGGGTCCACGTTAGAGTTCATGGCTAGTGGAGACCAGCTAAACGCGCGAGAGGCGGATCGGGAGGCGCCCTATGGCCTGTTACCGATCAATGATTTATCGCACCAGTTGAGCAATAGGAAGGCTTCCTTTGAGATATATAATAGACCCGGCAGGACCCGATCATTTCGATCTAAAACCTAACAAAGTCGCTGTTCAACGATATTGTAACAGATCTCAAGTGACACGTCATGGCTTGCTGCAGCTGCGCCTGCATACGGAATTCTAGAGCGCTTTGGTTTTCATCCACATTTTGGCACACCCCAGCCTGTTACTGTGTCGCTGATGCACGCTCAAATGTGATATGTACAATGGGCTTCTGTTGATTGCCAAGCAGACTCCTCTTCTCGTCGCTGCATGTGCGGCTTGTCCAAAGAAGCATCGCATTGCCGATTGATATGCTGCAAACGCTGCTTACGTTACCCACAACAATCTGATATCCATGCAGATAGAGCAATGGGGCATGCTTGATTCCGGTAACTGATGCTAGGGATATTGGACACATCATGATAGCCCCGCCCCGTTACCAGATTAAGAGCGCCATCGCCATGCCCGCCTACTCCTCTTCTTCGTCATCGCTGTCATCGATGGTTTGCTGTGCAATCCCTGTGTATCGCATCGTCTCGTTAGCCCGATGCCCCACATTGCCCGAGGCCGCGGAAAATCCTGGTGGACTTACGATCCAGATCCCTCTGCCCACTCTGCGTGATCCTTCTACCTCCCTTGTCTTCGTCCTTCTCCAGTACGCCAATCTTCTCTAGTGACTTCATTACGTTGCGGTCTACGCTCCCACTCGCATCCACGTGATGACTTGGTCTTGAGCCACGGTTCTTTGTGCTGCCGTGAACCTTTCGCATGCGGCCGACACCGACAGTTTTGCGCATGTAGACATGACGAGCGACAGAGGCAGCACGAGTGTAGTACCTGATTCGCAACGATGAGACCAAACATCAGCTAGCCGTCTGCCGCCATTGAAGCCAAGGTACTAGACGGGGTAAGTAGGATGTACCAGTCTGAGGATTGTGGGGGAAGCTCCTTCGAGTGAGACGTTTTGACAGTGTCAACCCAACCTAGAGGCGTAGAAGTAAGCATCGATCTTTCTAGATTTGGAGCACGTAGGCGGTATTTCTGTTAGGGAAGTCCGGTCGTCGGTTCAGTTCAGGTAATAACGTACCTGGGATGGGGAGTTTTCCTTGTCTCTTCAAGAAATCTGAGTACTTGCTGATGAACTTTTGAGCCTATTTTTACTCGACATCAGTATTGTAAAGCGCTTAAAATCTTCCCAGCAGCGCATTTTCCCTTTCGGGGTCGCTGTTGGGCGCCTTCTCAGCTGTCCACCCATAACTTCAGGCAGAAGCTGGCAATCTCGCCACAGGACCGGGAGACCTACGTCGACATCTCGAACGCTGACTCCTCCAGGCATGGTTGCGGTCGGCGGTAGGCCTCAGAAGTAGTGGGTGATGTGATTGTAGATGTTTGATTGTCGCTGGGCGGGTAAAGTGCGTCGATCTCGAACTTTAGCGAGTGGGAGACCCGCTTGGCCCGAGCGAGCCTAGTGCAGCCCTACAAGCGGTTTGCTTACTTTGTACTTTAAGTTTAGGGAGACTCGGCCGATCAAGCACGTTAAAGATCATATTGGATGTGCATGTAGATACTTAAAGGAGCCCAGATAATGATAACAACAATGCTCCCTGTAAGCCATCCACTCTTATCCTCCAGCCCCTCGCCTCACTTTGCGTCTCATTGTAACGCATTGTGAGCGTCGCCTTCCACTTAGGCCAGTGCACAAGTCTACAAGAACCCAGTCATCCCTCAAATGAAAGACTCTGGGGCCGGCTTGTCTTCATCGAGTTGAATGAAACCAGCCCCTAATTCCCTCCGTCGAAAGAGCCGTAAAGATTCCACTTGTGGCAGTGATTCTGGTTTTGATGGTCTCCACAGAGCTACTCTCGGAAGACCGAAGCTCATCATCAGGATTTGTAGCTTCTGGTGCAATGATCTCTTTTTTGGCTCTCTTGATCCTGAATAGTCTTGTGCCAGCCAATAAGTTGCTCATCCCTGGAGCATGTACCACCTGAGAGCCTGCCATAGTCCTGTTCTTCATACCTAGATCAACATCCAAGGATTTCGATTCATGCAATTTTGGCCACTTCTTTGCCGATTGATCATCGGTCCGATAGATAGATTCCTGTAAATGCTCTGACCTGCTGTCTGCAAGGCTCGAAACGCTTGTCGACCGCTTACTGAAGGTGCTGCTGAGACTCGCTCCTCTGAGTCTCTGCAACATCGAGCTTGCCGAATTGCGGATCATATTTTCTCCACGCTGTCCACCCATACCTGGATATGGCAACAGTTCTCGGGTCCAGACGCCGGCCAGTTGGTGCTCCATGCGTGTCCTTTCCATTCGTTTTGGGGCTAAAATTGGCACTCGATTGCTAGCCATGAGAGAATGAGAGCGGCCCACAGAATCCGAAGGGGAGACATTGCGGATTGGGGGATCTTTCATAGCGTTCGTGTTCTTGATGATCACCTGATAACTCGCTATTCTTGGTATAGTAGAGGCGCGTTGGAGAGACAGAGGGCGGACTGGTTTCTCTGACTGACGAAATGCTTGACCAAGCGACTTCATGTCAAGATTTAGTAACGCATATGGAGGTGGCAATCCAATGTTGTCCTCCGCTTGTCGTTGGCCCTCTTTGGTGGAGTATTCCAGAAGCCGACTTCTCCACTGCTCCTCCTCTCGGGCAGAGCAGGCACAGTGGATCATCTCATAAAGATTTTGTTCGTTCTCGAAAGTTGCCTTCCATGAGTATGGAGCTGTATGACACTGTAAGCCTATGATAAAGTCAATGAAGTACTCAAATCATATATTGGCGCGGTTCTTGCACTTGCCCCTGCCATTGTCCGGCTCCTCAATTCGAACACCTCCTAGGTTGATAATCGCCCCACACTCGTACCGCGTACTCCCCACTCCCGGAGCTGCTATAAGAACGTACGATTTGAACAGCACACAAAGCATGAAACCGCCCCGCAGCCCTTGTGGTGATTGATAGGTCACGTATAACACGCCACACAAGATTGCGTGGCCGAGAAGTCTCAGAGAAGGCGGCGCAGTCACCTACGAATTTCAGCCGCGCCGCCCCTGATCACGGAATTCCTGTGCATGTTGAAAATTCTTACCACATCCGGAACGTCTATGAGATCCTGAAGCTGCCAAGACCGTTGAAATCTGACACGAGTCTCTTGATCATTGGTAGCCTTGTTGATCTCCTGCGTGGTTTCGCGAAGTCTACAAAGAACCTTTCCTATCTTTGCCCGCGACTCCGCACCATCGATGACTGGTGTGTACTTGTAAAGGTCCGCAAACAGTAGAGGGTACTTGCAGACGCGCTGTATAGGCTAATGATAAGACAGGTCAGGCAGATAGGATTTGGGAAAGTGCTTCAACGCCTACCTTTATCAGCAGGTCCTCGAAGGTGAGCCCCTTTCTATTGGTTCCCCCATAGGGATTACAAGATATAAGTGAATGCGCCAGAGCTTCGATACCTCGTTCGTAAGCATGCCAATTCGGAATCTGCTTCGACGTCGTAGCCATATCATGCAGCATGGATTCATACTTTGCTCCATATTCCTCGTAGATAAAGAAACGTGTCAGCTGCACCAAAAGTAACAGTCAGCAGTCAACAAGAGGGAAGAATCAATAAAATTCTGGCCATACCATTCGATCGAAGACCTGAGCAATCTCCGCAGCCTCATGAGAATCCGAGACCAGTGCGGAGTTCTTTTGCCGCCCAAACCATGAGACTTCTGCAGACCGCCGAGCTACTGGAACTGCTGTTTCGACCGTCGTTGCCTGAGAGCCATCTTGACTTCTCCATCGGTTATGCTTGGATAGCAGGCTCAATCTGAAGTCAATTTTATCGGAGCGAACATCTGAGTCCCGCATTACGTGACGTAAGCACGACAGGAGCTCGTCGTGTAACGTCAAGATCTCTGTGATATTCTGATGCACACGTGCCCATTTCTGTTGAGAGACGTTCGATGCCGATTCTAACAAAGTAACATAGACCTAGTGACGGCGATTAGCCTTGATCTGGAGGACGATGACTGCGCGATGGAATCACACATTTACCAGCACTTTAAGATCGGCGACATAGCTTTCTTCAGAGCTGACTATTTCCTCTAGAGTCCTCCGTCTTTGTCTAGCCCTGTTCCAGGCAGCTTCGTCCATAAACCGTGCTAATACGTGACTTTTGTCCAGAGACGCCCGGTCCGTGTCCTCAGAAATCCCGCTGCTCCTCTGGCTTCTTCGACTTGGGGTTAGCCGTTCAGTTTTCTTGGGGTGAGCCACAACTAGGTTCGCCGTTGCAAACTTTACAACGGTGAGGATGCCAGAGGATGACCATGAGGACGATTTCTTATGCCGTTTACCCTTATTCCGCGGTGTCGAAGGGTCCTTGCTCTCGTCAAAATCATCTAGGGACCAGCGCTCTTCTCGGACTTTTAGCGGTTTACTGGGGCCAGGACTTCTGTGGCGGACAGAGTTCATCCATCTTCGGAACGGATGTTTCGTGGCATCAGTAGTAATTATGGACAATTTGTCCACCTCTGGCTTTGGCTGAGCGCGTCGATGGCGAACGGACAGAAAATCCCGTCTCGCGACCTCATATGATAGGCGAGACTGCCTTCGTTGAGCAGAACGCTCACCACATCCAGCACGAAGATCAACGTCGATCCAGGGTTCGGTATTGGGGGAAGCAATAGCTGTGGGGCTCTGACTGTGTCGAATATGTTGATCGGACCAAGATCTGCACGAGACTGAATTTGACGCTTTACCGTGCACAAGCCTCGAGAACGGGGAAGGTGAAACACCCCGATGTGGATGGATGTTCTCATTCGTAAGCCGAAGAGGTCCATGAGAACCGGAGTTAAAAGACCCAGTAGAACTTGCTGATGGCTTACGAACAGAATCGGAGTGCTCAGAGCGATCATCATCAACTCTTCGCTGTGACTGCTGAGCCTGCTGGTAGAACGGCCAGCTGTGCCTCACGTCTGGTGCCGAAGACGATGATTGGGAGCTCGGAAAACGATACAACAAGTCTTTAGTGGCCATGGTACAATATTGCTACCGCAAGAGGAAGCCGTCCTCATGGCAGACAAGACAGCAAATTCGATAACAGGGGACAAGAAGCAGGGAGGCAAGTTTGATAGCTGCAAAAGCGTTACGATCAAAGATGCTGAATTAACGATTTCAATGCCAAACACAGAATCAGGAGAGCCCAAAGCTGCTAGCTTTGTGAAGATTGACGAGCTTCAACCGTAAGAAGAAGGAACGTCGAGATGTGTCGTTCTTGGGGTAAACAGGCGGAAATAGGGAGGAGCGAAAACGACGGTAACCCCATGAGGCAGCACTGGCTACCATATGCGATCAAAGCATAAGGTGAAGTAGCTTGTAGGAGAGAAGCAGCCATGATGGCAGCTACTTGCGATTGAGAGTGACAGTACACAACATACCTCCCAAGGTTACGTCTTGCACGGAATCCTACAATACTATGAGTTAGATGCCACTTGTAAGTCCGTTCTATTAGTGATTACATAGCAGAGCTCCCCGTGATAGTCCTAAAGTACCTTCCTTACCTTTCTCGAAAGACCAGAGCGCGGAGAATTCAGAAACGCTCCTTCGGTGACACTAAGCTCGCCCTAACCCCTTGGAGAAACTTCGGTTTTACCTTGACTGATAAGTTAAGATATGGCAGCATCAAGAGCCCTTTCACACGTATAGCATTTCAACGATGGGACTTCTCATGGACAGTATACACACGCCATCTGTGTCATCGGACATGGCCGGTGGCCGCAGCTTCGATGGACCCAAAGATAAAGCCATGTCACTATTGGAACTTATGTCCGAAAAGCAAAAAGTAGAGGAAGAACTCAGCGCTCTGGGTAGTGTGCTTGACAGTGTGAGCGATGCCAATTCGCCATTCCAACCTCTTTGCCAAATGACTGATCCTTCTGCGCATTCAAGCATGGCGTCAACATGAACACCACACTGACAACCTTCGACGGATACCCAAGGGATGACTTGGATATCGCGCAAAGTGTGTAGGTCCAAGCGACGATCTTGTCAATGGTGTGTGCCGACACAAGTCTAGTAAGAACTACAAGAGCGCGGATCATACGCCTTCGCAACGACTACAAAGGGCTCATGTCCAGGATTGAGGTCGGGTTACACGCACACCACGCTTCGCTCCAGAGCTCAATCATAACCTCGGCTTCTGGCCCATCCCAGAGAATCGACAGTCATTCTCGGCCCCTCGAAGCCCCGTTTGCGAAGGTCAATAGCGTTATCTCTGGTAGTCCGGCGGACGATGCAGGTCTAAGAGCTGGGGACAGGATACGGTTATTCGGTGATGCCAATTGGATGAACCACGAGAAGCTCAGCCGAGTCGGGGTGGTCGTTCAAGGGAGCGAAGGCGTAAGTGACCCGCGGTGGTTGAAAGGTTTTCGCTTACCATTCCCATAGCATAGCGTCCTAGTCAAAGTCTCGAGAGACGAATCGAATCCAAATATGGGTGCGCAAGAGCTACAATTACAGCTGACTCCGAGACGCAACTGGGGTGGACGAGGCTTACTAGGCTGTCACCTACTTCCAATTTGACACAAGGATGCTTCAGGGATGCACGGAATTTGGCATTTGTCTGCATAGCACACCCCGAGTAAGACAGAGAAAGCGTGGAACGCTTGTAAAACACGGTTCTGAGCGGGCAGATCGATCTTATGTTGCTCTACCTAGTTGCTCAGTTGGAGGCTGAATCGAGACGAAGTATATTGCCAAGCCACTAGTAGAATCGAGTAGCTTGATGTGGTGACTAATCAAAGCCGACTCTGTGTTGATTGGTGTGCACCCTCTAGGCAAAATTTGTTGTCACTCATGGGTGAAGAACAATTGCGGGTTTACCTAAAGTTCAAATTATACGATCTCACTTGCAGCGTCAAGCTTCCCCCGAGTGCAACTGACTAGTCTACCACTACATCTGCGCAACCACCAAGAGTATCGGAGACTACAAAAACTTCACGATCTTACGATGGCAGATGCTGCCGGTGGTCAGGCTACTCCAAGCTTCAAGCTCGTGCTTGTTGGCGACGGCGGAACAGGCAAGGTTCGTACCAGCTCCGCGCGTCATCAGCGACTGTTGTGGGATACTGCGGAAATATCTATGGGAACTCAGCCTCCAGCTCCTGTCGACTCCTTTTCGCAGCTACCTCAACTCGACATGCGGATTCTACGATCTGTTGGCCTATACTGACTTACTTATCTTGCAGACCACTTTTGTCAAGCGCCATTTGACGGGAGAATTTGAGAAGAAGTACATTGCCACCCTCGGAGTAGAGGTCCACCCTCTCCAGTTTACGACAGTATGTACCTTTCTTTTCCTCATTGAGACCGCGCTAAACAGCTCCTAGAATTATGGACCCATCCAATTCGACGTCTGGGACACCGCCGGGCAGGAGAAGTTCGGTGGCCTGCGAGACGGATACTACATCAATGGTCAATGTGGTATCATCATGTTCGATGTCACGTCGCGTATTACCTACAAGAACGTCCCTAACTGGCACCGTGTGTCTCCCACCACAACGTTATATTCTCTGTAGCTAATAGACCTCGCAGGCGATCTTGTCCGTGTCTGCGAGCAAGTCCCGATCGTCCTCACTGGTAACAAGGTGGACGTAAAGGAACGTAAGGTTAAAGCAAAGACAATTACCTTCCACCGGAAGAAGAATCTTCAATACTACGATATCTCCGCCAAATCCAATTACAACTTCGAGAAGCCCTTCTTGTGGCTGGCTAGGAAGCTGGTCGGCAACCCCAACTTGGTAAGCCAACGTTGGCCTTCTCCTTTAGCTATAATTATCGCTTACAGAATCTCCCTACAGGAATTTGTAGCAGGTATCGCCCTCGAACCACCAACCGTCCAGGTCGACGAAGCTCTACTCGCACAGTACAACAAGGAGATGGAGGACGCCGCTAACGCTCCTCTGCCTGATGAGGACGATCCAGACCTATAGAGTGGGGCACCATTCTGTGCCCTGGATCCGGATGGGAAGGGTTGGTCGACGATGGAGCAAGTGAAGGGAGCGTGGAACAGTGCATGAGCGGCTGGGCATGTCAATTCTGCTTTACTTCCCCCTTTAGTTTAGATAAGTGCATACACCCTCCAGCAGGCACGATCAGACCCGCTCTGTATGCGAAAGCTCTTAGATGGAAATGACCGAGGGCTTTCCATCAAATCGAAAACGATTTAGATACGAGGATGATTACGATAAAGTTACAATGATTGCTTGATTGATTCGCAAACCTTTACATCAGACAATGAGCTTTTATCCATTGGTAGCAAGCTGAAGTAGCCAATTCACAATGCCGTCTCAAATGCTTTCCATGGTTCCGACGGCGGTTGCGCTGAAGTGATTCAGATGTCAGATACTCAGATAGCCAGCACTGTCCCACAATCGAGAATCTTATGTCTGAGTATCCTTCGAATTCCGGTGTTGCTGAGCATGACATCCATGGATGAGGTACCTTAGTTACCTTAGGTGTGCGGACTGCGGACTTCTAGGGCTGCGTCAGGGTTAGCCTGCACTTGCCATTACTCAATGACGTAGTCGCTCCTACCAACGATCAATGTGTCTTTCTTTCAAACTACAATGTCCTAGGAACCTGGTGCGGGCCTTTTGAAGCCAAACAATAGCGCCTTACTAGGGAGACTTTGCCATGCCTCGAGGTCAAGAGCCCCTGCTCTCCGAAGACCGACCCTCATCAGACCACTCCGACGAGCGCAGTATCGAAGAAGAAGACGCCCTCCTGACCGGCCAACAGAGACCTCAAGTCCGCAAATATGGCTGGGACTTCTGGCGTGAAGTCGGACTTTTCGCCTGGGCCACTCTCGCTACCGCCATCGTCATCATCCTTGCCGTCATGTATCAACACAAGCAAACAGCGCATCCCAATAGCTCAGGGGGCGACTGGAAAGATGGCAGGCCAAGCGGGAAGAGAAATTTGATCTTCATGGTGTCTGACGGGATGGGCCCGACGAGTCTCTCGTTGACGAGGAGTTTCAGGCAAGTGGAGAGTGGGCTGCCGATTGATGATCTGCTGGCGCTGGATCAGCACCTTATTGGGTCGTCGCGGACGAGAAGTTCATCCAGCTTGATTACGGACTCGGCCGCGGGTGCGACGGCGTTTTCGTGTGGGAAGAAGAGCTATAATGGTGCTATATCGGTACTGCCGGATCACACTCCCTGCGGGACAGTGCTCGAAGCGGCGAAGAGGGCAGGGTACATGACGGGATTGGTTGTTACGACGCGCATCACTGATGCTACGCCGGCATGTTTTGCGGCGCATGTGAATCAACGCGAGGAAGAGGATAGGATTGCGGAGCAAGAGGTCGGGGAGCACCCCTTAGGTCGTATGGTGGACCTTATGCTCGGAGGTGGGCGTTGCCATTTCCTACCAAACACCACGGACGGATCATGCAGGGGTGACGACAGAGACATTGTCGAGTTGGCAAAGAGCAATGGCTTCAGCTATGTCGATGACCGCAATGGATTCGACGGTCTCAATCTTGGAAATTCTGTCAAGCTGCCTCTACTCGGTCTTTTCGCATCGACTGATATCCCTTATGAGATTGACCGAAGACAAATGGACGATGTATACCCGTCACTCGATGAGATGGCCCGCACAGCGCTCAAAGCTCTCAGTGCAGCAACCAAGGATAGCAACAAGGGGTTCTTCCTTATGATCGAGGGCAGTAGGATCGATCACGCTGGTCACGGCAACGACCCCGTTGCTCAAGTCCATGAGGTGATAGCGTACGACAAAGCGTTCGCAAGCGTGTTAGACTTCTTAGACAAAGACGATGTCCAAGGCGTGGCCATCAGTACCAGCGACCACGAAACCGGGGGCCTAGCCACCGCTCGCCGTACGTTCAAAGCTACCCCCTCACCCCTTCACGTACATCGCGCACCACTAACCAGCAACAGAACTCCACTCCACCTACCCCGAATACCACTGGTTCCCCGCGCAACTCACCAACGCTACCCATTCCTCCGAAAACCTCGCCTACCACCTGCACTCCCACCTCAACAACCCCCAAACCCCCGTCAGCGCCACCTCTCCCCGCTCCTCCTCCTCCCTCCGAAACTACATCCGCCACCTCTTAGAAACCGGTCTCGGCGTCTACGACGCTACAGACGACGAAGTCGACCGCCTCGCCGCCCACCCGCAGGCCTGGCCCGCCTCCTACGCCTTCGCGGACATCATCAGCCGCCGGGCGCAGGTCGGGTGGAGCACCCACGGACATTCAGCCGTCGACGTGCCCATCTTCGCTAGTAACCGAGAGTTGGCAAGTCCGTTGGCGGGCAACCATGAGAATACCGCTGTTGGGGACTTCCTTCGCGAGTATCTAGACGTGGATGTTGATGCCGTCACTAAAGAGCTAAGAGAGCAGGGCGCGATCCTGGAACAGACAGAGAATTGGATGGGTGAGCCTGTCGGTGATGCACGGGCTACGAATCACGGGGATCACTATGAAGGGGATTTCAAGCTGAGGAGGAGGGATTGTGGGTGTGCTTTGCATTAGAACAGCTTCGGCATAGTGATTGATCTGGGGCATTTTGTTAGGGCATGGAAAGATATATGGCATGGGTCTACTGGGCATTCTTGGGCGTTAAGTTGATTGGTCTTTGTGTTACTAGGATTTTCGCTGGTGCTTATACCCCTTGTATCTTGATTCCGTTATAAGATCCGATCTTATTACCAGACATCTTTTTCCATAATCACTCCATCTGCTGGTATTATGATACTGACCGCTGTCCCTAGCCATGAAGTGTCAAAGCCAATAACGGCCCCCCAGAAAACGAGGAATCGAGGAGACCATCATAAAACGAATCTCAAGTCGCGAAGAAAAGACGGTGGAAGTGCGCTGCATCACGTGAAGCGACGTACTTGCCACATCGCTCAGTGAGGGCAAATCAGGATAAAGACAAACATGCAGCATAGATCACTTGCTTTGCTTTTCCCAGCGCTGAGCCTGATCGACTGCTGTCTCATCAAGATAAATGCTTGTAAGCTTCTTTTGTGTGTTTTTATCTCGTCATCATAAGGGAGAGAAAGAATTGACTGTCAGACCCTCTTTTGCACGTCCACAGAATTCAGGACTTTTCTCACTCAGACGGTTGTTCTAGATGCGCGAGAAGAGATTTGTTTCTAGTCACGGAGAACGTTTTTGTCTAGGTTTATGATGATACCCTTCGGCCAGGTCTATGATGAAATCGGCTGCTAATGACTTCCACCCTGAACATCAAATACCAGACCACTGTCCTCAGTCGGTCAGGCCGACAACTCAACCCCCCGGACAGAAGACAGAGAGACAGACAAGAAGAAAAAGCCAACAACGACCCCAACCCCCCATCTCCACCCCAAACCCCCAGCTTTAAACCGAATACGACCTCCCCCTCCCATCCGCCCTCTCCATCTCCATTTCCGGACAGCTGTATCGTCTCCTCTCATAATATCTTCTCCCCACCCCATTCACCAACCCCCTCCCCCCCTCCGCCATCCCCCTCAAAAACCCAACCACATCCCCTCCCTGCGCAACCACACCTCCGAAGAAACCCGGAAGATGCCGCCTCATAACCACCATCCCACCCCCCACCTGGACGAGTTCGTTTTGTCTCATCTCCTCCGCCAACCAATCCCTCCTAGCCCTATGTGTCGCAATCCGCTCCTCCTCCTCAACCGCTCTCTCAAGTTCCCCCTCCGAAAAGCCGCGCGTGTCCGTAGCCCTGCGACGGTGGAGATGCTGACACGGACCGCTACGGCCCTGACCACAGCCGAAGGGGACGGGCGTGATTTGGACGTTGGGGCTGCCGTCGGGGTGCTCGTATCGGGCGGCGAGTTGCCCCATCGTCGGCTCATCATCTGGCGTCGGCGGCGGTGGCGGCGCAGGGAGGTTGTCTTCGTGATAGCGTCCAGCGCGCCGGGCGGGCAGGCCGGAAGCGAGGAAGAAGAAGTAGTTGAGCTCGTCGCGGGAGTGGAAGCGGCCCCAGGCTTGGTAGGCGCGGCGCTCGGCGGCGGGGGAGGGGTGGGGGAGGATGGAGGGGCGGGAGACGTAGGCTGCGGTGCGGGGGGTGAGGGTGGGGAGGAGGGAGAGGGGGGGGATGGGGGGGCAGGGGGCGGGGAGGGTGGAGTTGATGGTGAGGTCGTGTTGGTCGTGGTAGTGGAAGAGGGCGTGCTGCAGGGAGGTGCAGTGCGTGTTTATGGAGTGGGTGCGGTTGGGGAGGTAGTGCCCGCAGGGGACGTGGTAGGTGAAGTGGTGGATGCACATTGTTGTGTGCGGGTACCACGGAAGGTTGGTAGGGAGGGAGGGTTGTGGGTGAGGGTTGGTGGGTTGGTGATGGCCTGGACGGTGATGTAGAGGTGGCTTTGGGGTGGGAGAAGGTATGGAGGGTCGAAGTTACAAGTTCTATAAAGTTTGAAGTTGCAAGCTCTGGAATTAGGAAGTTGCAGGCTGGAAGGTAGAAAGTAAGAAGAATATAGAAGAAGAGGTTAAGGAGTGGGAGGAACAAAGCCTTTATGTACCCGTTGGCAGGGGATGTGTTGTTGACGCAGAAAAGGTGTTGCCAGATACTCAGCGCGACTTTTGAACACTGCTTTTGACTTGGTGATATGTGAAACCGTGATGTTGCCGGCGTGGGATCTCTAGCTTGCTATACCTACTCTTGTGGTATTTTATATCTATAGAGAGTGGTCGAGCGAAAACATATATATTGTATATGGCGTTTGTACTCTTTGACGAGTCCTTCTTCTCCCTTCGTTCGTGACGACGGAGTCATGGTGACGACGAGGGATAAGGTCGATGTGTCAAGGAAAGAATGAGAGGGATGGTTTGCCTATGAGTAAAGGAGATGTATGGAATTGAGGAGATTGGATGTGGTGTATGACTCTTGGAAGACATATGACTTTATAGGGTAAAGCTGACGATGATTTTAATGTAACTGGAGACAGAAACCTTGCTGAGCCATTTTGGCATAGGAAAGACTGCTGCAAATCGTCAAGAGAGTAAGATCGTAGAGAGTCGAATGAGCCAGTCAGGCATAGAGAAAATTGCTGTAGATCGTCAAGAGAGTACGATCGCGGAGAGCCGAAAGAGCAGTTAAGTGGACAAAGACCTTGGTAAGCGAAAGACTTGACAATTTATCTCATCTTTACGGTCATTGCGAGCTGCCGGATGATTCCATGTTCTCCTTGCGCGTCACATCGTTCAGGCGAAGGTCGTCGCGAGGAGAAGCTTTGTCGGTATCGTCAGGGATTCTGTCTGAGATCGCGGTATGAGCCATGCAATAGTCGAGCAGGTGACGAGCAGCAAAAGTGAAGCATCAGGTATTCACCATATGAGAATAGTTATCCCTGTGCAAGATCACATCTCCGTGAATTGGTGCCTGACGACTAGGTGACTGATTGAGGCTGCACAAGACAGACACTGGAAGCATTAGTGCGCGAAATTATCTTAGATATAGCAAGGAGCACTCACGACGGGAAACTCGGAACCGCAGGGAGGTGTCATTCATGGCCTTGGACTTGATAGGCGGCTGAGCAGAGCTTCAGACAAGTCAGACAATGCATCTTGATCCGCTAGAGCGTTGGATGGACAGCCTTGGGCACTTACGACCTGACCTTGTGTTTGGTAGGAGGCTGTGGAGAGATTGTCAGTAATTCTTCGGATGCTAAAGATTTGTAGCTTGACTTACCCGCTAGTTGAAACGTTGCCAATCCGTGCAAGTCCAGGTCGTGTATTCGGTCATTGGTAGGCAAAAGTCGCAGCCCATTGAATGATACTGGACACCCTCGAGACCCACCACTTCGAACGGGCACCTTAAGGCCCATGTAGGCGGAATGCCAGCGTCGAGATACTGCTGAATCAAGATATTGACGAAACCACAGGTACCAATGAAGTATTTGCGGCTGCAGCCGCACTGCCATATGATCAAGCCCCAGCGGCACATATTGGTGTTTTCCTAGTTCGAAGTCGATCAATTAGTCGATGTCAAAGCATCTCGCACACAGGACAGAGAGGTAAAGGATGTTTTAGGATTGCTGGCCATAGATGGGGGAGAAACTTACCACAGGTTGGAGTAGGATGGGATAAGGAGCTTTCTGTGGTAGACTTGTGAAGTAGGTTCGGTATGTTTCGCAGCTGTGTTGAGAGCTGTGCAGCAGTAGATAATACTGTCAGCCACTCTTCACGAGCCAGAAGCTGGGATCTGGGTGATATTGAGGACGTTAAACAGGCTCTGGATATAATCTCAAGGAACAGGACAGTGGGTCTGCTTACCTGGCTTGAAGTTTGTCAGGAGCCGTGACACGTTGAGGAGGAATGGGAGAGGAAGAGGAAGAGGTTGAAGTAATAAAAGCTGCTAGTTCATAAAATTATAGCGAGATCTCTCAGCGTTATTGCATCGCTCCGGAACTTTCTGTCAAGAATTTTGGTGGCGTGAACGCTTTCAATACATACATGTACCAGTGCCTCATAGATTATGCCACAAGACTTTTGATAAACCTAGCCCATCCTATAGAACCCAAGAACGGACTGGATCGACAGCGGAAAGTAGCAGGTCGTCTAAGGCTGTCAGTAGCTGATCTATAGCCCACCTGAGACGAGATATTAAAGCATGATATGGCCCACCCTATGCGCACTGCATCTTGCATAGACCCTGGAAAGCCGTCTAAGCCGAGCAGCAAAGTACGGTTGATTCAGTACCCGCTACCTAAGAACGAAAGGCACTCCAATAAAAGATCTACACAACCTTGGGATGTGAGCATCTAATCAAAGCTCCTCCGACACAAAGCAGACAAGCCATCCCCAAACAATGCATGATCCGCCGCTAGGCCAGAGAAACCTCGCCATAAGAAAGGTGCAGAACCCGGGAGGCATAGATGACCGATGAGAGCCCTCTGCGACCGTGGACGACATCCTCTTTTATGTCCAATGCCCGTTTGCAAACCCTCTAAAGTGCCAAGAACGCAGCTGCTGACAGCCCTCACACAGTTCTCTGTGATAGCGTCGGCGGACCGTATTGCGTGCGTGTGGCAAACATCGGTTTGTAATATTGAAGCAAATGCCATGCTCTCTCGGGTTGTTGATGCGCATAAGCTGACGATGTAACCACGCGCATTCGGCTCCGTTGAGGAGCTTGTGATGGTCGCAGGCGGCGTAGTAGTCCAAGTAGTACTGGCACATGGCGTGAAGGGGATTTTGCTCGCTCCACGTTTAGTGTTGAGAGACCGATGGAGGCTTGGGAAGAGGAGTCGATGGTTGATGAGGGCTGGAAGATATCGGACTGTTGTGAGATGAAAGAGACCGTTCACAAGAATGCAGTGGTCTTCGCACTATCTGCAAGGAAAGCCATGTCGTAACGTGGAGAAGAGCAAGCAGGCAAGGTCCGGGTGAGCACGAGATAGGGGCATATGGAGAAAGCAAAGGACGATGAAGATCAAGCAGCCAAAGTATTATAAACCCCAGGAGTTTGATGGAAGAGATGACACTGTCACAGGTACAAACATGCCCAAGGCACAGCCCTGCGATAACAATGTATACTGAACTCTCATCGTCAGAGATGACACATTCGCTCCTACCAAGGATGTACTCCGACCGCCCCGATCGATCTATCAGCTCATTCGTTGGAGCACTGCCCATCACGAACGTGTCGCTCTCGTCAGTGACCTGGTCAAACTGACGATGCGAGGCAAATAAGCTGAACGATCCATAAACGCGCGCAATCACCTCAGGCTAGGGGGCTGCCTCATGAGCCAGCAAGCACTATCATCACTAAATCCCCTGGCGTCAAACTATTCCGAGCTTAAAAGCCTAACGAAAACAATGATCGCGATAGATGGATATCCCGAATAGGATCGGCAGAATGGAGGATGAGGGAGCGTCAGACAGGCCGAACCTTTGAATACACAAGTCAAAGCGTAGCCCTTCCGACGGGTACGGTAGGATAAGATCTATTCGGGCCGATGAACAATATCAAAGAAACATCGATCAAAACGAGCCTTTTCAAAATCGGCAGTGGTGAGCTCGAGCCAACTTATCTGAGCTACGGCCATCTGCAGCCTGCAGGGTTTGCCAGCTTTCCGTGGTTCGGCAACCTTCGCGTGAGCATCAAACCGTGGCGGCTACGACATCCGCCGGGTCAATGCGTTGCTGGAATCTGGATGGACGACGAATCGTCCGTCCATGTTCGCCTACGTCTCATCCGCTAATGAACCCGCGATCCTTCATGGCTCGCACGTGTTAACAGTGCCCAGGGGCTGCGATTAGAAGGTTCCAATTTAGGTATAGTATCCAAAGCTTACAATTGATCAAGTTGACCGATGGTTTTCCAAGCCCATGCAACCGGTGAACGCTCAGTCAGCATCAAGTATGTGCAAGAAAGCATAAAGTCGCTCAACTCCCCCAATGCCCCGATCCGATGCAGATCTCATTACAGCACGAGCATACCGGCGATAGCCACCAGAGCCGCAAAGATTGATCCCTGGAGTATCCTTTCGCCCTTTGGCGGAGCATCGCTGCCGGGTTTGCCTCCGTTTCCTTGCGAGAAGCCGCCGATGCCGGTTTGGGATGATCCAGATGCGCTCGATACGCCGCTACCGCCGCTTCCAGACGATCCACTTGATCCTGTGTTCCCACCACCTCCACGCGTCCCATCCGTGCCCGGACCAGCGCCACTCAATCCTGGCACAGTGGCCACGCTGTTTGAAGAGGCAGCAGATCCGCTTGCTGAAGCTGCAGCGCTCGGGAAGTCTTTGCCCATGTCAGTGCCCGATCCCAGGAGAGACTTCAGTATGGTTGGATCGTTGGTAACCGAGATGGAGCTTTCCACGCCGTCTTTGGAACTGTAGGTGTATGACTTGGTTCCGGTGCTATTCGCGTCTTGCGGAGGGTTGTAACATTCGACCTTCACGTCCTGAAACATAGCGTAGTAGTACCCATTCGCCTGTACGTCCGTGCTGTGCCAATCGACTAATCCTCCTGCCCAGGCTACTGTCCCTTGCCCGTTTTTCGATAAGCCTGCAGGCCATAATGACAGCTCTACACGGGCGGGGGTTTGCGGGTAGTGGTATTTGTTGTCGGTCTTGTTGAAAGTATCGCTCTTCTTCAACGTCCGCATTATGTTGCCGTCAACCGCCCATGTCAAATGATCTGGTTGCCAATCGATCTCGTATATATGATAGTCCAAGAACGTATTACCACCGCTCACCGGGAGATTCTTCTCGTTGTTATCTAGAGCAATCAGCAGGGTCACAACTTGAGTAAGACTGTCTGCTTACAATCAGTGATACCCTGGAAGTAGTAGTTAGACTGGACGTTAGTCAAGTCTGCCCCAATGAACTCAAAGTCGATCTCATCCTTGACGTCGGACAGCAGAATGAAAGCTGAGACAACGCCAGCGCCGCGTGAGGACGTAAGATTGGCTGTCACTTTCCCATACCAGACATAGGATGTGCTAGCAAGCAATGTCCCTGATGCGCTGGTCCCGTCTTCAGACAATGTCAGGAGCACCTGATCGTTGTGAACTTTTGGTGTTCCACTATACACCCAGTTCGACGAGGATGCATCTCCTAAGTATTCTGTGTTCTCCTTCATACCATCGAGTGACTGAAATTGGTAGTCTTTACTATTGCAGATAGGGGCGGGGACGCAGGAATTGAGAGAGTTGGAGTGTAGAGGATCGCATCCTCCCAAGCAGTATGCTCCGAGGCCGCATTCACCGTATTCTGTAAGCCGTGTGTCAGTATAAGACAATTCTTTACTTGGCTATGAATACCCACGGGAGCAGCATGGTGAACTCTGAGGACATGGGTTGCCGGGACCACACTGAATGCCATTACCGGTCTGGGCGTAGGCTACGGAAGCAGCTCCAAAGGCCAGAGCAGCGGAAGCCAGGGTCCCAACCATGATGGATACCTTGTTAATATGGAATACTTATAATGCGGAATTTCCGCCAAAGAATATCGTTGTTGTTGCCAATGTAGAGGGATCGAACGATGGGGAGTGGTGGAGATTGGAGGGAGTGACAGCACTACACGTAATGAACAAGACAAAAACGCGAAATGCTGAACGAGTGTATGGAATGGGTGACGCCGATGAGAGATTCAAGAGAGAGGAGATAGAGAGTCGTCGCCATTGCCTCCACGCCAGCGTAGTTCAAAGGGATACGAAAGGCCGGAAGGGGGGTGGCTGTTCGACGCTCTGATTGGATACCTTACTCCGCTATGCCTTGGCAAGAGCTAGTCCCAGGGCCATATTTTAGATCGGCCAGACTGCTGACTGTCACAGCAGCCTCACAGCGTCATCTTCTTTGCACTTCCTCTAGAGAACCATCATGATCATGTTCGCTATTAAGTCATGAACAGCTCCGGAAATATGTCCTTGATCAACGTGCATTCAGCTGCAGCTGAACTTGCAGCCTCTGCCGCGAGCCTCCTTTGCAGGTCGAAGCTCAGGAAGGGAAGTACTTAGGTCGTCAAGAGAGGCATAAGCAACACGCAGGCTTGATTGATTACTGGGCCCTGAAGTTGGCAAAGACGAGGCATTTGTGAGGACTGAGGTTGAATTGGCATTGGTGAAGTTTACGTTTGCAATACGTTGACAGAGAGGGTTTGGACTGAATAGACCCGGCGCGGTTTGGATTTGCGATGTTTCGTGTAAGATCATACCATAACTTTGATGCTACTAGCATGCGATTTTGGAGTGTGGAATGGATTTGCATCAAAGGGGTTACATGCTTGATAGCATGCTGAATGCGAGCGGCTTCGGTAGTTTATTTCAGAACTCCTACGCTCCAAACCAAATTCTCCGACTCCATTCCTACTCATTCATGTGGATCAAAAAAGTAAGCCATGAATCTCTTGGATTTGATTTAATAGATACGTAGTAGCATGATGAGGAGTCGCTGCTCCATACCTGTAGGGTCAAACGTGACTAGTAAATCTGAGTGAACAGTCGTTGAAATGGGAGAACATGACATGGACCACACATTATTAAAGCTGTATTACCTTTATCTAACGTGCCATCATAAGCCCCAGCATCTTTCCGTGTATCTCCAAGCGCCATAAGAAAGACCGTTATCATTGAAAGAATTGTGCTATCGCGAATGATAGCTCAGGCTGAACTTGCGCCCATTCGGCGGGCTACGCAACTCCTTATCTCCATTTAGAAGCGAGGAAATAGCGAGTCCACTCAGGTGATTCCGTTGGATGGCACTTCTTGCTAAGTCGGAGGTGCCCGAAGTATTTACAGGTGGGAATCCTTTGCCGTACTCCGACCCAGCCGTCAATGGTGCCCCCAGAATTCTAGCGGCAGAATCCTGAGGACTTGTACTCGGAGTAGGAGGGAGTTTCCCGCCACAGGCACAATGTGCACGTTTCCAGGCATCCTCCAGGACCACGGGTGACAAATTGCAGCCGTAGCTGCGGGCGATCATTGACCAGAAATGGAGGCGGTGGGTATCGTAAATTTTGTCGAGATGCTCCATATCAATGTTCTGCTGAAAGCCGAAGCCGTCGATGTCTGCGGTGATCAGACGAAGCGACTCTGTTTGATCCGTTCCGCGTTGCGAGGTTGGGATGGGCCTGGGAAGGATGGGAATGTGGTTATAGGGCGAGCGAGAGGCGCTCTCGTGGTTCCTGGAGGAGTCTTCTGGGCTACGTGGAGGCGAGTAGACGGGCACTTGTCGCTGCGGTGTTGGTTCTCGGGTCCGGTCGAAAGGTGATTTGGAGGCTCCACGGTCCGTTGACCCGGCTGAAGAGACGGAAGTACCCCGTCGGCGACGTTTACCGCCGAGAGAAAGTTGGTGATAGTGCAGGCGGCAAGCGAGCTCGGTCTTCCTGAGCTGGGCAGCAATATGCTTATAGGGCATCTTGCGCATGCGTGTCTCAATAAGGTATGCCTCCTGCTTTCTTCGTCAAGTTGTGACCATTGATTTGGAATCTGTGAATGTACCTCTTCTTCAGACCATGCTCTACCTCCGCCGGTCGAAGCAGCTTTCCGTTGACGTTGAGCAGCTGGTTTTTGGGCAACTGGTACAAGATTGGGGCTCCACCTTAGGGAAGCCTCTCTTACAAGTGACTCGGTAGGTGCCAACGACATTTTTTAATTTGCCCGACAATGGGGGTAATTGCTGCAAAGGCTTGGTGATGAGTAGTCGCTAGAACGGGTGCTTGGGAAGAACAACTGCACCAGACAGAATGTATATATAGTCAATTATAAATATCGAATATGAAGAATCCCAGCCAGCGGGAAATGAGCGAATGTACAGTGAAAGGACCTCTTATCGAAACAACAGCAACGCTGGAGGATGATAGATAGTATCAGTGTGGGAGCGGAGGCATTATGTACATTGTTTAAGGGGAAAGAATATACCCGTTGCATGAATAGAATGATAAGTCTGATATCCTCCGTGTTTCTAAATTGGCGTAGTCCATCAGTCGGGTATCACTCTGAGTTGGAACAGGTAGTATAAGCCCTACTGCACCATGGTAGAAGAGCGATGCTCCGTACTCACGTTTGCAGATAGTGTAGCGAGATCCATGCGGGAAAGCGCCACAGGGCGCCGCATGCACGTCGAATCCTAGTGGAATGCATGAATCTTGAAGTCAGAGCCCGCAGAGGCTGCGACTATCTCCTCTTCCGGGAAGGATCTGGTTCGGAAACGGCCCCCCCTGCGATCCTGTCAGGCTGTTACACAAATTGTGAGGTATCAGGAAAACGTTCATTAAGTACTAAGCGAAAGAACGCCAGTGTCTCTGAATGCTTGACGCTCGCATAATATTTGAAGCGAACGGGCCACGATGGGCAATGTGCAAGCTTTCGCCACGAGCGCTGATACAGGAAGCTGCAGTATGGGACCTTTTGATTAAGGGCTTGAGCTGGTGAGAAAGCATTCCGACTCCACGAGTCGGGCATTCGGCCTTTCGGCCTCTACGCCAATCGAGCCAAAAAGCTGAACCTCCCTGCAGATTAAAGAAAAGAAAAGAACACTCAAATGCCTAGGCACTTGCCAAGACCTGAAAGTCGACAGCAGATTGCAGAAGCAGCATTGAAACATTCCAGTCTTTTAACCATGTTGCATGCTTGTTTCATCCGCGAATCGGGCCACACCAGAGAGCGGGAAGGAGAAAGCCACGGTAACGACGCAGGCCTGGAGGCTGGATCGTCACCCACCGCCCTCGCAGCGCTGTATTATGCGCTGAACTGGTCGAAGAAGTGGCCCCCCGTTCAAGAAGCTCGTGATCGCATTAGCAATGTTGTTGAAGATTTGGCTGGCTTGGTTGGCGTTCCGGGAGAGAAAAGAAGTGAAGTCTCAGATGAAACCACCCTTTATTTGGCTAACCGTATCAGGTGATGGTGTAGAATCTGCCGACAGTTCTCCAGATGGCCAAAAACATGCGATGATGCGACTGTCGTCAATCGTCATCCAACGTCAAGGCTGCTTCAAAAGCGAGCCGGCCCGGCTGCCATTGGATGGAAGAGCCTCAGGCCTTGACCAAGACCAGCCTGTACCAATCCAGACAAGGCCACGGCCGCCCAGCCAATGGCCCGTGAACGAGCAGCAGCCATAAGGTAGACCCCGGACAACTGAACCAACAAGCTGCTTGGTCCTTCTCCGCTGGGTGTCGGCAAAGACGAAAACATAGTTATACCTTGCACTAGCACATGCCTAGAGAGGATAAGAGCTCGAGTAGCGATGCCCAAGAGGCCTCGAGACACTGACCCCGCATTTGCGTACGACAAGTCGCAAAATGTGTTGATGGTGCCGAGTACTCGATACTTGCCTGTAGACCGATGAGTCTACCTTCGTTCATGTACTGCTACACGGTCACGTTGCCCAATGGGCTTGATATCGACCCAAGATGTCAAAAGTGATCGTTGTTGGGGTTCCGTCAACACTGAACTCTCCTGTCCCTTCAACCTACCCAGACTAATCTGGCCGAGCTTGCCTTCACATCGTCCCAATGAGCATGTGAGTCGGACGCTCACCGATGCCCTTAAAACAACTCTGCATCGCAAACGGTGTGATCCACCCGCCACCAACTCTATCTCGCTCGACCGTTTGACTACAGCCTAAGGTTGCACCTATGACGGCACAGGCCATACGGCTCCTAGACTATCGTTCCGCTGCATAGTACCTATCATGTCGTGAGTGCCGTGGTTTACTCCTCGCTCTTAGCTCATTCCTCACCTCGGTTTCACCTTGCATTGCACTTTGATCTCGATCCTATCTTCTTCCACTTGTCTGGAATGTTCGCTTGGCGCAGAGCCAGCCGCCATGGGACTATGGAAGACCTTCTCACATGCGCAGGTCCTCTTCCACCTCCAGACGGCCTCTGAATGCGCCTACCACGACGGCCTCGCCTTCCCCTGCCACGCAGCAGCCGTATTTCTCGCAGGACCCCTCAGCCAGTTACGCGCAAGAGTCCTTTCTTGCGCCGCAACCGGCGGCGAGTCCGCCGGCGTCAAGGAAGCGCAAAGCTCCTGGATCCTCGGTCACAGCGGGCACCTCCTTCATGTCAGCACCAGGATCTGGGGATCCAGCGGATCTTGATGACCCAGGCCAATCTCAGCAGTCGCCCATCGTAGGGCCGGCACCGAAGAAAAGCAGGACAAATACACCATGGAGTCCTGCGGAAGAACAAAGACTGAAAATGATGCGAGATGCAGGGAATAGCTGGGGGGAGATTGCTAAGGTTCGGACGTCTTCAGTCGCTGGTGATGGCCTCACTGATCCGTCGTCCCTCCAGACCTTCCCGACGCGGACCGAAGGCAGCGTTAAGAAGCATTGGTACAAAGTTCGTCTACTGATCAACGGCGACCGTGCCTTGAACTCCCGAGCGCAAACACTAATCCAAAAGCAGGACATGCATTATGCAGACTTTGCCGAAGATGAGGTGAACACGACAACGGACATAACATGCGAATTCACTAATCGTATTATAGAGCGCAGCTCTACTACAGGCAATCAAAGAGTATGAGGCCAGCAAGTGGAAGGTCATTGGGCAGAAAGTCGGCAAGCCCGCCAAGGTATCACTTTCGAAAGCTTTCCAGCCAGACGAAGCTGATGTATCCAGGCTTGCGAACAGTATGCTAAAGAGCATTTCGGAGGCAAGATCTAGGACAGCGCCTCCGTGCTTCCTCCATGGTTTCCATTCAAAGTAGATATTTGACGCACCCACCGGTGACGCCTCAGGAAGTCACTTTCCGAGCTGCGACCTCTGCCGACTTGGTCAGAGGGTTACTCCTGGAACGACCATCTGAGGCTCCCACGATATAAAGCCTTCGGGCCTTGATCCAATCGCAGGATTTGGACAGCGGATGTGTGCCTAGTTGACCATGCGGCATATTTATGCTTCAAGAGAGCGTGGGTTCTCCCCAGAGCAATCTCGTTTGCAACTCGCGAAGCATGTTATATATGCAGTAGTGTCAATATAACCTGTCTCTAGTAAGCTTGACTCCCCAATTCTGTGTTCTTCTCTCGTTGGTCTCGCAGCGTCCCTTCACCTGCCCGTCCAAGCACACCGGACCGGTCTAGTGGCTCTTGGCAAGGATCTCATTTGTTTACGAATGCCTCATTTAGCTTTATAACTGAGATTAAAATGTGCAATTTACGGATTGTAATCATGTGATTCTCGACAAGAGGTTCACGGCTCCGATCCAGAATGCTGGATGAGCCAGTTCACCGCCCAAGTGGCATCTTTGATAGCGTGTCGGAGATATGAAGTTAAAGTATCGACCATAGAGTATAGACCCGAACACCGTCAGTGCGGGACCGGCGTCGCTTACAGTACTCTTGGTACCTGCACTACAACCATCTCTGCGCTTTCTTGACCACTCGAGACATCTATGGTGCCATGATGGTGAAGCGTTTCCACACTTAGGATGGATGATGGCATAGACGGCACCCGAAATACCTCCTTCATACCACGGAAACCTCGCTCCGTCTTCCAGGGAGTCCGCGGACTGCTACTTGTAGCAGGTATCTGAGACTGCTCTCGGTGCTGCAGGGCCTTCCTCCATCGCGCCATCCAAATATGACTTTCTTGTTACCCTACTATGTTCGTTATAAGCACGAACAATAGCCCGTCCCATATACACCATTTTCCAATAGAAACGATGAGAAGGACGAGTCGAGGAATCACCGAACATGGACAAGAGCGCGACGCCTCGATCTGATACTCGCTTGGTTGCTCAAATAGAAAAAAGCCTTTGCTTCGAGGAGCGATTGATAAGACGGCAATTTGCGCTGGTGCGCCTAGACTATCCTTCGTGATCAGCATCAAGGGAGCACAGATCCATACCACATTGACGAGCGAAGACCCTATGTTACCACGGATGGTGATGCCAAGAACACAAGAAAAACTACACAACCTCAGCACTGGTAAATCCCGTCCCTTCTTTCAGCTTGGTGCTGTATGTCAGCGACTGTCCTGACTATGGGGAGCTACGAGAGACCAATTTCATCACGGGAACTCTATGATATAATCAAACAAAGACACAATTCTCTGTATGGACTCTTCTAGAGGCATGCGTTTTCTTGGAGCCAGTGGTCAAGCCGAATTTATAACGCAATTACAACATTGTTCGGATACGTGTTCTCCAAGGTCCTAACGAAAGGAGAAGCATTAGCATTGAGGACAGTCGACGATGGCCAGGACACTGAGAGATGAACATGTCACGATTTGGGGGCCCAAGTCATCAAAATTTGGAGGAGAATGTTTATGCGAGACGGCGACACACAGAGAATGGTCTTTCATGCCGAGCTGAACTTGCAACAGGTCAGTCGAGTTCTCCTTCTTCACCTGCGTCTCGTGGAGACCTCAAACGCGCTGGCAAAACGTTACCAAGATCTTCACGAGCGAAGTTCGTTTATGCAACTCTGAGACAAAGCTGATACCACGACTGCGCCTCAAACTCAACACGCAAAGGTCCTCGATGCTTTTCGCTCAAATTGGATGAAAGTCAGGTTTGGATGTTCAAGTTGCTGCTACCTTATCTGGTAATTTCTTTGCGAGATTTCGATGGACCAAGGACTTGACTGGCGAAGATGGCGTGAGGTAGGCGCAGCAGTGCAAACTGCTCGTACCAAGTTTTCTTGAGTAATCTCAATCTCTGCATCTTTAGACAGGTGGCCAAAGGCCATGTTTCGGCATATTGATGTTCGATCTTCGGTTGCTAAAAGGGTCCTCGACATCCCTTAAACAATCTTCATCTAATCGGTCCATGCGTCATACCTGCATGGACTTGTTCGTTCGTACCAGTCTGTTCGAAACGACTATCCAATCATACCAATTCGCTTCGCCATAATCTCCATATCAGACACTGCCACAATGCACGACATCGCTATAACGGAAAGCCAAGAGAAGTGGAAAGGCTCTCTCAGCACCGCTTTTCCGTGATAGCTCATGGGCCTCCTTGCATAGCCACCTGTTGGTTATTAGACGCATATGGCGTGTGTTAAGGTGCTACTGAGCAGCGGCCCGTTAATATTCAGCTTCATCCTGGGTCTAATCATTGACCAACGGCAGCCGTCGCGGCCTCCACTTGCCTGCAACGGCCTCAATGCTGAAACGTCCATGTTCGCATCCCACAGCCACTCAGAGATAGCGATGCGCTGCCACGGATATCGATCTGTTGGATTCGGCAACCGGTAAGGAAGCTAGATTAATATCTATGATGTAGTGCAGAATGATATTCAGCTCACGTCGCCGCATACTCACCAATCCATACTCTCGGCCTTTCGCGCACTTTGTCCGAGATACTTTATCCAGGTACGCGTCACCCATGAGCAATGCACTCGCCATTGCACCAACGCCGGAACCTACAGAGAGAGGCTCGAAGGTTACGAGAGATCCCTCGCCGCCCGCGGCGTATGTACTTCAGAAGACGTTTCGCTCCCTGAGCAATCCTAACAAATATAGATGTCTCCGTCTTGGGAATCTGAAGACCTATCAGCTCCAATGCCAATCGGTAGATAACCGAATAGAGGTAGGTATATAAGACATCCAGTCGGGCGAGGAAGCTAGAAGGGAAGATGGAAGAGTTAGTAGTCAAATAATTCTTCGAATACAAACCGCCTCGGCCGCTCGAAGAGACTGACCATACTCACAGACCCTCCTTCTCTCCAGCTCAGCGACCGCCATCATCACAGCACCACCGCCACACCACAAGTTCCTCCACCTCCACCGCAACCCCCTCCCCTCCCAAATTCCCCAGCGCCCCAGCGGCATGGCATACCTCCCCTCGCCCGCCGCTCGCCCTGCGCGCAGTCACACACCAAGCAGCACCGCCGAACCCTCAACTCACCACCAACCCCACCAACCCCACCAACCCCCCTACCAACCACAGCAGCCCTCATCCCCACCCCACCCGCGCCCGCATTCAGGTCCAAAAACCAAATTCACACTCGATGACGACGCGCTACTAACAGAGCTGAAGGAGCAGTACGAAATGACATGGAAGCAGATCGCGGGGTTCTTCCCCGGCAGGAGCAGTGGCACGCTGCAGGTGCGATACTGCACGAAGCTGAAGGCCAAGGGGGGCGCGTGGACGGATGAGCTGGTTGGTTTTTTCCCTCTGTTTTGCCTTGAGATGCTTGCATAGAGGGTGAGAACGGGTGGGGAAGCATGGGACTGATGGTTTTTTTGGGCAGGTCGGACGCTTGCGCCAGGCGCTTCACGAGTATGAGAGCGAGAGGTGGCGCGTTGTTAGTGGGAGAGTTGGGCCTGGCTTTTCGGCGGCGGCGTGTAAGACGAAGGCTGAGGAGCTGGAGCTCGTGGCTTGAAGGGGGAGTCCGTCGTTGAGGAATACGCATAGCGGATGCAGTATGCTCTTTCTCTCTTTTTCTTCTTGGCTTGTTTGGGATTCTTTGTAATGCTGTTGTATTGGCTTTTCTCCCTCAAGCATAGCGGCAGGCATCGCGCTGGTTTGCGTCCTGTCTTGGTCTCGATGTCCTGCATCGATCTCGGGGTTTTGCATAGGGGCTTCGCATAGCGGTGCGGCATTTGCTTGGGTGTTATTATTGCCTGGATGTATCAACGATCTGTAACTGCATCCGAGCTTGCATTGTCTTTGACTAATTGAAGAAGGCGGCACTGAGTGTATGAACAAAAAGGAGCCTTTACCAGTCTCTGGGTTGGTGGAGGGATTGCATCCAACCATCTGCATTAGTGTAAACTGGAATTCCCGCAATAGCTCGTCATCTTCGTATCATACGCTCAAAGAACCAAGACACCTGTAAGACCTTCCATCTCTGCTTCTACACCTCTTAGCCCATTCCAATACTCGACCCCCAAAACGCGCAGACACGCCAACAATATCCCCAGCCACGCGCACTAACCTCCTACAAGACATCATGCAGCACCGACCAAAAAGGCGTCTACTCCAAAAATCACCAAATCAATCTGTCCATCGCGAGTCCCCCCTTCACAGCTCCACGCATCGCTCTCCTCGATGGTGTTGCCGCCACCGAGGTTATAAAGTGGTAATCTCATGCAGCGAGGTTCGCGTGTTCTTTAGCATACAACGACGTAGGTGATGGGGTCGGATATGGTTCTTGAGGCTCGCTGGAGTTATCTTCTCGTTTACTTCTACAAGCTCGGTTCCTTCGTTGTCCTCGAGGCTCTCCAGATATATCTTCTCTTGCAAGCTCTCCTCCTCTGTTTCTGTTCACTCCTTTTTTCGTTTTTACCTTGTCTCACTCGCACAGCATTGGCATAAGTCTTCTCATCTTTTTCTACTTCTGATATCGTCGTACCTGGGCTCCGCTTGGCTGTCCATTTGTCATATGGTGATGGGCCAAGCCTCTGCAGCCGCCACGAACAATCGCACGCAAGCAGTATGCTGTGCTACACAATTTGTTTGAGGATTGGCAACTGCGGCAACGCATTGCCATACTTTGAACCGCTCGTTCACGGCTTCTCCGCATTCTATTAAGTCTAACCGCAGAACGTGTTACAGGGAGAATTGCGCTCACATCGCCGTTTTCGGACACTATCCTTATGATGGCTCGCAATGGTAAACAGTAGACTACTCACAGGTAGCAATAGTATTGGGACCACAGATACTGTGTTTAAACCCCTCTGAAGCGAAGGAGTTACTGTGTCCTTGACTGGCGCATCCGTCACGATTACGGCTCGCCCTTCGTTGTCTGGCACAAGTGGGAACGTCACTCAACAAAGTCGACTGATTCAAGACTGGCTCTGCTTTTTTGCCCTGACCTAGCTCTCAGGTTATGGATGTAAGCTACCTTCGCCTGAGCGAATGAGGTTGAGGGCCATGTTAGCAGCTGCTCTATAATCCAATATGTATCAGCTTTCTCCAATGCGGTCGAAGCATTGATCTGGATCGAAAATGCTTGGGCACTGTATCTTGTTGTCTTCTACCAGTGTCTATGAAGTATGTCAGCTTGAACCAGATCGGGGCTGATCAGCCCCTTCCACAAACTCACATTCACGGCCAACAACCGCCCCGAATGGACCCTGTCTCTCTTTTGTAGGGCAGAAGTGGAACATGATCCTCTGGATATGCAAAGACACTAACATGGTGTCTGCATACGCTCGCTCCTCACCTGCTGTAGGGCGTTCCTACCCAGGTACTCGGATCTTCGGTATTCCATGCCCCTGTGTAGGCATAGATCGTATGCGATCATCTGGACTCCCGCCGCCCAATAGGAATCATGGCTGCTGCAACGTTACCAACACCTCGCTCGGTAGCAAGTAAATTGAATTGCGCAGCTGCGTTGCGTGTGTCCTGCACCTCTATTCTGATACCTAGCGAGTTGACATAAGTCCTTGTCGCAGGTGAGATCGGATGCATTGAAGGTCCAAGACCAAGGATAAGTAGATCTGGAGGTAGTCGTCAGTGTTTGAGCGCGAACCGCATTCAGGACATCTGCAGCTCGCACTCACCAGGCTTCGGCCATACAAGGTCCAACAGGCCCCACCCCTCCTTTCCCACGTCCCATTGGCCCCTAGCGTTCAGCAGGCTCTTCTTGTTTTCACCAGCCTCCCAAGGCCGCCAGCTGAATGCCTCACCGCCCACTAATAAACACCCACTGCCGTCACTGATCTTGAGTCCATTGTCGAGATGGAACCCGTCACTCAAGCAGGCATCGATAGCGGTGGTAGGAGCGGGCGCGGAAGAGAGCACATCCATACTGCCAAAGTCGGTCACAGTGTCTTCAGTGGACTTGGGACCTCTGTCGGTGGTGGCAGGAGAGGTTGGTGGTGGTTCGCGGATTGATGAAGAAGCTGTGAAGGGACGTTTGATCTGATTCGCTCTGAAGACCTGACAAAGGGGGGTTGGACGGCCATGAGGGTTATGAAGGGAAGAGAGGCATTTGTAGATAAGGGGCGTGCAGCGCAGGGGGCCGAGGAGGCTGATTGTGGATGAATAAACAGCACCAGCAGGAGACATGGCTGCTCAACAAGATCGAAAGACACTTTCGTTGATACTGTGCTCTACAATGAGATGAGCTCTAAGATTACCTACGTGCACGATAATTCTAGGTTTCGCAAGGACCCCTTCGACTTTCTTTTGCTAGCGTTCTGGGACGCCGGGTAGTGCTATCTGACGAACTGCCGATGTCATAATCTGCCTCCGGAGTCTCTACGTACTTAGCTCGCTTTATGACATTCATCGGATCGTGAGTCAACCCTCCAACATCTTCTTGAGTGATCATGTCTCTACAAGCATCTTACTCACACCAAGTTTTGTCACGCCACGAACGTGAATGTCAGGTCGCGGAATCAGAGTGCAAGTAAGTGAAACATGGATCTTGCTCGCCCGGCATCGACAACAGCACCAGCTACCCATGATTTCTTACTATTGTACTCCAAGATTGACAATCACTTTATGTCTGTTCTGATCGTCGGTTCTACAACAGCTTCCATTGTCTTCCATTGATCTACTCTCTCATTCAAACGGAAGATTTATCTTTTTAGCTTGCACACAAAACAATATCTATCAGTATTCCACCCCTTGGGTTGCATTGCATGCTTATAACGCAAGTTGGAGCCATTGCGTCTTTCTTGCGGCTACAACTTCCTTTTTCTTATACCACTTCTTGGGCTGATCAGTAATATCTGCAGGAGCGGCCCGCAGGTCATGCATCCTCTTCAAGCTCAAGTACATCTCTCGCCTCCATCAGGGTAGCAATGTCGAGTAGCAAAGAATTCCCATCTAGTGGTCAAGGTAACTGTATGAAATCAGAGGCGTGAAACCGGTGTTCGTCGGCTTGCCTTATGCTGCATCCAACCCTTTTGGTCGTCCTCGTCCACTTGCTGGTTGAACGAAGGGGAGATGCATCAGCTATAAAGCAGTCGT
>JAABUQ010002148.1_pt1 | contig 39904 bp, 28 predicted proteins | sample 5560001 | NCBI WGS metagenome assembly JAABUQ01 (sample SAMN10711888, study PRJNA513371) | rock metagenome | isolation source: Antarctica rocks | place: Antarctica: Victoria Land, Finger Mt nord | collected 2015-12-18
AGGGGCGGGCCGCATGGCGGGGCCTCCGGGCGGAGTATGGGGCGGGGTCGATCGACCAATCCATTCAATCCACGTAGACAAACTCGTTGGCGCACAGCAGCACCTGGCAATACGCGGCCCAGGCGCGATCCTCCGGGCCAGCCTCGCGGAGCTTGGACAGCGTCGCGCGGCCGACGGCGACCTCCTGGGCCTCCGGTGCGCGGCCGTAGAGGAGCCGGTAGGCCCGTTGGATGCGGGCGTCCTCGCCCCCGGGTGCCTCGGCGGCCAGCCGGACGGCCAGGGCCTTGGCCTGTTCCCACGCGAAGGCATGATTCAGCAGAAAGAGCGACTGCGGCGCGACGGTGGAATTGGTGCGGCGGTCGACCATCGCGGTCGAGTCGGCGGCGTCAAACAGGGGGCCGAACGACGAGCGGTCGGAGCGGATCGTCATCAGGTAGAGCGTGCGCCGGGGGACGGCGAAATCCTGGTAGGCGACCCCGCCCATCGCCGGGTCGAGCCTGCCGGCGACGGCGAGCAGGCCGTCGCGGATGGCTTCCGACTCCAACCGACGGCGGTTCATCCGGCCGAAGCGGTGATTCTCAGGGTCAAGCTTCAGCGCCTCGGCGGTCGGCCGGCTCGACTGCTGGTATGCGGCCGAACGCATGATCGCGCGGTGCATCGCCTTGACCGACCAGCCGCCTTCCACGAATCGCGAAGCGAGGAAGTCGAGCAGGTCGGGGTCCGTGGGGGGGACGCCGAGCTTGCCGAAGTTGCTCGGCGTGCGGACGATCCCCTCGCCGAAGTGGTACTGCCAGAGGCGGTTGGCCATGACGCGGGCCGTCAAGGGGTTCCCCGGCGCGCAGACCCAGCGGGCCAGGTCGAGCCGACCGCTGCCCACGGTGATGGGCGGCGGGTCGTCGCCGGCCACGATGCGCGGGAAGTGGCGGGGGACGGTCTCCCCGAGGCGCTGATAGTTGCCGCGGACGTGGATGCGGGCGTCGTGAATCCCCTCGTGGGCACTCCTGGGAACGCCCCCCTCCTGCGCGGCCAGGGCCAGCGGCACGGGTGGCGGGGGGCTGGCCTTCAACGTTTCGTACTCGTCGCGAAGGGTCTTGAGCGCCGCCTGATCCTCGGCGGGCAACTCCTCCGGCTTGATGGTGAACGGGCCGCGATTCGAGGTCAGTTCCCGGGCCAGCGGCGAGTCGGGCGCCCGGTCGATGGCCGCCTGAACCGCCTTGGCGGCGTCTTCCAGGGTGGTGCGGTCCTTGCCGCCGGAGGCGACCTCCGCCACGGCGGAATCCCAGGCGGCGAGGGCTGAGTCAACGGGACGGGACGGGCCGGTTCGATCGACCTCGGCGAAGCGCCAGACGGCAGGATGGCCGAGGTGGTCGGCGTGAGGGTTCCCCTTTCCGCCAGCCAGGGGGTCGGGCACCAGGTCACCGGCGAGGTCCCAGGCGTCCTCGCCGTGGACCGGGTTGATCGTGAGGGCGACGGTCGTCATGTCGCAGGTGTATTCCCCCTTGGGCATCACGTCGAGCCGGAGAACGTCCCCCTCCACGACGACGAGGCCGCGGAGCGTGTCGCCCCCTCGGCCCGATTCCAAGGGCTGCGAGCCGCCGTTGGCCAGCTCGCCTTCGGCCAGGGTCCGCGACCGCGACCCGGCGGCGCGTCGGTGCGAGAAGGCCCAGGTGATGCCGTCACCACCGACAGGGTCGGCGTCGGCCAGCATGCCGCGGATGACGACCGCCCCGGCCATGGGGCTCGTCCACGAGATCGACGCCGCGCTCTTCGGGCCGGGGTGGACGGAGACCGATCGCGGCGGGAGCTTGAACGTCTGGATCGCGGCTTCCTGGCCGGTCGTGTTCACCATGAGGTTGGGGCAGTCCGGGACGCCCCGCCAGGACAGGACACCAGCGACCCCGTTGACCCCATTGACCGGCTGATCCATCGTCCGCCCCTCGTCGCCGGCGCCGAGGTACTCGACCCACCGCCGCAGGGTGGGCTCAGCGAGGCCACGGGAGGCGGCGATCGCGGCGAGCGACCTGGATGACGGCGAAGGGTCGGCCGCGCGATGCTGGTCGTCCCAGGCCGCCAGCAGGGAGCGGCCCGTTTCGGGGAGTTGCGAGCGGGCGTGCGCGGTGACCTTCGCCTCGACGGCGGCTCTCAACGCCTGCTCGCGGGCGGCGAGGCGGCCTTTGTAGGAGTTGATCTCCTCGACTTGCGACGCCGGCAGCAGGGGCGTCCGCAGCATCGGCGAGCCGGCGGTCTTGGCCCCGGGGTCGGGAAGGATGTGCGTGCTGAAGAAGATTCCCGCCAGGCCGTAATAGTCGGCCGTCGGGATCGGGTCGAACTTGTGATCGTGGCAGCGGGCGCAGGCGATCGTCAGGCCGAGGACGGCGCGACCGACCACGTCGACCTGGTCGTCCACGATGTCGGTCATCATCTTCTCCTTGTCGGCGTCGCCGGTGCCCCACTCGCCGATGGTCAGCAGGCCCGTGGCGACGAGCCCCTCGGCGTTGACCGCGCCCGGCTTCTCCGCGGGGAGGAGGTCGCCCGCGAGCTGGTCGCGGAGGAACCTGTCATACGGCAGGTCGCGGTTGAACGCCGACACGACCCAGTCGCGGTAGCGCCAGGCTTCGGAGATGTCGTCGGCTCCGCCCACGCCCCGGGAGTCGCGGGAATCGGCGTACCGCACCACGTCCAGCCAGTGCCGTCCCCAGCGCTCGCCGTACCGGGGCGAGGCGAGCAAGCGCTCGACCACCGTCGCGAAGGCGTCGGGCGTCTCGTCGGCGAGGAAGGCATCGACCTCCTCGGGCGTTGGCGGCAGGCCGATCAGGTCGAACGTCGCGCGGCGCAGGAGGGTCCGCTTGTCGGCGGGCTCGGCGGGCTGGAGGCCCTGCGTCTCCATCGCCGCGAGCAGGAATTGATCGATGGCCCCCCTCGGCCACGCCGCGTCCTTGACGGCCGGGGGCTTCGGGTCGCGGATGGGTTGGAAGGACCAGAACCGGCGCTGCTCGTCGGTGATTGGGTAGGGCGTCCCCGGCGGGGCGGCCACGGCGGGCGTCGCCGAGGGCGACTCGGGCCAGGGGAGGCCCATCGCCACCCAGCGGGTGAGGACGTCGATCTCGCTCTCGGGGAGCTTGCCCTTGGGGGGCATCTTGGGCTCCTCCTGGTAGCGAACGGCCGCGACCAGGGGGCTCTCGTCGGGCTTGCCCTCGATGGCCGCGGGGCCGCCGTCGCCGCCGGCCATCAGGAGGGCTCGCGAGGTGAGGCGCAGGCCGCCCTTGGGCTTGTCGTCGCCGTGGCATTTCCCGCAACGCTCGACGAGGATCGGCCGGACTTCCTTCTCGAAGAAGTCGTCCGGGCTCGCGGCGTTCGCGGACGCGGCCACGAGCAGCAGGAGGGCGGCGGGGGCTCTCATCGTCACGGTTCCCGGGAAGGAGGGAGGTGCGCGCGGGCCGATCAGGGGCCATCGGCGGCGGGGGGGGCGGCCAGCGTGTCGAGGAACGCGGCCAGGTGGCGGCGCTCGCGCGGGGTGAGCTTCGCAAACTGGCGGGCCGAGTCGGAACCCTGGCCGCCGTGCAGGGCGATGGCCTGTTCGACGCTCTCGGCGCGGCCGTCGTGGAGGTAGGGGGCGGAATCCCGCAGGCCCCAGAGCGGCGGCGTGCGCCACTCCTGCACCGTCGCGGCGCCGACCCCGCCGGGGCCCTTCGCCGCGGCGGCGTCGCCCGCCTGGCGGGGGACGAACGCGGAGTAGAAGCCGGTGTCGCCAAGCCGCGGGCTCATGTCGTGGAGCAGCAGGTCGCTGTAAATCCCCTCCACGTCACCCAGCTTCGGTGTGTGACAATTCGCGCAGCCGATCGACTTGAAGACCGACTTCCCTTCCTTGACCAGGACCGACTCCCGGGGCCCCGAGGGCTCGCGGGCGAGGGGCGGGGGGAGTTCGCGGACGTAGTCGATCAGCGCGTCGCAATCGGCCTGGTCCATGTCGAGCCCTTGCCGGGCGCCGTCGGGGCGGCGGGGGTCGCCCGCCTGGTGATGGCCGGGCACTTCCAGGCCGATCTCCACGGCGGCGGCCGACAGGATGAACTCCGCCAGGGTCGCCGTCTGGGCCTTCCAGCCGAACCGGCCCACCCGGCCGTCGGGCAGGTGGCTGACGCGCCCCTTGATCTGAGGGGCACCGGCGAACCGCCGCCGCGCCGCGTTCTGAAGGGTCTCGTCGGAGATCGCCTCGATCGCGCCCATCCCGAAGAGGGGCGACGGGTTGCGCTGGGAAATCTTGACGGCGAAGCCGTCGCGCTTGCCGGGGATGCGCTCGCGCCAGAGGGGATAATCGGGGTCGGTCGCGAAGCGATGCAGGACCAGGCTCCGCGCCCCTCGGAATCCCGGGTGGATCAGGGCGAGTTCCGCCGGGTCGATCGTCGCGAGCGGGTCGGTCTTCGGGGGCTTCGCGGGCGCGCCGTTGGAGACCTTGTACTGGAACCCTTCGCCGCCAAACGACATGTGGAAGGAATAGAACGGCCCGCCGCCGGTCGCCGGGGCACGATCCGGGAGCGGGGCGGCGGTGACGATGTCAATGTTCCGGTCGATCCCGGCCGCGCCTCCGGCCCCCCCTTGGTGGTGGCAGCCCAGGCACGAGCGGCCGTTGAAGACCGGCCCGAGGCCGTCGCCCGCGCGGCTCCTGGGGTCGTTCGCGGCCCATTCCCTGGTGAACAGCTCGCGGCCGTCGGGATGCGGGGTCTCGGCGCCGACGACGCGGGCCGAGGGCCAGGTCCAGGGCAGAATCAAGGCGCCGAACAGCAGGAGCCGGGTTCGAACGTGGGGGCGGTGCATGAGGGACCACCTATTCGGATCGGAACGGGCCGGGGGGGTCGGGTAGAGTCCTCGACGATTCTCCGGCATCCCGAGGGTTCAGGCCAGGATCGACTTGACCACTTCGCCGTGCACGTCGGTCAGCCGCATGTCGCGCCCGCCGAAGCGGAAGGTCAGACGCTTGTGGTCCATCCCCAGCAGGTGGAGCATCGTGGCGTGGAGGTCGTGGACCTCAACCTTGTCCTGGACGGCGTGATAACCGTAGTCGTCGGTCGCGCCGTGGATCGTGCCACCCTTGACGCCGCCGCCGGCCAGCCACATGGTGAAGCCGAAGGGGTTGTGGTCGCGGCCGTCGGAGCCCTGCGCCATGGGCGTGCGGCCGAACTCCCCTCCCCAGATCACGAGCGTCTCGTCGAGCAGTCCGCGCGCCTTGAGGTCCTTCAGCAGGCCGGCGATGGGTACGTCCACGGCGCGGGCATTGTTCTCGTGGCCATTCTTGAGGTCGGAGTGCTGGTCCCAGCGGTCGCCGCCGACGGCCGGGCAAAGCACCTCCACGAACCGCACCCCGCGCTCAACCAGGCGCCTCGCGACAAGGCACTGCTTGCCGAAGATCTGCGTCGGCGCGAACGGCGCATTCAGCCCGTAAAGCTCCCGGGTCGCCGCCGACTCCCCCGCGATCGCCATCAGCTCGGGGACCGCCGTCTGCATGCCGAAGGCTAGCTCGTCGTTGGCGATCGACGCCTCCATCGCGTCGTTGGGCCCGACCCGCTCGGCCACGTCGCGGTCCAGCGCTCGCAGGAGCGCCAGCTTCCGACCGCGGGCATCGGGATGGGCCTCGATCGGGGCGAGGTTGGCGATCGGCACGTCGCCCGCCTTGAAGACGGAGCCCTGGTACGACGCGGGCAGGAAGCCGTTGGTGAAGCAATCGACCCCGCCGGGGGGGATCAGCCCGCCATTCAGGACCACGAAACCGGGCAGGTTCTTGCAGAAGCTGCCCAGACCGTAGGTCGCCCAGGCGCCGTGGCTCGGCCGCCCCTGGAGCAGGCTGCCGGTGTGCATGAAGTAGTTGGCGGCCGTGTGCTCCGAGGAGTTGGACACCATCGAGCGGATGATCGCCAGGTCGTCGACGCACTCCCCCACCTTCGGGAAGAGGTCGCTGACGGGGATGCCACTCTCGCCATACGGCCGGAATTTCCAGGGGGATCTGAGCACGCCGCCGACGTTGTTGAACTGCGTCGGCTGGACCTTCATCTGGATCGGCCGCCCGTGCTCGCGGTCGAGCCGGGGCTTGGGGTCGAACGTGTCCATCTGCGAGGGACCGCCGTCCATGAACAGGAAGATGACGGACTTGGCCTTCGCCGGGAAGTGCGGCGCCTTCGTCGCCAGCGGGTCGACCACCCCGGCCGCGGTCGCTGGGCCCTCGCCCAGCAGGGTCGCCAGCGCCACCGCGCCAAAGCCATTGGCCGAGCGGATCAGCATCTCCCGACGCGACAGGGGCGGCGACAGGAAGCGTCGGCAGTGCATGGGCGGCGGCCTCGCGTGAGTTCGGTTCTGGTCGATTCCGTTCAATTCACGTACAGAAATTCCTTGACGTTCAGCAGCACATGGCAGAGGTCCGCCCAGGCGCGCGGGTCGCCCGGCGTCCCGTAGAGCTTGGCCTGGTCGTCGAGGAAGGCCAGGGCGTCGGCGCGCTCGCGGTCGGTCGGCGGGCGGCCGTAGGCGGTCTGGTACAGCCCCACCACCCGGTCGCCGGGCGTCTTGCCTTCCTCCTTGAGCACCCGATCGGCCCAGAGGCGGGCCTGACCGATGACGAAGGGGTCGTTCAGGAGGGTCAGCGACTGCGCGGGGACGTTCGACACGTTGCGGCGGCCGATGGTCGTGGCGGGGGTGGGGAAGTCGAAGGCCAGGAGCATCGGGTTGAGGAAGTTGCGCCTGACGTTGAGGTACAGGCTGCGGCGCCCCGCGCCGTCGAGTGGGCCGGACGAGCCGGGGCGTCCTCGGCCTTCCATGAACGGGGTCAGGTGGGTCGGCACGCTCGGGCCGAACATCGTCAGGTCGAGCCGGCCGGAGGCGGACAGGATCGCGTCGCGGAGGGCCTCGGCCTCCAGGCGCTGGACGTTCCGCCGGTGCCAGAGGCGATTGTCCGGGTCGGCGAGGTCCGCCGAGGGCTCGGCCCGGCTCTCCATCCGGTACGCGTGCGACAGGACCAGCAGCCGGTGCATCTGCTTGATCGACGACCCCCGCCGGAGGAACTCCGTGGCCAGGAAATCGAGTAGCTCGGGGTGTGTCGGCGCGCGGCCCATCACGCCGAAGTCGTCGGTGGATCGGACCAACCCCTCGCCGAAGTGATGCTTCCAGAGGCGGTTGACCATCACCCTCGCCGTCAGAGGGTTCGCCGGGTCGACCATCCGGCGGGCCAGTTCCAGCCGACCGCTGCCCGAGGCTGGCGCGGGCTGGTCGGCGCCGGCGATCGCTTCCAGGAACCGCCGCGGGACGAGGTCGCCGGGGGTCTTGTAGCTGCCTCGGATCGCGACGTGCTCGTCCTCGCCCGTCCCGTCGGCCAACGCCGGCGCGAGGCTCGGCGCGGGGATCGCGGCCTCGGCACGACCGTAGCGCGCGAGCCATTCCTCAAGGGGCGATTCCGACGCCGAACCGCCATCCAGGCGGATCAGGCCCCGGTCCGCGAGCCCTCCCAGGACCGCGGCGCGATCGTCGCCGAGTTTCCCGGCTCGCCAAAGCTCCATCGCCTCGTCGATGGCCTGCTCATAACGGGAGGCCAGCAATTCGGGCGCGGCCGCGCCTGCCAGCAAGGCGTCGGCGAACGCGGAGGGGCGGGCAGGCGGCGTCGGGTCGTCGGAGAAGCGAATCTCGTCGACCGCGACGTAGCCCTCCCCGGAGTTCAACAGGGCCTGGGATTCGAAGCGGACCGAGGCGCCGTCGGCGATCTCGATGTAGGCATCATGACCAACCCACATCCCCACGTCTTGCGTGTACCACCGAGGCGCGTCGCCCGCGTCGACGGAGAACGTCAAGGGGCCGTAGATCGGGTCGCGAATCTTCTCGAAGCCGTCGACGACGACGTTGATCCGTCCCTGCCGACCCGCCGCCAGGTAGTGGATGTAGCGGTGGCGGATCGGGGTCGTCTTCGAGCGGAGAACGCCCTGGAGCCGGTCGGAAACCCGGCCGCTGTGAGCCACGCCGGGGGCGACCGTCGAGGTGAATCGACGCTCGCCGTCGCGCCGGACGATCCACTCGCCAGTGCCCGTCGGCCCCTTGCCGAAGGCGTCGCCGGTGACGTACCAGCCCTCATAAGTGCCGTTCTCGAAATCCTCGAAGAGGAGGGAAGTGTCCCGCGGTGGCTTCGCCGCGGGGCGGTCGCCGGTGAGGGCCCACGCCGCAAGCGGATGCGAAGGCGAGCGCACGCCGTCTTCCTGGAGGGCCTTAACCCAACGCGCCAGGGTCGCCTCATCCAGGCCGCGGGTTGCGGCGATCTGGCGGGCGGTGGGCTCGGCGGCGTGCAAGACTTCGCGGGCGGCCAGGAGGTAGGCCGCAACCTTCGTCCCCCCGGAGAACTTTGAGGCCGCCAGCCGCGCTTTCCCCTCGGCCTTGATCGCCTCAAGCTCGGCGATCCGCGCGCCGATCCGGTCGGGGGGGTCGAGGAAGGCCATCTGATGCCGAGAGCTGTGGAGGTAGCCGGCGAGGGCGTAATAATCCTTGGTGGAGATCGCGTCGAACTTGTGGTCGTGGCAGCGGGCGCAGGCGACCGTCAGGCCGAGAAACGTCTTCGACAGCACGTCGATCTGGTTGTCGACGCGGCGGGCCGCCTCCTCGCGGACGTCGACCGGCGAATGCGTCCCCTCGACCAGCAGAAAGAAGCCGGTGCCCAGGATGGACTCGTCGGTCCCGTCGGTGGGATGCCGGCGCGGCGATTCCAGGAGGTCGCCCGCGACGTGTTCCACGACGAACTGGTTGTAGGGAACGTCGGCATTGAAGGCGCGGATCACGTAGTCGCGATACATGGAGGCGCCATTCAGATTGTAGTCGAACTCGTGCCCGGCCGTTTCCGCGAACCGCACGAGGTCGAGCCAGTGCCGCCCCCAGCGCTCGCCGTAGTGGGGCGAGGCCAGCAGCCGTTCGACGACCTTTTCCAAGGCGTCGGGAGCCTCGTCGGCCAGGAAGGCGTCAACCTCCACGGGCGTCGGCGGCAGGCCGATCAGGTCGAACGTCACCCGGCGCAGAAGCGTCCGCTTGTCGGCATCGGGGGCTGGCTTCAAGCCCTTCGCCTCAAGTGCGGCCAGCAGGAAACGGTCGATGGGGTTGCTTGGCCAATCGCCTGCCACCACCGAGGGGGGCTCGGCACGCCGGACGGGCTGGAAGCTCCAGTGCTTCGCGCGCTCCCCGAGGTCAAAGCCCTTGGCGGCGATGGCGGCCTTGGGCGTGTCGCCGCCGGGCCAGGGGGCGCCCAGCTCGACCCACTTCGTCAGGGTGGCGATCTCCGCGGCGTCCAGCTTCGACTTCGGCGGCATCTGGACGAGGTCGCCGTAATTGATCGCGTCGATGAGGAGGCTCTCGGCCGGCTTGCCCGGCACGACGGAGGGCCCGTTGCCGCCGCCTTCGAGCATCGCCGCGCGGGAGTCGAGCCGCAGATTTCCCTTGGCCTTCTCCGCGCCGTGGCACTTCTGGCAGCGCTCGGCCAGCAGCGGGCGGACGGCCTTTTCGAAGAACTCCGCGCCGGCGGGGTCGTCGGCCCGCGCGGGCAGGGCCGCGAGCCAGAGCGTCAGCAGGGCCGGGACGAGGATGAGCCTGGGCAAGGGGATTCGCCTCCGTCCGGGTCATTCAGGCGATGAAGACGTCTTCCAGGGCCGCTCGCATCACCTCGGGCCGGGGGTCGATCCCCGTCCAGAGTTGAATCCCGATGACCCCCTGATTGACGAGCATCCCGAGGCCGTCGATCACGAAGCACCCGCGCGCCTCGGCCTCAAGGATCAGCCGGGTGCGCGGGGGGTTGGGGATCACGTCGGCCACGATCATGTCGGTGTGGAGCGAGCCGAGGTCGATCGGCACGCGAGCCTCGACGTCCGGGAACAGGCCGATCGACGTGGCGTTGACCACGAGCTGGGTGTCGGCGGGGATCGCGAAATCCCCTCGCCAGGGGACGAACTCCGCCGGGAGGCCGGTGCGCTCGCCGATCCTGGCCGCCAGTTCCCGGCCCCGGTGGGCGTCGCGATTGACGATCGTGATCGCCGCGGCTCCGGCCATCGCCAGCTCGACCCCGATGGCGCGGGCCGCGCCGCCGGCGCCCAGCAGGACGACCCGCAAGCCCTCGATCGGCCGGACGGCGGCGACGGACTGAAGGAACCCCTTGCCGTCGGTGTTGTCGCCGACCAGTTCCCCATCGCGATGGACGACGCAGTTGACGGCGCCGATCGCCTCGGCGGCGGGGCTGAGCCGGTCCAGGTGGGGGATGACGGCGACTTTGTGGGGAATGGTGCAATTGAACCCGCGCCACCCCATCGCCCGGGCGCCGCGGACGGCGTCGGCGAGCCGATCGGGGTGGACCTCGACGGTCAAATACCGCCAGGGGAGCCCCAGGTCGGCGAAGGCCGGCTCGATCATCGCCTGCGTGGGGTTCTCGGCCACGGGGAAGCCGAAGACGCCGACCAGGTCTTGCTTGAACGAGCGCGGTGCGGCCAAGGTGGCGAGTCCTCGTCGGCGGGTTCGGACCGGCGGGTGGGGAACGGCGGGGTGGGACCATTCATTAATACGAATGGAAACGCGTCTCGTCAATCGGTAGTGGGTCAGTTTGATCGGCGGAAAAATTTTCGGCCCTTTCGGGGCCTAGGTGGTGGACATTGGCACAGTATTTGAAGGTGCGCGCCGAGTGGATGGCCGAAGTGCGGGCTGAAATTAGTGCGATGAAGGGTTTGGCCGACCCCCCATCGGTGGAAACTCGCAATAGGGCGAGGGGATATGCTCGCAACTATTTCGACCCAGGCCCTCGTCCGAGGGTCTTCTCGATTGGTTGTGGCCAGGATGGCACTGGCATCTGCTTGGAAACATCCGATTGCAAGGTGTCGATCTGCCCGAATGTCGGGGCCATTGCGGCGTTCAAGAGCTACCGTCCGTGGTCAACTGGACGCGATGGGCCAGACGGGACGCCAGATCGGCGACAAAGTGGCTTGCGTGCATCCCGTCGCGGGCCCCGACAAGGTAGGACACGAGCAACTGGGAATCGGCGTCGATCGCCGTCCAAGTCCACACGTCCCCGAACCCGAGAACGCCTTGTTTCTCGGGCGCGACGTTCTTTTGCTTCGCATAGCAAAAGGACCAGATTTCGTCGCACTGAATCCGGCGGCAGTTGAGATTGCGGAGCGTTTCATGCTGGTAGCGGGCGCAAGCCGTCCCCGCGTCCACTAGAAGCTTCAGGACGGTGTTCTTCGCCACCCCCGACATGCGGACGGTGGAGCGGACGGAATTGCCCTCGACCAGAGCCGAGAGGACGGACGCGCGGCGTGCGGTGTTGAGCTTGTTCATACCTCCCACTGTAATTGAGCGGTCAATTACGGTCAAGAATAAGGTTCAGTTTGCGAACGGATTTCAGACGGTTAGCCCTTGAATCACATGCCCGTCCAGGCAACAATCATAGTACGCGGCAGCGCGCGCCCGTTCACTGGTGCGCATGAGCAACTTATCCGTTTGGAAATCGCCGACCAGTCTATAGATTGGCCTTATCGCCTAAGGTTCGCGCTAATTGATCCCCCCCCGCGCATGATCTAACTCAGAAGGGAGGTTGAAATGGAAGTCATCGGCAAGGGCGTATATACCATCGCTGAGGCGGCTAGATTGACCAAACTTCGGACGCAAAGGGTGCGCGAATGGTTTAGGGGACGCGAGACCGAAAGCCGGATATTCAAGCCGGTCTTCCAGAGTGATTACCCTGTCATCCACGATGAATATGTAATCAGTTTCTTGGATTTGATCGAACTTAACATTGGCGGCAAGTTGAGAGACGCCGGGATTTCTCTCCCGAAACTTCGTCAGAACTATAACGAATTGCGCCGGGATTTCGGCGACCATCCTTTCTGTCGTCGTCAAATCTACGTTGGGGGAAAGCAAATTTTTACCCGTGGCCTGAACGACGAAGACAGCGGAGTCGTCATCGAAGCGATTTCCCGGCAGCAATATTTTGAGAAGATCATCATGGATTTTCTCAAGAAAATTGAATATGATAATGTAACAAAAATGGCTGCCAGATGGAATATTGCGGACCTCGTGACAGTCGATCCAGAAATCCGTTTCGGAAGGCCCATTGTAGGCAATACCGGGATTACCACCTCGACTTTACGCCGCGCCTACTACGCGAACGGCGAGGACGCAAATTTTGTTGCATCGTGGTATTACGTAGAAGAAAGGCATGTCATGGCGGCGGTCGATTTTGAAAACGACCTTGCCGCATGAATTTCTTCTTCGACGCGAACGTCAATCGACGTTACGCCAAGATGCTTCAAGAGTTACACGAAGGATTATACAACATAGTACATATAACAGATCATGAAGATTTTGCACATAACAATACTTATTCTGAAAATGGAAAACTAATAGGAAACAACACCAAGGACATTGAGTGGATTCGCAAGCTTGGGACCAGCGGTATAGATTGGAAGATCATTTCGGGAGAATCGGACATAATTGACACCGCGCACGAAAGAGCAGCACTGATCGAATCGCGTTTGACATTTTTTTCGATGGATCATAACTGGGGTAATTCAAATGCTCACGAGCAGTCTTGGAAGATTGTAAAAATTTGGGAGCAAATTGTGGAATACTCGCGAACTGTCGAGCCTACCCTTTATCGGGTGCAAATGGGTAGACATTTGTCTATAGACGTAATCAGAAGTGGAATGAGGGCTAGGGGCGGCAGATATCGAGGTTAATCGCCGTTAGTGCCCCATCTCGCCTTTGCCGCCTTCTTCCCGACCTCTGACCGTTCTTCCGCCGTCAGTTTCTTTGCCCGCGCCGGACCACCCTTTAAACCGCCCTTCCGGCCCAACGCCACCGCCGCCGGGTCTTTCACCCTCTCGGGCTTTACCGGAGCCGTAGGGGCGTCCGTAGCTGTCCCCCCATCATCGGGCGTCTGGTCGGGCGGCGCCTCCCCCGTCGCCTCCCGGACGATCTGGAAGGCCCGCTGGTTGAGGTCGGCCGGACGCTTTTTGCGCGGTTGGTTGCTCATGCCCGGTATTATCCCATGAGGGGCGACCGGGGCTAGGCGTAAAATTTTTGTTGAACAATTCAAACTGACCCACTACCCGTCAATCATGAATCCGCGGCGTCAATCGATTTGCGGTCGGTTCCCCGCGTCGCGACCTGGAAAATCCCAGCATCGCGCACTTGCCCGATGGCGTGTCACGTATTAAGCTCGGCCCGCCGGAGGGGGGGGGCCGACCGATCAACCAACACCGCGGCCCCGCGGCCTGATCCCTCGGACGGCCCGGAGGAGCCCCGATCGTGAGCCCGAACGGCAAAAGTAAGCTTCGCGAGATCGTGCAGCAGGGCGAAACCCAGATCCTGGGCGAGTGGGTCCGGGAGATGACCGCGGGCGGCACGCGGGGCAGCCTCATCAAGGAGGCGGAACTCCGGGAGCAGGCCGGCGAGTTCCTCCGCCTGCTGGCCGAGGCCCTGCGCCGCGGCGATGGCGACCTGCAAGGCCCGGCCTGGGCCACGGTGCGCGACCTGCTGACCGGCATCACCCGCACCCGGAGCCTTCAGGGGGTCAGCCCCTCGGAGACCGCGACGTTCGTCTTCTCGCTGAAGAAGCCGATCTTCGCCCGCCTTCGCGCGGCCCACGTGGACGACTCCGAGACGCTGGCGGCGGAGACCTGGGCGGCGACCGTGCTGCTGGACAAGCTCGGCCTGATGACCACCGAGATCCACCAGAAGGCCCGCGAAGAGGTCATCGCGCGCCAGCAGGAAGAGATGCTGGAGCTTTCCACGCCGGTGGTCAAGCTGTGGGACGGCATCCTGGCCCTGCCGATGATCGGAACCCTGGACAGCGCCCGGACGCAGGTGGTCATGGAGTCCCTGCTCCAGAAGATCGTGGAAACCGGCTCGGGGGTCGCCATCATCGACATCACGGGGGTGCCGACGGTCGACACCCTCACGGCGCAGCACCTCCTGAAGACCGTGACGGCCGCGCGGCTGATGGGGGCCGACTGCATCATCAGCGGCATCCGCCCCCAGATCGCGCAGACGATCGTCCACCTCGGGGTGGACCTCGGCGGCATCGTCACCAAGGCGACGATGGCCGACGCGTTCGCCCTGGCCTTGAAACGCACCGGCAAGGCGGTCCTGCCGGCCCCCGGTCGGCCCTGACTCGACCTGTGGCGACCAGACCAGTGCAGAGCAGAGCAGAGCGGGGGGACTCCACGTGGAACGCATCCCGATCCTGCGCATGGGCGAGTCCCTGCTTGTGACCATTCAGGTCGACATGCACGACCGATTGGCCATGGCGCTCCAGGACGATCTGACCCATCGGATCGCGGAGACCGGGGCGCGGGGCGTCTTGATCGACATCTCGTCGCTGGACATGGTCGACTCGTTCATCGGCAGGATGCTGGGCAACCTCACCGCCATGGCGCGGGTGCTCGACGCCGAAACGGTGGTCGTCGGGATGCAGCCGGCGGTGGCCATCACGCTGGTGGAACTGGGAATGTCCCTGGCGGGTATCCGCACGGCGCTGGACGTCGAGAAGGGGATGAGCATCCTCCGCGTGGCGCTGGGGCCGCGCCAGGAAGGATTCGATGATGGCCCTGCTGAAGGCTGATCGCCTGGCGGTCCACAATTCCAACGACGTCGTCCACGTGCGTCAGGTCGTGCGGGCCTGGTCGATCGAGGCGGGCTTCAGCCTCGTGGAGCAGACCAAGATGGTTACGGCCGCCAGCGATCTGGCGCGCAACATGCTCGACTTCGGGGGCGGCGGGACGGTACGATTGGAGCTGCTGCACGAGCCCCCCCGCCGCGGCCTGCGTCTGAGCTTCGAGGATCAGGGGCCCGGCATCCCCGACCTGGCGCTGGCCCTGACCGACGGCTACACCTCCGGCACGGGAATGGGCATGGGGCTCGGCGGCTCCCGGCGGCTGGTCAACGAATTCGAGATCGAATCCCAGGTCGGCCAGGGCACCCGGGTGACCGTGACGAGATGGAAATGACCGACTCGCAGGCGGCTTCCTCGGCCCTGCCCATCACCGAGGCCAGCCGGGTCGGCGAAGCCCGCCGGACGGCCTCGGCGCTGGCCAGACTGCTGGGGTTCGACGAGACGGACTGCGGCAAGGCCGCGCTGCTCGCCACCGAGGTCGCGACGAACCTGCTGAAGCACGGTCGCGGCGGCCTCCTGCTGTTGCGCGTGGGGGAACGGGGGCCGCGGGCCGCGCTGGAGGTCCTGGCCCTGGACAAGGGGCCGGGCATGGCCGACGTGGCCCATTGCCTCCAGGACGGATACTCCACCGCGGGTTCCCCCGGCAACGGCCTTGGGGCGATCGGCCGGCTCTGCGCGACCTTCCAGATCGATTCGCGCCCCGGAGTGGGCACGGCCTTGCTGGCGCAGTTGCTCCCGGGGTCCTCGCCGGCCCGATCCGCCCCCTCCCCGTCGCTGGAGATTGGCGCGGTGAACGTGGCGGTGGCCGGGGAGCAGGAGTGCGGGGACACCTGGGCCGTCCGGCAGCGCGAGGGCCGCACCCTGTTGCTGGTCGCCGACGGCTTGGGGCACGGTCCGCAGGCCGCGGAGGCCGCCCTGGCCGCCGTGCGGGTCTTCCGGGATCGTGCCGAACTGGGGCCCGCCGACACGATCCGCGCCGCCCACGACGCCCTGCGCAGCACGCGAGGGGCCGCGATCGCCGTCGCCGAGGTCGATCCCCCACGGGGCGAGGTCCGCTTCGCCGGCCTGGGCAACATCTCCGGGGGCGTCTTCCCCCGCGACGCCGGCCGTCCCCACAGCATGGTTTCGCACAATGGCACCGCTGGCCACGAGCTGCGCAAGGTGCAGGAGTTTACCTACCCCTGGGCCGCCGGGTCGACCCTCATCCTGCATTCCGACGGCGTCGCGACCCACTGGCGGCCGGACCGCTACCCGGGCTTGCTGACCAGGCACCCCGCCCTGATCGCGGGCATCCTCTTCCGCGACTTCAACCGGGGCCGCGACGACGCCACCGTGCTGGTCGCCCGCGACCGCCAGGAAGGCACGCCCACCGGATGACCACGACCACCTCGTTGCTGAGACTCGACTTGCGGACGGAGCAGGACGTCGTCCTGGCCCGGCAGCGTGCGCGCCAGGTCGCGGCGCTGCTGGGATTCGACCCGACCGAGCAGACGCACATCGCCACCGCGGCGTCGGAGATCGCCCGCAACGCCCTCCAGCACGCAGGCGGCGGCACCGTTGACTTCCTCTTCGGAGAGGGGGAGCCGCCCTCCCTGGCCGTCCGCGTCCGCGACCGCGGGCCGGGGATCGCCGACCTTCGCGCCATCCTCGAAGAGCCCCACAAGCCCATCGGGCAGAGCCGGGGCCTCCTCGCCGCGAAGCGCCTGATGGACCGCCTGGAAGTCGAGCCGGCCTCCGGCGGCGGGTCGACCGTCCTGATGGCCAGGGACCTGCCGAAGCGGGCCCCTCGTCCTACGCGGCAGAACCTGGCGAGGGTCGCCGAGGAGCTGGCCCGTGAGGCCCCCCGCGGCCCCCTGCAAGAGGTCCAGCAGCAAAACCGCGAGCTGCTGCTGGCCCTGGACGAGATCCACAGGCGCCAGGCGGAGATGGTCCAGCTCAACCGCGAGCTGGAGGAAACCAACCGGGGCGTCGTGGCGCTCTACGCGGAGCTGGACGAGAAAGCCTTCTCGCTCCAGAAAGCCTCGGAGCAGAAGTCGAGATTCCTGTCCGACATGAGCCACGAGTTTCGCACCCCGCTGAACTCGATCCGCTCCCTCTCGCAGTTCCTCCTGGACCGCGCCGACGGCGAGCTGACGCCCGAGCAGGAGAGGCAGGTCCGCTTCATCCGCAAGGCGGCCGACGGGCTCGCGCAACTGGTCAACGACCTGCTGGACCTTTCCAAGGTCGAGGCCGGCAAGGCGACCGTCCGCCCGGAGGCGTTCGAGGCCGCCGACCTCTTCGCGACCCTGCGCGGGATGATCCGGCCGTTGCTGAGCCCCGAGTCGCCAACGCTGGTCTTCGACGAGCCGGTGGGGGTCCCTCCGCTGCTGACCGACGAGGGGAAGGTGGCCCAGATCCTGCGGAACTTTCTGTCCAACGCCCTGAAGTTCACCCCCCAGGGGGAGGTCCGCGTCTCGGCCTCCGCCGTGTCGGACGACACGATCACCTTCGCGGTCTCCGACACCGGAATCGGGATCGCGACGGGGGACCTCGGGCGGATCTTCGAGGACTTCGCGCAGGTCGATGGCCCGCTCCAGCGCAAGGTGCAGGGCACGGGCCTGGGCCTGCCGCTGTCGCGGAAGCTGGCGGAACTGCTGGGCGGGTCCGTCTCGGTGGGCAGCATGCCGGGCGTCGGCTCGACCTTCACCGCCACGATCCCGAGGATCTATCCCGGCGTCGCATCCCCCTCAGCGCCGGTGGCGGAGGCCCGCGAGCGGCCCGACCCGTCGCGGTTTTCGGTGCTCTTGCTGGAGGACGACCCGGCGACCTCGTTCCCTTACGCGCGTGATCTGGAAGGCTCGGGCTTCCAGGTTCTGGCGGCGCGGAGCGTCCAGGAAGCGCGGCAGTGGCTGCGGGAGTTCCGGCCGGCGGCCGTGCTGCTGGACATCCTCCTGGAGGCCGAGGGCGGCTGGAGCCTCCTCGCCGAGCTCAAGGGGCGGCCTGAGACCCGGGACGTCCCGGTGTTGGTGCTGACGCTCGTCGAAGGCCGCGAGCGGGCGACCGCCCTCGGGGCCGACGAGTTCGGCGTCAAGCCCGTGGACCGCTCCTGGCTCCTGAGGAAGCTGCAACAGCTGGCCGGCCGTGGCCCCTTGGAGCGGGTCTTGATCGTGGACGACGACGAGGTCGCCCGCTACCTGCTGAAGTCGCTCCTCCCCCCCGGCGGGCGCTACGCCGTCGCCGAGGCGGCCGACGGCCTGGAGGGGCTTCGCAAGGCGCGCGAGGAGAAGCCGCACGTCATCTTCCTCGACCTGGTCATGCCCGAGATGTCGGGTTTCGAGGTGCTGGAACGCCTCAAGGCCGACGCGGCGACGCGCGACATCCCGGTCATCATCAACAGCTCGACGACCCTGGATGAGGCGGAGCGAAGGAGGCTCAACGCCGGTGCCGCCGCGATCCTTTCCAAGGCCCCACCCTCTCGTGAGCAGGCCCTGGCCAGCATCCGGGAGGCTCTGGGACTGGCCGGGCTGCCCCCAGCGCCGATCCGGACGGAGCCGCAACATGCCTGAGCCGACCGACGTGACGATCCTGGTCGTCGACGACGACGAGGTGAAGCGCTACACCGTCGTCCGCATCTTGCGCAAGGCGGGATTCGCAGTCCAGGAGGCCAGGACCGGCGCCGAGGCCCTGGCACCCCGCGCCGAACGGCCCGACCTGATCGTGCTGGACGTCAACCTCCCGGACATCGACGGGTTCGAGGTCTGCCGGCGGATCAAGGCCGACCTTGCCACCGCGGCGGTCCCCGTCCTTCACCTTTCGACCGCCTTCGTCCAGAGCGAGGACCGGGCGCACGGCCTGGAAAGTGGCGCCGACGGCTACCTGACCGAGGCCGTCGAGCCGCAGGAATTGATCGCCACGGTCCGCTCCCTGCTGCGCATCCGGCGTGCCGAGGAGGCGGCGCGGCGGTCGGCCCTCCAGTGGCAAGCGACCTTCAACGCCATCAGCGACGGCGTGGCCCTGCTGGACCGCGACGGCCGAATCGTCCGGGCCAACCGCGCCCTCGTGGCGATCCTGGGCCGCTCCGGGGTCGGGGTCGGGGTCGGGGGCGAGGGCGAGGGCGAGGGCGAGGGCGCGATCGCGATCGAGGGCCGCTCGCTCCACGACCTTCTGCCCCTGGGGCCCGAGGACCCCGGCACCTGCCCCTTTGCGCTGATGCGCGAGACCGGCCGGCGCGAGGAGGTCGACCTCACCTTCCGCGGTCGAGGGCTCCTGATCACCGCCGACCCGTTCCTCAACGAGGGCGGCGCCCTCGCCGGCGCCGTCTGCATCGTGTCGGACGTCACCAGACGCCGCCAGGACGAGACGGCGCTGCGCGAGAGCGAGGAGCGGTTCCGGCTCCTGGTGGCCGGGGTCAAGGATTATGCCATCTTCATGATGGACGCCCAGGGCCTTGTGGTGAGCTGGAACGAGGGGGCGCAGCGCATCCTCGGTTACAACGAGTCCGAGATCGTCGGGACCCCCATCGCCTGCATCTTCACGCCCGAGGACCGCGCCGCCAGGGTCCCCGCCCACGAGCTGTTGACGGCCTTCTCCGAGGGGCGCGCCGAGGACGTGCGCTGGCACCTCCGCAAGGACGGCACGCGGTTCTGGGCCTCGGGCGTCGTGTCCCCACTGCTGGACGATGATGGCAACCTCCGCGGCTTCGCCAAGGTGATGCGCGACGCCACCGAGCCCAAGCGCATGGAGGAGGAACTCCGCCGCCGGGCCGACGAGCTGGCCGATGCCGACCGCCGCAAGGATGAGTTCCTCGCCATGCTCGCCCACGAGCTTCGCAACCCCCTGGCGCCGATCCGCAACGCCCTGGAGGTCATCCGCCTGAGCGATGCCGACACCCCCGGGGTGGACCGCGCCTGCGAGATGGCCGACCGGCAGGTCGGTCACATGGCCCGGCTCATCGACGACCTGCTGGACGTCTCGCGCATCACGCGCGGAAAGATCCAGCTCCGCGAGGAGCCCGTTGACCTGTCCTCGGCCATCGCCGACGCCGTGGAAACGACCCGCCCGCTCCTGGACTCCCTGGGCCACCGCTTGACGGTGTCGACGCCGCCGGGCCCGATCCGCCTGATCGGGGACTCGACCCGGCTGGAGCAGGTTCTCGCGAACCTCCTGAACAACGCCGCCAAGTACACCGAGCCCGGGGGCCGGATCGAGCTATCGGCCGAGGCCCAAGGCGAGGAAGTGGCCATCCGGGTGCGGGACGACGGCGTCGGCATCGCGCCGGAGATGCTCCCGCGCGTCTTCGACCTGTTCGCCCAGGCCGACCGCTCGCTGGCCCGCGCCCAGGGGGGGCTGGGCATCGGCCTGACGCTGGTGCGCAGCCTGGTGGAGATGCACGGTGGCCGCGTCTCCGCCCGCAGCGAGGGCCTGGGCCTCGGCAGCGAGTTCCTCGTGCGCCTTCCCGTGTCGCACGCCAACGGCGACCCAACGCGCCCGGAGCCAGCGCCGCGGAAGGCCCCGGGGGCGTCCCCGCGCTCCCTGAGCGTGCTGGTCGTCGACGACCATCGCGACTCGGCGACAAGCCTCGCCAAGGTTCTCGGCCTCTGGGGGCACCAGACGCGCGTGGTCCACGACGGCCTGGCGGGGATCGAGGCGGTGGACGCCCACGAGCCCGACGTGGTGCTGCTGGACATCGGCCTACCGGGCATCGACGGCTATCGGGTCGCCGAACGCCTTCGCCAGCCAGGTCGCGCCCGCGTCCCCGTCCTCGTCGCCCTGACCGGCTACGGCCAGGAGGAGGACCGCCGCAAGGCCCTCGCCGTCGGTTTCGACCACCACCTCGTCAAGCCGGTTAATCTCGACGAGCTGCAACGCCTGCTCGCCTCCCTTCGACTGCCCGACGCCGGGCAGGCCCGGCCCGCCCGCGAGCCTTGAACGCCGGCATGGCACCCGGGCCGTTTCCGATTCCGAAGCCGCGACACGACGGGGGATCTGAACTCATGGGGACGATTCGGGAAATCACGCGGGGTCTGGCCGCCTGCCTCGCACTCCTCGGCCCGGCCGCGGGCCACGCGCGGGCCGACGAGCCACCGGCGAAGGTCACGCACGGCTTCCTCGCCACCGGCGCCGAAACCTACCTCCGCGATGGCGCGGGCCAGGTCACCTGGAATTACCCCCGCAACTCCCGAGACGGCTGGGTCCTGCCCGACGGCCATGTCCTGCTGGCGCTCACGAAGGACGGCGGCGATGGCGGCCGGGCGGTCGAGGTCAACCGCGACGGCCAGGTCGTCTTCGAGTTCAAGGGGACCCAGTCGGAGGTCAACACCGTCCAGCCCTTGCCCGACGGCCGCGTCCTGCTGACGGAGGCGGGCGACCGCCCCAGGCTCCTGGAAGTGGACCGCTCCGGCAAGGTCGTCGTCGAGGTCCCCTTGCAGGCGCAAACGGTGGACCACCACCTTCAGACCCGGATGGCCCGCAAGCTGGCCAACGGCAACTACCTCGTCCCGCAACTGCTCGACAAGGTCGTCCGCGAGTACAACCCCGAGGGGAAAATCGTCTGGCAGGTCAAGACCCCCGACTGGCCCTTCACCGCCATCCGCCTCGACGACGGCAACACGCTGATCGCCTGCACGGTCGGCAACCTGGTCATCGAGGTCGACCCCGACGGCAAGACCGTCTGGCAGGTCACCAACGACGACCTCCCCGGCAGGCCGATCGCCGACGCCTGCGGCGCCCAGCGCCTGCCCGACGGTCACACCGTGATCTGCTGCTATCGCGCCAAGGCCGGCGAGCCCCGCCTGATCGAGGTCACGCGCGACAAGAAAATCGTCTGGACCCACACCGACGACAAGCCCTCCGGCATCCACCACGTCCAGATCCTCGACACCGACGGCAAGGCCCTGGAAGGCCGTCCCTTGCGCTGACTTGAGGGCGACCCGCGCCATGACCGCCCCCTCCTATCGCTTCCCCGAGGGCTTCACCTGGGGAGTGGCCGCCGCCTCGGCGCAGATCGAGGGGGCCGCGCGCGCCGACGACAAGGGGGAATCGATCTGGGACCGCTTCTCCAGGGTTCCCGGCGCGATCCAGAACGGCGACACGCCCGAGATCGCCTGCGACCATTACCACCGCGTCGCGGAGGACGCCGCGTTGATGCAGGCCCTGGGCGTCGGCCACTACCGCCTCTCGGTCGCCTGGCCCCGCGTCTTCCCCGGTGGCATCGGGGCGATCAACCCCCTCGGGCTCGACTTCTACGACCGCCTGGTCGACGCGCTGGTGGCCCGCGGCATCACGCCCTGGGTGACGCTCTTTCACTGGGACCTTCCGCAGGCGCTCGAAGACCGCGGCGGCTGGCCCTCTCGGGGGACCGCCGATGCCTTCCGACCCTACGCCGAGGCCGTGGTCGCCCGCCTGGCCGACCGTGTCAAGCACTGGTTCACGGTCAACGAGATCCCCTGCTTCGTCGGCAACGGGTACGCCAACGGCACCTTCGCCCCCGGCCGCCGCGAGCCCGCGAAGGTCGTCAACCGGGCGTACCACCACGCCCTGCTCGCGCACGGCCACGCGGTCGCGGCCGTGCGGTCCCTGGGGGGCCCCGGCGCGCAGGTGGGCCTGGTCCACAATCACCTGCCCCCACCGCAGATCCCCGTCACCGAGACCGAGGCCGATATCCGCGCGGCCCGCTCCGAATACGCCCGCACCAACGGCCCGCTCATGGGCCCCGTCTTCCAAGGCCATTACCCCGAGGAGTTCCTCCGCGCGGCCGGAACCGACGCGCCGGACGTTGCTCCCGGCGACATGGCCCTGATCGCCCAGCCGACGGACTTCCTCGGCCTGAACGTCTACGCGGGCGACTTCGTGCGTGCCGGCGCCGACGGCCGCCCCGAGCGGCTGCCCTTCCCCCGGCAGTTCCCGAAGGGGGACCTCTGGTGGATCAACGTCACGCCCCAGTCCCTTTACTGGGCCGTCCGCCACGCCGCCGAGGTCTTCGGCGTCCGCGCCTTCCACATCACCGAGAACGGCGCTGCCTTCGACGACGAGGTCCAGCCCGATGGCGAGGTTCTCGACCTCGACCGCCGCGAGTATCTGCGCAATCACCTGATCGCCGTCCACCGGGCCATCGCCGAGGGCTTCGACGTTCGCGGCTATTTCCTCTGGTCGCTCCTGGACAACTTCGAATGGGCCGAGGGCTACGGCAAGCGATTCGGCATCGTCCGCGTCGACTTCGCCACCCAGCGGCGGACGCCCAAGCTCAGCGCCCGCTGGTATTCGCGGGTCATGCAGGCGAATCGAATCGTGTGACGGCTCCCGAGGTCGCGAACACTCAGGGCGACCCGGCCTTGCCGAATGAGTTCTCCGGGTCTTGCTGGTAGTACTCCTTCAACTCCTCGTAGAGTTCGGGGTGCTTGCTGCGCAACTGCGCGGGCTTCTCGAAGAAGCATTCCGTGGCGACGGCGAAGAACTCGGCCGGCTTGGTGGCGCCGGGCTTGTCCAGGACGGTCTTGCGGTGGGACTCGGCGTCGAGGCGCAACTGCTCATACTCAGCGCCCAGGACGCGCGCCCACGCGGTGTACATCGCACGCTTGGGGAGGACCGGGGCGCCATCGGGGGCGCTGTCCTCGTGGTCGAGCTGGTGGGCGAACTCGTGCAGGACGACGTTGTGGCCATCGCGGAAGTCGGCCGCGCCGGTCTGAACGTCGTCCCAGGAGAGCACAACCGCGCCGCCCTGCCAGGCTTCGCCCAGACGAGTCTGCTCCCCTTCGAGGACGAGGTTCCCCCCCAGCACCTCGGTCGACCTGGCGACGTAGGCGCCGGGATACACCAGGATCGAGTCGAGCCGCGGGTAATAGTCGGTCTCGCGGTGGAGCAGGAGCAGGCACGCCTGCGCGGCGATGACGAGCTTGATCTCGTCGGTCATCTCCAGGCCGCCGCAGCCTTCGAAATTCTTCTCCGCGACGAAGACCTGGATATGGCCTTGCAGCTCCGCCCGATCGGCCTCGTTCAGCCGCTGGTAGGAGGGAACGTCCCGCTCAAGGATCGCCAGCCACGGGGCCGGAAAGGGCTGGGCCCTGAGCGCTTCGCGGCGGCTGGTCTTGAAGAAGTCGAAAAGCGCCATGCGGGAACCTCGCAAATTCAGGTCGGTGTCGTCGCGCGTGGGCGTCCGAGAAACCTCGGAACCGGGGCATTTCGCATGCCCAGAACCGCGGACAACATCGTCCCGGCCAGGAAAGCCACCAACTCGTTGGGCTGCGACCTGGGCGGCGGAATCCGGGAACTTGCCGGACATTTCCGCGCCAGATTCGACCGTGGTCTCGATCATGAAGTGGCCGGACGTGGGTTCCGGCCGTTCACCCTTTGAGAGACCTCCGACCGATGCGACGCCTCCTGATTCTCGCCTCAATGATGGCCCTGACCCTCCCCCCGGCCCGCGCCGCCGACCTGGTCCCGGCCCCGGCCCCGGCCCCGGCTCTGACCGTCGCCCGGATCGTCGCCGATCGCGACGCCAAGTCGCTGGCCGCCACCGGCGCGACCGCCGCCGTGGCGGACGCGCAGGCCAAACTCGCCGCCGCGCAGCAGGCCGCCGCCAAGGCCCAGGCGGCCGAGGCCCAGGCCCAGACCGTCGTCGCCGCCGTCGTCGCCCAGGTGGGACCCGGGACGGTGAGCGGGCGGCTCTTGCAGTTCGTCGACGGGAAGCTCGTGGAGTCCAGCCCGCCGGACATCTCCGCCGTCGCCGTCACCGTGACGGTCGGCAATGACGGCAAGCCTGCCGTCACGGTGGTCCCGCCGGCACCCCCGGTTCCCGCGACTCCCGTGGTTCCGGCGACTCCCGTGGTTCCCGCGACTCCCGCGGCTCCCGCGACTCCCGCGGCTCCCGTGGTTCCCAAGCCAGCCGCCGCGCCCCCCTCGGCCAACGCCGTGTCGTCGGTTCGGGCGGTTGTCGCGCAGGCGACCCAGGCGGGTGCGGCCCGCCGCTGGTTCGACCGCGCGCCGACTCAACTGGAGCTGCACCCGACGCCCGGCTCGGGCGGCTGACCCGATCTCCTCATCAATCCCCAACGGCCCTCAACCCGTCCGCGCCCACTCCGGGCGCGGGCGGTCGGGCGGCCGTGCCGGCCGTTCGGCCTTCCCCAAGCGAGGCGTCCCGGCGATGATCGGGGCCTTGATCTTCTCGGCAAGGAGGACGGCGCCCGCCCCGCGATGCACGCCCCGAACGCCAAGGCCCCCGCCGTCCGGCCGGCGCTCTGGATGCTGGCCGCCGCCTTCACCTTCGCCGCGATGGGGACGTTCACTCATGCGCTCGGCACTCGGTGCGACTGGCTGATCGTCGCATTGGTGCGCGCCGTGTTCATGTTCGCGGCGACGGCGACGTGGGCGCGAGCCTCGGGCGTCCCGCTGGTCTTCCTGGAGCCGCGGACGCTCTGGTTGCGGAGCCTGGCGGGGAGTGTGAGCCTGGTCGGCAACTTCTTCGCCCTGTCACGGCTGCACGTGGCCGACGCGATCACGCTGGCCAATGCGCACCCGCTCTGGATCGTCTTGATGACGGCCGTCCTCGTACGCCGGCCCCCCTCGCCGGACGTGGCGCTGGGAGTCGTCAGCGGGCTGGTCGGGATCGTCTTGATCGCACAGCCGCATTTCGACGTGGACGCGGACGCGGTGGGGATCGCGCTGCTGAGTTCGGTCTCGACGGCGGTGGCGATGCTGGGCCTGCACCGGCTGCGCGGCGTCGATTCGCGGGCGGTCGTCGCCCACTTCGCGGGGGTGGCGGCCGTCGTCGCCACCGTGTTGATGATCGTGCGCGGGGGGGGAAGCTCTCCCGACGGGCTCGGGTCGCGCACCTTGCTGATGCTGCTGGGGGTGGGCATTACCGGGACGCTCGGCCAGGTCTTCCTGACAAGGGCCTACGCCGCCGGGCCGCCCGCGAAGGTCGCCGTGGTCGGGCTGACGCAGGTCCTGTTCGCGATCGGCTTCGACGCGGCGCTCTGGGGGCGGACGTTGTCGGCGACGGCCTTCGCCGGCTTCGCTCTCGTCCTGGCCCCGACCGCCTGGCTGATGCTGCGGCGCCGGCCGATCAGCGCGTGACCTCGTAGTAATAGGTCCGGTACTGGCCCCCGAGGACGAACGAGCCGTCCTTCTCCGTCGAAACGCCCTTCCCGGTCGGCACGCCGTACACGTCGAGGACGTTGACAGCCTTCGGCGCGGGGCCCTTGAGCCGGATCGTGGCCTGGACCGGCTCCATCAAGAGCGGCGGGCCACCGACCTGGAGGAGCTGCGTGCCGTCCTCGCTGTATCTGGCGTTGGCCTGCGTGTCCCGCGCCAACGCCGTGAGGAGGATGTGCTTCGACTCGGCCAGCGGGCGGTCGTCCAGCGGAGTGAACAGGAGCGAGACGAACGGGGTCTTGACCGTGGCCGACACGCCCGGCAGGTCAAAATCCTGCCCGCCAGCGCGGCCGACGATCGCCTGGCTCTTGGGAGCCCGCAGGGTCACGACCTGCCGGCCGTAGTCCCAGGAAAGCTCGCCGGTCATCGAGCGGATGACCTTCCTGGAGCGGTCCCAATACTTGTCGAGGTCCACCGCCTCGCTCTTGCCGCCGTCGAAGCCGACCGTCACGCGGCCGATGGCCAGCGTCTCGGCGGGCGTGGAGAGTTGCCCCTTGAGCGTCTTGACATCGTGCCCGCCGCCGGTGAAGTCCTGCTTCAAGGGGTCGAAGCCCGAGAACAGGTCGGCGACCTTCAACCGCCTCGCCGTGGCGATCGGGGCCTCCTTGACGTGGCCTCGGGCGATGGCGAACGCCAGCGCGGGGAACTGGCCGATGAAGTGGGGGGTGTCGGTCACGTAGCTGTTGAGGTCAGGCCAGCCGTCGCCGGGGCGCTGGTGGCTGCTGGTGAAGTGGTACGACGCGTCCCAGCCTTGCAAGCCCATGCCGTAGAAGGCCAACAGGGGCGCTGCCTCGGCCTTCCACTGGTTCGGCGGCGATTGCGTCCACTCGGTGGTGGCGAACGGGCGGTCCTCGACCTGGTAGAGCCCCATGCCGAGGAGGCCGCTGCCGGCCTGGGTCAGATGCGTCTCGTTGTGGACCTTGCCATTGACGATGCCGTGCCCGCCGTCGCCGCCGCCGAAGTAGTTGTGACGGTCGATCATGTCGGCGGCCGTGTCGCAGAACAGGTTCGCCGGGTCGGCCGCCGGGCCGCCGGAACGCCAGGCGGTCGTGACGGTGACGGCCTTGTATCCCAGGTCGCGCAGGTCTTTTTCCCGACGCTCGTAGAACCCGCGCTGAAGTTCGGTCAGGAAGCGGATGAAGTCGCCCGCGCGGGCGGTCTGGCCCTCGAAACCGGCGGTGGGGCCGTCCTCGCCGAGTTGCCAGGCGCCCATCAGCTCCAGCTCACCCTTGGCGAGGGAGTCGCCCCCGCGCAGGCCCTTCCAGGCGGCCTTGAGGGCGTCTTCCGTCTTGTACTTCGCCTTCGCCCAGGCGGCCCACTTCTGGCGCAGGCGAGCGGCGTGCCTGGGATACTTGCCACCGGGGAACGTGCTCAGGGGGAAGTGAAAGAAGATGCAGTCCTCGTTCTGAAACTCGACCACCGCCAGGCCCGGGTCGTCAACGGGACGCAAGCCGGTGTACGGATTCTTGTGGTGCATGAGCACCTTCAAGTACCGGAGCTGCAAGTCCTGGAGCTTCGGCTCGACGTTGACCAGGCCGTAGGAATTGCGAAGGCCCTTCGCCGCGTCGACCACGTCCAGCTCGTCGAAAAGCTCCTTGTCGTAGCCGTCGGCAGCGCCGACCGGAAGGCCGTAGAACACCGACCAGGTCATGTAGATGCCGTGCTTCTTCAACTCGGCGCACCACCAGTCCCAGCGGTCGAGCTTCTCGGGGTCGAGCTTGCCGTCGACGAGCGGGCCGAGTTCCGAGAGGATCGGGTGCTGGCGAACCATGTTGACGCCGTGCTTGCGCAGGTAGCGGGCGCGCTGGGTGAGCTTCGCGCGGTCGAGTTGCCCTTCCAGCAGGTTCGCGCCGGCGCCCCAGAAGCGGATCGGGGCGTCGGCCTTCTCGAACTTGAGGTTCGCTCCCGAACGCTTAAGGAACCCGCGCGTCCCGGCGGGGGCCTCGACGAGCTTCGACATGTCGATGACCGATTTCTCGGAGAAGGCGTCGTCGTCGAAGACCGCCGGGAACCAGTCGCCCGGCCCCGCCTTGCCTGCCGAAGGAGCCGTCGGCTTGCTCGCGCCCGAGGGGACGAACGGCAGCGTCGTGAAGCAGAAGCAATCGACGCCGCCGTGGTTCGACAGGTCGCTGTGGAAGGTGAACCCGATCGTATTCGGGCCCTCCTTGAGCGCGACCTTGCCGACCTTCACCCACGCCAGGAAGCGGTGGTCGGGCTTCTCGGAGATCATGTACTCGCCGCGCTTCTCGGCGAAGTCGATCTCCTTCGCCTTCTCGCCGTTGAGCGTGTACGACACCTTCGACGCGAACGGGTTCCCACGCCACCAGAAAATATATTCTCCCGCCTTCACGACGTTAAATTTGTACGTGGCCGTCCCCGGCTTGTTGTCGTAGTGCGAGAGCCAGTTGCCGCCGGACATCCCTTCCTTCTTCACGGCGTCGTACCAACCGTGCTTCGTCACGGTCTTCGCGCCCGCGTCCTCCCCCTCGATCCAGATGGCCTGGTCGGGCCCGGCGGGCGTTTCGGCGGCGGAGGCGACTTCGCCCGCGCCCGGCTTCAAGGCGCCCGAGGGGACGAAGCCGGTGTCGTCGAACAGGAAGCAGTCGACGCCGCCGTGGTTGGACAGGTCGCTATGGAAGGTGAACGTGACGGTATTCGTTCCGGCTTTCAACTTCACCTTGCCGACCTTCACCCACGCCAGGAAGCGGTGGTCGGGCTTCTCGGAGATCATGTACTCACCGCGCTTCTCGGCGAAGTCGATCTCCTTCGCCTTCTCGCCGTTGAGCGTGTACGACACCTTCGACGCGAACGGATTCCCGCGCCACCAGAAGGAATATTCTCCCGCCTTCACGACCTCGAACTGATAGGTCGCCGTCCCCGGCTTGCTGTCGTAGTGCGAGAGCCAGTTGCCACCGGACATCCCTTCCTTCTTCACGGCGTCGTACCAGACGTGCTGGGTCATCGCCTTCTCGGAGGCGCCTTCCCCCTCGATCCAGATCGATTCGCCCCGCGCCGCCGTGGCGAGCAGGAGCAGGAGCAGGAGCGGGAGCCAGAACGCCGCGAACCGGGAGCGGTGGGGACCCATCGTGCAAACCTCTTCGAGGGCGGGGACGGCCGCGAAACCCACGGTAGCCGAGGGGCGAAGGAGCGGCAAGGGCCCGTCAGGGGTCCTCACAGGGCCCGTCGAGGATGCGGCCGTAGGAGAGATTCACGACCTTGTCGGCCACGTCGATGATCTTGCGGTCGTGCGTCACGATGATGACGGAAGTCCCGTCGCGGCGGGCGGTCTCCCGCAGGAGGGCGATGACGAGTCGGCTCGATTCCTCGTCGAGGGCGGCGGTCGGCTCGTCGGCCAGGACCAGGCGCGGGCGGTGGACGAGCGCCCTAGCCACCGCCACCCGCTGGCGCTGGCCGCCGGAGAGCTTCGCGGGCTTGGCGTGCATCCGGGCGCCCAGGCCGAGGCCCTCAAGCATCTCGGCGACCCGGCGGTCGACCTCGCGGGGGGGGCAACGGCCCGCGCCCGCCTCCAGCTCCAGGGCCATCCGCACGTTCTGGAAGGCGGTCAGGGACGCGAACAGGTTGTGCGCCTGGAAGATGAACCCGATGGCCCGCCGCACCCGGACGAGGTCCCGCTCGCCCAGCCCGCGCAGCTCGCGACCCAGCACCCGCACGCTCCCGGACTGGACCGCCCGCAGGGCGCCGATGAGCGTCAGGAGCGTCGTCTTGCCCGAGCCGGATTTGCCCGTCATGACCACCGTGCGGCCGGGGCCCAGGTCCAGCTTGTTGTCGAACAGGACTTGCGTGCGTGCCTCTCCCTCACCGTAAAAGTGGCCGAGCTGGGAGACGCTCACGACCTGCTCCGCCGCGCCCGCGCTCCCCTTCGCGCTCATTGGAAAAGCTCCGCGGGGTCGGCCGACAGGACCTTGCGGACGGCCAGCAGGCCCGACAGGCCGCACATCGCGACAGCCAGGGCCAGGATCGACCCCGCCCGCGCGGGGCTCAAGGTCATCAAGAGTCCGGTCCCCCAGGCGAGCCCCGCGTTCAAGGCCAGGGTGATCGCCAGCGCCGGCGCGAACGCCAGCACCGACAGGTAGAGCGCCGCGCGCAGGACGACCCCGACGAAGAAGCCCGGCCCGTAGCCCATCGCCTTCAACGTCGCGTACTCCGCCAGTTGCGAGCGGATGTCACTGGAAAGCACCTGATAACAGAGGACCACCCCGACCACGAACCCCATCATCATCCCCAGCCCGAAGACCGAGCCGACGGGCGTGTGATCGGCCCAGAAGTCCTGCTCCTTGGCGATCAGCTCGTCGCGGGTGTAGAGCGCCACGTCGCGGGGCAATTCCCGCAACAACGCCTCGCGGAGGGCCTGGGCATCGACGCCCGGCGCGACCTTCAGAAGGCCGAGGTCGACGGCGCGCAGATCCGGCGCGGGGAGGCGGCGGTCGGGAAAGTAGCGCAGAAAGTTGCGATCGGCCATCAGGAGATTCCCATCGGTGATGAAGTCGGTGCCCAGCCGGAAGGTGCCGACGATGCGGATCGCCCTCCTCGACAGCACGGCCTCGACCCCGGCGACCCTCGGCCCGTAGGCCGCCCTGGACTTCTCGTCGATCAGCGCCGTGTCGGGCCGCTTCAAGGCGGCGAGCGTCGATGCGTCAAGACCCTCGAACCGGAAGGTCGGCCGGTCGGGATCGAACGCCAGCACGCGGATCTTCCGCGCGCGGCCGTCGACGGGGTTACGCCAGAGCGAGGAACGGGCCTCGACGTAGATCGGGCTGGCGGCCTCCACCCCGGCGAACATCCGCGCCTGCTCCAGCCGCCTCCTGCTGAACCGCGCCTTCACCGCGAGGGTGTGCTTGCTGGCCGCGGCCATGATGAGGTCGTTGCCGTCGGCGTCGAGCTTGCGGACCAGCTCCGCCGTGCTGTCCATCAAGGCGTTCCAGAACCCAAACTCCATGAACATCAGCACGACGGCGAACGTCAGCCCCGCCAGCGACGCCAGCAAGCGGCCAGGGGCGTGCGTCAGGTTGAGCCAGGCCAGCGGCGTCCTCAAGGGCCAGTCTCCCCGCATCAGAAAACGTCCGCCGGGTCGGCCGCGTTGACCCGGCGCAGCGCCGCGACCGCCGAGGCCGCGCACATCGCCGCGGCGAGGACCAGGATCGGCACGGCGATCCGCGGGTCCATGTCGATCGGCAGCACGGCGCGCGCCTCGACGACTTCGTACAGGCCCCACGAGATCAGCAGCGCCGGGACGTACGCCGCCGCGGCGATCCAGAGGCCCTGCTGAAGCACGACCACCGAGAGCCGGCCGCCGGTATACCCGATGGCGCGCAGGGTCGCGTATTCCGAGGCGTGGTCGGCCACGTCGCTGGAAAGGACCTGATACGCCACGACCGCCCCCACCAGGGCCGCGACCGTGACGCCGGTGACGAAGATCACGCCAATCGACCGGGACACGACCCAGTAGCGCATCTCCCGCAAGCGGTACGCGTCGCGCGTGAACACCTGGGCGTCGTCGGGAGGCAAGGCGGCGGCGATCTCGGCGGCCACGGCCACGGCGTCGGCGCCGGGCTCCAAACGGACCAGGCCGAGGTTCGGATGCCGGAGCGACTCCACCCCGCAGATCCGGCCGAACGCCCGATCGCCGACGAGGATCGCGCCATCGGCGGCGAAGCCGGAGCCCATCGCGAAGAGGCCGACGACGCGATAGTCGCGCAGGCTGATCTCGGGCCGCATGCCGACGGCCAACGGGCCGAATTCCGTTCGCGAACGGCGGTCGACCAGCACGGCGTCGGGCGCCTTCAACGCGTCCAGGCGAGTCTCCACGTCCTCGGGACGGAACGGGCCGTGCGGGCGGAAGGGGCTGTCTTCCAGCTCGAACCCCAGCACCAGCACCGGCCGGCTCCGGCCCCTCGCCGCATGGTCGCCCCCGCCGGCCGCGGTGGGGTGGGTCCGGTCGCCTCGCCAGGCGCCCGTCCCGATATAAAAGGGGGCGACCCGGCGGACTCCGGGGACCGACGCCGCCTGTTCCAGGCGGGCGCGGGGGAAATTGCCGGGCTCGGCGACGTAAAGGTAGTCCTGCGAAACGATCATCACGTCGTAGTCGAGCTTGTCCGTGACGATCGTCGCCGTGCGGAGGACGGACTGGAGGAAGCCGGACTGCATGAAGATGACGACCAGGGCGAAGGCGACCCCGGCCACGGCCGCGATGGTCCGGGGGCGGTCGTGGGTGAGGTTGTGCCAGGCCAGGGGGGTGCGCCGCATCGTCGATCCTTGTGGCGGTCGCGCCCGGGACGGGTCAGCGGGGGGCGACTCGACGGCCCGCGACCTGGGCCGCCCGGCCAGGCTGGGCGTCGATCCGGGCCTCGACCTGAAGATTCGTGAGGTGGGCGACGGCGGCGCCGTCCTCGGGGTCCAGGCGGATGCGGACCTCGACCACGCGGGCATAGGCATCGGCGGCCGGGTCGAGGCCCAACACGTCGTTCTTGGCGACCGTCCAGCCGATCCGCTCGACCGTCCCTCGCAGGGGGGAATGCCCTTCCGGCAGCGCGGGGCTGGTGACCTCGGCCCGCAGGCCGGGGCGGACGCGGCCCCGGTCGGTCTCGTAGACCTCCGCGACGACCGACATGACGCGGGTGTCGCCCAGTTGCAGGATCGGGCGGGCGCCGGTGGCCTCGCCGGGGTGGGTGACGATCTTCAGGACGCGGCCGTCCAGGGGCGCCCGGACCTCGGCCTGAGCGAGCTTGGCGTCGACGAGGTCCAGCCCCTTGGCCAAGGATTCCAGGGGGATCGCCCCCCGCAGCCGGGCGGAGGCGGCCTCGGCCTTCCTTGACCGGGCGTCCAGCGCCTTGAGGTTGATCTCGTGCCCCTTGCGGAGCCTGGCGAGCATCGCCTCGGCGGCGTTGAGTTCCTCGCGGTCGCGGCGGGCGACGAGGCGGGCCTGGTCGAGTTCCTGCGGGGAAACCGCGGCCGTCCCGCGCAGCCCTTCCACCCGCGCGAGGCTCCTGGCCGTGGTCTCGGCATTCTGGCGGAGCAGGCCGAACTTCCCCTCCTGGGCCCGGATCTCCAGGACTTCCAGCTCGTCGACCCGGCGGCGTTCCACCACTTCCTCGGCGTCCAGGGCCTCTTGATAGCGGCGTTCGGCGTCGAGCCGGGCCTCGGCCTCGCGGATCTCCGCCTGGAGGTGGGCCTTCTCCGCGAGCAGCTCAGCCCGGCCTTCCAGGGTGGCGAGCCGGTCGCCGCGCTTCACGTCCTGCCCCTCAAGCACGTCGAGGCTCGCGACCCGACCTCCGACCGGACCGGCCACGGCCAGGACCCCGCCCTCGGGCTCGATTCTCCCCAGCGCCGTGACGCGATCGGCCGCCAACAGAAGGGCCACGCCCCCGCGGCTGGCCTCTCGTTCCCCGGTGGGGCCGACCCCGGCGCGACGCAGCCAGTGCCCGGAATAGCCGAGGGCCGCGCACGTCGCCCCTACCGCGAGGAAGCTGGCCAGGGTCTTCATCATCGACACGACCCCCGCGGCGTTCGGAATGCCAACCAGGCCCCATCGCCTCCCCGTCGAGAGCCCCCGGGCTGGGGCGGCGGATCGCGGATCGGCAATGGTTATGGTCAAAGCGACCTGAACGCCATCAGAACATAGCACCGCAAACACCATGCCCCCGGAAAAGGCTACGCCGCCGGGGCGTGGGACGTGACGCCTACCACGACTATCCTGCCTGTTTCTGGTACGGGTGGCTCACGGGACTTGTGCGAATCCGGTACACCCTGGGCGCGGAATCACCGCTCGCCCGCGCGCACCGCGTCAGGGTCGATCCAGGCGGCGGGCGCTTCGAGGGCGTCGCGGACCCCGCGCCACGAGGGGATCACGCGCGAGCCCTCGGGAAATCGCCCCGCGCAGCCCGGGTCGATGACGATGGCCCTGAGGCCATTGGCGAGATACGCGCGGGCATCCCCCGCGGTGTCGCCGACCCCGGCCGTCAGGTGGGGATACCGGGCTTTCAGGCGGCCCAGGGCCTTGCGTTTGTAACCCTCCCGCGACTCCCAGGGCCAATAGTCGCGGGTCATCAGCGGCCCTTCCGGGAAGCCCCGCGCCTCCAGCCACGCCCGGCTTTGGTTGAAGAGCGCCTCGTCGCGCGCCGTCAGGTACAGGATGCGATAGTCCCGCGCGATCGCCCTCAGAGCCGGGACCGAGCCCTCGGTGGCGGGCACCCGAGCCACGTCCGCGAAAGGCACGTCGCGCTGGCGGAAGTCGCAGATGGTGTGGTCGATGTCGACGACCAGGATGCGGCTGTCCGCCGGCCAGGCGAAGAGGCGAGCGGTCGTTTCGGCCGCGCGATGGCCGCGGCTGCCGGGGAACCGCACCCGGACCCGGCCAATCGCCCCCGGGTGCTCAGGGAATCGCCCCGAGGCCGAGGCGGTCCCCTCGCCGTCGGTCACCGCGTCCTGACCCAGAGCGGGCGGCCCGCCGAACTGCAGCGGATATCCTTTCATGTCCGGGTTCAAGCCCGAGAGCCCGTCGTGCTCCAGCTTGGCGCGAATCGCGGCGGGCTCGCCGGGCAGGCCCAGCAGGTCGTACGCCGACAGCTTGACCGCGTGCCCGGACTCCTCGGCGCGAAGGGCGCCGCCGTCCCGGACCGGGAGCAGGCCGGCCAAGGCCAGGGCAAGATCAAGGGCCGCGACCGTCTTGAAAATCCGCGGGCACATCGTCCTGGAACGCTCCCAAAATCGGGGCGGAGTCGCGGGCGCGGCATGGTCACGGATCGCGGCGAAGGTGTCAATCCGGAAACGAACGAGGCGGGAGGATCGATCGCCAGGTCCGGTTTCCAGGTGGTGGGCGGATTCCCTTTCGGAATTTTCTTCGGAGATTCCGAAAGAAATCCGCGCGGGATCGCCAGGTGGTCTCGATGGTGGTTGTGGAGACGCACCACGATCGCCTCACCGGAGCCCGCACCAATGGCCACGACCGCGCAGATCATTGCCAACCAGGCCAACGCCAGAAAATCCAGCGGACCGAAGACCGCCGAAGGCAAGGACGCCTCACGCCGCAATGCCCTCACGCACGGGATGGCCGCCCGCACGCTCGTCCTCCCCGACGAGGAAGGCGCGGTAATCGCCGCGCGCATCGTCGCGTGGACGCCCGTGTTGCTGCCTCAAGACGAGTACGACGACTGGCTGGTCGCGGAGATGGCCGTCAGCAGCGTGCGGATCGACCGCTGCCGCGCTCACGAGTCGGCCCTGCGCATCCGCCAGGCTGACCGCGCGGCGCTCTGCTGGGACATCGACCGCGAGTGCGAGGCCGAGGACCTGGGCGATCGCCTGGCGAAGGCGCCGGCGAAGGTGGCGGGCACCTTGCGACGCACCAAGCAGGGCTGCGCCTGGCTGATCGCGCGCTGGGAGGGTTTGAGTCGCGTCCTGCAAGCCAACGGCGACTGGGACGCGCCCCAGCAGCGGCTGGCGCTGGACCTCCTCGGCACGCCCAAGGAGCTGCGCGAGGGCCCCACGCCGATCGACGGCGACCGCCCGGCGCTGATTCGCGAGCAGGTGGCCCACCTCAACGCTGTGAAGGCCGGAGCCCTCGATGAACTCGACGAGCGGGAGCGCGCCGACGCGGAGATCGGCCTGGGCGGCGACACCGACCAGTCCATCGCGCTGGCACGGCGGTACGAGGCGGCGTGCCTGCGTCGGCTGAAGTGGGCGCAGGCGCAATTGCCGCAAGGGCGCCTGGCCATCGGCGACAAGCCCCGGGAGCCCGAGCCGGTCGCCGTTGAGGTTGACGTTGAGGTCGCCGAGCCGCGTGTCGCCGCGGAGGTGGATCGCTTGCGGGCGATCCCGGAGACACCGGCCCCGCCCGCCCCGGCCCGCGCCTTCGAGTCGCCCGCGCCGCCGCCGCCGACGGTCGCTCCCCGCGGCAATCGCAAGGCGCGGCGCGCCCGCCTGGCCCGCGCCCGCAAGTCCTGAATCTCCTGGAGGGCGTCCTCGACCCACCGCGGGACTCGGGAGTCTTGTCCACGTAGGCCCCCCGGAGGGCAAGGCCCCCGTATGCGCCGACCGTCGGGAGGAGCCGATCCCCGAGCCGAAATGGGCGGCTCGGGTCAAAATTCCTCCGGGGCCACCCCGCCAACCATCCCCCGAGACCCGGACGAACCCCCTCGACAGCGCGAGGCTCGGCCGGCGCGGAACGAAGCCAATCGGCTTCGGAATCCCAGCCCGGAATTGGGGCGAGTGCCGAGGGGAGGGCTCGGCAGCGCGCGTCCACTCCTCGACCGGGTCGAGCGTCCGTAAAATGGGCGGCGGCCAGGCGATCCGGCGAATTTTGGCCCGGAGTCCGGCGGCCTGGCTGGGGTGAAGCTCCCGGAATGGGCCGCGGGCCGTCGCGAGGGTTGGGCCGGCGGCACTTGGGCCTTACCCCGCGCCTTGACCCGCGCGATCGCAAGGGAGGACCCCCTGAGCCTGCCGCAGCTTCGCGAGGGCCACGTCGCGGTCGACCTCGCGGGCGATCAACGCCTCGGTCGCCTTCAGGAGCCCCGCGCGGGCAGGCAACGCCTCGGCGAAGGAGGCGAGGCCCTGCCTTGTCCGCTCCTCCACCCGCGCGACCTCGTCGTCCCAGCTTTGCACTTGCTTGCGGGCGAGGTCGACCTCGGCGAACCTGACCCGGACGGTCCGCACGGCCTGCGCGATCTCCTCGGCGACGGCCCGCTCGCGATCGGCCGTGTACAGCTCCAGTTGCCTCCGCAAGACGCAGAGGTCGGGATCGGGAGCGGAATGCGCCCGGATCGCCCTCAAGCCGAGACGGCCGCGCGGCGTCCCACCCGCGATCGGGTCGGATGAGGCCAGGAGGAGCCGCGCGACGGGGGCCGTCCCGGAGTCCAGCGTGCGGAGGGCCAGGCGCAGCAGCCGCGACTCGGGGCGACGGGCCAGCCCTCGGGCCACGGCCGCGGCGGGGTCGGCGGCGGGCGAAAGCTCCAGGGCTTCGGCGATCGGCGGCGGTGCGAGGGTCCAGGGCTCGGGGCCGAATTTCCCCAGAGTTTGCAGGCTCCCGCGGAGGTTCGACCGGGCGAGGGCCAGTTCCAGGTCCTCCCCTTCGAGTTCCCGCCGACGACGGCGCAGGGCGGCTTCGTCGACCTTCGCGGCGAGCCCGCGTGCCCTGATCCGCTCGACCTCGGCGATCGCGGCGTCGACCTCGACGATCCCGCGCCTCAGGAGGCCGAGCCTCGCCTCGACGCCGGCCAGCCGGTGGTACAGCTCGAGCGCGGCGCCCGCGGAACGATTGCGGGCCTCCAGGGCGGCGAGCCCCTCCAGCTCGGCCCGGATCGCCCGCGAGGCGTCGGACCGGTCGCCGCGGCGGCCGGAGGGGCCCGGGGCGTCGGCGAGCCTCCGCCAATCCAGGAGGTTGGCGGCCGTGGAACCGGCAGCGGCCAGGGCCGCGCAATCGCCTGGTCCGAGCGTCCTCGGGGCGGCGGTGGGGGCCGTCTGGCCGTGCGCCCCGGCGATCATGCCGAAGCCGATGACAAGGGCCGCCGCGAACCGCCGGACACTGCTCCTCGGCATCGCCGCCCCCCCTGCTCGGGACCACCGCCTCCCGTTCAGGATCGTAGCTTCCCGGCCAACCACTCAAACCTTTGTGCCCCGTGGCCCGAGATTCCCGGTCCTGCCCTGGCCAAGCTGGGTCGGCCTTCGGCCCTCGGTTTGCGGGATTCGGCCGCCCAGGGCGCTTCGCGCCCGCGTAACGGCCCATCCCAGCGGCCTGGCCGGAGTCCGGGGCGCTGTGCCGGATGGACGCCTCGGGTAAACTGGTCCCTTTCGTCGCGGGACGGTCCCCGGGGGGTCCGCCCGGCGGAAACCATCCACCAAAGGAGCAGTGATGACGCGTTTCCTGGTCGCCGCGCCCGCCCTCGTGCTGACGGTCGGGCTGGCGTTCGCCGCCGACGAGAAGGGGAAGAAGCCCGAGGCGGCCCCGACGGACTCCGGCTCGGACTTGAAGGACGTACGCCAGAAGGCCAGCTACGGCATCGGCCTGAGCATTGGCAAGAGCTTCAAGGCGCAGTCGGCCGACTTCGACCCGGAGCTGGTCTCGAAGGGGATCAAGGACGGGATCGGTGGCGGCAAGGCCCTCCTCACCGATGCCCAGATCAAGGAGGCCATCGGGGCCTTCCAGGAAGAGCTTGCGAGCAGGCAGGCCACCGCCGCCAAGGGGGCCGCCGAGAAGAACGCGAAGGAAGGCGAGAAGTTCCTCGCTGAGAACAAGAAGAAGGACGGGGTCGTCACCACCAAGAGCGGCCTGCAATACAAGGTGCTCACCAAGGGGACCGGCAAGTCCCCCAAGAAGTCCGACACCGTGACGACCAACTACGAAGGCACGCTGGTCGACGGCACCGTCTTCGACAGCTCCATCAAGCGCGGAGAGCCGGCGAGCTTCCCGGTCGACGGCGTCATCGCCGGCTGGACGGAGGCCCTGCAACTGATGAAGGTCGGCGACAAGTGGCAGCTCTTCATTCCGAGCGAGCTGGCCTACGGCGACCATCCCCGCCCCGGTGGGCCGATTGGACCCAACGCCACCCTGATCTTCGAAATCGAGCTGCTCGACATCAAGTGATTCCCGGCCCGGCGGCGGGCGCGGACTCGCCGCCGGGCCACTACCCACACGGACGCCCGCACCATGCTCCGGCCGACCCGCCTCGCGATCGTTGCCCTGCTTTCGTGCGCCGCCATCGCGGCGGGCGCCGAGAGTCGCCCCGCGCCGCTGAAGGTCTGCCTGGTGTCGGGCTCGGAGGAGTATCGCTCCGACGCCTCGCTCGCCGCCTTCAAAGCGTTCCTCGAGGCGAATTACCCGGCGAGATGCACCCTCCTGAAGGCCAAGGGGTTTGACGACCTGCCCGGCCTGGAGGCGCTGGACGACTGCGACGTTGCGCTCTTCTTCACGAGGAGGCTTACCATCGGCGGCGACCCGCTCGCGAGGGTCAGGAAGTACGCGGAATCGGGCCGGCCGATCGTCGCCCTGCGCACGGCCAGCCACGGGTTCCAGAACTGGCTGGAATTTGACGGGCAGGTGCTGGGGGGCCACTACCAGAACCACCTCGGCAACGACGTGACCACTCGCGTGCGGCTCGCGCCCGAGGCCGCGGGCCACCCGGTCCTCGACGGGGTGAAGGGGATGGCCTCCCTGGGCAGCCTCTACCGGAACACGCCCCTGGCCGCCGACGCCACCCCGCTGCTGATCGGCACCACCCCCGAGGCGACCGAGCCCGTCGCCTGGGTGCGGGAGCACAAGGGCGGGCGCGTCTTCACCACCTCGATCGGCGCCCCCGGCGACTTCGAGAACGCTTCCTACAACCGCCTGGTCGCCAACGCCCTCTTCTGGACCGCCCGCCGCGACATCCCCCAGGCAAAAGCCGAACGCGAGCCGCCCCCCACGCGCCCCCGACCCGAGGGGACACTTCTGCTGAAGCTTCGCACTCGCGTTCAGCCCTTCAAGGGCCGCGGCGAGTTCGAGGAAGCCGCCTTCTCCAAGGAGGTCCCGGTCGCCGAGACGGCCATCGTGATCTGCGACGTGTGGGACCGCCACTGGTGCGGCGGCTCGTCCACGCGCTGCGGCGCCATCGCCAAGGCGATGGCGCCGGTGGTCGCGGCGGCGCGGGCCAAGGGGGTGCGGATCGTGCACGCCCCCTCCGACTGCATGGACTTCTACGCCGGCACCCCCCAGCGGCGCCGGATGCAGCTCGCCCCGGCCTCGACCCCGCCGGCCCTCCTGCCGATCGACGCCCCCGCGCTTCCCATCGACGACTCCGATGGCGGCTGCGACACCGGCGAGCCGGATTACCTCGCCTGGACTCGCCAGCACTCCGCGATCGAGGTCGGCGAGTTCGACGGCGTCAGCGACAATGGCGACGAGGTTTACAACTTCTTCAAGCAGCAGGGCATCACGACCGTCCTGGTCATGGGCGTCCACACCAACATGTGCGTTCTGAACCGCGGCTTCGCCATCAAGCGCTTGACCCGGCTCGGGATGCCTTGCGTCCTGGTGCGTGACCTGACGGACACCATGTACGACCCCAAGGACCGCCCGTTCGTCACGCACGACGAGGGGACGGACCTCGTCGTCAAGCACATCGAGCAGTT